>ERZ772971.74-NODE-74-length-61366-cov-8.201546_pt1 | contig 61366 bp, 72 predicted proteins | sample MGYA00511943_ERZ772971 | MGnify/ENA primary metagenome ERZ772971 (study PRJEB29015, sample SAMEA2737929) | human oral metagenome | biome: human oral; feature: human-associated habitat; material: dental | place: China | collected 2144 ... | reverse complement strand
TAGCTGATATGGCAGGAGTTGCCTATGATGCGCACTACAACTGTACAGGGATAGATCCACCAGAGGCAGTGAGGTTTATCAGAAAGCAGCATCCATATGTTAAATTCGAATTTCCACATGACAAAAATGGAAAACGAATCACAATGTGGAATCTGATTCCCAGAAAGAAGATGCCACCTACGAGACTTGTGCGTTATTGCTGCCAAGAGCTGAAGGAAGTTGGCGGCGTGGGGAGATTTGTAATCACAGGAGTCAGATGGGCGGAAAGTACCAAAAGGAAAAACAAGCGCAATCTTGCCGAAGAGCACATGAAATCGGGCAAGAGGCGAATGTCAACAGACAATATTTCAGACGCTCCAATGTTCAAATTTTGCTATGACTATCACAAGAAGATTCTAAATCCAATTATTGATTGGACTGATGAAGAGGTCTGGGAGTTTATAAGAGAGTACAACGTTCCGTACTGCGAACTCTACGATAAGGGCTTCAAACGGATTGGCTGTATAGGTTGTCCTATGTCAACAAGAGCAAAGCAAGAACTTGAATCGTATCCAAAAATAAAAAAGCTGTATTTGAAAGCATTTGAGAAAATGCTAGAGACAAGGCACAAAGAGGGCTTAAAAACTGATTGGAAAACAGCGGAAGAAGTCATGGATTGGTGGCTAGGCAATGATTAAGTCTAAAGAAAATGCAGCCATGTACACCGAGGAACAAAGAGAGGGAGTGTGTAAGTGGTGTAGAGAGAATAACCACAATAAATGTAAAGAGTGCGCAATACCAATAACGCCAGCATATGAAGGAGAGAAAGAATGAACAGTGTCATATTAATTGGCAGATTAACAAGAGATCCAGAGCTAGTCTATACACCAGGAAGTCAGACAGCAGTTACACACTTCAGTATAGCTGTTGATAGGAGAGATAAAGAAAAGACTGCAGACTTCATCAGAATAACAGTATTTGGCAAGCAAGCTGAAAACTGCGACAGATATCTACATAAGGGCAAGCAAGTTGCAGTTAACGGAAGAATTCAGACAGGCAGCTACAAGAACAAAGAAGGGCAAACTGTGTACACAACAGACGTAATCGCAAATAATGTAGAGTTTCTAGGTAGCGGCAACCAACAGAGCACACCAAGACAGCCAGATGAAGCATATACAGATACAGCACCACAGTTCAGTGATGAGATGCCTGATGCATTCGAGGCAACTGAAGAGGACATACCATTTTAGGAGGGAAATAAAATGACACTTGAAGAGGCAATAAAGCATGCAGAAGAAGTTGCAGCAACAAGCTGTGATGAATGCAGGGAAGAACATGAGCAGTTAGCTACATGGCTAAAAGAATTAGAAGAAATAAAAGAGAACTCAATCATAATTCCAAATAACAGCACGGAGTGGGAGGTTGCAAAAACTTTAATAGATGCAGTCGGGGTGTTCAAGACGTGGAATGGTTCTTACAAAACAGACAATGTATTTGATGTAAATGAAATTGCAGATATAGGAAACCACTTGATGAATTATGCAAATGTGGAGAGAACAGATGATTATTAAACCAAACTATAACAAATACAGGTTGTGTGAAGTAAAGGGCGAGATTGGTTACTTTCACGGATGGGAAGAAATATCCGATGTAATATCGCCATCGCCAATGATTGGTGGGCATCCCGGCGGGCAAGTAAGTAGAACGTATGGGATAGTAGAATTCCCAGACAGAATCGAAGAAGTGATACCATCACAAATAAAATTTCGAGACAAAACCAGTGGAGAATTAAAACACATAACACAGGCAATAAAAGATATGAACCTGTAGCAACTAACTTAATAAGGATTATAAAGAGCACAAAATAGTAGGTAACTTAACTACACAAGCTACAGATCATATAAATCTGCAGATGGTCGAAAGGCCATCTGCATAACCTTAGGAAATAAAAAACTACATATATATAGAAGAAAACAGTCCGGTGCAAGTCCGGAGTAAAGGTTCATTAGAGTATTAATAATAGAGCCATATAGGATGGGAAGATAAATGTCAAAAGTAATCAGAGAGATATGTGCAGCTGGAGCTGTAATAGATGTTGCTATCAGGATGACGTTAAGAGCATCTAAAGGTTGCAGAAAAGAAAAAAAGAATAAGACCAATGAAGCTGTGCAGAAATATAATGATCGCCTATCAGTTAAGACATTAGCTAGATTATTAAACATGAACTTCTTCCCTGGAGACTTCCACGCCACTCTGACATACGCAGAGATAATGAGTGTTGAAGAGGCTAAACACCAGCTATCTTTATTTATTGACAGGATGAGACGAGAATATGCAAAGCAGGGTAAGGAATTTTATTACGTTGCTGTTACAGAATATAAAAACAAAAGAATACATCATCACATCGTGGTGAATTACATAGATGGTGCGATTATTGACAAGCAGTGGAAGCTGGGTCACATATGGTTATCCACACTTGATAGATCGCGTAATTACACAGAGCTTGCAGAATACCTAGTTAAAGAGACTCAGCAAACATTCAGGGAGCCAGAAAACTCGACAAAGAGAAGATGGACAGCAAGCAGAAACCTGAAGAGGCCGATTGTTAAAAGAGAGTATGTGAGTATTGCACAGCTGTTTGACGAACCTAAAGCATTTAAAGGATATCAGCTTGACAAGGATTCAGTTAGAAAGTTTGAGAATCCAATCACAGGACTTGAACATAAGGAGTATCAAATGATAGCCACCGATCCAGTGCCAAGGATAAAGACGTGGCGCAAGGGAAGAATAGTTAATAGACAAGAAGGATATATCCGGATGTCTGAAATAGAGCAAGTCAGCTTTGAGGACTTAGTTAGTGTAGACACTCTGTAAAGAGTGGTTGGTTTTGGTAGGTGAAATATGACAGCAAAAGAATTTATGAATGAGTATCGGAGAATTGGTGAGAGAATAGCACAGCTTGATAATCAGATTTTTGATATAGAACAAACGCTGGGAGTTAAAGCGGTAAGCTATGACGGAATGCCGAGCGGGGATAGTATTAGCAAGGTAACAGAGGAGACAGCTGTTAAACTAGCAACTTTGAGAGAAAAGCAAAAGAAATTAAGAGACGAACTCTGGAGGCAAAGAGTTAAGATTGAAGAGGCTATCTACAAACTGTCGAATGCAGATCATGCAGAGGTATTACGCAGAAGATACATAAGGATACAGACCTTTGAAACAATAGCAGAAGAAATGTATATGACAGAGCGATGGGTATACATCCTGCATGGGAGAGCACTACAAGATATAGCAAAGCAACAAAATTACAAAACAGTTCAGTAAAATTCATGGTGCACCCATGCTATAGTGTACGTGGAGATAAACCATGAATAACTCCTTGTAAATATTGACTAAGCGGTGGCGAGAGCTGCCGCATTTATTTTGAATAATTATGATGACTAACGAAGATAAAAAGAAAGAAGCAAAGCGGAAGTATGGAGAAGGATATTCTATTCCAGAAATAGCCGTTGTGCTAGAAATAAATGAGAATACTTTGAGGTCTTGGAAAAGGCGTGGCGAATGGAAGGCTAGTGCATCAAAGAAAGTTGTGCAGAAAAAAGAGCAACGAAAGGCTGCAACAAAGACCTTAAAGAAAATGCTCAAAGAGGATTCTGAAAATCTTATGCAAAATAATTTTCTTACATCTAAGCAAAAATTATTTTGCGCATATTACTGCAATTGTTTCAATGCGACACAAGCCTATCAAAAGGCTTATGGATGCAGTCGTAAAACGGCAGGAACAGCAGGCTACAATTTATTAAAAAAATTAGAGATTCAGAAAGTCATTGAGGAAATACAGCAAACAAAACTAGCTTCTGCACTGGCAAAAGACACACATGTTAATGAAGCGCAACATCAGTCAGCGCAAGAGGTAAGAGAGACTAATACGCAAGAGAAATATGCACGGGGCAGCTTGGGAGTAGGGGTCATGCAAAATATACCCCGCCCTGATAAAAACGGCCCCCATAGGGGGTTGTTCGAGAAGAACAAGAAGAAGATATATGCCACCCAGTCAGTGTGTGCAATCTGTGGACACCCGGTAGACTTTTCTCTTAAGTATCCAGATCCAATGTCAGCATGCATAGACCACATCATTCCGATCGTGAAAGGTGGACATCCAAGCGACATAGACAACTTGCAATTAGCTCACTTGACTTGCAACAGACAGAAGTCGGACAAGCTTGTTAGAAGTGATCAAGCTGCACCACAAGAGCAGACAGAATTAGGTAACAGAGTTTTACCTCAAAGCGTGGACTGGAGAACTTTTTAAACGATAAAATTTTTTTTGGTCAAACTTTACAGGGGGCATGGGACCCTCCCTCCCCTTGCTCGCGACCTTCACGCCGTCACTACGAAAAAAAACACACGCTAACCCCGGACGAGGGGGTGTAATGAAAAATTTTTAGGAGAAAAAATGGCATATAGAGGCATAGGATACTTAAGAAACAAATTATCAATCAAGAGAGGCAGAGTTAAGACAAGATATATGTACTATGCCATGAAGCACAATGTACCAGATTTTGGAATTTCGACTCCGCCCAAGCTAAGAAATATGATGTCAACATTAGGCTGGTGCGGGAAAGCAGTAGATAGTATTGCTGACAGACTTGTGTTCAGAGAATTTACTGATGATACCTTTGACATAAATGGCATTTACCAGGCGAATAACAGCGATGTTCTTTTCGACAGCGCAATTCTAGGGGCCTTGATAGCATCATGCTCATTTATTTATATATCTGCAGATGAAGAGGGCTTCCCAAGACTACAGGTAATTAATGGAGACGATGCAACAGGCATACTAGATCCGGTTACAAATATGCTTACAGAAGGATATGCGGTGCTGAAGAGGAATGATAGCGGTATCCCTCAAATAGAAGCATATTTCACAGCAGAAAACACAATCATTTATGACAAGCAAACAGGTGCAGAAGTATATGATAATCCAGCACCGTATCCATTGCTCGTTCCGATAATTTACCGCTCTGATGCAGATAGACCATTTGGAAGGTCGAGGATAAGCCGTGCGTGCATGTCTATACTTGCGTCTGCATCGAGGACAGTTAAACGCTCGGAAATATCAGCAGAGTTTTTCAGCTTCCCTCAGAAGTGGGTAACTGGACTCAGTCCTGATACGGAAATACTGGATAAATGGAGTGCGGCAATGTCCGCAATGTTTGCGATAACAAGTTCATCAGGAAGAAACGAAAGTGAACCAAAATTTGGACAGTTCACACAGCAGTCAATGCAGCCGCATAACGACCAGCTCAAAATGTTTGCTTCTTTATTTGCTGGTGAAACAGGTTTGACTATGGATGATCTTGGATTTGTCACTGACAATCCATCATCGCAGGAAGCTATCAAGGCATCGCATGAGACATTGAGACTATATGCGAAAAAGGCGCAAAGAAACTTTGGAACAGGTTTCTTGAATGCTGGATATCTAGCTGCATGCGTAAGAGATGATTTCGCATATAAACGCAGAGCTGTGTATAAAACAACACCTAAGTGGGAGCCAGTGTTTGAACCAGATGCAGCAATGCTAAGTAGCATTGGAGATGGAGCAATAAAGATTAATCAAGCGGTACCTGACTATCTGGATGCGGAAGTGCTAAGAGATATAACGGGAATAGCAAGTAACAAGTAAGGTGGATTCTATGAATGATATAGGCTTAGAGCTTCAGAAAAGGATAGAAACTGCGTTTAATGAGAGATTGGCGATAGATGTTGTTATAAAGGCGATAAAGCTCAAAGTTGAAAACAGCAAAGCGACTCAAAGAGATATTACAATCCTTTGCAAGAGATTGGGGGAGATTGCTTCTAGAGTGCTGATAGACAATATCAAGCCTGAGATGATGCCAAATGACAAAATGTATTGGAATATTGCCGAAAAGGCAATAAAGCCGCTTATGGTACACATTCATGGCATTGTGAATAAAGTAGCTGCAGAGGTTGTCATGACTGAACGCAAGGCGAATGGAATACATATCAAGCCAATAGAACCGGTATTCCCAGAAGAAAGAATAGAATCGCTTATAAATAATTTTGTGAATGCATATAACGTAGGAATTGAAGAGTATGACTAAAACTCGAAAAGAAATTGCCGAACAGGCGATAAATAAATATCTTAATGAGCCAATCAAGAATATAACACAAGCTTATTATGATGAGTTTGTCAAAGAAAATGCTAAAAGCTCTGCTCAGGTTGGGATAAAAACTATCGTGATTCGTAGGGAAATTGGTAGGTGCTGTGATTGGTGCCATAGCCTTGCAGGAGAGTATGAATATGGGGAACAACCAGCAGACTTTTTTAAAAGACACGATTACTGCAAATGCATAGTGTTGTTCCAGAGTTCGAAAAACAAATACATAGATGTTTGGAGCAAAAAAGAATTCGAAACAGAAAAGTCAGCAAGAATCGAGAAATTAAGGCAACTTGAAAAAGAAGATACAATTTCTAGAATAACTAGGGAAACGTTGAAACCTTATTGGGATAAAGCCACTCCGGGTAAAGGGCAAATCCGTGTTGAAGATGGCGTTAATATATCGTCTCACAGAAATGAAATGACTTATGCTAAAGTATTACATCAAAAATTCGGAGGCAATATAGTCATACAGCTAGAAGACAATAAAGTGCGGAAACCAGACTACTTATGGAATGGTAAATTGTGGGAACATAAAACAATTGATAGCAAGACGTCGGTAGACAATCAAACAAGAGCGGCATTAGGTCAAGTAGAAAAAAATCCGGGAGGCGTAATTATACAAAAAACAAGCGATAAATGTTCGCTTGAAACGATAAAAGAATGTGTTTTTCATCGCTTAAATAGAGAAACTTCTAGAAAATACAATATAGAAAAATTAGATTTTATAGTGTTTGAAAAAGAAAAGATTGTAATGGCTTTCACGTGGGAAAAATAAAAACAGGCGACCACCTCGCGTAGGGTAAGCACTCGCCTGTTTAATTTCGTCTGTAATAGACTACTTTTATTTATTAATAATAACAAAAATTATAAAAAAGTCAATATGGTGATTGTGGCCAAGTGGTTAAGGCGTTGGATTGTGGCTCCAATATCGCTGGTTCGATTCCAGTCAGTCACCCCAATAAATTTAGGAGGAGTTATGCCAGAGGTACGAATTGGACGGCAGATCCCTACCGAGTTCGTAACATTGCCCTATTATAAAACAAAAGGTGCTGAGGCAATAAAGCTCTACAACAAAACTGGTAGGACTGCACAAGAGTGGCAGGAGCTGCTCATATATGACATATTGGCACAAAATGAAGAAAAGCTGTGGACTCATACTAAATTCGGATATTCAGTGCCAAGACGAAACGGAAAAAATGAGGTTGTGGCCATAAGAGAGCTGTGGGGCTTAAAAAATGGCGAACATATCATGCACACAGCACATAGAACCTCGACAACACATGCAGCTTGGGATAGATTACTAAAACTAGTTACAAAAGCAAAGCTGCAGATTAAATCATCTTACAGAGCGTTTGGAAAGGAACATATTGAACTAGAAAATGGTGGAAAAATTGAATTCAGAACCAGAACAGCGAAAGGTGGTCTAGGAGAAGGATTTGATTTGCTTGTAATAGACGAGGCGCAAGAATATACAGATGATCAAGAATCTGCATTAAAGTATGTTGTATCGGACAGCAACAACCCGCAAACAGTATATTGTGGAACACCACCAACACCAGTAAGCTCTGGAACAGTTTTTTTGAAACTAAGACAAAATGCCTTAGGCGGTAAAACAGTAAATACTGGATGGGCGGAATGGTCCGTAGATAAAAAAACGGATGTAAGAGATAAAGAAGCATGGTATCAGACGAATCCATCGTTAGGAACAATTCTTACAGAACGAAAAATACTTGATGAAGTTGGAAACGATGATGACGACTTCAATATACAGAGACTTGGACTGTGGTTAAGATACAATCAAAAGTCGGCAATAAGCTCTAATGAGTGGGCAGAACTTCAAGTACAGGCAATGCCTAAACTTGTTGGAGGTTTGTTCCTGGGAGTTAAATACAGCAAAGATGGAACAAATGTTGCAATGTCTGTTGCATCTCGCACAGATGATGGACGGATATTTGTTGAATGTATAGACTGCAGACCAACAAGAGCAGGGAATAGCTGGATGATACCGTTCATGATGAATCCAAATGTATATGACATAGTCGTAGACGGTGCTAATGGACAGCAATTGCTAGAAGAAAACATGAGGGAAATGAAGCTCAAAGCACCGCTGTTACCAACTGTAAAAGAGATAATAGTAGCGAATGCTACATTTGAGCAAGGCATATACAGCAAAGAAATATGTCATGCTGGACAACCGTCATTAGCACAAACGGTCAGCAACAGTGAAAAAAGAGCGATTGGCACTAATGGAGGATTTGGATATAAGTCATTAGCAGATAATATTGAAATTGCTTTAATGGATAGCACAATATTGGCATATTGGCTATGTTCAGAAACTAAAATACATGAAAAACAAAGAATTAGCTATTAATGCAGCCTGAAGAGGCTGCTTTTTAGATATTTACGGAAACCACCCGGTAAGTGGTAGAAAGGCAAGGTGGAACATGAGTGATTTTACACCAATCACAACACAGGATGAGTTCGATGAAGCAATCAAAGAGAGATTGAATCGAGCGGAACAGAAGTATGCTCAGCAGTATAGCGATTATGATGAAATTAAATCAAAGAATGCTACTCTTGAGGGAACTATCGCAACCCAGGCAAAGCAGATTGAAGAATTTACTGAAAAGCAGTCCGGACATGAAAAGGAACTTGCAGAGTTGCAAAATCGAATCAGCGTTTATGAAAAGAACGACATGAAGATTAGAGTTGCGCACGAGGCAGGCATCCCATATGAGCTTGCAGGTAAGTTATCAGGTGATGATGAAGATGCTTTGCGAAAGGATGCAGAAACTTTTAAATCTTTTTTAGGTAAGCCAAAAACGCCGCCGTTGAGGGATACAGAACCATCAGGCGGTGATATGAAAAAGGCTGCCCTAAAATCAATGCTAGGTAATTTAAGAAAGGAATAAGAAACAATGGCAGAAACACTACAGATGGGAACAATGTTTGCTCCAGAGGTGGTAGCAGACCTATTTAACAAGGTAAAGGGACACTCAACACTTGCTCAGCTATCGGGGCAGATTCCAGTAGCATTTACTGGAAGTGACATCTTTACATTCTCGATGGATAGCGAAGTAAATCTCGTTGGAGAAGGCGGAAAGAAGGAAGCAGGCGGCATTAAGGCTGAACCTGTTAAGATTGTACCGCTTAAGGTTGAGTACGGAGCTAGAGTATCTGATGAATTCATGTATGCATCAGAGGAGAAGCAGCTCGATATCCTAACTGCGTTTAACGACGGTTATTCAAAGAAGATTGCACGTGGCCTTGACATCATGGCAATGCACGGAGTAAATCCTAGAGATAAGCAGGCATCTAGTCTGATTGGAGAAAAGAGCTTTGATACTGCAACAGGTGTTACAAAGGTAGATTATACAGCTGGAACTGAAGAGGCTGTGCTTGAAACGGCAGCTGCAGCAATCGGCGAGTACGATGTAACAGGATTTGCTCTATCAAAGATATTTGGAAGTGAGCTTGCAAAGATTAAGGTAAATGGAGTGCCACAGTATCCAGAGTTTAGATTCGGTGCTAGCCCTAGTGCTCTTGGTGGCACTGCGTGCGATGTAAACAGCACGGTTTCATTTGCAAACAAGGCTGTTGGATACGTAGGAGATTTTGCAAATGGGTTCAAATGGGGATTTGCTAAGGATATTCCACTAGAAGTTATCCCTTACGGTGACCCAGATCAGACAGGAAAGGACCTCAAGGCGTACAATCAGGTGTACCTCAGAGCTGAGACTTATATCGGCTGGGGAATCCTAGATCCATCCGCATTTGCTAAGATTATTAAGAAGGACTAGTAACATGAGATACAGAAATACAATAAGTGGAGAAGTTATTGAAGTCGATGCACCAATCAGCGGAGAATTCTGGGAAGATGCAGATGAAGCAGAAGCTAGAGAAGCTGCTGAAGAGGCTGAAACTGAGGATTCTGAAGAGGCTGAAACTGAAGATGATGAAGCTGATGAGCCTAACAAAAAGGGCGGAAAGAAGGCTTAGAAATGAGCAACTACGCAACTCTTGAAGATATCAACAAGATGTGGCGAAATTTGTTACCGAAAGAGCAGGAGCGTGCAGAAGCGCTCCTGCCTATTGTTTGTGACACGCTTAGGCATGAGGCAAGCTTAACTGGAAAAGATTTGGACAAGATGATTGAAGCATCACCAATTCTAGGGAGCATTGCCAAGTCGGTGACAGTAGACGTAATTACAAGAATGCTACTATCATCTACAACTAATGAACCGATGACACAATTCTCTCAATCGGCGATGGGATACACAACATCCGGGACGTACTTAGTCCCTGGCGGAGGACTATTCATCAAAGATGCGGAACTATCCAGGCTAGGGCTAAAAAGGCAGAGATTAGGAGTGATTGATATATATGGAGATTAAAGGAATTACCATAACACTATATGAAAAGCTTGTTACAGGTAAAGATAAATTTGATACAGATATATATGAAGAGCATGCTGTCAACGTTGAGAATGTACTTGTTGCACCGGTAACATCTGATGATATCACAACAGAAAGATCAATTAAGAGCGATAAAGTTATTTACAAACTAGCAATCCCAAAAGGTGATACACACACCTGGACGGATTGCCTTGTTGAATTTTTTGGAAAGAAATTCAAAGTTGTTGGTGAGCCTATCGAAGGGATAGAAGAAATGCTCCCACTATCGTGGAATAAACAAGTGCAGGTGGAATGTTATGACTAAGTTTCGGTTAAATAGAAGTGGCGTAAGAGAGTTACTAAGGTCTGATGAGCTTATGGCAGAGTGTAGTAAACACGCTAAAAGAATTAAGAGTAGATGCGGTGATGGTTATGAAATGACAACACATGTTGGAAAGAATCGTGTAAATGCATCTGTGCACGCAAAAACCATTAAAGCACGGAAAGATAACTCGAAAAACAATACACTTCTTAAAGCTATGAGAGGTTAATGATGGTTGAGCTAACAGTTTTTGAATGGCTAAAAAGGAATTTGTCTGGCATTGAGGTTCACCTTGAAGAACCTAAAGGCGCAGGGGATAAGTTTGTTTTAGTTGAAAAAACAGGAGGGACTGAATCTGTAGGGCTGAACTCTGCAACATTTGCTGTACAAGCATATGGCAAGACAAGATATGAAGCTGCAGAGCTGAATGAAAAGGTGAAGGAAGCCATGTATAAGATGGCAGGACCTGATAGTGTTGCAACTAAAGTTGAACTCAATTCAGATTATAATTTCACCGATTTAACGACTAAGAGATATAGATTTCAGTCAGTATACGATATTACTTATTACAATTAGGAGGAATACAAATGGCAACAAATGTGAATGCAGCATATGTTACTGCGGGAAAGCCAAAAGTTGGTGGAGCTATCTGGAGAGCACCGATAGACACACCGATTCCAAGTGATGCAAAAACAGCACTTAATGCAGCGTTTAAGTCGCTTGGATATATTAGTGATGATGGTGTTAAAAACGAGAACAAGCTAGATACAGATGATGTTAAAGCTTGGGGAGGAAATACCGTAGCATCTCTGCTTAAGGAGAAGACGGATAAGTTTGAAGTAACACTCATTGAGGCACTTAATGTAGAAGTACTGAAAACTGCATTTGGTAGCGAGAATGTAACAGGAACATTAGATGATAAAGTAGTGATTAAATCAAACTCATCTGAAACAGAAGATGCAATCTATGTTATTGAAACGGTACTTAAGGGAGGCTATATCAAGCGCATTGTAGTACCTGCTGGAACGATTTCCGAAGTAGGTGAAGTTGAGTACAAGGATGATGCAGTAATCGGATATGAACTAACTATCACTGCAAAGCCAGATGGCTCTGAAAACACACATTACGAATATATTGAGAAGGCGTAAGGAGGTAAGTCATGGCAGAAAAGAAATATGTTAGCGGTGAAACTGAAAGTGGTTTTGTTTTTAACATTGAAGTAGAACGCTTAGATAACATGGAATTAATTGATGCACTTGCAGAGCTGGAAGATGATCCATTGCAGATGTCTACTGTTATCAAATTGCTGTTGGGCAAGGAGGATAAAAAGAGACTGTATGATCATATTAGGACGGATGAGGGCATGGTTCCTAGCGGACTAATCGAAAAAGAACTAGGTGAGATATTCACGTTATCACAAGAGCTAAAAAACTAATCTGCCTTGCTAGCTTCATTAATGTTGATGAGGATGCATTAATATGTGACTTTGTAGAGACTTATCATATATATGATTATCGTGCTCTCCCGGCAAGACTTGCAGCCAAGTTGGCAGCCGGATTAAAAGACTCAAGCAGAATAAAAATTAAAGTATCGGGACTAGTGGTAGCTCCCGATACTTTTTTATTAGCATCGATATTTGACATTGTAAATCTGCTGTTGTGGTCTCGCACAGAGGACGGAGAAAAGGGAAGAAATCACCCTGCAAGAATATCAGCCAACATGGTGAGTGAATTTGCTAGTGAAAAGATAAATACTCACGAAACGCTTATATTTGACTCTGCAGAGGAGTTTGAGGCAGCAAGGGAGAGATTCAGGAGGGATAAATAAATGGCAACAGAATTAGGAAAAGCATATGTGCAGGTTATCCCATCCGCAAAAGGCATTGGAGGGATGCTTAAAAAGTCGATGGGCGGCGATATGGATAGCGCTGGCACATCGCTTGGAAAAGGATTAGGAAGCAAGATAAAAGCAGCGATAATTGCCGCTGGAATTGGGAAAGTATTAAAAACTGCGATATTCGAGGGAGCAAAACTAGAACAGTCACTAGGCGGTGTAGAAACACTGTTTAAAGGGTCTGCTGGCCGAGTAAAGAAGTATGCGGCAGAAGCATATAGAACTGCTGGGATGTCAGGAAATGAATACATGGAAAATGTTACATCGTTTTCTGCAGCTATGATTAGTTCCTTGGGAGGAAATACCAAGAAAGCTGCCAAACTATCAAACCAGGCAATTACAGATATGTCTGACAATGCGAATAAAATGGGAACCGATCTCAGTATGGTTACTCAGACATATCAGTCATTGGCGCGTGGACAGTACCAGATGCTTGATAATCTTAAATTAGGTTATGGCGGTACTAAAGGTGAGATGCAGAGGCTCTTAAATGATGCCGAAAAGCTCACCGGCAAGAAGTACGATATCAGTAGTTTCTCAGACGTAACGCAAGCGATTCATGCTATTCAAACGCAGATGGGAATAACTGGAACAACAGCTAAAGAAGCGGCAAGCACCATATCCGGTTCGTTCAACATGATGAAAGCTTCTGCAAAAGACTTCCTAGGCAACTTAACGTTAGGAAGGGATGTAAGTCAATCGCTACAGAATCTTGTAACATCCACAGGAACATTCTTGAGCAACCTAATGCCAGCATTGGGAAACATAGCAAAAGGACTTGTAAATGTAATAGGAACTACATTCCCTCAATTATTTAGTCAGATTGGTAAAAGTTTAGGAGCAAATATGCCTGGATTGATATCAAAAGGACTAAGTATGATTACACAGTTTACTGCAAGCCTTAGGAGCAATGCAGGTAAATTTATTAGTGCCGGAATGGATATGCTCTTAAAACTAGCACAGGGATTTGCAAGATCAATGCCAGTATTGATTCAAAAAATTCCGCAGATAGTAACGAATATCGCAGGTATTATAAATGATAATGCACCTAAAGTGCTTGCTACTGGTGTAAAAATAATAATTACATTAGCAAAAGGTCTGATCCAGGCTATTCCAACCTTAATTGCTAACATTCCACAAATCTTGAGAGCTATATGGAATGCGTTCACCGCATTTAGCTGGCTCAATCTCGGAGGAACTATAATCAGGGGTATAGCCGGAGCATTAAGAGGTGGTGTTGGAGCATTGTTCAGCGCTGCTCAAAGTCTGGGCACAACCATACTTAACGCGCTTGCAAATTTACCAGCATTACTGTTTAACGCAGGAGCAACGGCTATTGTCCGCATGATACAAGGATTTAGGTCAGCGTGGGGAGTACTAACCGGAATAGGCGCACAAATTATATCTGTAATTATATCTGGGCTTGCCAGTTTGGGCAGTCGACTGTGGAATAAGGCGAAAAGCGCCGTGTCAAGGATGATTAGCGCATTTAGATCCGGTGGCTGGGGCAGCATAGGAACGCACATTATATCCGGAATTATACGAGGGATTGCAGGCGCGGCGGGCAGATTGTTTTCAGCAATGAAAAATCTAGCATCCAAGGCGCTTTCAGCAGCTAAAAAGGTGCTGGGTATTAATTCTCCATCACGAGTATTTGCTGCAGAGGTTGGTAAGTGGATACCAGCAGGTATTGCAGTTGGTGTAACTAAGAATTCAGGGATACTAAATGAAGTAATGGATGATACTGCTAGGAGCATGACAAGTTCCTTTAATCCAAATATTGTGCGCAATGCACAAATTAGCTGGAGCGGAACAATTCAGGATAATGAAATAACTCCAACGGGAAATGTTGTACAGAACATCAACATTTATCAGCCAGTTAAGACTCCTGGAGAAACGACAAGAGCAATCAAGGATGCGGCATTTAAGATAGGGCTAGCAGGGGGGCAATAAATGAAAGAGAATGGATACAGTGTTAGGGCCATCAGGAGTGATGGCTCGATTTTCTATTACGAAAACGACGACTTTATGATGACCAAACTTGAAGGAGTTGATTTTCCTCAGCTAGAAGTATTTAAAGAACCACAAGGTCTAGGAAATGGCGACATAATTACAGGCAAAAGAAAATGTTCAAGACAAATTGAACTATCTACAGTACCTCGTCATTACAATGATGGAAATTATGGAACATTACGTAGCAGGGCTATATTTTTTCACAATCCATCATATACTTATGACCTTGAAGTTACATATATGGGAGATACGAAAGTTGCAAAAGATTGTGAGATTACTACACTATCAATCCCTACAGAGAGATATAAAAAGAATGCAACTTTGACAGTATCATTTTTATCACCACATTCAGAACTTTTTGCAAAAAATACAGATAAAACTAATCTATCAAGTATAACTCCAAGATGGGTAGTCAAAAGATCATATTTAAACGGAAAGAAACTGTTATATGCAACAGAAGATAAAACGGATTCGATAATAGTAAATTACATAGGTTCTATAGATACAAAACCAGTGATTACTATTACTGCAAATGGATATATTCGAAATTTAAGTATAACGATTGGGACAGTTACAGAATCTATCAACGTTGAAGCTCATAGTGGAGACATTATTGTAGTTGATGGATCTAAATCGTTTGCGACTAAAAATGGTGAAATGATTCCAATTACAACAGGTGCTGACTACCGACGATTAGTCATACATCCAGGAGATAATATGATAACTGTCAAGGCGCAAAATGGTGATGCATTTAAAACAGATATAAGTTATATCGGGAGGTACGACGGCATATGATTGTGTTTTGCGATAAAGCTATGAATATTTTGCCTGCAATTGATTTTATAGAAATAGTGTGGCAGCGAAAATGGAAAGAACCAGGAACATTCAGTATTTATACTATTGCCAAAAAATGGGACAACAGAATTAAATACATTGCTATTGATGGTCGTCATGAAACAGGTATAGTGCAGAAAGTTGTTGTAGAAAAGAAAATAGAAGGAACATTTATTACGGCAAGCGGATTGTTTGCTGAAAAAGCTCTAAACTGGATGGTTGCACGGTCAGATTGGAATGTATATGCAGCCAAATCTGAATATCCAGAATATAACGACTGGGTTATAAGCAAAATAGGCGGAGAACTATTTAATTTAAATGCACTCAAACAAGGTGATGAACCTAGACCTACGTTTATAAATGGTGTCTGGCCGACAGAAGATAGTGAGTGGCCAGATCCTTTTAGCATGTCAATTGAAGCTGGTAAAGAAATTGGTACCTCACTATATGAATATCTTATACCTAATAACATGAGTTATTATGTGGTTCTACATCCATCTATTGCATATGTAGCTTGGGCAGAACCTTGGTTGAAAAATCCGGATGAACCGCATTTTATGTTTAGAGTTGGAACTCTTAAAGGAAGAGATTTATCTGATAAGGTGTTTTTTGGTGAAGGGTATCAAAATGTTGCAAAAATTGAATATGCCTATGATGATAGCGGAGCAGTTCCGTATATTGAAATTAGGCAAACAATGGAATCTACAGGTTTTACAAATGAAGAGGTTATAACCGATGAATCTGGAAATCAAAAAGGTAGAATTCATGAGTATTTAGTAGATTCAAATAACAGACCAAGGGATATAGATGTATACCCACGCATGATAGTTGAAGGCAATGTGAGTGGCATTGAGCTTAAACCTGAAAATGAAACAACAATCAGAGCTCAGTTACAGCAAAAAGCTCGCGAAGAAATGTTGAACCATTATAAAAGCGAAATTATATCCATAGATACCTTACAAAATACATTTAAGTATCTGGAAGATTATAACATAGGAGATACGTGCTCAATTGTTTTCGACGAGATAGAAAAGAGCTTTACCGCTCAAATTGTTGAGGTGACAGAAACGCATCATAAAAACAAAGTGGATATAAACTTAACTTTTGGAACACCGAGAAAAACTAAATATGTTCAGCTAAACATATAGAAAGGAGCAAACATGATAAGTTATCCATTTATCTCAAAAACTACACCATCAGATCCATATGGAGATAGAGCTATTGACCATAAACTTGAACGAGAGTTCAATAAATTATGTTGGAGCAATGGAGTTTTTGTTACAAAAAATGATGGTAGTGAATTACAGGTCATTGCAGAAGGCAATATGACAGTAAGCATATTACCAGGAGGTTGCCATATTGAAGGTGCTAGGGGGTATGAGGCAAGCAAACGTAACATTTCAATTAGTGCTGCACATTCATCGCTGAAAAGAATAGATCGAATTGTTGCTAGGATGGATGATTCCGATAGCGTGAGGAGCATTGAATTGTATAAAAAGGAGGGGGTATCATCCACGACTCCAACAGCACCTGAACTTGTGAGAGAATCAAACTATTACGAAATTGCCCTAGCGGATATATATGTAATGCCGGGCGCAACAGAGATAACCAATGCAAATATTGTTGATACAAGATTGGACAGAGAACTGTGCGGGATGGTAATTCCTGCATTCCCTACTCCTCTTAATCTTGAGTCAATATCTAATCAGTATGTAAGTTTGTTACAAGCAGCAGTAAGCGGAACTGCAGCGGGCAATTTACAAAACAAGATAGATGAATTGAGAACGGATGTGAGCGATGCGAATATTAGCATGACCGATGTGCACATCAACAACGCATCATTAGAGTCTGAGCTTGTTGCTTACTTCGGCAGCAGCATAAGAGTATAGGAGGTAGACATGATAAGTCTTAACAATACACTGGAAGCCATTGGCAATGAGCTTACAGCGCTAAAGAGTAGCAAGATAATGACCGCTAAACTAAATGCAGGTAAGACGTCAAGGGCGAATTACATTCCGTGCAAATTAGAAAGAAACGAACTAGGGATTATATATCGGTCAGGACTTTTCGTGCTGCCAGCTGGGAGATATAGGATTACTGCCAACATTGCATCATATACGGCTAGTGAAGGCAGAAACTGGGTGGCTTTGGAGCAAAAGACTCCTATCAGTAAGTCACTGATAGGAGGAATAGGCTACGGCGAGTATGCCACGATAAACTTGAGCATAATTGTGGATTTTGCGCAGAAAAGTGAGATAGGTTTGTGGGCATATAACGATGTGGATATAGACAAGTATGGTACAGGGCCTTCGATTATTCAAATTGAAAAAATGGGGGGGGTAAAACCTTGTAAACTCAAGGCTTTCAAGCGCTTTGCAAAACTAATAAAGATGGGAGGTGTCGCATAATGATATCTCTCAATAAATTCATGACAGAAGTGAAGAACAAGTTGAAGAGACTCGAAGACAAAAGATGCATAAAAGACAATTTGTCTTTGAGTGGAACATGGACAGCTCCACATGACGGGATTGTTACTTGTTGCGGAAGAGCAACTGCTGCGGGTGCATATTTGTTTTGCAAAGATGTTACAGAAGATGAATATGTTGGAATGTGCACGATTGCGAATAATCAGCAGTATGGCTCCATTTGTTTTGCAGCAATAAAAGGACACAAATATTCTTTTGCACAAAACAATTGGAGCGATCAACGCAACGTGTACACTCATCAGAATTAGGAGAACTTAATAAACGATGGACATGACAAGCATTTGGGTTGCGGCAATATCAGCCTTGGGGACTGGATTAGGTTCGCTGTATGGCATCAAGAAAAGCAGCAGCCTTACAGATTATAAGATTGACCGTCTCACCGAAGAGGTGAAGAAGCATAACGACTTCGCCTCGAGGATTCCTGTGATCGAGGAAAGGCTCAAGGTCACGGATCGTAGGCTTAATGATCTTGAGGATAATCAAAAATAAGTTAGTTAGCCGAGCGAAAGCTCGGCATTTTAATTGTCTGAAAGGAGGACAAAATGAAAATTAATTGGAAGGTAAGACTCAGTAATAGGGTTTGGCTGCTGACTTTCGTAGCTGCTGCACTGTCACTAATCTATGAGGTGTTGGCGATCTTCGGGGTTACACCAAAGGTCGAGCAGGAACAGCTTAGGCGACTTGCAGAAATGCTGATTGGGTTACTTGTGATGATAGGTGTTGTGATTGACCCAACCACTAAAGGCACGAGTGACTCTAAGATGGCTATGACATACAAGAAGCCGCGTGACGAATTGGGCGGAGAACACACCGCGGAATTTTCTGATACGGCACATGAAATTAATGATCCAGTCGATGCACCGACTGAAAAAGCGGAGGGCTAATCATGGCAACAGGTAATCAGGTAATTAATTACGCCAGGCAATTCCTCGGTGAAGGTTCTGCCAGATTTAGTGACTGGTACTACGGTTCACAGAAGTATCGTGCGTGGGCATGGTGCAATGTGTTCATATCATATATCTTGCAGCACTGCGGAGTGAATTTCCAGAAAACTGCATATGTTCCAGCTGCAGAAAGCTGGATGGACTCACATTATAGGTGGGTCAAAATGAGCGAGGCACAGCCTGGGGACGTAATCATCTTCTGTTGGAGTGGAGAAGGTAATAACACAGGTAGAGGCTCACGAGATCATATAGGTTTTTTAATTGCCAATAATGGCAACGGAACTTTTACCACGATAGAGGGCAACACCAGCGGCAGTAGAGTCGCAATCCGCACTAGGTCGGCAAAGAATATTCGTAAGATATTCCGTCCGACATATGACGGTGCATCAGCTCCGACAACTTCCGCACCAGCACCTGCACCAGCTCCTCAAGCAAGTAATAAGGGGCTAGGACTATACACAACAACAGCGCCGCTAAACTGTAGGAGAGGTGCGGGTACGAATTATCCTGTAATACGTACATACCCGGCTGGTACACCTATTCGAGTGCTCAAGATTGAGAACAACTTCGGATATAGCTCCGGTGCGGGTGGCTGGCTCTACATGGACTTTTTGAGACCGCAGTCGGCAGCAAGTACACCTGCAGTAAGTAGCTCTGGTCGTTCTCTAGGAATGTATCGTGTTAATGCAGCTGCAGGACTAAACGTAAGGTCGGGTCCTGGTACAAGCTATAGACGTGTCAACTTTTTGAGGAATGGAACTCCGCTCCGCATCCTCAAGGTTAGCGGTGACTGGGGTTATTCCAAGGGCGCAGGTGGCTGGGTACACCTGGGCTACTGTAGGAGGGGGTAATGAGCAAGTTAATGGATGGCGTAATCTTTGTCATGCTGAACGCCCAGGTCGATATCGAATTAGGTGCGTTTGGGTGGACATATTTTTAGCAACGTAAAAGAGGGGCTTTCGCCCCTCAATTTTTATTTTTTGGATTTTTTAAGATTGGATCATAGTATATCTTTTCCGCCTCTAATCTCGCCGCCTCAGCTTCCTCGAGTGTATCAAAGCAGCCGAGATGGATCTGGCGTCTTCTCAGATTTATGTACGCTCGATACTGGCCGCTCTTCATGCGGCTAACACCTTTGATTCCAGAGGTGTTATTTTTGCTCCTTTTTTGATCGAGGCTGTACGTAGTAGTTCCGTCGACCTGAGAGCGTTTAACGGCATCATGCCCCTCTTCGGCGATTTTATCCATCAGCACCGCGGAGTTTTCTCTCCGTAAACAACCGCACGATTTTACGTGATAAAATCTGAGCTGCCTATCTGTCATAATAGCAGTGCGACCGCAATCACACTTACATAGATACTGGCGGTTTTTAGCGGATGCGGTTGTATCGAGCAACCTTTTTATAGGTATTAGTCTGCCAAATTTATGATTTAAAATTAGCTTATCAATCCTCGTTTCGTCGAGTTCTCCACGTAGACATCCGCAGGATTTTGATTTGCCGGACAAAAGACTGTTGCGATAAACACTTCTTACCGTCCCGCACCTACAGTGGCAAGTACAATACCTGCTGTCAGGATCCGCGATAACCGTCCAGCACCCGAACCTATCGCCCAGTTTAATTTTTTGGCTCATGTGCTTTCTCAATCTCCCTGAGGAGCAAGCTTTCTATATAATTACTCAGTGTCCGACTGTTTTCTTCAGCTAATTTTTGCGCCGCCTCTTTAACCGACGGCGCAATCTTTATGTGTATATGAGATGTTCTCTTTTCCATGCTTAGATCTCCTTAAATTCTATATCTATCTCACCACCAAAGGATAAATCGTTATAAGTGCAGCCGTCATGATAATTAACATCGCCCTTAACCTCAAATTTGGTGATTTCGCCATTTAGTTGATCATCTAAATAATTTTGTGCCTTTTCTATGGTGTCAAAATAAAATGTTGATGGTCCGTATGCTCCTAAAAATGTAGTTGTTACTTTATATAGTGTCATTTCTTTATCCTCCTCTTTTTATCCGCGAAATGTTGCCCGTATAGCCGTTAGCTCAGCTATGAATTCTATTCTTAGATGTCTGTGATGTTCTCGAGGGTCCTTCCGATACTTCCAAACACGTAATTTATAGCGCCTCAATGATTGCTATTAACTCACGTTTTGCTTCGTTATCTCCTGTTGTTACTACAATTTCTTCTGTTTTGATGTCAAAAAACACTTTCATGTTCATTCTCTCGTACCTATTAAACCACTTTCTTACTGTTACGCCGTTACTAGCCTCAGTGTCAAGAGCCTTCGTCATTGTATCTATGCTCATGTACACTCTATCCATGTTTCCTTTTGTCCATCTGTTGCCTAGTGTCAATGCTTTGTTTAGTTCCATTTTTGAGCTCCTTTCTGCTTCTCTTTAACTTGTCTATATTGTAGCATAAGGTGTGCACAAGATCAACACCTTATGCAAAATATTTTGAAAATACCATAAACAATTGCGTACAATTGGTGCAACATTAGGTGCAACACCAACGAGGGCAAAATAAGTCAAATTACGACAATAAAACTTAATTTGACAAAAAAGAAAAACACCGCAACTCGTTAGAATTACAGTGTTTTGAGGTGGTGTCCCGAAGAGGATTCGAACCTCCGACACCCGCTTTAGGAGAGCGGTGCTCTGTCCCCTGAGCTATCGAGACATGGGTTGGGCGCTCGCAAACGGCGCCTCCTGTGAACGTAATCCCGGATAAATCTCTGATTAACTACAATCATCAGCGTCAAATGCAAGCTTAATTATAATATCACTGAATAGCATTTAGTACAAGCGATAAGAGAATAAAGGGAGTTAGATGATAACGGGAACGCTCAGCGTACAATTAAATTTTTTTCAATTAATTTGCCTAAAACGCTTGACCTGAAACCATTTTTAGTGTAATTCATTATGTAGTGAAATGTTGTTTCAAAATATTTGTGCACAACATAGTCTCAATAAGTGTTATATAAGTTCAATATTGAAAGGCGCAAAAGGGTAAAATGAAAGAGACAAAGGGATTTATCGCAGAGTTTAAGGCATTCATCGCTCGTGGCAACGTGCTAGACATGGCAGTAGGTATCATCATCGGTTCTGCATTCACAGCAATCGTTACCTCACTTGTTAATGATATCATCATGCCAATCGTAGGTGTAATTATCGGAGGAATTGATTTCTCGGGACTAAAGGTTACAGTTGGAAGCGCCGCTATTAACTACGGTGTATTCATCCAGGCGATCATCAACTTCCTACTCATCGCGTTAACCGTGTTCATCATTATCAAGGCGCTAAGCAAGGCTAAGAGAAAGCAGGCAGAGGAGCCAGTTGAGGAAGAGCCAGCACCAACGCCAGAGGTTGAGCTGCTTACAGAGATCAGAGATCTTCTATCGAAGCGCGACTAGTTCTAGTATATAGATAAGGTATCACCCGGCGTTATGGTCGCGAGTGGCTAGGTCTATAAAAGATTCTACAAAGTCAAATAATCAATCGGGAGTGAAGGACATGGGGCCATCTCATGTCCTTTTCTAGTGCGACAATACTCGAGAATCCGATATGATTCATGGTGCATCATCTGCCACTAATTGACAAAAACTACTAGAATTCAACACTGAAAGATAAGCAAATATTAAGATTTGAAGAGGTCTGAAGAGGCTTAAATGCTTGAAAAAAAGCCATAAATGGGCTAAAATAGCTTTGTCCTTTTGCCACAAAAAAGTTTGCGGTAAATAGTGACAATTTAGGAAAACGGAGGGACAACTATGTACGATATCAGTCAAGTGCAGAGTGAATACAAGACTAAATTAATCGATGCAGATTTTGCTGCCAGTCTTGTTAAGAGCAACTATAGGCTGCACTTCGGAGTGGGAACAGGGAGCTCCATATACATGGACAGAGCCCTTGGCAAGCGCCTCAAGACCGATACACTCCTTCGCGGGTTAGAGATTCAGACTGAAGTTGCCGTGAGAAATGATCTACTAGAGACTTTCAAGGCGACGAGGGACGTAGACACAGTTAGATTTTATTCATCTCACTATACCGCTATGGACAGGATGATGGCAGATGCAGGCAACTGCTGGTATGTACCGATTCTATTCAACGAAGAGCCATTATATTGGGGGCAGGAGGGCAACGGATTCGATATCTGCTGCATTCAGGTTGCACCGATGGATAGGTATGGTAACTTTAACTTTGGACCTACTAATGCTGATCTTCTCGGAATTATCAGAAATTCTAAGATTGTCATCGTTGAGGTTAACGAGAAGATGCCGATTGCGCTCGGATATGAGTCGCACATCAATATATCCGATGTAAACTATATAATCGAGGGAGAGAGCCCTGAGCTAGCTGAGTTCAATGCGGCACCAGCGAGTCCTGAGGATAGAAGGATTGCTGAGTCGATAGTGGATCGCATTAGAAATGAAAGCACGCTCCAGCTCGGAATCGGAGCCGTGCCAAATGCTATCGGCGGCCTGCTCGCAGAGTCCGATATCCGTGACCTCGGTGGTCACAGCGAGGTAATCGTAGATTCATTTATGAATCTCTATTACGCTGGTAAGCTTACCAACAAAAAGAAGGTTGACAAGGGATTGACCGTATATACGGCAGCAGTCGGCAGTAAGGCACTATACGATTTTATCGATGACAACCCTATCTGCTGCGCGGCACCGGTTGATTACGTCAATAGCGTGCACACCATTTCACAGATAGATAACTTCATTTCGATAAATAGCTGCGTTGGGGTCGATTTGTATGGGCAGGTTTGTTCAGAGAGCGCAGGCTTTAGGCAGCTTACAGGAACTGGTGGACAGCTAGATTTTGTGCTTGGAGCTTTCCTATCCAAGAATGGTAAAAGCTTCATGTGCACGCATTCGACAAGGACGAAGCCTAACGGTGAGGTTGTATCTCTCATTCACCCTACGCTGCCGAGAGGGTCGATTATCACTACGCCTAGGACGGCAACTCATTATGTAGTGACCGAGTATGGGGCAGTCAATCTAAAGGGTAAGTCGACATGGCAGAGAGCCGAGAGTCTCATCAGCGTGGCACATCCTGATTTTAGGGAAGAACTGATTCAGGAAGCCGAGAAGATGGGAATCTGGCGTAATACAAGTAAGATTGAATATATTTAAGTTATATTTAATTCATATTTAATAATCCTCAAGTACTATTAGTGCGGGGGAAGGGATTTATAGCAAGGCTTTACAGAAGGTCGGTTTGCGATGCGAATCGACGGGGTCATAAAGTCGTGGCAGAGGCGCGGTGGCGCAATGCACAAGGAGGTTTTTATGATCACAGCAGTTGTAGGTGCTAATTGGGGCGATGAAGGTAAGGGTAAAATCACAGACGTACTCGCGCAGGAATCCGATTATATCGTGAGATTCCAGGGCGGAAGTAATGCTGGTCACACTATCAAGAATGAATTTGGTAAATTCGGACTTCACCTCATGCCATCAGGCATTTTTAACAAAGAAGCTGTAAGTGTTCTCGGAAATGGAGTGGCTGTCAACGCCAAGAAGTTCATCGAAGAACTTGCGTCCATTGAGGAAGCAGGTGTCCCACATGGCAAAATCATCATTTCAGATAGAGCACAGCTAGTAATGTCATATCATATGGCGCTTGACGCTTATGAAGAGGAGAGACTTGCGGGGCACTCGTTTGGTTCGACCAAGGCGGGAATCGCACCGTGCTTCTCCGATAAGTATGCCAAAATCGGTTTTCAGGTTGCGGATCTCTATGCGGACAAGAAAGTCCTGATGGCGAGGATTGAGAACGTATGCACTATCAAGAATGTTCTGTTCGAGAACTTGTATCACAAACCACAGATTAAGCCAGAAGATATCTATGAGGAATTAATGGAATATGCTGAAATACTGAGACCATACGTTGCTCATACTTCGCAGGTGCTTAATGATGCGCTTCGTGAGGGTAAAAAAATCTTATTAGAAGGTCAGCTTGGAGCACTAAAGGATACTGATCACGGCATTTATCCGATGGTAACATCATCGTCGACACTTGCAGGCTTCGGTTCTACTGGAGCTGGACTTCCACCATATGCGATTGAGAGGATAGTTACGGTTGTAAAGGCTTACTCTTCTGCTGTTGGAGCAGGAGCTTTTGTAAGCGAGCTGTTCGGAGATGAGGCAGATGAGCTTCGTAGGCGCGGCGGAGATGGTGGTGAATTCGGCGTAACCACAGGTAGACCTAGAAGAGTCGGCTGGTTTGATGCTGTTGCTACCAGATATGGCTGCATGATGCAGGGAGCCACGGAGGTTGCGGTTACAGTTGTCGATGTTCTCGGATACCTAGATGAGCTCAAAATCTGTGTAGGATATGAAATCGATGGCAAGGTGACAAAGGACTTTCCTAACACACCGCTCCTCGAGAAGGCTAAGCCAGTATATGAAATGCTTCCAGGATGGAAGACGGATATAAGAGGAATCAAGAACTACGATGATCTGCCAAGTGAGTGCAAGGCTTACATCGAGAGGATTGAAAAGGAAATCGGAGTTCGTGTATCTATGGTTTCAAACGGACCAGCGCGCGAAGAACTAATACTTAGGTAATTTGCGAGGATATGACTTGCAATTTGCAGGGGATAACCTGCAGCTCGCATGAAATCATGCAATTTATAAAGTATAACCTACTGACAGAGACAGTTCCTGACGGCCTAGCTGTCAGGAACTAAATACTTAAAGGGGTAAAAAATGTATAAGGAATCAATGCGCCAGACGTGGGTGGAAATCGACCTATCGGCGCTAGACCACAATATCAAAGAAATCAAAAGAGTAATCGGTAATAATGAGATAATAGGCGTTGTAAAGGCAGATGCATATGGGCACGGAAGCGTGCGATGTGCGGAAGTGCTTCGTGATAATGGGGTTAAACGCTTTGCGGTTGCCACAATAGAGGAAGCGCTCGAGCTACGCGAGGCTGGATTTAACGAGAGTATACTCATTCTCGGTTTAGTTCCAGAGGATTGCACCGATATTATAATAGAGCAGAATCTTACAATCGTCATCGGGAGCTTAGATAGAGCTAAGAAAAAATCCGAAATTGCGGTGAAGAAGGGTGCAGTGATAGACTGTTTCATCGCAATTGATTCTGGTATGGGTAGAATCGGATATAGGATAGAGACACCGCTAGAAAAGGAATTTGCGAGAACTGAAATCGAGGAGATTGATGAGCTTGAGGGTCTCCGTATCAACGGTATGGTTTCACACTTTGCGACTTCTGATGAAGCTGATTCGACGTACACGAACAAGCAACTTTCGCTGTTTAACGACTTCTATGAGGAACTCGCAGGCTGCGGCATCAATGTTCCTATGCTATGTATAGCCAATAGCGCTGCGATTATGGACTATCCGAAGACTCATTTCGATGCAGTAAGACCCGGGATAATCCTCTATGGATGCTATCCGTCTGAAGAGGTGGATAAGAAGAGACTTGATCTAAAGCCAGTTATGTCTGTAAAAGCATATATTATCCATATTAAAACAGTGCCAGCTGGAACTTCAATCAGTTACGGCAGGAGGTTTATAGCGGATAGAGAGAGCAAGATTGCCACAATCTCTATCGGCTATGCAGATGGTTATTCGAGGACACTCACTGGCAAGGCAGAGGTTCTTGTGCATGGTCATAGAGTTCCGGTCGTAGGAAGCATTTGCATGGATCAGTGCATGATAGATGTGACGGATGTACTAGGGGCAGCAGCAGGAGATGAGGTCGTGATCATGGGACGCTCAGGTGATGATGAAATCTCAGCTGAAGAGATTGCTGGTAAAATTGGAACTATCAACTATGAGATTCTGTGTGATTTCGGCATGAGATTGCACAAGATATACATTGATACTGAAGATGGAAACGAAAATGCAGCTAACTAAGAGTACAGTAGATGGGAGTTTTAAATGTTAGAGACTATTCGAAATTTCGACGGTTCGCTGCTCATAAAGTTTCAGCACCTTGCAGTTCATGACTCATTGACACCAGTTGTTAAGGTCTTCACTCACCTGGGAGATGCTGGCATTATGTGGATTGTGATTGCAGTGCTGCTTCTGCTTTTTAAACGTACCAGGAAGTATGGGCTACTCATGTTCGCATCACTTGCGCTCACATACCTTGTAAATAACCTGCTTCTCAAAGATTTAATAGGCAGGACTAGACCGTATGAAGTATTTGACGGTGTTCAGAGGCTTATTGGCAAGCAACACGATGCATCTTTCCCGTCTGGTCATTCGGCTAGTTCGTTTGCAGCAGCGATGTGTATATACCTGAATGGATCTAAGAAGTATGGAATACCGGCGCTTTTACTTGCGTTCTTGATTGCACTTTCGAGACTCTATGTAGGCGTTCACTATCCTGGAGATGTAGTTACAGGAGCGATCATAGGTTCGCTCATGGCATGGCTAGTGTATAAAGTATACGATGCAAGGCAGGAAGCGCTTCATCCAGCAAAGCATCGCAGAAAATAAATGTTGCTATAGGAGAAATTATGGGTACAAAAGGACTTAAAATCGGAAATGAGTGGGATGCCATACTCGCCGAAGAGATGGAGAAACCGTACTATGGAGAGCTCGAGAGATTCCTCGATGAAGAATATGAGACCCATACAATTTTCCCACCGCGTGATGAGATATTTACAGCTTTCAGATACACTCCGTATAACGATGTAAAGGTTCTGCTCCTCGGACAGGATCCATATCATGAGAAAGGACAAGCTCACGGTATGGCTTTCTCGGTTAAGAAGGGTGTGAAGCAACCGCCGTCTCTGGTAAATATTTTTAAAGAGATAAATTCAGACATTGGGATTGCTCCGCCAGAGATGGATAACGGCTGCCTGATTCCCTGGGCTCAGTCTGGGGTTTTGCTTCTCAACACAGCGCTCACAGTTAGAGAGCACGAGGCTAATTCGCACCGCGGAAAAGGCTGGGAACAGCTGACGGATGCAGTTATAAGAAAATTAAATGAACGAGAGAAACCATTGGTATTTATTTTGTGGGGGTCTAATGCTAAGTCTAAGCTGCCGCTTATCACGAATAAAAAGCACCTTGTAATAGTTGGTGTTCATCCGAGTCCGCTATCCGCGTACAGAGGGTTTTTCGGTGGCAAATACTTCTCTCGTGCTAATGATTTCCTCGAGAGACACGGAATATCTGCGGTTAATTGGGATATAGAGCAGTGATATCATTTGTGACTAGCATTCACATAACAACCACGCGGAATTCATGATATGATATGGACGGATATGTTATATTTCAAGAGAATTAATAAATATTTTGTAAATTTCATTTAAGGAAAGGTTGGAATCATGAACAACAAGAAGCTTAAGACATCAAAGGTTATAATTGGACTTTACGTATGCACAGGAATCGTTTCCGTATATGCGCTATATGCAATTTTCAATTCAATCACATACCTTAGAAACTACTTCAAGACATATGGATCATCAATTGGAGAGCACTTCGGAGATGCCCTTTCTTATATCCTAAATCAGAGCTTGTCATACATCGTATTTGCTGTTCTTCTATTTACAGCAGCAGCAGTTCTGCATGAGGTTAGAAAGCTAAATCCTGATAACTACCTTAGTCAGGAAGAACTCGAGGTGCTAGCAGTAGAAAAAGCAGAGAAGGCAGCAAAGGCTGCAGAAGCAAAGGCTGCAAAGGCTGCTAAGGCTGCAGAGGCTAAAGCAGTGAAGGAGGCTGAAAAGGTAGCTAAGGAAGCTGCGAAGGCTGAGTCATCAGTAGAATCAGCGAAGCTTGGAGAAGCAGCAGTGGATGAAGAGGTTGAAGAATTAGCTGAAGACGTAGTTGAAGACGCTTTTAAGGTTAAATAGTAGCTGGATTAGATGAGCAATCTAATCAATAATCTATAATGAGATTTTGAGGACAGGTTAATAGGACTCAGATGATACTTCGCTACTATAATTTGGAAATGTACTATGATTAAGGCAGAAACTCGTATAAATAGAACGCTCCCCACAGAGCTGATTAAATTAATGAATAAGTGCGGTGAGCGTAAACGCAGCCCGAAGACAGTTATTAAAGCGCTGCGGGACGGCCTATTCATGGTGGGTCTTTATGTAAATGGCGAGCTTGTAGCGTTTGGTAGAGTGTCGGGAGATGGCGCAATGTATTTCCTGATTACCGATGTCATGGTGGATCCAGCGTATGAAGATAGTGGTGCTGATATGCAGCTCTACAAGGAGATTGATGATTTTCTTATCGCCGTAGCACCTAACGATAGTAGAATCCTAGCAATGACTAACAAGAAATACGAATCTGTATTCAGAACCTTCGGGTACGAATATATGGATCCGGATTATCGTACGGTGATGATTCGGGAATAACCGATTGATTGTAAGGAGGTGCTGATATCAAGCCGCTAATTTCAGTGATAATTCCGATATATAGCGGAGAGCAGTGTATAGATAAATGCCTAGAGTCCATCACTAATCAGTACTACCAAAATCTTGAGATACTGTGCGTGATCAACGGCAGCACGGATGCCTCTGAGAAAATGGTTAGAGCGTGGATGGAGAGAGATGACCGTGTCAAGCTGCTTGTTACGTCGACACCAACAACACCAGCTGTACCTTCGACATCAGCTACTACAACTAAGCAGTCTAAGCAGGCTCCAGCTGTTAAGGCTGCACCTGCAAGAAAGAGCACAGCTCCAAAGATCGGAGATGCTGACACTATCCTAGCATATGCGGCTACACTATTTATTAGTGTGATTGGCCTTGGAGTAGCGCTATTCGCTAGAAAGAAGAGAGAGCAGTAATATTTAGGAAACTAAACAGCTTAAATAGAGATATCTGAAAATTTTAGATATGATATGAGAAAACAAAACATGATTGATGAGAGAATCTCGTCAATCATGTTTTTTCATGCATATATTTTGCCTATGGCGAACTGGAGGCTATTGTAAATAGAAGCCTGAAAATTCAGGGGCTGGGCGAGGCCTTGGGGTTGTGTGCAATCTGAAGCTGCATCCGAAACCGAGGACTGCGAGATTAAGAAATTGGAATTTCACCCACGAGTTTAGATCTTGGAAATCTCTGCTATCTGAATCTGCGTCCGAAACGGATGGTGGCGAAATTAAGAAATCTGAAATCTGGTCCGGAGTCCGAAGATTAGGCAATTATAAATGGCCTGGGGCTAGCCGAAGGTGAAGCCCATATAAGGAGGGCACTCGCCATTAGCGGCGCTGTACACCTCGGAGAGTTCCTCGTAGCTGGCCGAGAGCATCCCAAGCGCAGCGGACGTTTCGCTACCAGCTCTGCTTGGCATCATGTAGTCGCATCGCTGAGCGCCGCATCTAGTAGCGAGTGCCTTCGCGATTGCAATCCCGAGCTCCTTATGACCACCAGCTTCACTGAAGGTGAGGAGCTCGGCCGCAGCGAGAGAGCTCGCTTCCGCGGCCTCACACGCTGCGATTGCCAAAGGCTCAGCGCCATCGGAAATCAGCAAAAATCCAGAGCAATCAGGTGCTCCTGATTCAGCTTCAAAGTCAGGCGCAGAGCCTGCCCAATCAGCTGATCCAGCATCCAGAGTAGGCGCAGAGCCCGCCAAATCAGCTGATCCAGCATCCAGAGTAGGCACAGAGCTCGCAGTAGCAGGCGTTACCAGCCCAGCTGCGAATCTCAGAGCTCCTTCTGACAGCTTGATATGGACGCGATTTGCTAAAATCGCTTCTCTATAATTATTATATTCCTGCGGTGTTAAGAGCTTAGTCTGAAGATGGGAGAATTCAAAATCAACGTGCTCAGATGCCAGGACAGAACCCTGCTCGGCATACATGAATTTCTTGTATTCAAGCGGTTCATAGAAATTTATTAGGCTAGGTTCAGCTGGTGAGAGCATCGATAGTTTTCTGCTGCTCTCGGCAATCTCTCTGGCATATACGGTTATGTGTGATCCGTAACCTTTTCCTCGTGCCGCAGGGTCGGTGCATATTGCGTAGCTCATCTCTATTGATTTACCAGCTATATCTGAAACTTTGCCCTCAGGAACAACTAATTTTCCCATGTCGAACTGGGTGAGGGATGCCTGAAGCATCTCGCCACCATCTTGATCTTCAATAATTAGAAAATCCAGATAGTCATCTCGAAAGCAATTGTCAAAGAATTCGATAAACTCCTCATCATCTCCGAAAACTTTTCTGCGTAGTGAAATGAAATCATCGAAGTCGGAAGCCTCCCTGGGCCTTATTATGTAGTTATTTTTCATAAGCGGTGTATTTCATGAGTAGGACATCTGGGTGATAGCTTTCCTTGGCCTTCCTAAGACCTTCAATCCCCATGTCTTCTTCGCGATTAATGTATTCTACATCAGGGAATTTCTCGGAAATAGCCTTTACAAACTCGCGGTTAATCATAGTGTATGCGCCTTCAACACCAGGGAGCGCCTTCTCAAAATGGACATCCATAGTGAGCTGATCGAGCTGAGTAGCCGCCGTGAATGCAACAGGCTCTCCGTTCTGGTACAGAAGTCCTCCAAAGAAACCGAGTGCTTCGTAGTTTTCGAACATCTGCTCGATAGCATCCGCTTCTTTGACAAGGTCAGGATCCCCCTTTTCCTTGTAGAATTCAGCGACGAATGCTCTTGCAGAATCTATATCTTCGCCGCTTTCAATGAGTTTAAATTTCCATTCTCCATTTCTCTCAAAATGCTTGATGTGATTACGCTTTGAAGAAAGCTTGCGCCCCTTGAGATCGCGCAGCTTCTCGACTGTGTATATGTAGTCAGCATCTTCGCGATTTTCCTCTATAGTGAAACGGTCTCCGTACACAGGCTCAAACTCTTCGAGTGTTTTAGGCGTGAGCCCACGCATTATCAGTTTCTGGTCGCGCGAGTGTGCGTCTTCTAGCAGCTCTTCGATAATTGGCTTAACATCACCGCTTCCCTTTGGATATGCGAAAATGTATCCATACTTAGGCATTCTTATAATCATACGCTCGCCGATGAAGGCGATTTCTGGCTCATATGCGTGCCTCCAGATATATAAATTTGCAAAACTGTAGTCAGCACCATGACATCCGCTCGAGCAGATTACGGTTTTTGCAAAGTCCTGGTCATCTAATCTGACAGGTCTAAATTCTAGCATTAGTCTCTCCCTTTTTAATTTCTCAATCAAATTATACGATTCTATTTTACAAAATTGACATCTCATTATAGCACTAAAAACCAACATGTAAAGTGAATTCCGAGTGAATAAGTAGGAATTTAAAAAGATACTTTCTAGGTATTGATTTTATAGCTTCAAAATGTTACTGTTGCAATAGAAAAATAGAAATGACATTCGGAAAGGGGATGAAAGATAAATGGCTAAGATTACAAAGGATATGATTATCGGTGATGTTATCAACGAGCATCCAGATTTAATTCAGGTATTCTTCCAGAACGGAATGATGTGCATCGGTTGCCCTGCTTCTCAGGGAGAGTCAATCGGACAGGCTGCTCAGGTTCACGGACTTGATGGAGACCACCTGGTGAATGCACTTAATGCTGCACTCGAGGCATAAACTGCTGATATTCCAGATATGGATTAAGATTTCGTATATCGCAGGGCGTGATTGCCCTGCTTTTACTTTTGGGGGATTGGGATAGATTAGGATGAAGAGAGAATTGAATCACCATTATATAGGTGAATCTTATGGTGGCAATCAGGACTGGTTTCGCACGTTCTTGATGCGAATAGGTGGATGTGGTGCGGAGACTGCATGTGAGAGCAGTTTGTACTTTGCGCGTGAGCTTGGATTCACAAAGCTTTATCCATTTGACTCCGATGTTGTTAAGCGAGAAGAATACGTAGACTTCGCACATATGATGGAGGACTATCTATGGCCAAGATTCACTGGAATTAATAAACTTTCTATTTATATAAATGGATATGTCAAATACCTCAGGGATGCCGGCGAGTACCGAGTTGATGTGAGCGAATTTTCGGGAGATCATACTTACGAGGAGGCGGCGGAAAAGGTGAAGGAGCAGATAGATGCAGGGCTACCGATTCCGTTCCTTACACTTAGGCACAAGGATGCAAGGTACAGCGACTATGTATGGCATTGGTATCTTGTAAATGGGTATGATGATACTGAGGACGGATTCAAGGTTAAGGCCGTAACATACAGCGGTTATAAGTGGCTCGATTTTGAGGGATTATGGAATACGGGATGTAAACCGACCGGCGGGATGATTATATATACTGTAAATGAAGATGTAGTGCTTTAATTTGTACTGAAGCACATTGTGCTGAATATGATTATCGAAGTGCTGCGAATAGGCAGGCCATAACAAAATAATCGCATGAAAAAACGACTGTGAGGCGAGAACGCATTTCTCACAGTCGTTTTTGATTGTAACTATCTATAGCGATAAGCTCTATGAACGTGATGTTAAATAAAGCTTAATCATAGTATCTTAGAATCTCTTGCGCTTACATACTACAGCACCTAGAGCTGTAAGCAATGCACAGAGCACTATTAAGCTTGCCGCTGATGTCGAATCGGATGTCCTAGGTGAGAGGTGTCTCTTCTTAATAACCTTAGCTTTTTTTGCTGGGGTGCTGCTAGCGTTGCTGCTCGAAGCATCTCTTGCAGAAACCTTTACCTTAGTGGTGATGGAGATTGTCTTTCCATCAGCTAATCTATAGGTGTATGTGACATGGTATGTGCCAGCAACTGCAGTGTTTACATTCGACGTAACAGTCAGATCTGAATATGGGATCGGGCTGCTATTAACAGGATTAACTGCAGAAATCAGATTCTGCTCAGCATTAAAGCTATCCCCAACCTTTAAATTCACTACGTCAAGCGCATCTAGTACCTTTATGATCTGTGCGTAGAAGTTAAGGCCGTAATCCGATACGCTTATTGGGCTTCCGCTTGCATCCTTAAGGGTCAAACTACCATTAGTGTAATAAGCGTAGATTGGGAGGAGCGTGTTATCGTTTCTAACTAGCGTTGTGTAACCATCATTATGGATAGCGTTAAATATATCTAGTGTTGAAATCGAGTATGCTGAGTTGCTTGTTAACACTCCGTCAGCTGGTGAATTCTCATACGTGCTTAGAATCTGCATTAGGAAGTTGTTGAACTTCGTATTGCTAGATGTCGCATTAGGCATAAGGTCCTGAACCTTCTTCTCGGCAACCGTGTATGAACCATCGCTGTTTCTGTATGTAGCTAGGATTCTAGTGTTAAGAACAGACGAAACCAGTTCGTTCCTGTTGATGCTCTTGAAGATAAGAGAAGCAGTCCTGTATACTCCTCCAGATGTGTTACTGAAGAGGAATGTGTAAGTTGATTTTGCACCAGCCTTCGCAGTCAGCTTAAGTGGAACATTGTACTTAACACTTTCATTAGGCTGAAGATTTCCAGAGATATTGATTCGAGTCAAATCACTCCAGGTATAACCAGTTGGAAGCCCACTTGCGAGAACATTAGCACGAGTAGTTGTAGTTGTTCCGAGAGCGGCGTTCTTGAACTGATACTCGATATTTATATCGGATCTAGTGGAAGCATCGAAAATATCATTTCCGCGTACTCTTGCTGCGTCTACTGACCAATCATCAGCATAGTTGGTTGCAGAAGGTGTAAATCCGTTGTTGTCGAGTCTAAGAGAAACGTTTGCTACTGTAGCAGATGAATTTGTATTGGTGATATTCGCATGTAGCGTTATATCCTTTGAATTTACATCTATGAGATCACCAGCGTTTGCAACTGTGCTATATACATATGTGGAAGCAGGTGTGCTGCCATATGGATTATCTGCTGCCTTGCTGGAATTGCTCGTAACACCGTTAAGGCTTGCGCTAACATATGCATCTATGTTGATGCCTCTGCTAGTCTGAGAATTTCTGCCGGCCTGGTTGAGCTCGTTTTGATAATTGATGAATAGAAGCCTACCTTATAAACTTAGCTCTTCTAATCACCAATTCTGCAGCTACGCCTATGGCAACTCCGGCTATCGTTCCAGAGATCATCAGCACCGGTAGGTAGTAGAAGATTCTGATGTCATTGATGAGTAATGCTGCAATGGCGAGCTGTCCCATGTTGTGCAAGAACCCACCTGCCATACTGACACCGGTAATGCTGAAGAGGTCGGTCTTCTTGAGCAAAATCATTCCTATCAGGCTTATCGTCGCACCTGCGAGAGAGTAGAGCATGCCGAACACACCGGTAAAAAGCAGTCCAGCGACTACTATTCTAATGACATTTAACATAACTGCGTATTTGGCAGAGAGCTTATACAGCGCAACGACAGCTACTAAGTTAGCTATCCCTAATTTGATCCCCGGAATGCCTGGAGTATATGGTATAATAGCTTCGACGTACGATAAAATTAGCGCCAGTGAAGCTAGAAGCGCAACTGTTGCAACATTGTTGCTGCGGCCGCGAGGAGTCCTCCGTGAAGGCTCGGTTGAGTGTTTAACTCGAGACTGAGTCATACTTGTGTGCCTCCTTTCCGCTTATCGAAACGACCACTTTGTTAGGGAGGCAGATTATGCTTTCCCCGGTCTTGCTTATAGCTTTGTGCTTTACGCACACCTGATTTTCGCATGATGCTTCGGACATGGTCACGTAGCCGTGCTTAATTCTGATTACATTTAGCTTATTCCCGCGCTTTACAGCGATAGTTTTATCCTCGGACAAGCTGTACACTCCGTACTTCTTGCCTTCTACTGTCACGGTGACTTTGTCTCCTGAATGACTCGTCGTGCTGAGCCATACAGAGGAGGCGATACCGAGTGAAATGAGGATTATAAAGAGGACGATATCAGCTTTTCTTATAAATCCTTTTAACATTGTTCGTTATTCCCTGTAACCCCTTAACTGTGAGGTAATAAATTGATTAAACTTAGCAAACAAACCATAAAACTTTCGTTAATATTCGTAATAATCGCAACGGTTATTATAACACAGACAGCCTGCAAGAACACCAAGGATGTTGAGCCAGTATCAAAGGAAGGCTTCTATCTCGATACAGTGTGCAAGATTTCGATATATGACATGGATGGAGATCTGGACAAGGAGAAGGCAGAGGCTGCAATCAACAAGGCTTATAAAAGATGCCGCGAGCTCGAGAATACTTTAAGCAACACAATCGAGTCAAGTGAAGTCAGTCAGATTAATAGTGCTGGTGGAAATTGGGTGACTGTTGGAAAGGATACGCTCAAGGTCGTGAAGGCTGGTGTAAAGTACGGTGAGCTATCCGATGGTGATTTCGATATAACGATTGGATCTGTTTCAGGATTATGGGATTTCCAGTCTGAGAACCCAGTAGTTCCAGAGCAGTCTAAGATTACCGAGGCTCTTAAACACGTAAACTATAAGAATATTCAGTTCGACGGAAACAAGATAAGAATCATAGATCCCGAGGCTAAGCTCGACCTAGGAGGAATTGCCAAGGGGTATGTTGCGGACGAACTTACGACGCTGCTCGAAAAGGAAGGCGTAACATCTGCTGTGATTAACCTTGGAGGTAACATTTCCACGATAGGTGGCAAACCAGATGGCAGTCCATTTATCATCGGAATAGAGAAGCCATATACTGACAGGACCGAAATCATCGGAACCACGACAGCGGACAATCAGACCGTCGTAACTTCAGGAATATACGAGAGGCAGTTCCAAAAGGATGGTAAGATTTACCACCATGTGCTAAGCAGCAAGACGGGATATCCTGTCGAGACACAGCTTGAGGCTGTCAGCTTGGTGGCTAAGAAAGGTCGCTCGATGGATATAGATGCCATGAGCACAATCTGCCTGATGAAAGGTGTAGATGGCGGAAAGGCATTTATCAAGAAGCAGAAGGGTGTTGAGGCTGTCTTTAGCGCACAGGGCAAGGAAGTTGCCAAGACTAAGGGCATGAAGTTCACAGCTGAATAGCAAATTAACGCACGGCTGTCAGATGATTATAATATCAAGCGTAGCAGCCTAGCGCGTAACATGCGGATTGCAAATATTAAGTAAGCAGGAGGTGTATAGTATGAATAAGAATAGAATGCTGGTCGATATGCACCTCCATACCACAGCATCAGATGGTTCATTTAGCCCCTCGGAGGTTGTACATAAGGTGAAATCGTCTGGTGTCAAAGTGTTTTCGCTGACTGATCACGATACGACTGCTGGCGTGCACGAAGTCGAAGGCGAGATACCGGAGGGGATGGAATTTTTCAAAGGAATTGAATTCTCCTGCAAAGCAGGCGACATTAAGTGTCACATACTCGGCTACTCGTATGACGACAATCACCCAGATTTTATAAAGGCGCTTGCCGCTGCAGAGTCGAAGAGAGAAGACAAGCTTGCAGTTAGAATTGAACACCTTAGGGAAGTGGATGGCATAGAGCTAACTGGAGAAGAAATTGCAGAGCTAGAGGCGATTCCTTCAGCGGGGAAGCCCCATATAGCTAATATCCTTATGCGGAGAGGAATCCCAGGTACCAGAACAGAGATTATAAACAGATATCTTGAGTTCGGAGTGGAAAATAGGATTCCTGCAGAGCTAGCTATTAGAGCGATTAAGTCATCTGGTGGAGTAGCTATCTGGGCTCACCCTCTCGGTGGGGAGAATGAAATTCATATGAATAGAGAGGAACTTGAGGAGAAGCTAGGTGTCCTGCAAGGTATAGGAATTGAGGGATTAGAGTGTTTTTATTCTAGGTACGATGAGAACGAGATAGCGATGCTGCTAGATATTGCGGAGAGTCGGGGGCTTCTCGTGAGTGGCGGCAGTGATTTTCATGGCAAGAATAAAAATGTAGAAATCGGTGAACTCGGTGTGAGTAAGAGACCTGTCTTCGATTCAGATCTCAGCCTTATAGCAGAACTCAGGAGGAGAAAGCGATAGAGACTTGTTCGGTATAAAGTGCATTTTCATGTTGCATTAATTAAATTATAGTATTGAATGACTTTTCTCATTTGTATATAATACGCAAGTTCGTAAAAACGATAATTTTTTAAGAAAGCAAAGGGGTAATAATATGAGTGAGAAGAAAGCAAATATGTTGGGATGGGCAGGAACATGCATGGCCATTCTAATGTATGTAGCATACATAGCTCAGATAATGAGCAATCTAAACGGGAACAAGGGTAGCTTCATCCAGCCACTAGCAGCAACAATAAACTGCACGCTGTGGGTGACATACGGATTCTGCAAGAAGGACAGAGATTACCCAATTATATGTGCTAATGTGCCAGGTATCTTATTCGGCCTAGGAGCAGTGATAACATCATTTTAAAGATAATCAATATGGGCATGAAAATGCCACTCCAGAGTGCTGGGTGGCATTTTTTATATATGGAAAATTTGACTATAATGTGTTAATTAGAGTGTTTATATATCTGTGTTTTATGAATTCTGCCCACTGATTCTATCAAGAAACTCAAACACCCTCTTATAGTAGTCCTCCAGAATTTCTGGAGTTCCATTATATAGCTCGTGCTTAGCGCCTTCGTATATGACGAACTCGGTGTTCGGAGTGTTATATGCGAATTTATAGTGACCTTTTGAATCCACTAATGCATCGTTTCCAGATGTAAGGAGCAAAACAGGGATATCTATCTTGTCAGCGTCCCGTAGAATTTTAGGAGTGGTGCGGAAACTCGCGTAGCCCCAGCCGTTAGACATCATATTTGTATGATAGTGGCTGTCTTCAAGGCGCTGATTAAATATATACCTGTACCTTGGCTCTGACATTGCACTGCTCTTCTCGTAAGTAGGGATGCCATCCCAGCGTTTGCCACCGGGAAACGGTAGCTTTTCCTGACGAAGCAGCTTGATTTTAGCTAGCATGATGCTGATTAAAAACTTAGGCGTGCCATCAGTTTTTATCTCGAACATTGGGGAGCTTAGGATTGCAGCATCGAATATCCCAGGATGCTGCTCTAGGTATAGAGCGCCGATTGCACCGCCCATGGAGTGTGCGAACATTATGCATGTGAGATTCCCGATGCGAGGCTTAACAATCTCAATCATGAATTGATGGAGATCGCTCGTGTAGTCGTTATAGCTATTTACATGGACGATATCATCCTCATATATCTGTCTGCCCGAATAGCCGTGACCACGGTGCTCCAGAAAGAAAACCTCGTAGCCAGCGAGCCAGTAATATTCGGCCATCTCATGAAATTTTCCCCAGAAGCCGCAGTAACCGTGGAGCATGACGATGCAGCCTTTCGGAGGATTCTCCTGCGGTGCATGGTAGTACTGAATAGAAATGCCGTCATATGCGGTAAACTGTCCTTCGGTCACATGGTCTTCTCTCCAGCGCTTGTTGGTAGTGACCATATGATCATCATATTCACTCTCCCTGATGATGTTGATGCCAGCTGGAAGCTTTGCATCGCTCAGATTCTGGGCTTCAGAGGTGCTTACCCTTGTTACCCTTGCTTGCGTATGGACCTTCATATCAGCCTCCTGATTGTTTCAAGTGTTTTATCAGGGTAGTTGGTAATAATGGCGTCGACGCCAGCTCTGCATGACATCTCTATATACTCATCCTGGTCAACCGTCCACACGTTGACAGCAATGCCGCTCTTATGGCACTCGTCTATAAAGCCCGGAAACTGTATGTTGTATAGCGCTGGGTGTAGAGCTTGAACTCCGTATTTTAGCGCATATGCAGGCATACCGATTGTTCCGTCGGCATAGAGGAATCCTAGCTTCGCCTCAGGTGATATTTCTCGCATGTGCTTTATCGTGTAGTGGTTAAAGGACGAATAGATGACCCTATCTGAGAATCCGCATTCGCTGGTCAATTTTAAAAGCTTTTCTGCCATGCCTGGGTAAAAAACAATTCCTGTCTTAAGCTCTATGTTTATCATTATGTCAGCATCATCAAGCAGGTCAAATACCTCGCGCATAGTCGGTATAGTGACTCCTGAGAAATCTTTTTTGCCAGAGGAGAAATCCAGAGCCTTCAATTCTGCAAGAGTTTTGTCCTTGATCCAGCCACTGCCGTTTGAGGTCCTATCTATCGTCTCGTCATGACAAACGACGAGTTCGCCATCTCTGGTCATCTGAACGTCTAACTCGATGCCATCTGCCCATAGTTCAATTGCTCTCTGAAATGCCGATAGAGTGTTCTCAGGACAATACCCGCTTGCACCGCGGTGTGCCCACACGAGTGGTCTGTTCTCGGAATTGGAATTTTGCTGCTCTATATGAGCATCAGTATTGGTCATATGTGTTCACCTCTTGTTTTATCATTGTAAGCCAATTCTAGTGATCTACGATCTGATCTTATGTTCGTTTGAAACCTTCCACAAATCCTCGTATTTGAAACCAGTTACACGTTCGAGTATTCGCTTCTCGTCGTCAGATGCGACGCTGCCATCGGTGCCGCGCCTTCTACCTATTTCCTTCTTTACAATATCGAACTCCTTATTCGTTATCGGGAAGATGTATCCGAATATCAGCAGTAATACTACGAGAATAGCTGGTATTACGATGAAAATCATAACGATTCCGCGCTGCGTTGTTAAAGCCTGACTAACTCCTGAATGCGCGAGTTTAGCATCGTAGCCTACCAGCGATAGTAGGATTCCGATGAACCACACTGATAGGCCTGCAGAGATTTTTCTCGCAAATGTCGCCATCCCGGATACGATGCCTGGACGCCTTGTGGAAGTGATAAGTTCGTCTATATCCGCCATATCGGCCAGAATTGCAAATATACTCGTCAAAGTTGCTGCATTACCAATTCCGACTCCAGCAGAGAGCAGGAGGACTGGAACAATTGGCGCACCTGCATACGAAAACGCAAGTAGTCCAAGAGTTGAAGCTAACCTTATAGGAGCACCGATGAGGATGGTGGTACGCTTTGAGGTTCTAGACATTATCGGTGTGAAGATTAGCATTCCGATAAGCTGAGATGAGAGAAGCACTCCCATCAGCATGGTCAGATATCCCTTGTCATATCCGCCTAAAACGTCGTCTACATAGTAAATGGCCATACCTGAAACGAAGTCCATCGCACACTGACCGGAGAGGTATATGCCGATGAAAATCTTGAAGGAACGGCTTTTGAATACTGACGACGCCTCGGAGAAGCTGTCGCGAAGCTTCGTCTTAACTGGTGGCTTTATCTTTTCCCAAGTTCCAATAAATGTCACCACGGCTGCAAAGCCGAACAGGATGCCGAAAATGATCGCTACCTTGAGATACATGCTCGTGTTCAAAGTGTCCTTAATCATTAGTGTTGGAACGAGTCCAGCGATGATAGCTCCTACAGTAGACCAAATCATCCTGAGACTCGAGAACTTTGAACGAATATCATAGCTATCAACCATGTCCGGCAGGAGACCGTTGTAAGGGACCATTATGATTGTGAAGCACGTCGAAAATAAGCAGTACATCACCATATAATAGATAAATTGCACCGTAGTGCTTCGAGATGGAATCGTTGTCCAAAGCGAGATAAATGCGATAGCCGATAGGATTCCGCCTATCAATATATACAGCCTCTTAGGTCCAAATCTCGATGAGGTTCTATCGGTGATATTTCCCATCATCGGATCGGTAATGGCGTCCCATACTTTTCCGACCATTGGTATAGCGCCAGCGAGTGCAGCGGGCATGCCAAGAGCCTTAGTAAGGAAGACTAAAAAGAAGGTGTTGATGATTACGAAAGCACCACCTCCGTAGAACTCGGCCATTCCGTACATAAGACCGGCCTTTACCCCTGTGCCGCGGAATTTCCCTGCGATTTTATCGTTCATTATGACCTCCGATAATAATTGTCATCAATATGCATCGTTGTCATTAATGATCATTAACGACTAACTTAAATATTTTCATTAACGATTATCTTTGCCATTTTACCATATACTGACTTGCAAAAGGGGTGTAAACGCGTAAATAGTTAAATTTTTTTAGATAAATTAAATCCTGATAACGGTTGGATACAAAACATAAAATAATTACGAACAAAACAATAAGCCGGGAACTTGCGCTCCCGACTACATGTCGTTAAAACATATGGCTACATGCCTAGCGGATTAACTGCGAATGGCCGAAATTAAATCTCCAAGTAATGGTTCAAACTTTACACCATACCAGTGCTCTTTGTCATCTATCGTATTCTTGATACAGCTGAGGACGTATTCGCCAGCAATTCTAGCTGCTTCAGCCTTATCTTTGCCTGCGAGATAAGATCCTACAAATGCAGATGCGAACACATCACCCGTTCCGTGGCAAGAAATTGGCATCTTCTCGTGCCTTATGTAATTTATGCCGTTTTCGTCTGATACGAGGATTCCTGTGCTCTCATCATCATAGCTGACACCAGTCATGATGACGGTCTTGGCACCTAACTCGTGCAGACCACTTACAAGCATCTTCGCATACTCTTCGTCGTAGCTTTCCTTGTACTCGTTACCCGTTAGAAGTGAAGCTTCTGTTATATTAGGAAGTGTTACGTCAGCTACAGCGACAAGCGACTTCATAACCGCCACGAAGTCCATGTCAAATGCTGGATATAGCTTGCCACCATCGGCCATCGCAGGGTCGACTATCCGTAGACCGGACGGAGATACAAGCCTTGCAAATATATCCTTGACATATGCAATCTGCTCGCTGCTTCCGAGGTATCCCGTATATGCTCCATCGAATGTAATTCCCTCGATCTCCCATTGCTTGATGATATCAGGCATATCGCTAGTTAAGTCGCGGCAAGTAAAACCTTTAAATCCACCAGTGTGATTCGAAAGTACAGATGCTGGTAAAATTGCTGTCTCGTGTCCGCATGCCGAAAGTATAGGTAGTGCGACGGTCAGCGAGCACTGTCCGACGCATGATATATCTTGTACAGATAATATTCTCTTATATTCCATTATTAACCTCGATTTCTGTAAGTTACTTCTGAATATTCGTTGATTAGAGAGAAGTTCTCTTATAATAGAAGCTTCTTCCTAGCGCAGTCTTGCCTAATGCCATAGAAACTATGATAGCAACAACTGCACCAACAGTTGCCTGTAGGACATTGCCGGGAACATCAGCGAGTGGGGCAGCCCAGTTTCCATATATGAAGCCCTGCGCTGCGTAGTAACCAGATACAGTCCAGAGAACTGCAAGTACGTATGCGAATAGCTCTGAAAAAGGTAGTCCTGCAACCTTAGCTACATGACCTCCGTTTGCCACACGCTTATTCAGTAGGTCAAAGAATAGCTGCACAATCAGCACCATAACGATTTTAATTACCAATGTCCAAGGGGCCCAAACGGCATAACCACCATAGATGTCTGCTAGCCCAGCCCCAACACCTCCAGCGAAGCAAGCGTATCTCTTTGGCAAGATAATCGCTGCGAGAAGCACGAAGCCATCGCCTAGGTGGATGTATCCCATAGCATTAGGGATCTTGAAGAATGTAGTTGCAATCATAACCATTGCGGTCATCATCGCAGTAGTTACTAGAATTAAAGTCTTATCGCTCCTATCAGCACGGCTAGTGCTGTTTGTCTGGTTCTTAGTTTCAATCATACTTATTACCCTCCATATAGCATCTATAATTACATATATAAATGCTGTTTTTATTATCGAATTATCATTGTGCACTCTTTCGACAAGTATTATAATAACAACATAGTGCAATTATAAAAATATACAATTTATGCAAATTTTTAGAATACAGATAGGGGAAAACAGACGATGAGAAGCATTATTTTCGATTTTGCCGACAATAATGAACAAAATCTATATATACAGATTTTTGATTACATAAAGGGTAAAATTCTTTCCGGCGAGTTTGAGCTTGGCATGAAGCTGCCTTCGCTACGTCAGCTTGCGAAGGAAAATGGTATCAGTGTCACTACTGTTGAGACCGCATACAATCAGCTGCTCGTAGAGGGTTACATAGAGAGCAGACCCAAGTCAGGCTACTATGTCAGCGATGATATATCTGGTGCGGTCGGAAATGGAAGCACAGGCGGAGAACTTACACTAGACGAGCTTCTCCCCCCAGAGAGCACCAAGACTGTTAAGGAGCGCTCGCTTATCTACGATGAGGAGAGCTTCGAGTTCTCGAAGTGGAAGAAGTGCATGAGTAAGGTGTTCAATGAGTATGCCTACGCACTGCAGTCTGAAGCTGATGCGCAGGGCGAAGCAGCACTTCGCTATGAAATTGCAAAATATCTATATGCTGGTAGAGGTGTTAAATGCTCGCCAGATCAGGTTGTGATAGGCGCTGGCTCACAGCAGCTCGCAACACATCTCATACGTATCCTAAGAGAGCTCGGCATCAGCAACGCTGCGATGGAATCTCCAGGGTATGGCCCCGTTCGGGAGATATTCAAGGATGAAGGTGTCAGCCTATCTAATATCCCGGTGAAGGACAATGGAATCGTGATTGAGCGCCTTCCGGTCAACATGCGAAGCATCGTCTATGTGAATCCGTCAAATCAGTTTCCGTCAGGTGCCGTTATGCCGATTGGCCGTAGGTATGAGCTGATTAAGTGGGCAGAGGACAACGATAGCTATATCCTAGAGGATGATTACGATAGCGAACTCAGGTACTTTGGGAAACCTATACCAGCCTTACAAGGCCTCGATAGGTCGGGGAGAGTCGTGTATCTTGGGTCGTTCTCGTCGACACTTTTTGCATCGATTAAGATAAGCTACATGGTGCTGCCGAAGGAACTCATGGAGATATTTGACAGAATCAAGAGCAAGTATTCGCAGACGTGTTCCAAGGCGGAGCAGATTTGCTTAGCTCTGTACATGGACAATGGCTATTACTACAGGCATATCAAGAAGTGTAGAAAAAGAAATTCTGAAAAGCTTCACACCACTATGGAGATGTTTAGGGAATATGGAGAAGGACTGATTGAGGCACTTGACTCTAAGTCTGGATTAGCGGTTATGCTGCGCATCAAAGCTCCTGTGCCGGTTGAACAACTATGCAAGGTAGGCAAGGATGTTGGGCTTATGATGAATCCAGTTACAGATCTCTGCACAGAGGACGAACAAGTTTTGTACTTCTATTTCTATAGAGTGTCTGAACCGCTGCTACGGCTGCTTATAAAGATGTTTGTCGGTAATATCAAGAAGGGAATGAGGAATATCAATGCTTAGAATATTAGTTAGCAACGATGATGGAATAGAGGCGCACGGAATCCGCACATTGGTGCGTTTCCTTTCGCACATGGCACAGGTATACGTCGTGGCTCCTGGCAAGCAGCGGAGCGCTAGTGGGCAGGCGATTACTTTTGGCGGCAAAGTGACTGCTAAGCAGGTAGAGATGGATGGAGCCAAGAAGGCAATTGCTTTATCGGGAACACCTGCAGACTGTGCTAAGTTCGGTATAGATATGATGAGGGCGGCGGGGACGCCACCAGACTTTGTCATCGGCGGAATCAATCACGGAGGAAATGCTGGTGCAGATATAAACTATTCTGGAACGTTCGCGATTGCAAACGAAGGCGCTATGAACGGGTATAGAGCGCTTGCACTGTCCGTGACAAACAGAAAAGCGACGCACTTTGAATTTATCTGTGAAATGATACCGGATCTGCTCGAAGTAGCGAAGAAGCTGCAGCCGGGGAGCATTCTCAATGTAAATGCACCTGACCTTCCTAAGTGGCAGATTAAGGGTGTGAGATATGCCGAGGCTGGTATCTATGGGTTCAACAACAAATTTGAGAGGGTCATGGAAGAAAATCCGGATAGCGAGGATGAGGAGCACGAAAATAAACCTTTTTCAGAAGGAGAATATAAGTATAACGGTGAGGTGACGGATGGCAGCGTTCAGCCGTCAAATACCGACCTTTACTGCCTGGCAAATGGATATGCGACCATCACTCCATATAAGGTGAACCGCGTGGATAACGGCTTGCTCGCAAAGCTCCGCGGTCTTAGCTCGGATAGTACAATGTGCATAATCATGGATGTTCAGGGGCACACAGTGTCAAAGGTTCGTAAGAGCGAGAAGTTCGTGGGGAACATATTAAAGCTAGCAAAATGCCTTAAAATACTCGAGTTTCCAACGCTCATAACCGAGCAGTTCGGACACGATGCAGAGCCAGTTTTAGGTGAACTTAAGAGTGAGCTCCGTAGCTTTGAGAAGCTAGATAAGGTTGATTTTGACTGCACATCTTCACCGGATATGGAGAGCTTGCTACAGTCTCAAAAAGGTGAACGCATTGTGATCGCTGGCCTAGAGGCACATATTGGGATACTGCAGAGTGCTAGGAGCCTTGTAGAGAAGGGGTATGATGTTCAGGTCATCAAGGATTGCTGTGCTTCCAAGCAGAAGGATGATCTCGAGGAGGCGATGAAAACACTAAGGGGCATTGGCTGCACGATTACGACCTTAGAATCATTTATATATGATGAAATCGGCAGCACTACCAACTTCTCATACAGGAAGGTGAAGAAGGTTCTCGAAGCATAAATAAAAAGTTATGTGCCTGATATGATAATAATTGCTAGAAAATACACGTAAAAAATGTTATTATATTTTGCATTGGCGCTCAGCTCTGAGCTATAGGGTGCTAAACAATATAAGCGCTACATAGAGGTAATGACAGCGCAATTAGGTAAGGACAGGTGGTTTAAGAAATGAATAACAACAAAAGATGGTTGTATCTCGGAATGGCGACTATTTCAACGCTGTTCCTCGGACTTATTTACGCATGGTCACTGTTTAGAACTCCTTTTGCAGAGGTGTTCAAGACATGGACAGTAGCACAGATGTCGATGACATTCACTATATCGATGATCATGTTCTGCTTGGGCGGACTCATCGGTGGTCATCTCGGCAAGGTGTTCGGTGTTAAGCTCAGAATTCTTATATCTGGTGCACTGCTTCTCATCGGATTCTTCGTGGTTTCGACTTTGAATCCAGCAGATGCTTCGGGAAGTCTCACGAAGCTTTATATATTCTACGGCGTATTCGGTGGAGGTGGCGTAGGTGTTGGATATAATGCTGTTATCACCACTATCACTAAGTGGTTCCCAGATAAGGTTGGGCTTGCTTCAGGAATCATGCTCATGGGCTTCGGTCTAGGTGGACTTGCCCTCGGAAGCGTTGTAACTAAGTTCATTGCGAAGTATGGGATTTTCTCAACATTCAAGATTCTAGCTATCACAATTTTCGTAGTAATGGTTGTTGCAGCTATCATCATTAAAGCTCCAGAAGCGCCTGCAGCGGGTGCAAGCAAGGCTGCAGCATCTGATGACAAGGTTCATCACTATTCGGCTGCAGAGATGATGAAGACAGGCAGATTCTGGGTATTCTTCATCTGGGCTGTTGCTCTCAATTCGGCAGGTCTGATGGTTATCAACAGCGCGGCCAACATCTCGCTGGCTTACGGTGGATCTGCGGTACTCGGAATGATCGTTTCGCTGTTTAACGGAGCAGGAAGAATCGTTACAGGTAATAACTTTGATAAGTTTGGCAGAAAGACGACTGCTATTGTAAATAACTTATTCATGTTTATAGCAGGTGTCCTGCTTGTAATCGGTGGCATGAGTCATTCGCTCATCGCAATCGTCGTTGGACTTATCTTCGTAGGTCTAGCTTATGGAGGAACTCCAACGCTCACATCTGCATATATCAATAAGGCGTTCGGACACAAGTATTTTCCAACTAACTTCAGTATTGCAAACTTCTCTCTAATCCCAGCAGCAATTATCGGACCTAATATCTCCGCTAAGCTGCTCGAGGCTGCGGGTGGAAAGTATGATTCGAACTTCTATGCGCTAACCGTATTCACATTGGTAGCATTCGTGCTATGGGTTGCACTAAATGCGACAAGCAAGAAGAGCGATAATGAGGGATACAAGTAGAGATGATTTAGATAAGAGTATGTAATAATTGCAAACTCGATAAATCGGAAAACTATAGCAAAACGAAAAATTATGGCAGTGGTATTTAATCATTTTGATAAAGTGCAAATTAAGCACTTGTGAAATGATTAAGCCACTGCTATTTTAATTTAAAGAAATCATAATAAATACAATCGGATTTCTTATGCCAAATGATATATACTTCTATTACAGACATGACTTAAGGAGGGCGTACCGTGAAGATTCTAGTTTGTGATGATGATAGAGAAATAGCTAGAGCGATTGAGATATATCTAAATAATGAAGGTTTTGAAGTAGTGAAGGCGCACGACGGATTTGAAGCGCTTAACGTGGTGAAAAGTGAGGATGTTAAGCTCGCCATCATGGACGTTATGATGCCTAAGCTCGATGGAATTCAGGCCACGCAGATGATTAGAAATGGAAAGGATATTCCTATCATCATGCTGTCTGCGAAGTCTGAAGATTATGACAAGATTATCGGGCTCAATATCGGGGCAGATGATTACGTTACTAAGCCTTTCAACCCAATGGAGCTCGTTGCGAGAGTTAAATCGCAGCTTCGCAGGTATACTCAGTTTGGAAATGCGAATGAGTCATCTGAAGAGGGTATCTATAGAGTGGGCGGACTAACCGTAGATGACAATAGCAAAAAAGTTACTGTAGACGGGCGAAGCGTCACGCTGACGGCTACTGAATTTGGCATATTAAAGCTGCTCGCGCAGAGTCCAGACAGGGTGTTTTCAATGGAGCAGATATATGAATCCGTATGGGATGAGCCTGCTTATAATCCTGAGAATACCGTTGCAGTACACATCAGACATATCAGAGAGAAAGTCGAGATAAACCCTAAGGATCCTAGGTATATAAAGGTAGTATGGGGCACAGGATATAAACTTGAAGGAGATAACTAATGAGGGAACAAGTCGTAAGGGACGAGTTTCGTGGACTTAAATCCAAGTTCGCCACCTTGGTGGCGACTGTGAGCATGGTGTTCCTCATCGTCTCAGCAAATAGAATTATCGTATATGAGGCGTATACGAGCGAATACTTCAATGGATATGTCGACAAGAATAAGCTAGTTGGCATACTGACGACGAATTTCATACTTCTCATAGTGTTCGGTGCTTTTACGATTGCGGGAGTGATATTCGCGATATATTTCGCTGGTAAATATGACAGAAAAGGTGGGGTTCAGTTAAATCTGCTCGACCGAATATTCCCGGAGCTACGAATTCTAGGAATTTTTATAATGGGCATAGGGGTTGTCTATTCTGAAGAGGTTTTCTATGGATATATCTTTTCGGGCAAGTCACTAAGCCATATACTGAGAACAATTGTTAAACACGGAATTACAGTTAAGGAATTAAGAGCGCGCAGCTATACGGGGCTGGGCAAAGAATACTCGGCTTTTACGCCGGAATGGGTACAGGGTTTCGGCTCGCTTGCGATGATGACCATCTGTCTGCTCCTTGCGATGATTCTGCTCACTTCGCTCGTAAAGAATATCAAGAACGATGATTTCTTTGAACGCTCAATCATCGGAAAAGTTCTGATGGGCATATACAATATATTCGTGTCGAAGGATATCACGATGAAGAGGCTTTATCTCCTCATAATTGTGATTTTTGCACCTGTATATATATGGCAAGGCTGGATATTTGTGGTCATGATTCTAATAATCATATTCGTTCCGCGGTACTACCATGACTACGCTAGAGTAAGACAAGGCCTGAGAGATATTAAGGAAGGTGACTTCGATAAGAAAGTCGTCGTTAGACATAGGGGCGAGTTCGAGAGAATGGCAAATGACATAAATGAAATCGCCAAGGCGGAAGAGATTGCCCTCGAAAATGAGCTGCGAAGCCAGAGGCTCCGTAATGAACTCATTTCAAACGTATCACACGATCTCAAGACACCACTTACATCGATGGTTACTTACATAGATTTACTCAAGATACAGGGGCTCGATAGTCCAGATGCGATGTCTTACCTCGAGATTATCGATCAGAAGACCAAGAGACTTCAGAAACTGAGCGGTGACCTATTTGAAGCGACTAAGGCATCAAGTGGGGCTATGCCTATCAGCATCGAAGTTATAGATCTAAACGGTATGGCGCAGCAAGTCGTCGGGGAGTTTAACGACATCTTTGTTGCCGCAGATGTAGAGGTTCACTGTGAAAAGAACGATGAACACGTATACGTAAATGCCGATGGGAAGATGCTATGGCGTGTAATCGAGAACCTGCTGACCAATGTCAGCAAGTATAGCATGCCGGGGACAAGGGCATACGTGAAGGTTAGAGAGATGGGGAAATTTGCAGCGCTAGAGATTAGCAACGTGTCGAGAGATGCTCTCGATATGGAACCAGATGAGCTGATGGAGAGATTTAAGCGAGGCGACAAGTCCAGAAACACTGAGGGCAGTGGACTTGGGCTTGCTATCGCCAGAGACCTAATGCACATGATGGATGGAGATGTCAGACTGGGAATCGACGGAGACCTGTTTAAAGCCAGGGTTTTGATTCCGCGTGTTGGGCAGAGGTAGGAGATTATTATGACTAATAAATCGCTATTAAAAGCAGGTGTGTTTTTGCTGTTTCTCGTATCAGTTATATGCGCCATATTATTCAAAAATGAATCAATAAAATTTGCCTTTACAGCAGTGGCGCTTGTAATTATAGGTGGGTATAACACGCTTGACTACAAGTCTTATGGTAATAAAAGCTCCTTAGCATTCGCAATTATGTTCTACTGCTTTAGCGCGTCGTCGATAGCATTCGCTATAATATCAACTATAATGGCATAGTGGAAAATACATTTAATTAATATCGACTAGGGATTGGCAGCGCCAATCCCTTTTATAATGCAAAAACTTTAAAAATGCATAAAATACGAACAGTTATACTCAAACGTTCGGAGATACTTCGGTAAAATGCTAAAATTCCGCATAAAAATCTACAATAGATACAACAAAATACGGATTTAGAAAGCCTTGATTGTTGACATTGATGACGCATGTGATAAATTTAAATTACGATATGAATAGATATTATATCCGTGCTGAGGAAGCTGAAAGTATCAGCTGCAAAGCGTTAAAAAAATATTGATTAAAGGCGAGTAAAAGACTCTCGTGTTGATAATTAAAGATGGAGGTAAGAGAATTATGAAAAAAGTTGCAGTAATCATGGGCAGTGACAGCGATCTGCCAGTAGTTGAGAAATGCATCAACGAGCTAAAGAAATATGGGATACTTACAGAAGTACACGTGTACTCTGCACACAGAACACCAGATGAAGCAATTGGATTTGCAAAGACTGCTGAAGAGAATGGCTTTGGGGTTATTATCTCTGCAGCAGGTAAGGCAGCACACCTTGGTGGAGTGCTAGCAGCAAATACAGTTCTGCCTGTAGTGGGAATTCCAATTAAGGCTTCTGCACTTGATGGAATGGACGCACTCTTATCCACCGTTCAGATGCCACCGGGAATCCCTGTTGCATCCATTGCAATCGATGGCGCCAAGAATGCAGCTATATTTGCAGCTGAAATTCTTGCGGTTTCCGATGAACAGCTTAGAATCAAGCTCAGAGAAGAGCGCAAGAAGGCACACGATGCAGTAATTGAGAAGGATGCTGCAGTATGCGCAAAATTCAACTAATATTTGCTTAGTTGTGGCAGAATCAGATGCTGATTAAAATCGTTTAGAATAAACGGATTTCAGCAGGTAAATCAAAAGTATTTAACAGATTATATTAAGGTTAGGAACAGTATGAGTGAGTTAAGAGAAGAATGTGGAGTAGTGGGCGTTTTCTCTCCAAGGGAGACGTATGAGATAGGCAGAACTGTCTATTATGGCCTTTACTCGCTACAGCACCGCGGACAGGAGAGCTGCGGAATAGTGGTTAACGATGATGGTGTATTTGCCAGCCACAAGGATTTAGGCTTAGTAAACGATGTGTTTAACAACAGCACTCTCGATGAGCTAGGGGTTGGAAGCCTCGCTGTCGGTCATGTGCGCTACGGAACTACGGGCAAGAATGAGCGTGCAAATGCTCAGCCTATAGTTGTAAATCACATCAAGGGAAGCATGGCTGTCGCACATAACGGCAATATCGTAAATTCCGGCGATTTGAGAAGAGAGCTTGAGCTTGAGGGTTCTATCTTCCAGACCACAAGTGACACTGAGGTAATCGCATATCTGATTACCAAGGAGAGACTCCGCACAGATTGTATAGAAAATGCGATTAATGCAGCGATGCACAGACTAAAAGGTGCATATTCACTATGTGTGATGTCACCTAATAAGTTAATCGCCGTTCGTGACGATAGGGGCTTTAGACCACTATGTTACGGTCTCACAGAGGATGGCAGATATGTCGTGGCATCCGAGTCATGTGCGCTCGATGCGGTAGGAGCAAAATTCGTCAGAGACATAGAGCCTGGGGAAATAGTTATCTTCAACCATGATGGCATTCGCAGCATCAAGGATCACTGTAACAAGAATCCTAAGTCGATATGTATATTTGAATACATCTACTTCGCAAGACCTGACTCCAAGATCGACGGCATCAGTGTTCACCGCGCTAGAGTTGAAGCTGGTAGGGCACTGGCGATTGACTATCCAGTCGATGCGGACATCGTAATCGGAGTACCTGACTCAGGACTTGATGCAGCTGTAGGATATGCGCGCGAGTCTGGAATTCCTTACGGCATGGGCTTTGTAAAGAACAAGTACATCGGCCGAACATTTATCGCACCTGGACAGGCACAGCGTGAGAAGCTTGTAAACATCAAGCTCAACGTAATCGAAGAGACTGTAAGAGGCAAGAGAGTTGTCATGATCGACGACTCCATCGTTAGAGGAACGACTTCAAGAAATATTGTCGAGAAGCTCAGACATGCAGGAGCAAAGGAAGTGCATCTCATGCTGACAGCACCTCCATTCGTTGACGAGTGCTACTATGGCACCGACGTGTCGGACAAGTCACAGCTAATCGCTGCGAACCATACTGTTGATGAGATTTGCACGCTCATCGGCTGCGATTCAATCGGATTCCTCAAGATGGAGAGGCTTCACGAGATGATTGGTACATCACCTAATGTGGGATACTGTGATGCATGTTTTGGCGGAGAGTACCCCGCAGGTAGAGCTACCACAGGGAAATTCAAATTCGAGACTAAGCTAAGCGAAAGCAAGAAAAAGGAGAACTAAGATGAAGAGCCAGAGCGAGAGCTACAAGGAAGCGGGAGTAGATATCACCAGCGGATATAGGGCGGTAGAGCTCATGAAGGAGCACGTGGGCAAGACCATGAAGTTCGGAAATACAGCTCCTGTAGGTGGCTTCGGCGGACTGCTACAGCCAGACCTGACAGGTATGAGCGAGCCTATCCTAGTAAGTGGAACCGACGGCGTGGGAACAAAGCTCAAGCTTGCTTTCCTGCAGGACAAGCACGATACGGTGGGTATCGACTGTGTTGCGATGTGTGTTAACGACATCATATGTGTGGGTGCAAAGCCTCTGTTCTTCCTCGACTATATAGCTTGTGGCAAGAACGTTCCTGAGAAAATAGCATCCATAGTAAAGGGAGTTGCCGATGGCTGTATCCAGTCTGAGTGCTGCCTAATCGGTGGCGAAACTGCTGAGATGCCAGGCTTCTATCCTGAAGACGAGTATGACCTAGCTGGATTTGCGGTTGGAATCGTAGATAAGAGCAAGGTTATCGATATAGAGAAGGTGAGTGAGGGTGACGTGATCATCGGAATCGCATCATCGGGAATCCACTCAAATGGATATTCGCTAGTCAGAAAGGTTTTCGACGTTGAGAATGTAGATCTCACGGCAAAGAGAGACGATCTCGGAGGAAGGTCTCTAGGAGAGGCACTTATCGAACCAACCAAGATTTACGTAAAGCCGATGACTGAGCTATTCAAGGAGATGACTCCGCACGCAGTAATGCATATCACAGGCGGAGGTTTTTATGAGAACATCCCTCGCGCACTGCCAGAAGGTATGACAGCTAAGATAGACAAGAAAAGCCTTCAGATACCAGCGATTTTCAAGGTTCTAGCTGAGACAGGAAACATCCCAGAGCGCGATATGTTCAACACATACAACATGGGTATTGGTATGACTGTAGTTGTGCCTCGTGAGGATTCTGAGAGGGCGCTCGAGATCATAAACGGTGCTGGTGAGAAGGCGTATGTAATCGGAGAAATCGTTAAAGGAGACGAAGGCGTAATTATCGAAGGATAATTAGCCTTGCATATACACGGCAAGGAGTGAAGATGAGTAGTTTTGCAAAGGTCGCAGTTCTAATATCTGGAGGAGGCACCAACCTGCAGGCTATCATAGATAGGTTGGCAGCAGGTGAGCTTCCGCATGTGGAGCTCGCACTGGTAGCTTCGTCTCGCAAGAATGCGGGAGGCCTTGATAGAGCTGATAGAGCAGGTATAAAGCATGTTTATATCGGCAAGGAGAATTTTGAGCAGGATCTAATAAAACTCCTAGATGAGCACGAGATAGACATCATCGTGCTGGCGGGATTTCTCAAGATTCTTAGTAGCGATTTTGTCAGCAGATACCCAGACAGGATTATCAATGTGCATCCATCGCTCATTCCGTCGTTTTGTGGCGACGGCTTCTACGGACTTCGCGTTCACGAGGCTGCACTTTCATACGGTGTCAAGGTGACAGGTGCAACTGTTCACTTCGTAAATGAAGTTACGGATGGCGGCAAGATTATCGCCCAGCGTGCAGTAGATATTAAGGATGGTGACACTCCCGAAATTCTACAGAGACGAGTTATGGAGGAAGCTGAGTGGAAGCTTCTACCAGCGGCAGTCGAAAAGGTCGCAGCAGAGATAGTGGCAAGGAGAGGATAATGAATATTGCAGTAATTGGTGGCGGCGGTAGAGAGCACGCCATAATCAGGAGTCTAAAGCGCAGCAATGGTGTATCGCATATCTATGCACTACCAGGTAACGGCGGTATAGCTGAAGATGCTGAGTGCGTGGCGGTTGGCGCAAAAGACCTAGACGCGATTGTCGATTTTGCAGTAGAAAAAAAGCTCGACTACGTTGTCGTAGCTCCCGACGACCCGCTAGTTCTTGGACTCGTGGACATGCTCGAAGAGAAGGGAATCCCTTGCTTCGGTCCTAATAAAGCAGCGGCGATCATAGAGGGAAGCAAAGCATTCTCCAAGAAGCTCATGAAGAAGTATGGAATACCGACTGCGGAGTATGAGATTTTCAGCGATATGAAAGCTGCTCTCGAATACATCGAAACTTGCCCGATTCCGACGGTAATCAAGGCTGATGGGCTTGCGCTCGGCAAGGGTGTAATCATCGCTGAAACTCGCGAAGAGGCTAGAGATGGACTCCGCACAATAATGGAAGACCATAAGTTCGGCGCGAGCGGAGATACTGTAGTCATAGAGGAATTTCTAGAAGGTCCTGAGGTAAGCGTGCTATCGTTCACTGACGGCAAGGTAGTTAGACCGATGGTTTCCTCGATGGACCACAAGAGAGCTCTAGATGGAGACAAGGGACTAAATACTGGAGGCATGGGCACCGTTGCTCCTAACCCTTACTACACAGAGGAGGTTAGTGAGCAGTGTATGGAGCAGATATTTAGGCCTACTATCGAAGCTATGGCAGCTGAGGGAAGGGCTTTTAAGGGATGTCTATACTTCGGACTCATGCTCACCAAGGATGGACCGAAGGTCATCGAATACAACAGTAGATTTGGTGATCCTGAGACACAGGTGGTGCTTCCACTCCTAGAGGGAGACCTTCTAGAAATCATGAGGGCGACTACAGACGGCACACTGGCTGATGTGAAGTTCTCATTTAGAGAAGAAGCCGCATGCTGCGTAGTAGCTGCCTCAGATGGATACCCTGCATCATATGAAAAGGGATTTGAGATAAAGCTTCCTAAGGAGCATGAGCACATTTATATCGCAGGCAGTAAGCTCAAAGATGGCAAGCAGGTGACAAGCGGCGGTAGAGTTCTCGGCGTGGTTGAGACAGCTCCGACGCTCAGCGAAGCCGTGGATAAAGCCTATGCGAAGCTCGGAGAAGTGCATTTCGATAATATGTATTTTAGAAGAGATATCGGAGCGAAGGCACTCGCAGCACGAAGATAACGGACGCTTAACTAAGCACTTATCACTTATATTTAAAACTATAACAATAATAAATGACTGATTAGAGACAGGAGTAATGGCATGGTCAAAGCTTTATACGTAGAGAAGAAGCCGGAATTCGCAAATAGGGCAAAGGAGCTTATCAAGGAGTTCAGAGAAAACCTGCAGATTGCGAGCTTGACGAACATCAGAGTGATTAATAGATACCTAATCGAGGACTTATCAGATAAGGCTTTTGAAGAGGCTCGCGGAACAATTTTTTCAGAACCTCCAACTGATACTAGCTACACGGATATGGATTTCCGTAAGCAAGTTGTAATCGCTGTAGAATACCTACCTGGGCAGTTTGACCAGAGAGCGAGCTCAGCAGAGGAGTGCCTACAGTTTATCGCTCCCGACGAGAAGCCGACAGTAAAGTCAGCGGTTATCTATATTTTAGAGGGTGAGCTATCCAATGAAGAACTCGAGAAGATTAAGGACTACCTGATTAACCCAGTTGAGTCGCGCGAGGCTTCGCTTGGAGTTCCCGCTACACTAAAGGCAAAGTATCCTGATCCTGCACCAGTTGCGACAATCAAGAACTTTATAAATTATACAGACGCAGACCTCGAGACATACCTCGCGGCAAATTCGCTTGCGATGGATATCGAGGACCTCAAGATGTGCCGTGAGTATTTCAAAGAAGAGGGTAGAGATCCGAGCGTTGCCGAGATTAAGGTTATCGATACGTACTGGTCAGATCACTGCCGTCACACCACTTTCAACACAACCATCAGGGGTGTTGTGTTTAAGGATGAGACTATCAATAAGACATTTAGCGAATACCAAGAGCTACGTAAGCAGCTAGGAGTGCACAAGCCTATCAGCCTGATGAACGTTGCGACCATTGCGGTTAAGGCGATCAAGGAGAACGGCAAGATGGTAGATGTCGTGGAGTCGGAAGAGATCAACGCATGCACAGTTGATTTTAAGGCGAATATCGACGGAGAAGAGCAGGATTGGGTTCTGCTGTTCAAGAACGAGACGCACAATCACCCTACGGAAATCGAGCCATTTGGTGGAGCTGCAACCTGCATCGGTGGAGCTATTAGAGACCCACTTTCGGGCAGAAGCTACGTATATGCAGCGATGCGTGTGACGGGCGCGGGGAATCCACTCACGCCTGAGTCAGAGACGAGACCGGGAAAGCTCTCGCAAAAGAAGATTACGACAACCGCTGCCTCAGGATACAGCTCATACGGAAACCAGATTGGACTCACGACTGGTCTCGTGGATGAGGTGTATCACGAAGGATACGTGGCAAAGAGAATGGAAGTTGGTGCGGTGGTTGCGGCTGCTCCAGCAGAGAATATCAGGAGAGAGAGGCCAGAAGCAGGCGATGTTATCATCCTGCTGGGCGGCAGAACCGGTAGAGACGGAATCGGTGGAGCTACAGGCTCGTCCAAGTCTCACAGCATGGAATCACTAGAGTCGTGTGGGGCGGAGGTTCAGAAGGGCAACGCTCCTGAGGAGAGAAAGATTCAGAGACTGTTCAGAAACCCAGAGGCGACTACGCTCATTAAACGCTGCAACGACTTCGGTGCAGGTGGAGTTTCAGTTGCTATCGGCGAGCTAGCAGATGGCCTAGAAGTGACTTTAGACAATGTGCCTAAGAAGTACGACGGACTGGATGGAACTGAACTTGCAATCAGCGAATCTCAGGAGAGAATGGCTGTTGTAGTTGCAGCATCTGACGCGGATAAATTCAAGAAGCTCGCAGAGAGCGAGAATCTCGAGGCGACGACAGTAGCTATTGTTACAGAAAAGGCTTACCTCACGATGAATTTCAGAGGTCAGCAGATTGTAAATATATCCAGAGAATTCCTGGATACTAACGGCGCTGAGAAAGAAGCTGACGTCGTAGTTGAGGGTGCTCGAAGATTCGATAAAGAGATACCAAGAGATTTTGAGAAAGGTATGAAGGAACTCGTATCCGACCTCAATGTCTGCTCGAAGAGAGGACTTTCAGAACGTTTTGACTCGACAATCGGCGGAAATACAGTCCTGATGCCTTTTGGCGGAATCAAGCAGAGAACACCTATTCAGGCTATGGTTCACAAGATTCCAATGCTCGAGGGCGAGTGTAGTACCGTATCGATGATGTCGTACGGGTTCAATCCATATATCCTAGAGCAGAGCCCTTACCACGGTGCATATCTTGCAATCGTGGAGAGTGTTGCGAAGCTCGTAGCAACAGGCGCTAGCTATGACCACATATATCTAAGTCTTCAGGAATATTTCGAGAAGCTAGGTGATAACGACAAGTCTTGGGGCAAGGCATTCAGCGCAGTTCTCGGTGCGTTCAGAGCGCAGATGGAGCTTGGCATCGGAGCAATTGGTGGTAAGGATTCCATGAGTGGGACTTTCGAGGATATTCACGTTCCACCAACTCTGATTTCTTTTGCGGTAACTACAGATGAACTCTGCAAAGTGGTTTCACCAGAGTTCAAGGGCAGAGGCCACGAAGTTGTGTGGCTTAGACCAGAGCTTGGTGAGGACGGACTACCAAAGGCTGAATCGCTCATCAAGAACTTTAAGCTAGTTAGAACACTTGTTGATAACGGACTAGTTGCTGCATGCTACACTCCTGGATTCGGCGGACCTGCAGAGGCGGTCTTCAAAATGGCAATCGGCAACAACATCGGCTTCGAGTTCGATGAGGGTATCTCCATGAGAGAGATGTTCGGTTATGCGTACGGCAGCTTTATCATTGAGACTAGCAAGGATATAGATTTGACCGCGGATATGAAGCTTCTGGGCAAGACAGTTTCCCGCGAATCCATCGGCAGCAAGAAGGGACGCGTGCGCCTACTAGCTCTTAACGCGCTTTACGAGGGCAAGCTAGAGCCTGTGTATAGCTGCAATATCAAGACTTCAGAGGAACGAGTTCCTGAGATGATATATAGAACAAGAAGCGATGAAGCTCCAAGCAACACTGTGGATAAACCAAGGTTCTTAATCCCTGTATTCCCAGGTACGAACTGCGAATACGATACGGCTAGAGCCGTTGAGAAGGCCGGCGGGGAGGCAGAGATATTCGTTGTTAACAACCTCACTGCAGACCATCTAAAGCGCTCTGTAAAGGAGTTTGCAGCAACACTCGCTAAGGCGAACGTCTTATTTATCCCAGGAGGTTTCTCAGGTGCTGACGAGCCAGATGGCTCTGGTAAGTTCATCACTTCGTTCCTAAGAAATGAAGCAATTTCTGTAGAGCTCATGAAGCTGCTAAACGAACGAGATGGACTAGTTGCAGGAATCTGTAACGGATTCCAGGCACTAATCAAGCTCGGATTGCTACCATATGGAGAGATCGGCGTGCAGAAGGAAAACAGCCCAACTCTAACATTCAATAATATCGGCAGACACCAGTCTAAACTCGTGAGAACTAAGGTGTGCTCGACAAGGTCACCTTGGCTTAAGAAAGCGAGCGTTGGACAGATACTGACTGTGCCAATCTCACACGGCGAAGGTAGGTTTGTAGCTAACACTAACGATATAGATACAATGCTCGAGAATGGGCAGATCCTGACGCAGTACGTTGATTTTGAAGGAAATCCAACTATGGACATCCAGTTCAATCCAAACGGTTCATCTATGGCTATCGAGGGAATACTCTCGCCAGACGGAAGGATTCTCGGCAAGATGGGACACTCCGAAAGAATAGGAGAGGGCCTTTACAAGAACGTACCAGGGGAGTTTGAGCTAGGGCTATTTGAGTCGGCGGTTTCGTACTTCAGAGGCGAATAATAGGGATAGTGAAAAAACGTTCAGTTTAGTGCTGACATTGAGGCCTGCGAGTGTGATATACTACTTTTCGTAATACGAAGGTAACGTATGTATAATTTATTCAGAAAGGGAAACTGGAAAAATGAGTAAGGAAAGAATTCTTGTGCTTAATCTAGGATCTACATCAAGTAAGATTGCTGTATACGATGATGCTCAGGAGGTTTTTAAGGAAACCATCAGACATACACAGGAGGAGATGGCTCAGTTCGATGATGTGCTTGAGCAGTTTAACTTCCGTAATGAGAAAGTTAGAGAGGCTCTTGAGAGCAACGGTATCGGCGTTGATACACTTACAGCAGTATGCTCGAGAGGTGGAAATATTATCGCTTGCCCTCACGGCGCTATCGGAATCGACCAGGAGATGATCGATTATCTGACGAGACCAGAGGACACAGCGAAGCATGCGTCGCTACTTGGCAGCATGATTGCTTTTGACCTCAAAAAAGAGTTTGGAATCCCTGCGTGCATCTATGATGCAATCGGAACAGATGAGATGCAGGCAGTAGCAAGAGTTTCCGGCGTTCCGGAGATTCCTCGCTACACGGTTGGACATACTCTAAACACGAGAGCGATGGCTATCAAGTGTGCTGATGAAGTGCTCAAGAAGCCATTTGATGAGTGCACATTTATCGTTGCTCACATGGGTGGTGGAAGCTCGATTAGACTTTATCACAATGGTGTAAATATTGACTGCGTAAACGACGATGAAGGAAACTTCTCGCCAGAGCGTGGTGGGGCAGTAGGTTGTAAGGACCTTGTAAATTATTGCTTTACATCAGGTAATGATGCAAAGACTGTAATGAAGAAGTTCCACGGTGCAGGCGGACTCAAAGCTCATCTCGGCACTACAGATGCTATCGAGGTAGAGAAGATGATAGATGCAGGCAACGAGTATGGGAAGGTCGTATACGAGGCAATGGCATATGGAATCGCTAAGGATATCGCTAAACTATCTGCTCCAGTGGCTGGCAAGGTTGATAGAATCATCCTCACAGGCGGAGTAGCTTACTCCAAGTTCCTTACTGATATCATCGAGGGTATGGTAAGCTGGATTGCTCCAGTTGAGATGATGCCTGGCGAATATGAGATGGAAGCTTTAGCAGCTGGCGCTTTAAGAGTTCTGAGAGGCGAAGAGAAGCTTCAGGACTTCGGTGAAATCAAGGCTGCAGCAGTTGACAGAATCCGCATCTGCAAAGGTGTAGAGCCTTATACAACTCCAGCGAAGTAATTAGGAAAAGTTGATTTAAATGCAAAGCCACCACCCATGCGACATGTGTCCAGAATTCTGGGTACATTTCAATGCGTGATGGTGGCTTTTCGTTTATTGACAGTCTGTATTATTTCGTGTACTATTCTTGTATACGTGCTGTTGTAGCTCAGTTGGTAGAGCACTTCCTTGGTAAGGAAGAGGTTCGGCAGTTCGAGTCTGCTCAACAGCTCCAATTATTTTAAATTTAATCACAATTCTAAGGAGGATATCATGGCAAAGCAGAAGTATGAGAGAACCAAGCCACATATCAACATCGGTACA
>ERZ772971.73-NODE-73-length-61517-cov-5.662133_pt1 | contig 61517 bp, 40 predicted proteins | sample MGYA00511943_ERZ772971 | MGnify/ENA primary metagenome ERZ772971 (study PRJEB29015, sample SAMEA2737929) | human oral metagenome | biome: human oral; feature: human-associated habitat; material: dental | place: China | collected 2144 ... | reverse complement strand
CCTGGCCGAGGAAGGTGATCTCGATGTCGTCGTCCAGCCCGATGTGCTCGTCGGCCGCAAAGAAGGCCAGCGCCGCCTGCGGGTAGTCCTGCACGAGGTTCTTGAAGATCCAGTCGTAGTTGATGGGTGGGGAAGGGGATGCGTTCATGCCAGTGCCCAAAGGTTTGTTCATGAAAGACAGCGCGGGCATTTCAGCAGAACGGTGCGGGTGTGAATATAGGCCAGATGGATAACGGCATAGGCCATCTGGCCTTGTGTGGATAAAGTTGGCAAGCAGAAAAAAGTACGGGGCGTAAGGCGCCTCGACAGGGTGGTATCTGTGCATGAAAAAACCGCACAGGTGGCACCGGCGGGAAGACGGTGGAACCTGTGCGGTTGAAAGGGGCTGCAGGGATTGGGCAGGCACGGGGGCCTGCCGGCTGCAGCTCCGGTGAACGGGAGCCCGGCCCTCCGGGGCTGTTAGGCGGGGGAGGGCGGGCCTGCGTTCGGGCTGGGATTACACCAGCGGCAGGTTGTGCTGCAGCTGGTCATCCAGCAGGTTGGTGCTGTCGCTGATGACGGTGTGGGTGTCCACGGATTTCGTCGAGAAGCCAGGCTGATTGCCCATCATCATGCCCAGCTTCAGCGTGTCGCCCTGGCCGAAGCTGTTGGCGGCCTGAATCGGAGCTGGAGGCGTCTCGGGTTTCTCGGTCACGGTGATACTGTGTTCAACCGGGGTGTCGAAAGCCGCACCGTCCTGGTCCTTCACAGGTGTGAAGGTAATGGTGTGCTGGCCATCGCCCTTGCCGGCATCCCAGTACAGCTTGCCGAAGTTTTCCTTGGCAATGACGGCGTCTTTTGCTACAGCTGTACCGTCTTCCTTGAACAGACCTTCGACTTCAGCACTTTCGCCAGCCTTAGTGACGTGAAGGATCTTCACGAAATCAGGGGCGTTCGGTGCATCGGCCTTGCCAGAGAAGAGGTCGGACGCAAGCGGTGTTTTTGCTGCGTCGTGTTCGACCGTAATCTCTTTGGGCTGCGCATCGTACGTACCAACCTTGTCGACCGCGGGAGCCTCGGCTTCGTGCACCGTGAAGCTGTGGTGGGGGGCATTCGTGATCTCACTCTTGTCGGCTTTCACCGGCACGAACTCGATGGTGTGGTCACCACTGCCTTTCGATGCATCCCAGAACAGTTTGTCGAAGTCTTCCTGTACGATGGTGTCACCAGCCTTCAGCAGGGTCGTATCACTGCCGTCCTTCTTGTACAGCGCGTTTTCGACTTCGGCATCGCCACTACCCTTGACGTGCACGATCTTGATGGCTGCGGGGGTGTTCTCATCCGAAGTGCCGCCAAAGAGCGCTTTGCTCAGCTTGACGTCAGCCTTGTCGTGAGCGGCTTGGGCAACCTGGGCATCGGTGGGGTATACGCCGAGCTTGTCGGCAGTTGCCTGTGCCGGCGGAGCAGTTACTTCCGTCACGTTCACGGTCTGCTTGGCAGCCCCGGTAATGACTTCCTTGTTGCCATCCAGAGCGACAAACTGGAAGGAGCCTCCGGTGTTGTGTGCGGCGTCCCAATGAAGCTGGCTCATTTTGCTCAGGGGCAGGATGTAGCCATCGGCATCATTGATGTCGGCGGTGTCAATAACCTCGGGGCTGTTGTTTCTGTCACCAATGTACAGAACATTGTGGGCTTTGTCAGATTTCCCGTTTTCAACAAGATTCTCCAGTCGGACATACATGGGGAACTTGCTCTGGTCGTCGCCGTAGAAAACGTTGGGGTTGATCTTGACGTCGCCGTCGAGAGTTTTGACATGCTGTACTTCCTGGCTTTCCGGGTAGACCGGAGTGGCCGCAGCTTCACTTACCTTGACAGTCTGAACCTTCGCGCCGTCGATCGGTTTGTGGTCAGCCGTGACAGGAACGAACTGGAACGTGCTGGTGCCGTTGACGTGATTGTCAGCAGAGGCATTCCACTGCACTTTGCCAAAGTCGGCCTTGTCAAGGAAGGTGCCCGCAGTGAGGTTTTTGTTTTCACCATAGTTCAGGGCCTGTGCGGCTGTGCTCTCGCCATCCCAGCCTGAAACTTTGACGATCTTCACGGCATCAGGAGCTTGCGCAGCGTTGTTGCCGGCGAACACGGATTCCTTGATCGGGGTGCTTGGTGCTTCGTTGGCCACCTTGATCACTTCGTGTTCAGCAGGGTAATCGCCAATCTTCGGTGCGGTGGTTGTATTCGGGGCAGGCGCTGCCGTCTCTTCATGCACCGTGAACGTCTGGGGATTGACGCCATCGATCTTGTCCCCGTTCCCTTTCACCGGCACAAACTCGATGGTGTGGTCACCGTCACCCTTCGTGGCATCCCAGTGCAGCTTGTCGAAGTCACCCTTGCTGATGACAGAACCGGCCTTCAGCGGGGTCTTCGTCGCGCCATCCAGCTTGAACAGGCTGCCGTCGGCGGCTTCATCGGTTGCACCACTGGCCTTCACCGAAACGATCTTGATCGCATCCGGTGTCTTTGCATCGGTCTTGCCGGCAAAGATGGCTTTTTCCAGCGCCGTGTCAGCCGCGTCGTGCGTGGCATTTACGGTTTTGGGCGTGGTGTCGTAGTCGCCTACCTTGTCGCCAGATGCATCAGGTTTTTCAGAGGCAGGAGGCTCATTCTGGCCGGGATTCTTGCCGCCCTGATCCTGATTTCCAGGCGTTCCGCTGCCAGAGCCTGAATTGTCCTGGTTCTGGCCATCTGGGGTACCCGGTTGCTTTTTCGGATCGTCGGTGGGGGTATCGCCCGGGTTCTGGCCGTTGCCCGGATTGGACGGATTGGGTGTTGCCTTGGCCGGGTCTTCGGTGATGGTCACCTCCTGTTCGGCAATGCTGGCAACGGGTTTGCCATTGGCATCCACCACACGGAACCTGAAGGAACCACCGGCGTTCTGGGCGGAGTCCCATTTCAGGTACTGGAAGTCGGCTGCTGCGATGACAGGATCATCGTTGCCCCCACCAAGGTAGGTAATATCGGGCGTGCCGTCTTTGCCGGGCTTCTGCAGCGTCAGTGCGGACGCGTCAGGGTTCGTGTCCGGGTCGTTTTCGTGGACGTAGGTGATCTTGACGAACGCGGGTTGCTTGGCAGCGTCGGAGCCGGCCAGGATGGCCTTGTCCAGCGCAACCAGCTTGTCGTGTTCGACCGTGATGGCTTTCTGGTTGTTGTCCGGATAGACGGGCTTGACGGTCTGGTCGTTATCCGTGCTGGTGTTGTCGCTCGCTTTCGGCGGCTCCGGCGACACCATCGGGTGGGTGATGGCGCTGGATTCGGTCAGTTTCAGCGTGTGGGGCTGGCTGCCTTCCACGACAGGAGCATCCGCCTCTGCACTTTGAACGGCCTGATACGTCAGGATGCCGCCCTTGTTCTGCGAGGAGTTCCAGACCAGTTTGCCAAAGTCTTCCTTGAGGATGGTGCTGCCTTCCTCTACTTCTTTGCCGTTCAGCGTCAACGGTGCCTTGTAGTTGTCGTACTCGACAACGAAGTGCTGAAGCCTGGGCTCCGTTCCTTCGGCGTGGTAGGTCTTGATGCCCTTTTCTTCGTCACCCCCCTTGCGGATAATTGCATTCACGACAGGCTTGCCATCGGCAGCCGGAGTCGTAGCGTCGCTGCCCAGCCAGGCGCCGTTCTTTGCGAGCTGCTCGGCCATCTTGGCCTCGATGGCCTCTTTCTCGGTGCCGGTTTTACCTTCCAGCGCTTTGGAGCCATCGTATTCACCCAGCTGACCCCAGAAGTGCGACCCCAGCCATTCGGCTTCCTTGGCGCTGTCGATGGTCAGCAGTTTGCCGCCGGCCTTTTGGGCCAGCTCCTGGGCTTCCTTGTATGTGACGGGCTTGCCTGCGTCAATTACCTCATAGGCATGGGTCACAATGGTCGTGGTTGCGGCATTGTTGGTCTGGGTATTGTCGACCACCGTGGTATCAGTCACGTCCTTGCCGGTTGTGGCAGGCGCCTTCTCGACCGTTTCGTCCCAGATGAAGCGCGGGCCGTACTCTCCGTCCGCGATTGCGCCTTCGGCGGCCTTGATGCTGGTGATTCTGATGAACTCGGCCGGTTTGGCGTCATTTCCCGACGCTTTTGCAAACACATCCGCCAGATTGGACAGTTTGGTTTCGCCACTTTCTGCAATCAGCGGCTGGCCATCCTTCAGCTCGGATTCGGCAGGGCCTTCGACCAGCTTGGGCTGGTCAGCGGGTTTCGGCTGATCGCCGGGCTTGGGCTGATCAACGGGTTTGGACTGGTCGGTCGGTTTGTGACCTTCTGCAGGCTTGAGGTCCTCTGCAGGTTTGGATTGATCGGCCGGCTTCGAATCTTCTGCCGGTTTGTCCGTGTTGCTGCCATTGTTGGCTGCATTGTTGCCGTTGTCGTTGCTGCTGCCGTTATTGCCGGCATTGCTGCTGTTGTTGCTGTTGTTGCTGTTGCCCGGCTTGTCCGTAGCCAGCCCGTTGTTGGACGGCGACGAGCTGCCACCACCGCTGCTGCCACCGCCAGCGGCGGCTGCCACGGCAACCACGCCCAGGGCGGCTGCGCCGATCACGGCAGGGCTCACAGCGGCCGCGCCGGCTGCAGCGCCAGCGGCACCTGCACCGGCGGCACTGGCTGCGCCTGCTTCAGCGGCGGCACCGGCAGCGGCTTCGGCGCTCACGGCACCAATCGAGCCTTCGGCGGCCACGGCACCCGCGGCTTCGGCCTGGGCGACAGTCATGGCGTTGACTTCCTGCACGGCACCGGCCTGTTCGGCCTGGGCCAGCTGCTGGGCCTCCTGCTCTTCGACCTTTTTGGCCAGTTTGGCAGCGTCATCTGCCTGGGCGGCGCCAGCCTTGCGGACGGCGTTGCCAGTGGTGATCGGGCGTTTCGTTACGTGGTTCTGGGTTGCCATATTAGCTTTGGACTCTCGATGGACTGTGTCTCCGGGACGCCAGCAACAGTGCGGCATCTTCCGACCAGAAACGCCCGTGCCGAATGGCTTCCGTGTGTCCGAAAAGAGAAAGGATCCAAGAGAGCTGGGACGGCACGGGACTGGGCGTTCCCGACCATATTGACCCTCTCCCCGTGGCTTTGCCCGGGCAGCGGCATGAGTGGTCGATGTGGCCCGCCCGGCGTGACATGCGTTGGCTAATAGTTGTCTGGTGGACAACGGGGAAGAGGGAGCGGGACCGTTCCCGGGAGGATCTGATCATCCTGCTGGAAGAAGAGACCGTACCCTCCCGCTTCAACCCGGAGCGGCTGCTGGGGTACACGGTGCGGGTGATGCGCCGGGAGGGCACCCGGCGGGTGATCCCCATTGTCATCTCCCTGAAGCGTGGCACAATGGAAGTGGAGATGACCGTAGGTGGCGACTACGTGCAGCCGCTGTCGTTTCGCGTCCCGCACTGTCATCTGGCCATGCTCAATGCGCTGGACTATGCTTATAGCCCCAACATCGCCGTGCGCATCCTGACGGTCATGATGGGCTACCCCAACACCCCGGAGGCCCGGGTTCGGGTGTATGGTCAGGCCTGGCAGGGGTTGCTGGAGCTGGACCCCGACCAGCTGTTCAAGTATCTGGGCATCATCCAGACCTATCTGAAACTCAACGCCGCCGAGCGGCAACTGTACAACCGGCTGTATCCACAGGAGAAACGACGCATGAATCAACTGGCTGAACGGCTGATCAGGAGAGGTCGGCAGGAAGGGCGGCGGAAAGGACTGCAGGAGGGGCGGCAGGAAGGACGTCAGGAAGGCGTCCTCGACGGTCGCCAGCAGACGCTGGCTGAACAGCTGGCAGAACGCTTCGGGCCGCTGGACGAGGCGGTCACCCGCCGTCTGGCCTCGGCCAGTCTGGACGAACTGAAGCACTGGTCGCACCGCATCCTGTCGGCCCAGACGCTGGACGAGGTGTTCCGGCTGCAGTGAGCGACCATCTGGCCGTTGAGGGCTACCCCCTGTTTGACAGCTGAGGCGTGAGGAAGCTCTGCCCGGATGTCTGTGAAAGGGGCGATGGTTCTGAAATCGACCAATGCCAGACGCCAGAAGGGCCACCCTGTAAAAGCGGTGGCCCTTCTGGCGTCTGTGCCTGTGTTTTTGCCTCCGTCCTGCTTTGCCTCCGTCTTGCCCTCGTTCCGGCTCCTGTTGCTTGGTGCCGGATGTCCCCCTGCCGGCCGCACAGGATGGTCAGCAGGGGGGCTGGGCTTGGGAAGGGGCTGCGCCTTACAGGTGGGTCACCTCCGGGTTCATCGGCACCAGGGAGCCCATATCCGTACTGCTGTGGATATAGAGGCTGTCGTGTGCCGGGGCGGAGGCCTCACCGTAGGTTTGGCCGTCGTCGCTGAGCAGGTCGTCGATTTGCAGGGCGTGGACGGATTTCGGGACCGAGCGCGGCGAGTGTACGGCGGATTCATTTTGCAGTCCCGACACTCCATCCGAACCGGGCTGACCATTCCCTGCGCCTTCTGCCGGGGAGCCTTGCGTGGACACGGTGTTGTTCTGCTGATTACTATCGCCAGCATGGGCTTTATCGCTATTGCCATCGCTGTCATTGTGCCCGGTTTGATGCACCGTGTTCTGCACATCCACAGCGTTCTCGTTGTGGGCAGTTTCCGGCGAGCCGGAGCCAGGGGCCGCATTGCCTTTATCGGACGGATCACCAGACGCGTTGATCGGGTCGGATTCCGGTTTTCCCCCCTCCGGGACCGTGCTGCCGGTTTTGGGATCACTGGAATGGTCTTCCGTTACTACCGCATCTGTCGGAGCGGCAGCCTGCGGCGGAGCGGCCTGCGGGCTCTGTTGGGCCGGCTCGTCATACTGAACGCCGTCGCCCTCGCCCGTTTCTCCGGTCGGCTTCGGACCACCAGCCTGACCTTCGGCCGCGCCCTGACCAGATTCTTCAACCGGCTTCCCGCCCGTTGGGGCCGAGCCCGGCGTGCCTGCTCCCTCGCCCGAAGGCTGCGGATCATGGCCAGGCGCGCCTGAATGCTGGTTCTCGCCGGCCGGCAGTTTCTGGCCGTTTTCGGACGTAGAGGCATCCGTCTTTTCACCGTCCTGTTGCGGCGGGGGAGTCAGCTTCTCCTCCTGCTGCGGCTGCTTTGTATCCTGCGAAGAAGATTCATGCTGGGCCGCACCCGTCGAATGCCCCCCGGTTTGGGTCGTTTCCGCCGCATGCTCCCCAGTCAGGGTCGTTTCCGTCGTGTGTTCATCCCCGTCGGCAGCAGCCGGAGCCGGTGCCTCCACGATCGTGATGGTGCGGGTCTGAACGTTCCCGGGAATGTCCTCATGCTGGGCATCCACCGCCGTGAAGCGGAACTGGCCGCCTTCGGCGAGGGAGGCGTTCCAGTGCACCTTGGCAAAATCGGCCTTGTCGATGAATTCGCCGGCAGCAATGGTTCTGGCGCTCGCGCCTTCGCCCACGGTCAGCACGGCACCGGTGATGGCCTTGCCATGGCCGTCCACGATGTAGTCGATTTTCACGGCATCGGGCACCTTGCCATCCTTGCCGGTGAAGATGCCTGCGTTCAGCGCATGGGAGGCTTCGTCGTGTGCAACGTCCACGCCCTGGCCGTCGTTGCCGTAGTAGGGCTGCTCGGCCATTTCCGAGATGTTGATGGTCTGCTCCACGACGCCGGGCAGGTTTTCACCATTCTGGTCCACGGGGATGAAGCGGATGCTGCCACCGGTGTTGGTGCTGGTGTCCCACTGCAGGTTCTGGAAGTCGGCCTGTGAGACGACATAGCCGCCATTGGCTGTGGAAATTTCCATGGTAGCGACACCGCTCTTGTTGAGCGTCAGGGCCGAATGGGCCTTGTCGGTGTCATCGGCTTCTTCGATGTGCGTAATCTTGATGAACGCGGGCTTGCGCTCGGCATTCGTGCCATTGAACAGGTCGGTGCCCAGCCTTTGTACGCTGTCATGGCCGACGTGTGTGACCTGGGTGTTGCTGTCCGGATAGTGCGGGGGCAGCGGGGCAGCAGCTTCGTGGATGTGGATGGTCTGGGCTTCGATCTTGCCAACGACCTCGCTTGCCTGGATGTGATCGCCATTCGTCTTGACCGGAATGAAGCGGAATTCTCCCCCATTATCACCGCGGGCATCCCACGTGAGCTTGTCGAAGTCAGCTTTCTGAACGATGGTTTTACCGTCGATTACCGGCTTGCCCTGGAACTGTAGATGGCCGCCGCCGGCCAGAATTTTCACGGCCTTCGGCTGCTGGGCAGGGTTCTCGCCCCTGAAGATGCTGGCGTCGATTTTCGCGGTCTTGTCGTTGTAGCCAACGTTGGCTGTCTGGTGGTCGGGGTTGTAGACCGGCGCTTTGGGGGGCGCCACTTCTTCATGCTGCGTGCCGGATCCGTTGCCGTTCGAGGGTGACCCGCTGGCTGAAGAACCACCCGCAGGGGAGCCGCTCTGTGCCGAACTGCCCGGGGGCGTACCACCCTGGCCCTGCGTATTCTGCTGTGCCGGCGGAGGAGCCTGATGACCACCCTGGTCGGCGTCGCTGCCGGAGCCATGACCATGCTGGGAATCATCCTCTGCCGCCGGCGTTTTGTTTCCGGGGTTGTTCTGACCGTCCTGTCCCGGCTGCCTGTTGCCGGTGTCCGGTTTGGCGTTCTGTCCCTGCTTGTCGCCACCGGCAGGCTGTTCCTTGTGGCTGTCATCGACATCGCCCTGGCCGGCCTGCGGAGCAGGCTGGGGCGGGACGGCTGGTGCGGCAAGGGCCTTCACGTCCGCGCTTTCGGTCACGTGGATGCTGCGTTCCTCGGCATTTGGCAGCTTTTGGGCATTGTCACCGTCTCCATCCATGGCAACGTACCGGATGGTGCCTGCTTCACTCTGGCTGCCGTTCCAGACCAGCTGGTCGAACTCGTCGGCGTGAATGATCTGGCCTTCAACCACGGGCTTGCCGTTCAGCGTCAACGGGGCCTTGTAGTCATCGTATTCGATGACGAAGCGGCTGAGTCTGTCGCTGGTCTCGTGCTGCGGTGCTACCTTGAAGTTGGCGGGATTGTCACCTTCCAGGGCGATAGCGTTGTCCTTGCTGTGGTCTCCATCCGGCAGTGCAGCCTTGTTGCCGGCAATCCAGGCTGGACGTGAACCGTCTTTACCTTCCGACAGCCGGGCCTGCAGGTTTTTCTGAAGCCACGACAGCTCGTCCAGATCGTCGATCATGGCCAGCTTGCCACCCAGTCTGGCGGCTTCGGCCTGGGCCTCGGCAAGTGTCAGCGGTTCGCTGCTGTTGATCACTTCGTAGCCCGTGAGTTTGACGGGCTGTTCGCCGGCGGCGGCGGCCTTGCCGTTTTCTGCGTCGACTTTGGCGTTCATGGCCCCGCCCTTGTCGTCTGCGTCTCCTGCCTTTGCGTTCACCGCTTCGGCCTTGACGACGCTGGCCAGACGGGTCAGCGAGGCATGTGCGCCACCCAGGCCCTGGGCGTCCTGGTCGGCTTCGGCAGCGGCAGGCTGTTCGTTGCCGTCGTCGTTGCCCCAGCGCACGACCCGGGCGTCCGGGTGTTGGGCGTCATGCGACGAGTCGATGTGGGTGATCTTGATGTACTTGACTTCACCGTCATAGCCTGCGGGCTTGGCCGCTTCGAAGGCCGCCTTTGCGTTGGTCAGACGGGTCTCGCCGTCCACGGCCACTTTCGGGGCGTTGGCCGTACCCTGGGCGACGGCGGGGCCACTTGCCCCGGATTGCGGGGGCGGGGTGTCACCGCCAGGCTGGGCTTCGGCGGACGGGGTGCCACCCGGGTTGCCAGGTTGCTGGCTGTCGTTGTCGGTGCCGGGTTTGTCGGCATCGACCCTGGGCTGGCCGTCAGCGGGGGTCTGCGGGTTCGTGTTCGGCTGTTTGCCGGGTTCCTGCTGGGCCAGCTGGTCGTTGCCCGGTTTGGCCTGGGCGCTGGGGGCCGGGGCGCTGCTGCTGCCACCGCCGCCACCTGCGGCGGCGCCCACGGCAGCCACGCCCAGCACGCCCAGGCCGATGGCCATGGGGCTGACGGCGGCGGCCGTGCCGGCGGCAGCACCCGTACCGGCGGCGCCCGCGGCACCCACGTCGGCAGCCGAAGCGGCATCGGCACTTGCGGTGGCACCAACGACGCCTGCGGCGGCATCACCACCGGAGGCGGCCATTACGCCTTCGGCCGAGGCAACGAGCAGCGTGCCGTCGGTGGCCTGGGTGGCCGAGGCGTCGGCCAGCTGTTCGGCGTCGGGCTGTTCGGTGGCGGTGGGCTGCTCCAGCTGCCGCTTGGCCGAGGTGCGTTTGTGCAGCAGGTCCAGGGCGTCGTCCTGGGCCTGGGCGTTGCGCACGGTGGCCGCGTGGGCGGCTGCGTGCGGGTTGCTTGTCATGTGGGGCTTCTGTGCCATGTTCGAGTCTCGCGATGTGATGGGCCGCGGTACCCGTCGTGTTCATGACGGTGGCTGTGAGTCTTCGGAAAGGTCTGGTGCGTGTTCATGGAGGCTCGCCCGTCATGGGCAGGTAGGGCACGCGGCAAAATGGACCGGAATCACTGTGGCACTGTGGTGCGGATGCCGCACCCGTTTCGGGCCGGGCGGTCGTTGCAGCCCGCCGGGCGCAGCAGCAGCCCGGGATAGGCGGGGAGCGTACGGATGGTGCCCTGAAGGAGTGCCTGTACATGCCGTGGGAAGAGGTGATGTGCGGTGTCACGCCGCAGCGGGCTTTGGGTTAGGATGCAGGGCAACGAACGGGAGCGCGCCCGTCCGAAGGCAGCATGGCTTTACGGCGCTTCCCGGATGGCGGCGAACGGGGCCCGGTATGAACGGGGCCCGGTATGCTTTGGGGCCATGACGCACGTCCAGACACGCTCCGTGGCCGGCGCTGCTGCGGTTATGCTGGCGGACCGGTGGGGGCATGTTTCTGGCTGGTATGGGTATGCAGGTTTCTGGAAGGAATTCGATGAAGATCAGGGTAGCGGCGGTGCAGATGGTGTCGGGGCCGGATGTGGCGGCCAATGTGGAGGCGGCCGGGCGTCTGGTGGCGCAGGCAGCGGCACAGGGGGCGCAGGTGGTGCTGTTGCCGGAGTATTTCTGTCTGATCAGCGGCAACGACCGCGACAAGCTGGGCATTCAGGAGGCCGATGCCGGCGAGCTGCCGGGGGATGACTCACCGCTGCAGCATTTTCTGTCGGCCGCGGCGCGGCAGCATGGCATCACGCTGCTGGGCGGCACGGTGCCGCTGAAGTCGCCGAAGATCAACAAAATCTGCAACAGCCTGCTGGTCTATGGTCCCGACGGTCGTCGGCTGGCCCGCTACGACAAGATTCACCTGTTCGGTTTCCAGCGTGGCGAGGAATCGTACGACGAATCCGTGGCCATTCACGCCGGGCGCACGCCGGTGGTGGTGGATGTGCCGGTGGGGGAGGCTGCGGGCGCTGTTGCGAGGACGGGGGCCGCGGGAGGCTTCGCGTCCGGTGACGCGGTTGCAGGAAACGCGGCTGCACGCGGCGCGGTGCCTGATGATGCCGCCCTGGTTCGCGCGGTGCCCATGGTGAGCGGCAATGCCGGTGCGGGCGAGCGGGAGGTGGCGTCGATCCGGGTGGGCCTGTCGGTCTGCTACGACCTGCGCTTTCCGGAGCTGTTCCGGCAGATGGCGCCGCTGGACCTGATGGTGATGCCGGCGGCCTTCACCTACACCACCGGGCAGGCGCACTGGGAGCTGCTGCTGCGGGCGCGGGCGGTGGAGGGCCAGTGCTGGGTGCTGGCCTCGGGGCAGGGCGGAACGCACCCGGAGTCGGGGCGGCGCACCTGGGGTCATTCGATGCTGGTGGACCCATGGGGCGAGGTGTGTGCGGTGCTGCCGGAAGGCGAGGGCGTGGTGGTGGCCGATATGGATACCGAACGGACGGCGCAGGTGCGCGAGAGTCTGCCGGCGCTGCGGCACCGGGTGATCTGAGATGTGCCGTCCGGCTTGAATCGTGATTCCGGTTTGAGTCGTGATGCCCTGGTTTGAATCGTGATGCCCGGTTTGATGCATGTCGTCTGGCCGGGAAACGGTACCGGACGGGGCGACGTGCCGGCCGGGTGATGATCCGGGGTGGCATCAGGGATTTGAGGATATTGTGAATGTTGATGAAAGCAGAGATGACGCGAAAAGGCAGGAAAGATTCTTCCAGCGGTACATCCGGTATATCCGGTACAGGCGGCAGGCGATCCGCCAAAGGGGGGGGTCATGCACCGGCGGGGCGTGCGGCAGGCCGTGAAGGTACGGCGCGCGAGGTGGTGCAGCAGGCAGATCCGCTGGCCGTGGCGCGGGCGTTCCTGCTGGAGCCGGGCGGGCTGGTGGAGGCCGATCTGGAGCGGGCCATTGCGCGCATTTTCGAGCACCGGGTGGATTATGCCGACCTGTATTTCCAGTACACGCGCAGCGAGGGCTGGAGTCTGGACGAGGGCATCGTCAAGTCGGGCAGTTTCTCGATCGGGCAGGGCGTGGGCGTGCGCGCCGTGGCCGGTGACCGTTCGGCCTTTGCCTATTCCGACGAGATCAATGCGGCTGCACTGATGTCGGCGGCCGATGCCACGCGCACGATTGCAGGGAGCGGCCGTTCGGGGCGCGTGCGTGCGGCCGGTGCGGCCCGTTCTGCCGGCGTGTCCGGTTCTGCTGGTGCGGCCGGTTTTGCTGGTGCGGCTGGCCGGGCGTTCGGCGCAGAAAGCGGGCGCGGTGTGCGGGCGTCTGCGCTGTCGCCGGCGCAGCTGTCGCAGGCCCTGTCGGGCGGTGCCCGTGCGGGTAGGCGCGGCGGCCGGGGCGGGCGTGACGCGGTACCTCCCGGCCTGCTGTATGGCATGGCCGACCCCATTGCGTCGCTGACGGCGGCCGACAAGGTGGGGCTGCTGCAGAAAATCGAGGCGTATGCGCGCAGGAAGGATCCGCGCGTGACGCAGGTGATGGCCGGGCTGGCGGCCGAGCACGACATCGTGATGGTGATGCGTTCGGACGGTGTGCTGGCGGCGGATGTGCGGCCGCTGGTGCGGGTGTCGGTGCAGGTGATCGTGGAGCAGAATGGCCGGCGCGAGCAGGGTCACGCGGGCGGTGGTGGCCGCTTCGACCTCGATTTCTTCACCGACCGGCAGCTTCGTGCCTATGTGGACGAGGCAGTGCGGCAGGCGCTGGTGAACCTGGAGGCGCGGCCGGCACCGGGCGGTGTGCTGAGCGTGGTGCTGGGGCCGGGCTGGCCGGGCGTGCTGCTGCACGAGGCGGTGGGCCACGGGCTGGAGGGCGATTTCAACCGCAAGAAGTCGTCGGTGTTTGCCGGCCGCATTGGCGAGCGGGTGGCGGCGAAGGGGGTGACGGTGCTGGACGACGGCACGATTCCCGACCGGCGCGGGTCGCTCAACATCGACGACGAGGGCAATCCGTCGCAGTGCAACGTGCTGATCGAGGACGGGGTGCTGAAGGGCTATCTGCAGGATTCGCTCAATGCCCGCCTGATGAAGGTGCCGGTGACGGGCAATGGCCGGCGCGAGAGCTTTGCGCATCTGCCCATGCCGCGGATGACCAATACCTTCATGCTGGGGGGGCAGGACGACCCGGGCGAGATTCTGGCGTCGCTGGACCGCGGGCTGTATGCGGTGAACTTCGGCGGCGGCCAGGTGGACATCACCAACGGTAAGTTCGTGTTCTCGGCTTCGGAGGCGTACTGGGTGGAGAACGGCAAAATCCAGTACCCGGTCAAGGGCGCAACCATCATCGGCAACGGGCCGGATGCGCTGACGCGGGTGACGATGATCGGCAACGACATGGCGCTGGACCCGGGCATCGGCATCTGCGGCAAGGATGGCCAGAGCGTGCCGGTGGGCGTGGGGCAGCCAACATTGCGCATCGAGGGGCTGACGGTGGGGGGAACGGCCTGAGACCTGTCGCGGCACGTGGCAGAGGGCCTTGCGGGGGCGCGAGCCCATGACGCGCTCTGTCGCGCTGCCCGCAAGCTTTTGCAGGAAGGCTCCCTTCCATCCGGGAAATGGTCAGGTACCCGTTTGGACCGGAACTTCCTCCGTGTTTGACGCCGTGGGCCATTTGCCACTACATTATCCATTCTGCCGGCCCTGGTCGTGGCGCCTGTGTTCTGCCTGGCCGGCGGCAGGGGTCTTTAGGGCAGTCGTCCGGGCCGTGCGGCGTGGGCGTGAATCCGGCAGATGACTGTCGTGTCCTGTCTGGGTGTTGTGCCCATTCGCCCCCGTGAGCCTGCCTTTCGATCCGTCATCCTTTTTTCGGTTTTCTGCTTCCATGCTGGGTTTCTCCCGATTTTATTTTGGCTTCTTCTGGTGCGATTCCGCAGGCGGAATGGCAGGGGAGGCTGTTGTCGGGTGAATCCGGACGAAAAAAGCGAAGCAGACTTCCACTGAACATCGAAAACCGCCAGCGTTGCAGCAGCTGGCGGTTTTTTTTTTTTACCCGACCGGGTGCAGGCAGCAGTGGCTCCGGCAGGGTGCGGTATTTCCGGCAGGATGCAGTATTTCTGGCGGGACGCGCTGTTTCCGGTGTTTGTGTTTGCCGCTTCCTGTGTGCCTGCTGGTTTTGGTGTTTGCTGGCCTTGGGTTTGATGATTTTGTGTTTGCCGTTTTTGAAGAGGAGTGTTGCTGAATGAATGCCACGGTTTCGACTGATGATCTGCGTATTCTCTCTCTGGCCGAGCTGGTCACGCCGGCGCATCTGATTGGCGAGTTTCCGGTACGCGAGGAGGTGGGGCAGACGGTGGCGAGAGCGCGCCAGACCATCCACCGCATTCTGCACGGCATGGATGACCGGCTGCTGGTGGTGATCGGTCCCTGTTCCATTCACGATCCGGTGGCGGCGCGCGATTATGCGACGCGGCTGATGGAGCAGCGCCGGCGTTTTGCCGACCGTCTGGAAATCGTGATGCGGGTGTATTTCGAGAAGCCGCGCACGACGGTGGGCTGGAAGGGGCTGATCAACGATCCGAAGCTCGATGGCAGTTTCGACATCAACGAGGGGCTGCGGGTGGCGCGCGGGCTGCTGCTGGACATCAACGCGATGGGCATGCCGGCGGGCACCGAGTTTCTCGACATGATCACGCCGCAGTACATTGCCGACCTGATTTCGTGGGGAGCCATTGGCGCACGCACGACGGAGTCGCAGGTGCACCGGGAACTGGCCTCGGGGCTGTCGTGCCCGGTGGGCTTCAAGAACGGCACGGACGGCAATGTGCGGATTGCTCTGGATGCGATCAAGGCGTCGTCGCAGCCGCACCATTTCCTGTCGGTGACGAAGGGGGGCAATACGGCCATCGTGTCCACGGCGGGCAACGAGGACTGTCACATCATCCTGCGTGGCGGCAAAACACCCAACTATGACCGCGAGAGCGTGCTGGCGGCCTGCCGTGAGGCGGGCAATGCAGCGCTGGCCTGCCGGCTGATGATCGACTGCTCGCACGGCAACAGCCAGAAAAAGCCGGAGAACCAGCTGCCGGTGGCACGCGACGTGGCAGGCCAGCTGGCCGATGGCGACAGCCGGATTTTCGGGGTGATGGTGGAGAGCAACATCGTGGGCGGCCGGGAGGATCTGGTGGCCGGCCGCACGCCCACCTACGGGCGCAGCATCACCGACGGTTGCCTGGACTGGGACAGCAGCGTGGAGGCGCTGGAGGCACTGGCCGAGGGCGTGACCGAGCGGCGGCTGGCGCTGGGCCGGGGGTAGGCCGGGCGCTGCAAGGAAGTCTGACAACAGGTGGTATCCGTCGGTCCCCTGCGGCTGCTCGGCCGTCAGCCGGGGCGCGGCCGGCAATACGCAGGGCGAGGGGCTGGGGCAGTATGGGCCTTTTCTCTGCGTATTGTGAGCGGGTCGGGCGGATGAACCAGATTCAGGAAGCGGGGGCGGTTGCCCCGAAGTCGGTGGAAGAGGCGCTGCAGGGACGGCGACTGAAGCTGTTGGGTTCCGGGGCTGCGCATGCGGCCGACCTGCAGCAGCTGCTGGCCCGCACGGCGCTGTTTTCCGGGCTGGGGCGCAAGGAATCGCTGCTGCTGGGGGCGGTGATGCACGTGTATGAGGCCCATGCAGGGCAGACGCTGATCACCGAGGGAGATTCGGGCGACTACATGATGCTGCTGATGCGTGGCTCGGTGGACGTGGTGCGCCGCAATGGCCACAACTTCCCGGTACGCATTGCGATGGCCAAGCCCGGCCAGACGCTGGGCGAGATGTCGATGGTGGACGGCCAGGTGCGGTTTGCGTCGTGCGTGGCGCAGACGGAGTGCCGGGTGGCGGTGCTGAGTCGCTCCGCACTGCTGGCACTGCTCAAGCGCGAGCCGGTGCTGGGCAACAAGGTGCTGCTGAAGCTGGTGAGCCTGCTGTCGGACCGGCTGCGCGAGACGAGCGCGCAGCTGGTCAACTGCGTGGGGACGCGGCCGGGCTGCGTCTGAGGTACCGTGGCCGGCCTGCTGCCGGCAGCATGGCAGTCTCCGCTTTCGCACAGCCTGGTGTGGAGAGGACGTTTGCCCAGCCGGGCGTTCTGGTGTCGAGGAGGCGTTTGCCCAGCCGGGCGTTCTGATGCCGGGGAGGCGTCTGGTCGACCGGGCGTTCCGGTGCGGTTCAGCGCAGTTCGATGGTGCCGCTGGCGGTGAGGGTGATGGTGGTGTCACCGCCCTGGTCAGCCAGGCTGGGCATGCTGCCCTCGTCCCTGGCCATGCGCGGGGCGGCGGCAAAAGCCACCACGCCGTCGTTGTTGCCTTCGCTGTGGTGGCTGGTGCCCAGTTTAATTTGTTTGATTTCGTAACTTTTGTAGCCGAAAGCCTCGGCGGTGGCCGCGGCGCGGGCACGGAAGGCGTCCACGGCTTCCTTGATCAGGCGGTTTTCTTCGGCGCGGCGGCGGGGCGTGCTGAGCTGGTAGGTGACGCCGTCGAGCTGCAGGCTGCTGGCCAGCTGGCCGGCCAGTCGGGCCACGGCGGCGGTATCGGTGCCTTCGAGGGTGAGGTTGCCACGGACCTGCCAGCCGTCACGCTTGCCATTCTGCGTCCATTCCGGGCTGGTGTTGATGCCGCTGGCCCAGGCGCGTACGCCGGGGTTGCCCTTGGCTTTGTCGAGGGCGGCGTTGATGGCCTCGATGACCTGGGTGTTCAGGGTTTCGAGATTCTTGCCGCTGCTTTCCTTGACGAGCTGCACGCGCATTTCGTCGTTGGGCACACGCTGGCTGGCCGAGGCTTCGAGATCGACGCTGGGGCCGGCCGCCCAGGCAGCGGTGCTGCCGGCGGCGATCAGGCCGGCCACGAGGCGGGCCGCCTGCGTGCGGAGTGTGGGGGTGTGGGCGGCGCGGCCATGGGCCGTGCGCGGCAGCGTGAGGCGGGTGTGGTGGGCGGTGGCCGTCTGGCGGGATGCGTGGTGGTTCGAAGCCATGGTGAGTTCCCTGATGGAAAGGGGGGAAACGTTGGGCAGGTGGTATGTGTACGACCTGCCCCGACAGGCACTAACGTACGAGCTGCCCCGGAGGGATACAGGGGCGATGGTGTGAATGGCGACTGTCTGCCTCAGAGGGATATACAGGCGATGGTATGAATGGCGGCCGTCTGCCCCGGAGGGATACAGGTGATGGTGTGAATGGCGGCCGTCTGCCCCGGAGGGATACAGGCGATGGTGTGACGGGACGGCTGTCTGCTCCGGAGGGATACAGGCGATGGTGTGACGGGAGGCTGCCTGTTCCGGAGGCATACAGGCGATGCGGCGAATGGTGTCCATCCCTCATGGGGCGGTCTTGCCAGGGCGCCGGCGATCAGCGCCGGGCCGCGGGCGTCTGGCGCGGCAGGCGGATTTCGGCGATGAGGCCGCCGTCGGGGGCGTTGTCGAGATAGACATCGCCCTGGTGCCAGCGGGCGATGTTGCGGGTGATGGCCATGCCGATGCCGGAGCCGCCGCTGTTGCGGTTGCGGGAGGGTTCCAGCCGCACGAAGGGCTCGAAGACGCGCTCGCGGTCGGCTTCGGGAATGCCGGGGCCGTGGTCACGGATGAAGATGCGCAGCTGGCGCGGGCTGTCGACCACACTCATCTCGACCCGGTTGCCGTAGCGGATGCCGTTGGAGATGAGGTTGTTGATGGCCCGCTTGAGCATGGCGGGTTCGGTGGGGTAGGCGGCATTGGCCTGGCCGGCCAGCTTGATGGGGGTGCCGGTGTCGCCCCAGTCGGTGATGATGCTCTCGAGCAGGGCGTTGATGTCGACGGGGTAGCGTTCGCGCGATTTGCCCAGTTCGGCAAAGAGATCGAGCGACGAGCCGACCAGGTCCTCCATTTCCTTCAGGTCGTGGATGAACTTGGCCCGCTGGACCTCGGGCAGCAGTTCGGCACGCAGCCGCATGCGGGTGATGGGGGTGCGCAGGTCGTGCGAGATGGCGGCCAGCAGGCTGGAGCGCTCGATGATGTAGCGCCGGATGCGCTCCTGCGTCTCGTTGAAGCGGGCAATGAGGCGCTGCAGCTCGATGGGGCCGTGGGCGGGGATGATGACGGGGCGGTCACTGTCGCCGCCGGCCGGGTTCTTGCCGATGCGCTGGACGGCGCGGTCGAGCTGGCGCAGCGAGCGGGTGATCATCCGGCCGATGAACAGCGACATGAGGAAGATGATGGCGGCCCAGATGAGCAGGCGCGGCAGCAGGGCCTCGACCTGGCTGAGCGGCTCCTGGGGCATGCGCACGAAGAAGGCGGCGGTGGAGCTGTCTTCCAGCTCGATCTGGGCCACCACCGAGAAGGTGGCCGGCAGCAGGAAGTAGAAGCGCCGGGCGATCCAGTTCTCGAAGGCATTGGCGCTGGGGGGGTCGACTTCGTCGGGGGTCTGGGCGCGGGCGGCGCGGGTGATCTCCACCGTGGTGAGCAGCGGCGGATTCATCGCGTCGCGGATGTCGGCGGCGAAGTTCTTTTCGTATTCGTTGAGTTCGGCAAAGCCGCTTTCGATGTCGATGGGCTGGTTGCCGAGCTGGATGCGGAAGTCGCTCTTGGCCCCCAGTTCGGTGACCACTGCATTGCGCGCCCCCGGCGGGATGCGGTTGATGAGGCTGGCGGTGCGGGCGATGCGGCTGGCCATCTGTTCGGCATTGAGCCGGTAGATGGAACTGCCCCGGTCGAAGAAGTTGAGCAGCTGGCTGGCCGCCTGTGACAGCAGCAGCGAGGCCGCCAGCACCAGCACCATGCGGCCGTAGAGGGAGCCGGGCAGGAGCTTCATGGCAGGCCGGGGAAACCAGATGCCGTGTGACGGGCGTGTGTGTTGCAGCGCAGGCGGGGCCACGTCGCCTGGCTGATCGCCACAGCATGACGAGCTGACGCAGTGCAGCACCCAAGGGGTCTGCGACCGCCGAAAACCATGCTGCAGGTCCGTGTGGTGCGGTGGGCGGGCGCAGCAGGGCAACGCCCGGTGGTCTGGCGGGCGTGCCGGGGTGGCGGGAGGTCAGGCCACGCGCTCGACATGGGCCGCGAGGATGTAGCCCTCGTTGCGGATGGTCTTGATGATGCGCGGTTCGCGGGCGTCGTCGTTGAGGCGGTTGCGCAGCCGGCTGATCTGCACGTCGATGCTGCGGTCGAACGGCGTGGCTTCACGCCCCAGCGTGAGGTCCATGAGCTGGTTGCGGTCGAGCACGCGGTTGGGGTGCTGGATGAGCACCGACAGCAGCCGGTATTCGGCCCCCGAGAGCGGCACGATGACGTTGTCGGGCGAGATGAGGTGGCGGGCACCGGAATCGAGCGTCCAGCCGGCAAAGCGCACCTGCTGGGCGTCGCCGAGGCTGGGGGGCAGGGTGCGGGTGCGCCGCAGCACGCCCTTGATGCGGGCCAGCAGCTCGCGCGGGCTGAAGGGCTTGCCGAGGTAGTCGTCGGCACCCATTTCGATGCCGATGATGCGGTCGACCTCGTCGGCCCGGGCGGTGAGCATGATGACCGGCACGTTCGAACGCGAACGCAGCTCACGGCAGACGGTGAGGCCGTCTTCGCCCGGCATCATGACATCGAGGATGATGATGTCGGGGCGCGATTCGTCGAAGAGCTGGCGCATTTCGGTGGCGTCGCGGGCGACGCTGACCTTGATGCCGTTCTGGCTGAGGTACTCGGCCAGCAGGGTACGGATTTCCGCGTCATCGTCGACGACGAGGACGTGATCGGGCGTTTCCTGGTTTGTCTGTTGGTTATCCATGTATTCCATGAACTCCAGCGGATCGAAAGGGAGAGGCTCCGGCGGGGCCGGATGCGACCGGGCCATGGGAGCGCAGGGCTGCAGGACCATCGGTCCATGGAACCTCGGGGTCACATGACCACAGGGTTACATGGCTGTGACACCGCGGAGCCACATGATCGCGAGACCACGGGACTCGAGACTCGGGACCACGGCACTAAGGCACCATGAGGCCACGGGAGCACAGGTCCGGCCATCTACCCCAGTTGGGGCTGCTTTCCCAATATTAAACCCCCGACTGGCGCGATTGGCGGCCAGATGTGTAAAGCTGGGGTAAAGGAGCGGGCAAGGCGGGGTGCAAAGGCGAGGACTCGACGGGGATTCGGCGGGATAAAGAGGAGCGGCAGCGCGGGCAGGGATGGGGGCAGTGGCGCACACAGGGGGGCTTCCCACCGGACGATGGATGACTGGAGGCAGCAATCATGCCGGGGCTGGCTGGCCGAAGCCCTGCTTGTCCGGGACACGAACACAGTGACAGGGCATCGATAGTGACAGGGCATTGGAACAGATGGGGGCCGCGACGCGCACTAAGCATCCACTAAGTTACCAAATGCAAAATATGCTTCCTGCCTGAGCCTGATCAAAAAACCGGCCCGATGTGAGGCCGGGCCTTTTTGAGTCAGGGGCGCGCGATCCTGTACCATCGTGGCAGTGTTCTGACCAGTACCTGTGGTGAGTTTTGCCACACGGGTACGTTTCGGGTCGGAAGGGGCTGCGGTTTCGTCGGCCCGGAATGTCGCGTGCCGGCCGGATGGGGCAAGCTGCCTGCCATCCCGGTTCCGGCGCCTGGAGGCTGCTCCCGCCGGGGGTGTGTCCTGAATCGATGCAGATGGAGCGATCCTGTTCCATCGGGTATTTTCATGAGCTATCTGAAGCGGTTTTCTGTCACGGGCAGTGTCTGCCCATCTTCGCCTGTCTTTGGCCAGCGTGCTGCACACGAAGTGCGGCGTCTGTCGGCCGGTTTCGATCAGGTGGTGCTGGCCGGTATCGGGAGCGGGGTGGTGGCATCCCGCGTGCTGCAGCTTCTTCCGGATACCCTGTTCTTCGAGATCGAATCCGGGTTTGCCCACCACTTTCAGGCCCAGCATCCGTCGGCCCGGGTGATCGCCGATGGTGTCGAAAAACTGTACGATCATTTTCCCGAACTGCGGGAGAAGCGGGTGCTGCTGGCCTCGTTCATCCCCACGGCCGGTCTGTTCTACTCCGACGATATTGCCGACTTCTTCACCCATCTCTGTCAGAACGGCGGGGACGTGATGCAAATGCGCTACCTGCCGCACCGCATGAGCGCCCGCTTCTTCGACGGCATGCGCGACCGGGGCGTGGAGAACGAGCGGCTCTTCACGGTGGCGCGCAATCTGCCGCCGGTATCGATGTTCGGCATGCATGCCAGGGTGGTGCGGCGCGCCAGCGCGCCGGCAAGCACCCGTGGCAAGGCGGCAGCCAGGTCACACGCCAGCGTTCCGGCCGAGGAAGAGGTACTGGCGGCCCGCACGCTCACGTCTTCGGTCTGACTCACGCGCCCGAGACCGGCGCGCCATTTTTGAGCAGCAGCACACGCAGCTGTGCGCTGGATGCCGACGCGTTGCCCGCGGGGATGCTGCCAGGCTCTGCCGTGTTCGCTGACGCGGTATCGGGCAGTGGGGCACCGGGTTGCGCGGCTCCGGTCCGCTGCGCCTTGCGCACGTCCACCTGAATCTGCCGGGCCGGCAGCCCCTGCTGTTGCAGCCACTGACGGGTTGCCATCAGCCGGGCCTGGCCCAGAATGTCATTGTCCGCCGGGACCAGCAGATCGATCTGGGCTGCATCGGCACGGCCGGCCTGCTGTCCGAGCTGCATCATCAGCGGGTGATGCGCGTCGAGCTGGGCGCTGTGCTGGCCAAACGGCAGCGGCGTCCATGCGCTGCTGATGTGGGCTGCGCGGCTATGCACCGCGACGTGCCTTGGTGTGCGCCCGTCTGTGGTGGCAACAGGCGCAGCAGTGCCGGGCGTGGCCGTGCCAGACAGGGCTGTACCGAAAGTGGCCTTCCCGGACGTGGCAGTGCCGGACGCAGCCATGCCGGGCGTGGCTGCGCTGGATGAGATTCTGCCGGATGAGGTTCTGCTCGATGGGGGCGTGCTTGACGTGACCGTGCCGGATGCAGCTGCGACGGATGCCGTGCGGCTGCCTGTGCCCCGCTCCCGGAGCAGGGCGCGGCGGACGTTTCTGGGGGGACGTGACGGACCGTCGTTGCCGGACAGCAGGGGGGCTGGCATGGCTCCGGCAGGTACCGGGGCTGCGGCTGGCTGACCCATGGACGTGCGCAGGCCGGCTGCCTGGTTGAGCGCAGGATCGGCGACCACCCCGGCGCTGCGTTCCAGGGCCTGGCGCAGGGGCGCCTTCAGGATGACCCGGTTGCGTGCCTGCACGTGGGCTGCCCACGCCGGGGTATTGCCGAGCTGTCGGGGCGGGGCGGCCTGCGCCTTCGGATTGGGCGCGATGAACAGGGCATTCTCGCCATGGCGCAGCAGGATGCCCTTGTGCACGCCTTCTACCGCCAGTACGTTGCCAACGGCCTCGCAGCCGAGCAGGGCACCGGCATCGTCGAAGCACGCCAGATCGCTGGGGACGGGCTGTTCGAATTCGGCATAGGTGTGGCTGCCGTCGTCGAAGGCAGCCGTCAGGCCGATGGTGCCGACCTGATAGTTGAGATAGTAGGGCTCGCCGGCCGGGTCGGTCCGGCTGGCCTCCTGCACGGCTTCGGGCGTCAGCATGGCCTCGGGGATCTGCTGGGTGGACAGCGTGGTGCAGGCGGGCAGCAGCACGGCGGCCATCAGGGCTGCAGCCAGAGGGCGGGCGCCCCGGAGCGACGTGAAGGCGGACTGCATGCGGGGCATGGCGCGTGGTCCGGGGGTATGGGTGTTGTCGAGGGCGTCACTGGCGTGAGTGTCTGGCGCGTCGGCGCTGTGAAGGGCCTGGCTGTGGAGAATCTGGCTGTCGAAGACCTGGCTTTGGGGGACCTGGCCGAGGGAGGAGAAGCGGGTGGAGACCATGGGAACTCCTGCGGAGTGGGGCGGGGCAGTTGATGAATGACGATGGCACGCAGGCCAGCGGATGTCGGACAGCTTAGGGGGCGCTGCACCGCCTGCCGAGGGGATTTGTTGGCAGATGTCCGGATGGCCTAGGCCATATGGATGAATCGCCCGCTCTGCTAGACTGGCTGCCGGTTTTCAGGGAACGGGGCCTGCGCCATGTCTGTCCTCACTGTGCTGATGCTGCTGCTGATGGGATGTGGCGGCGGTTTTCTGGCTGGCCTGCTGGGTGTGGGCGGCGGGATGGTGCTGGTGCCCTTTCTGGTGATGATCTTCGACGCCGAAGGCATGGTGGCGCCGGAGCGGCTGGTGCAGACGGCACTGGCCACGGCGCTGGCCACCATCATGTTCACGTCGCTGTCCAGCATGCGGGCGCATCATCGCAAGGGGGCGGTGCAGTGGCCGCTGGTGCTGATGCTGGCACCGGGCATTCTGCTGGGCGGGCAGCTGGGCTCGCGGGTCGTGGCCTGGCTGCCGGGGCAGGCGCTGTCGCTGGTGTTTGCGCTGTTCGTGGGCTGGTCGGCCAGCCGGATGCTGCGCGGGGCCAGACAGGTGGTCTCCACGGGGCGCCCTCTGCCCGGACGGCTGGGGCTGATGGCCGTGGGGACGGGTATTGGCATACTGTCGGCGCTGTTCGGCGCCGGTGGCGGTTTCATCACCGTGCCTTTTCTGGCGGGACACGGGGTGCCCATGCCGAAGGCGGTGGCCACCAGTGCGGCCTGCGGCTTTCCGATTGCCGTGTCGGGCACGCTGGGCTACATGGTGCTGGGCTGGTGGCAGGGCCTGCCCGGTGGGGTGCTGGCGTTTCTGGAGGTGCCGGCGCTGCTGACCATCGTGCCGATGAGCATGCTGTTTGCGCCGCTGGGGGCGCACATGGCGCACCGTCTGCCGGTGCCCACGCTGAAGCGGCTGTTTGCCTGCCTGCTGATCGTGCTGGCCGTTTACATGCTGGTGCGGGGCTTGCGGGGATAAAAACTCATCAAACCCCAGGGCGCGCTCCAGGAAAGAAAAACCACCGCGTCGGGCCGCCCGGGCGGGCAGTCGATCACGGTGGGTGAGCAGACGGTGCATGGTGGCACCGTACAAAGAGGCCGCACGACAAGGAGGCCGCACATCACGAATGCGGAAGGGCGGCGTATCTGCCTTTCCCGGGGCCTCCTGGGAGACCCCATATGCCGGGGGACTGGTGCGTGACGGCGCTCAGGCCGGCAGGAAACCGTCGATGGACAGGTAGCGTTCGCCCGTGTCGTAGGCAAAGCCCAGCACGCGGGTGCCCTTGGGCAGCTCGGGCAGCTTGCTGGCAATGGCGGCCAGCGTGGCACCGGACGAGATGCCCACCAGCATGCCTTCCTTCGCGGCGGCCTCGCGGGCGTAGCGCTTGGCATCATCACCGTCGACGGTGATCACGCCATCCAGCAGGGAGGTGTCCAGGTTCTTCGGAATGAAGCCGGCGCCCAGACCCTGAATGGGGTGCGGGCCGGGTTTGCCGCCGGAGATGACGGCCGAGGCCACCGGCTCCACGGCATAGGCTTTCAGGTTGGGCCACTTCTGTTTCAGCACCCTGGCCACGCCGCTCAGGTGGCCGCCGGTGCCCACGCCGCTGACCAGCACGTCCAGCCCTTCGGGGAAGTCCTTCAGGATTTCCTCGGCCGTGGTGCGGATGTGCACGTCGGGGTTGGCCGGGTTTTCGAACTGCTGCGGCATCCAGGAATTGGGGGTTTCGGTGAGCAGTTCGCGGGCGCGTTCGATGGCGCCGGGCATGCCACGCTCACGCGGGGTGAGTTCGAAGCGGGCACCGTAGGCCAGCATCAGGCGGCGGCGCTCCAGCGACATGGATTCGGGCATGACCAGGATCAGCTGATAGCCCTTGACGGCCGCCACCATGGCCAGACCCACGCCGGTGTTGCCGGAGGTGGGTTCGATGATGGTGCCACCGGGCTTCAGTTTGCCGCTTTTTTCGGCATCTTCGATCATCGCCAGCGCGATGCGGTCTTTCAGCGAACCGCCCGGGTTGAACTGTTCGGACTTGATCCAGACTTCATGATCGGGACCGAACAGCCGGTTGATGCGGATTTCCGGGGTGTTGCCGATGGTAGCGAGGATGTTGTTTGCTTTCATGGTGTGAATGGATTCGTTGGAAGTCCTGTCCAGCAAGGGAGCGGGCCATGCGGGCGGCGGCCACGCTGCGCAGCCTGCAGGCATGCGGCACCTGCACGGCCAGACCAGACCACAGGGCCATGTGACTGCGCGGTACGGCAGTCAACCCGCCAGACCGCAGGGCCGTGTGACCGCATGGTACGGCAGCCGGAACGGCCGGACCGCATGACCGCATGGTACGGTGGCTGGCGCGCCCATTGCCGGAAACCCCGGAAGCGGGCATGCCTGAAACCGTACGTGGCCATCGTTGTCCGGCCTGGCAAGGTGGTCAGCCCTGTCGCGCCTGGCGCCCGGCCGATACGCAGTATCGGGGCATTCGCGGGAGCGGATGCACCTGCGTCACGTTCTGTCGGGGCTGCGTGAACGTCGGGGGGCTGACTGCAAGGGGCGATGTTCGTGCCGGCCTTGCGGGGAGCAGCCTTTCCCAAGCATTGGCTGCAATTTTGGCGCATCATTGCCGTTCCGATGACAGAAGGATATGCATAAAACGCATGAACGGAGCCATGATGGCACCGGCAGGTGCATGGGATGGGGGCGCTGCGGGCCTGGTGCTGGACGCAGCCGAAGAGCAGCGCTGGAATGAGGCCCAGCTGGCCGAACCGGTAACGCAGCCGCAGATGCGGGTCTGGACGTACCGTCAGGGGGCCATCGTGCTGGGGCGTTCGCAGCACGCCATGGCGGAGCAGGTGGCGGCTGCGGGCCGTGCCGAGGGCGCGTCGGCCTGCGTCACCGCGGCCGGATTCACCGCGACTGGATCGGCTGGCGGCACAAACGGTGCGACTGCCGATGGTGGCGCTGCCGGTGGTGCAGGAGATGGTGCCTGTGAGCCGGACAGGGCGTTCGACCGCCTGCCTTTGGTCAAGCGGGGCGCAGGGGGCGGTGCGGTACTGGTGGGGCCGTGGCTGCTGAGTGCGTCGCTGCTGCTGCCACTGGATGATCCGCGCATGGCGGCCGTGTCGGTGGCCGACAGTTACCGCTGGCTGGGTGAGGCGATGGTGGCGGCACTGGCCACCTTCGGGGTGCAGGCACGTGCGGTTCCGCCTGCGCAGCGCATTGCCGCGCCGGACGATCTGAAGTGGGCCTGCTTTGCCGGCGTGGCGCCCTGGGAGATCGTGGTGGATGACCCTGCCACGGGCGTGGCGCGCAAGCTGGTGGGCTTTGCGCAGCGCCGCAGCCGCCACGGCATGCTGCTGGCGCTGGGGGCACTGATGCAGCCGGCGCCCTGGCGGGCCATGGCGCGGACGCTGGGCTATCCGGATGCGCAGGCCGATGCGCTCGCGGGTACGGTGATCGACCTGGCCTCCGTGAGTCCGCAGCCGGTATCGAACGGGGCTTTTCTGGCGGCGCTCTGGCCCCATCTTCAGCCCATGGCCTGGCTGCCGGGGGCCCTGCCGGCACCGGCCGGTGCGGTCTGATCCTGGCTGGTGCCGTCTGACGGTGGGGCTGCGACATTGTTGGCAGTACCCCCCAGATTGCTACAGGGTGTGGCCGAAGCAGGAAAACCGCACTGCTAAAATCAGCACTTTGACTTTTTGCCGTTTTGGGGTTGTGGCAGGCCTGCCGGCGGCAGGTGCGCAACCTTCGGAGCCAAACGCATGAAACTTGCTCGCCGATGTAAAACTGCGCCGCTGGCTGCGGCGTTGATGCTGGTGTTTGCCGGTGCCGCCGTGGCGGAACCGGCTGCGGAGGGCGCCGCCCAGGCGCCGGCTGCTGGCACCTCTTCCGCACAGGCGGGCAGTGCAAAGGCGCCTGCACACACGGAAGGGGCGGCCACGGGCAGCAACCATGAGGCTGCGGCACCGTCGGGTTCCTCTTCCTCCGGTGCGGCTTCGTCTGCGTCCCGTTCGGCATCGCCAGCGGCTGGTACAAAAGCATCTTCTTCCGGCACGGCAGCGTCTTCTTCCGGTGCGGCCGGGGCCGCTCCGGCTGGCAAGGCCGCGGCCGGCACTGCGTCTTCGGGCACCGCTCCGTCATCGTCCGCCGGTGCCGATGCTCAGCCCGCCCACAAGGTCGAGGCCGAACTCAAGGTCGGTTTCGTGTTGCCCACTACGCCCGATGGCAGTGGCTGGTCACGCTCGCACCAGAACGGCATCGACCTGCTGCGCGAGAAGCTGGGCGACCGGGTGCAGGTCACCGTGCTCGACAACGTCCGGGATGTGGATGCCGAAAAGGCCTTCCGCCAGCTGGCGGATGAGGGCAACCGGCTCATCATCGGCACCGGCCCGAGCTATGACGGCCTGATGCGCCGTCTGGCGCTGGAGTACCCGGATGTGCGCTGGGAAGTGGCCGGGCTGGACACCTCGGCCGGCAACATCCGCGCCTACGGTGCCCGATCGTACGAGGGCGTGTATCTTGCCGGCGTAGCCGCCGGCAAGATGACGAAAACCGACGTGATCGGCTTCGTGGCGCCGGTGCCCATTCCGGAGGTGGTGCGCAACATCGATGCCTTCGCGCTGGGCGCCCAGTCGGTCAACCCGACGGCCCGGGTGAAGGTGGCCTGGATCAACGGCTGGAACGACCCGGTCCGCGAAACCGAGGCCACACAGACGCTGATCACCACCGGGGCCGATGTGATCATCTCCAACACCGGTACCGACGACGCCCTGAAGCAGGCCGAGCGGGTGGGCAAGTACGGGTTTGGCTGGGCTTCCGACCGCAGTGCGGCGGCGCCGAAGGCCCATCTGGGCTCGGTGGCCTTCGACTGGGGCGAGTATTACGTCCAGAGTGCCAATCAGGTGCTGTCGGGCCGCTGGAAGCCCACGCCCACCTGGCATGGGGTGAAGGACGGCCGGGTCGATCTGGTCGCCCTGTCCGAAAAGAACCTTTCCCCCGAGGCACGAGCCGCCGTGCAGGAAAAGCGCGAGGCCCTGAAGAAGGGCACGCTGCAGATCTGGAAGGGCCCGCTGGTCACGGTGGATGACCGCGAGCTGCTGCCCGCCGGCAAGGTGGCGGATGACCGCTTCCTCGAAAGCCTGATGACGCTGGTCAAGGGCGTCGAGGGTCAGGTGCCCGTTGGCCGCTGAACACCAGGCCGCACGCTGAAAAGGACCATACAAGATGTCGAATACTGATCGTCGTCGCCTGCTGCTGGCTGCTGGCGGTGGGGTGCTGCTGTCGCAGCTGGGCAAACCGCTGCAGGCGCTGGCCGCCGGAAACCCGGAAACCACCCCGGGTGGCTCACAGACCGCCGCATCGGGCTCTGCACAGGGCGCACGGGCAGCAGCCACCGGCAAGACAGCCGGGGGAGGTGCCTCCACGGCCGCCGCTGCCGGCAAGGCGCAGGCTGCCTCCCGGGGTGTGTCCGCTGGAGGGGCGGCCGCGAAGGCGCCGGCCAAACCGCTGCGGGTGGGCTTTCTGTACGACGGCCCCATCGACCCGTATGCCTCCAGCCACCTGCATGCGCTGAGCGCCGGGTACGTGAAGAAGCAGCTGGGCTCGCGCATCGAGTTGGTGCCGGCCGAACGCGTGACCGAGGGCAAGGAGGCCGAGCGCGTGCTGCGCAAGATGTGTGCCGACGGCTGCCAGCTGGTGTTCGGCACCTCCTATGGCTTCATGGATGCCATCGTCCGGGTGGCGCGCGAGTATCCGGCGGTGCGCTTCGAGAGCAATGCCGGCTTCAAGACGGCAGACAACGTGGGCGTCTACAACGTCCGCTACTACCAGGCGCGCTATCTGGCCGGCATGCTGGCGGCCTATGCCAGCAAGGCCGGGGTGTTGGCCTATGTGGCGCCCATCCCGGTACCCGAGGTGGTGCAGGGCATCAATGCCTACACGCTGGGGGCCCGGGCCGTGAATCCGAAGGCCGTGGTGCGTGTGTACTGGACCAACAGCTGGCGTGATCCGGGGCTGGAGCGCGAGGCCACCTACAGCCTGTTGTCGCAGGGGGCGGATGTTTTCACCCACCATACCGACACCGTGGCGGTGGCCGAGGTGGCGCGCGACCGCAAGCTCAAGTTCATCGGCTTCCAGGGCGACTATCGCAAGATGCTGCCCCGCAATCTGCTGCTGGGCTCGGTGCTGCCCAGCTGGAACGCCTATTACCTGCAGCGCACCCGCAGTCTGCTGGACGGTACCTGGGAGCCCGACCGTACCTGGGGTGGTCTGGCCGATGGCATGGTGCGGCTGGATGTCGGCCCGGCGCCGCTGTCCCTGAAGGCGCGCCGGCAGCTGAGCCGGGTGCGGCAGCAGCTGGTGAGCGGGCGCCGCCACGTGTTCGAGGGGCCGCTGCGCGGCAACGACGGCACCATGCGTCATCTGGGGGGCATCATGCCCGACAACGTGCTGCAGAAGATGGACTGGCTGGTGGAAGGCGTGATCGGCCGGGTGGGGTGATCGCAGATTTTTCCAGCGTGACGCTGGCGTGCCGATGTGAAAACCCCCGCGTCCCCGGCATGTCCGGGGAGCGGGGGTTTTCTTCAGGGCTGGCTGCGGTTACTCAGACCTTGCGTGCACGCGTGGCCTTGGCAGCCGGTTTGGCTGCGGCAGCGGCGCCTACACGGGCCGTCGTGCTGCGGGCCGGGCTGGCCTTGGTGGCAGCGGCCTTCGGTGCGGCGGTCTTGGCGGCCGTAGCCCGCGAATTTTTCGGCGCAGCGGCCTTGGGCGCTGCAGCAGCCGTACCGGCGGTGGCTGTCTTGCGGGTCGCGGGTTTGCGGGCAGCCGGTTTCTCTTCGGCTGCCGGCTCAACCGGCGTTTGCGCCTTGGGGGCCGGCTTCTGGGCGGCACCGGCTCGTGCCTCGGCCTGCGCCTGGGCGCTGTCGGCCTTCTGGCGTGCTTCTGCACGGGCTTTTGCCTCGGCTGCGGCCTTCGCTTCGGCTGCTTCGGCCTGGGCTTTGGCGGCAGCGGCGCGGGCGCTGGCCGAGCCGGCATCACCGGCACGCTGGCCTGCCTCGGCCGAGGCCCGTGCCCCGTCCTGCGCCTGGGCTTTGGCCGCTTCGGCCTGGCTGGCGGCGCTGTCGTCAGCCGACCCGGCCTTTGACTTTCCCGGCAGTTTGGCCTTTTCCACTTTCTGCGGCTTGAGCACCAGCAGACCCAGCGGCGGCAGCGTCAGCTCCAGCGAGTAGGGCCGGCCATGGCTGCCTTCGTGGATGGCTTCCACAAAGCCATGATTGCCCACGTCGGTCCCGCCGTAGATGGAGGCGTCGGAGTTGAAGATCTCCTGCCAGCGGCCACCCTGCGGGGCGCCCAGCCGGTAGTGGTGACGTGGCATGGGAGTGCCGTTGAAGATCACCATCAGCGTGTCTTCGGGGTTGTTGCCGTGACGCAGGTAGGCCAGCACGCTCTGGGCCGAGTCGTCGGCGCTGATCCACTCGAAGCCGCTGCCGTCGAAGTCGCGCTGGTGCAGGGCCGGCTGGGTGCGCATCAGGTGGTTGAGCGCGCCCACGATGTGCTTGATGCCCACGTGATAGTAGGTGTCGGCCGCATCCCAGTTCAGGCTGCCCTCGTGTGCCCATTCCGTCCACTGGCCGAATTCGCCACCCATGAACAGCAGTTTCTTGCCGGGGTGGGTCCACATCAGGCCAAAGAGCAGGCGCAGGTTGGCAAACTTCTGCCAGTCGTCACCGGGCATCTTGGTCAGCAGGCTGCCCTTGCCATACACCACTTCATCGTGCGAGAGCGGCAGCACGAAGTTCTCGTTGAACGCGTAGTAGAGGCTGAAGCTCAGTGCGTTCTGGTGGTAGCTGCGGTAGACCGGGTCTTTCTCGAACCACGACAGGGTGTCGTGCATCCAGCCCATGTTCCACTTCATGCCGAAGCCCAGACCGTTCATGGTCTCGGGGTTGTCGTTGCTGTGGCCGCCCCAGGCCACCGGACGCGAGACGCCGGGCCACGCCGTGGATTCTTCGGCGATGGTCTGCACGTCCGGGAAGTCGCGGTAGATGCTCTGGTTGAGCTGGCGCAGGAAGTGGATGGCTTCGAGGTTCTCGCGGCCACCGAAGCGGTTGGGAACCCACTCGCCGTCCTTGCGGGAGTAGTCCAGATACAGCATGGAGGCCACGGCGTCCACGCGCAGGCCGTCGATGTGGTATTCGTCCAGCCAGAAGGCGGCGCTGGAGAGCAGGAAGGCGCGCACCTCGTGGCGACCGTAGTTGAAGATCCAGCTGTTCCACTCGGGGTGGAAGCCCTGGCGGCGGTCGGCGTGCTCGTACAGTTCGGTGCCGTCGAAGCGGTGCAGGCCGTGGGCGTCACCGGGGAAGTGCGAGGGTACCCAGTCGAGAATGACGCCGATGCCCTGCTGGTGCAGGTAGTCGACGAAGAACTTGAAGTCTTCGGGGCTGCCGTAGCGGGCAGTGGGGGCGAAGTAGCCGACGGTCTGGTAGCCCCACGAGCCATAGAACGGGTGCTCGGTGATGGGCATCAGCTCGACATGGGTGAAGCCCATCGATTTCACGTAGTCGGCCAGTTTGGGTGCGATGTCGCGGTAGTTCAGGAAGCCCTGCGGGTTGTCGCCCGGGCGCATCCACGAGCCCAGGTGGCATTCGTAGATGGCAATGGGGGCGTCCAGTGCATTGGCCTTGGCGCGGACCTTCATCCAGTCCTGGTCATGCCACGCGTGCGAGAGATCGGCGATGCGGGTGGCGGTGCGCGGCGGTTCTTCCCACGAGAAGCCGAACGGGTCGCCCTTTTCGAGCCACTCGCCGGTGGCGCCGGAGAGGATGCGGTACTTGTAGCAGTCGCCCACCGTGGCGCGGGGAACGAAGCCCTCCCAGATGCCGGAGCTGTCACCACGGACGCTCAGCGGGCTGGCGCCATGCTGCCAGCCGTTGAAGTCGCCGATGACTTCCACTTCACGGGCGTTGGGGGCCCAGACGGCAAACCAGCAGCCCTGTTCGGCGGGCTGGCCCTCCTGGGTGCTGAAGCTGCAGGGATGTGCGCCCAGCCAGCGGTAGAGGCGGTTGTTCGTGCCCTCACGGAAGTAGTAGATGTCGTCTGCCGTGGGCACGGGCGGCGCCTGGAGCGTCCGGGCCGGATGGTGTTGGTCAGGCGAGTTGTTCCCCGTAGTCATAGAGAGCCTCCAGTAGCCGTTGGGCCGTAGGGTTATCAGGAGACAGCGCCTGGTTGAGGTCGTCGAGACGGTCGGCATAGGCCGCCAGGGTGAGGGCGTTGTCCGCACCCTCATGGAGCCGGCTGTGACAATGCTTCTGCCAGCGCTGTTTTTCTTCAGCATTGAGCATAGCCGGAAACTGCCTTGCACGGTACCTGAAAGACAATTCTTCGAGTCGGGGATCTTCGAATGAAGGTACGGAAATATGATCTATCTCAATGGTTGATAAGTGTGTCGCCGGTGATCCGTCGCCCGGGGTCTGGTTTGCAGTCGAATGGTCTGCCCCGGTGCTGCTGGTGTCGCGCCGGTGGCCGGCGTTCACACCCGTACGGTTACCGTGGTCTGTGTGCGCTGCAGCATTCCGGTGTGTCGCGTTTCCCTGCAAGGCAGCGTCTGCTGTATCTGCTGGTTCCGTCTTGTCTGCCGGGATCGCCGCTGTCGTCGCTCCGGCTGCCGCTCCGGTGAGAAGCATCCCTGCGGCATCGACACGTGCCCGCCAGTCGTCCAGCCGCCGGCGGTCGTCGTTGCCGATGAAGCCGCCGTACAGGTCACCGTCCACGTCGGGGGCAGGTTCTCCCCGTCCGGCCCCCGCACCTTTCCTGCGCGGGCGCTGATACACGTCGGGCCACAGGCCGGAGATCTGCGGGCTGATGCGGCGGGCCGCTTCCGTGTGGCGCTCGATGGCGCCCAGGTCGATCTGCCAGCGGTCGATGACCTGCGGCGTGAGCACCTTCAGGTTGCCGATGACGACCGGCGCCCTGTTGATGGCCAGACTGTAGACGGGCAGGCGGCTCATACCTTCGGGCAGCTCGCTGCCGCGGGTGAAGATGCGCTGCCGAAGGGATTCGGCGTCCAGCGCCAGCAGTTCGGCCGGGTCATGCGCCAGATCCCAGACGATCAGCTCGTTCCTGTTGGTGGGGTGCCAGGCCAGTGGCCAGACCACGGCCATGGCGCCGCGTTCTACCCCGTACATGGCGGAGATGTGAATGAAGGGGCGGCCTTCGCCGATTTCCTTCAGCACGGCGTGCCTGCTGCGCAGTTCCAGGCAGAAGTTCCAGAGCTTTGGCTGGCGCTCGCGGATCAGCCGGCCCAGCGCGATGGTGGCGCGCACGTCCGACAGCGCATCGTGCGCCTGTTCATGGCCCAGCCCGTTGGCGGCGCTCAGGTGTTCCAGTCTGAAGGAGGGGCGGCCCTGATCGTTGCGCGGCCATTCGATGCCCTCGGGGCGCAGGGCGGCCGTGCAGCGGACCACGTCCAGCAGGTCCCAGCGGCTGCAGCCGTTGCGGAACTCCCGGTCGTAGGGTGGGCGCAGCGTGCGCCAGAAGAGATGGCGGGTGACTTCGTCGTCGAAGCGGATGGAGTTGTAGCCCACGCCGATGGTGCCGTCGCGGCCCAGCTCGGCCAGGATGGTGTCGGCGAAGCGGTACTCCGGCAACCCTTCGGCCAGGCAGGTCTGCGGCACGATGCCGGTGAGCAGGCAGGCTTCGGGATCCGGCAGATAGTCGGGAGCCGGCTGGCAGTAGATCATCACCGGATCGCACACCTCGTTCAGGTCGAGGTCGGTGCGGATGCCGGCAAACTGGGCCGGCCGGTCCAGGCGCGGGTCGCGGCCGAAGGTTTCGTAGTCGTGCCAGAAGAAGGTGTGTGTGGTCATGGGGTGCTGCGGGGCCGGGTGTGTGTCCTTTGCCGTTCGTTTCTGTGCGTTTCCGTGAAATTCGTCCGGGCGATACAGGGGGGTGTCAGGGGATGCACAGAAAGAAGAAGGTTCGGGGCATGGTACCAAGCGCGTCCTATTGAGGTGCGGTCGCTGGTGGGGGAGTGCTGCTCCAGATGGGGGCACCGTTCCACGATGCGCAGGGCATGTGCCACCGGGCCGCTCGGGAGGGGGCGATATCCCTCTGTTTCATGACACGCAGTGCCTGCGTGAAGCGCAAAAGGGTGGGGTGTATCGAGCGGAATCAATGTGTTGCGAAAGTATGGCGCTCCCGATAGGGATACGGGTGTTCGGCGTGCCTGCAAAACGGTGATACACAAGGGCTGGCAGTCCTATTCTTGGGGATAGACGCCGGCTTGATCCGAATAGAAACCGGACGGAAACTACGTTGCCAATGGATTGGCGGGGGCAGTGGTCCCTGATAGAGGAAGGTCCATGTGACTTCGATTGCGAGGTCTATTAATGGCGATGAGGAGGTAAAGACTGCAAAACCGAATTTTGGATGGCTTCGGCAAACTAATCTTTATGATTAGGGCTTAGACTCAACCACAACCCTCACCAGGCGCCGGCCGATGCCCCCCCAACCATCACCGGCGCCCCAATAAAACATCAGGGCCTGCGGTAATCCCCCCATGCAGGCCCGGCCGGCTCCGTTCAGACCACCGGATACGTCCCCGACACCAGAATGTTCCTGTTCACATCCTTGATGTTGCGCAGCCCGCAGAACGCCATGGTGATGTCGGCCTCGTTGTAGATGATCTCCAGCGCTTTGGTCACGCCGGCCTCACCCATGGCGCCCAGGCCGTACAGGAAGGCGCGTCCGATGAACACGCCGCGTGCGCCCATGGCCACGGCGCGGATCACGTCCTGACCGGAGCGCACGCCGCTGTCGAGGAAAATCTCGATGTTGTCGTTGCCCACGGCATCCACGATGGCGGGCAGGGCCTCAATGGTGGGCAGGGCGCCGTCGAGCTGGCGGCCGCCGTGGTTGGACACGATCAGTGCATCCGCGCCGGACTTGACGGCCAGCCGGGCATCTTCGGGTTCCATGATGCCCTTCAGGATCACCTTGCCGCCCCACTTGTCCTTGATCCAGGCCACGTCGTCCCACGAGAGCGCCGGGTCGAACTGCTGGCTGGTCCAGGAGGAGAGCGAACTCATGTCATCCACCCCGGTGACGTGCCCGACGATGTTGCCGAAGTAGCGCCGTTTGGTGTGCAGCATGTTCCAGCACCAGTACGGCTTGGTGGCGAGGTTCATCAGGTTGCGCGGCGTGGGCTTCGGGGGCGAGGACAGGCCGTTCTTGAGGTCCTTGTGCCGCTGGCCGAGGATCTGCAGGTCCAGCGTGATGACCAGCGCCGAGCAGCGGGCGGCCTTGGCGCGGTTGATCAGCTTCTCGACGAAGGGCTTGTCCTTCATCACGTACAGCTGGAACCAGAAGGGGCGGCTGGTGTGTTCGGCCACGTCCTCGATGGAGCAGATGCTCATGGTGGACAGGGTGAACGGCACGCCGAACTTCTCGGCTGCGCGGGCGGCAAGGATTTCACCGTCGGCGTGCTGCATGCCGGTCAGGCCGGTGGGGGCGATGGCCACGGGCATGTGCACCTTTTCGCCGATCATGGTGGTTTCGAGCGAGCGGTTCTCCATGTTGACCGCCACGCGCTGGTGAAACTTGATCTTCTGGAAGGCCGCTTCGTTGGAACGATAGGTGGATTCAGTCCAGGAGCCGGAGTCCGCATAGTCGTAGAACATGCGGGGTACGCGGCGCTTGGCGATTTTACGGAGATCTTCTATGCAGGTAATGACGGGAGCCATGGAGAGGAAGTCCTTGTTGCGACAGGGCGGGCGTTACGTCCCGGCAGCCCGCCGGGCCAGCGGTTTTATTGGGAAATGCGAATCGCCTGCAATGTGCCGGCGGTTCGGCAAGATACTACAACCGGTAACGCGCCGTGGGGTGGCCGAAAGGTGTGATTAGGTGTTAACCCTGATGGACGGTGCGGGCGCGGGCCGCGGAATGACAGGAGGCATGTCAGGGCTGTGTGCCCTTCGTGGCACGGGTGCGACGCTGGGGGGCGATACAGTGGACAGAGGCCCCGCCCGCCACCCGTACAGGCGCGAATGACCCCGCTGCACGCTCTAGAATGACCGCCAGCCCACCGGAAGAACATCATGCACGAGACAGACTCCCCGGCCGCAAAGGCAGCAACGGCCACAACAGCCGCAGGCGCTGCACCTGCCACAACTGCTGGAACCGCAGCAACCATTTCAGTCGTTGCAACGGCTGCAACCGCAACGGCCACAGCCACCTCCCAGTCCCCCGCCCCCCGCCTGACCCCCGCCCTGGCCAGTGCCCTGCAGCAGCGCTTCGGCAGCCGGTTTTCCACGGCGCAGGCCGTGCGCGAGCACCATGGCCGGGACGAATCACCCTATCCGCTCACGCCGCCCGAGGGCGTGGTGTTTGCCGAAAGTACGCAGGATGTGGTGGAGGTGGTCAACCTGTGCCGGGAGCACGGCTGCCCGATCATTCCCTGGGGCGCGGGCTCGTCCATCGAGGGGCAGCTGCTGCCGGTGCAGGGGGGCATCACGCTGGACCTGTCGGGCATGAACCGGATGGTGGCGCTGGCTCCCGAAGATCTGCAGGTGACCGTGCAGGCCGGCATGTCGCGCCGGCAGCTCAATCAGGAAATCCGGGGCACGGGGCTGTTCTTTCCCATCGACCCGGGGGCGGACGCCTCGCTGGGCGGCATGGTGTCCACCCGTGCCTCGGGTACCAATGCCGTGCGCTATGGCACCATGCGCGAGAATACGCTGGCGCTCACCGTGGTCACGGCCGATGGCGAGGTGGTGCACACCGGTACGCATGCACGCAAGTCATCGGCCGGCTACGACCTGACGCGCCTGTTCGTGGGGGCCGAGGGGACGCTGGGCATCATCACCGAGGTGACGGTGCGGCTGCATCCGCTGCCCGAGGCGATGTCGGCCGCGGTGGTCAGCTTTCCGTCGGCCGAACAGGCGGTGAACGTGGTGATCCATGCCATCCAGATGGGCATTCCGCTGGCCCGCTGCGAGTTTCTCGATCCGTCATCCATCCGGGCCATCAATGCCTACAGCCGGCTGACGCTGCCCGAGCACTACACGCTGTTCTTCGAATTCCACGGCAGCGAGGCCGGGGTGGCCGAGCAGGTGGAGCTGGTGCAGGCGCTGGCGACCGAGCAGGGTGGTGCGGATTTTCAGTGGGCCAACCGGCCCGAGGAGCGCTCGAAACTCTGGAATGCGCGTCACGATGCCTATTTTGCCGGGCTGCAGCTGCGTCCCGGCGCCCGCGGCATCACCACCGATACCTGTGTGCCCATCTCGAAGCTGGCCGTGTCGGTGGAGGGCGCGCGCCGGCTGCTGGAAAACAGCGGCTTTCCGGCGATGATCCTGGGGCACGTGGGTGATGGCAACTTCCACTGCCTGATGCTGGTGGATGCCGACGATCCCGACGAGGTGGCCCGTGCCGAGGCGCTCAACCGCCAGATCGTCGAACTGGCGCTGTCGCTGGGGGGCACCTGCACGGGCGAGCACGGCATTGGCCTGCACAAGATGGACTTTCTGCAGGCCGAGGCCGGTGCGTCGGGCGTGGCCCTGATGGCCCGCATCAAGCAGGCGCTCGATCCGCAGGGGCTGTTCAATCCGGGCAAGATGCTGCGGGCGGGGGTGTGACGGCTCCCGGGGGCACCGCAGGTACCGCGTCATGCTCTTGCACGCAGGACGGCAGAGTCTGGTAGGGTCTTGCCAGAGGAGCAGTCCGGCCGCAATTAGTATCGATACTGGTCACCTCTTCCCGTTCCACCCGAGTACCGCATCTCCATGATTTCTGCTGCGTTATCCGTGTTCCTGCTGCGAGAGCAGTCCTGGTCGGACTTCGAGTTTCCACGGGGTCAGGTGGTGGCTGCGCTGACGCTGATGGGGCTGCTGACCGGGCTGAGCCTGGCCATGTTGGTCGATGCCGATGGCCAGCCGCTCTTTCCCCTGCAGGGGGCCGTGCTGCTGGGGCTGACCTTCAACGCGCTGCTGTATGGGCTGGTGCACGCCATGCTGCGCCGCTGGCTGATGCGTGACGGGCGCTGGGATGGCCGTGGCCCGCTGTTCAACCTGCTGGTGGCCGCCGGGCTGCTGCCCAACATCCTGTCGGCTTTGTTCGAATCGCTGGAGCTGCCGCCCGATCTGGCGCAGCTCTCCGGCGTGGCGGTGGCCCTGTGGGGGCTCTGGACGGTCAGCCGCGCCCTGTCGTGGCTCATCCCCAAGGCCGACACGCGCTTTGCCATGGCCGGCATGGCGGTGTCGTCGGTGTTCTCCGTGTCGGTGCTGGCCGTGCTGGCCATGGGGGTGCTGATGGCCTTCGAGCCGGAAGATCTTCAGCAGGCATCGGCACCGGGCGCGACGCAGTCGGCCAATGCCACTGCACCGGGCGCACCCGGTGCGTCGGCAGCCTCGGGATCACCCCCCGTGCAGGGCGCCCCGGCTGCGGGTGCCTCTGCAACGTCTCAGGGAGGTCCTGCTGCGGGCGCCTCTGCAACATCTCCGGCTGCCGGCCAGCCCGACCCTTCTGTTCCCCACCCGCCGGACACGGCAGGTCAGCATGGTACCCAGGCCGACAGCCGGACGGCCCCGGCAGGGCAGGGCGCCCAGACGGGCAATCAGACAGGCAATCAAACGGGGGCCCCGACCGGCCAGACCAGTGCCCAGTCCGGCCCCGCCGGGACCGGCGCCCAGCCCGCGGCCTCCGCCCGGGATGCACAGAAGGCCAGTGACTGTCCCGCTGAGCCCCACAACTACCGTGACCGTCCCCGTGGCGAACTTGTGCGTCACCAGCGCTTCGACCGCAATGGTCAGCCCGTGGACGCTTCCGGCCGGCCCTGTGCGCCCGCAGCGCCGGCAACGAGCACCGGCCCGGCAACGAACGCCGGCACTGCCGCAACGACCAGCAGTACCCCAGCGGCGACCGGTACATCAGCAACGAACGGCACCGCACCATCAAGGAACGGCACTCCAGCCACGACCGGCGCATCGGATCAGGCCGGCAAACCAGCAGCGTCAGGTGTGTCAGACAGGGGTGGTACACCAGACAAGGCCGGTGTGCCAGAAAAGACTGGCACACCCGCCCCCGTCACTCCCCCACCCGCGCCAGGCAGCGCAGATAGCGCTCGTTGACCCGTTCGGCAAACCAGGCCGTCGTCAGCTTGCGGGTGATTTTCGGGCTGTTGAGCCGGATGTCGGGCAGCAGCGCCCGGGCCATGGGCCTGCCGCTGCCGGCCCGGTCGGCCCGTGCAAAGGCCGCCTTGTAGAGGGGCGTATCGGCAAAGGCCAGTGAATCGCCCTTCTGCAGCATGGCGCGGATGGCCTCGTCGCTCTGGCCGATCTGTTTGCCGAACACACGGGCGGCCTGCTCGGTCTGGCCCGGGGTGTTCATGGCCGGATTGGCGTGGTCCAGCAGGTCGCCATCGGGCGTGAGCTTGCGGCCGGTGGCCACGGCCAGGGCGCGCTGGAAGGCCGCATTGCGGCTGGCATAGTGGCCTGCGTTGTAGTCGGCAAAGCGGAATTTCATCTCCGGATAATCCACCGGATAGTCCAGCAGGTGGGCAATGCCGAAATACAGTCCGCCACGCCGGGTGAAGATCTCCTCGCGAATGCTGCGCGCGTCGCCGTAGGGGTAGGGTTTGCGTTTGGTGTGTTCTTCGGCATAGGCGATCGACACCTGCATGGCGCCGCCGGTGCGCACCGGGTTGTACTGCCCGAACAGCTGTCTGCCCATCGGTACCGAACCGATCAGTGCATCGAAGGTCCTGCTCAGGTCCTCTTCGGTACGCGCGCTGTCGATGCGTTCGGCATAGCTCTTGCCATTGCCGCTGGGCAGCGCTAGCGCACTGCGCACCATGAAGCTGGGGATGTGATAGCGCCCGGCCCGTTCCTCGATGGCCTTCCACGCAATGGCGGGCAGCCCCGCCACCACCGGATTCACCTGAAAATTCGATTCCTGCTCGATGATGGCCACCGTGGCGCACAGGCTGCCGCGCGTGGCGGGCAGCCCCAGCAGCGAGAACGATGTCCGGATGTCGTGGGCCCAGCCGGCGGCGTCCTTCACCCCGGGGGGGACGGCCTTGCGTGCCACGCTCAGCGCATCCTGCGGGGCCAGACCGGCCTGTGACGGGTCGGTGGTGGTCTGGCAGCCGGCCAGCAGGGTGGCCAGGGCGAGGGCAGTGACAGGGGGGAGGCGGTTCGGCGTGATCATCGTGCGAAAGCGGAGCATGTGACAGGAACGTCAGGGTGGTGGCACACGGGTGGCACATGTGCGGCACATGAACGGTATGCGTGCGGTATGGAGGTGGCACGCAGGTGGTACATGGGCGGTACACAGGTGGCACATTGGCGGTACGGGTGTGGTACAGGTGCGGTACATGGGTGGCACACAGGTGGTACACGGGCAGGGCGGCGTGATGCGCAGCAAGGCCATGATGCGACCAGGCTGTGCATACGGGTCAACCCGCACAGGTTACAGCGCCAGACACCCAGATTATGGGGAGATTGCGGATTCTGAGGCATCCTGCGGGAACTTGCGGCGTACATTTGCGCCTGGATCACGCGTCCTGTGTTCTATTGTTTCCCATGAGAATCGGAATCGGCTTCAAGTTGTTCGTGGCAGTCCTGGTCGCCAGCATCGTGATGGCGGTCGCCATGGGTATTGCCAACCGCGTGAGCTTCCAGCGCGGCTTTCTGGGCTACCTGAACGAACTCGAAAGCCGGCGCATGTCCGTGCTCACCACCATTCTGGCGGCCCACTGGCGCGAGGTGGGCGATCCCGAGCACGGCTGGGATGCCCTGCGCGGGCGGGATGACCTGTGGCGTCACATCGTACGCTACAGCGGCTACCGCCTGCATTCCGGTCCTCGCCATCTTCCCATGCTGGTGCCCCCGGAACACCAGCTGCGCATGTGCCGCAGCGGCCCCGGGCTGCCGTATCCCTACGGCACGATGGACATGGGGGCGCCTGCCGGCAGTGATGCCCCGCCCCTGTTCCCGCTGCTGCACCAGCACCCACGGCCCGCCGGCGGGTTCTATCCGCTACCCAGGCCGGCCGATGACCATGGCCGGCGGCGTACGGGAGCCTCCCATGCCCCGCATCCCGATCATGCCCGTCTGGCCGCGCAGATCACACCCGGGCAAGGGCGGATACGTCAGCTGGTCCCGGGTGAGGCGTCGGCCGACATCGGCCGTGCCGGGCTGTTCTGGCCGCCGGAAGCACGGGCCGCCGAGATGCCGGGGACCGGCCCTGCCGAGAACCCCCTGCTCGATGCCCTGATCGACAACGAACCGATGCCCGGTGAGGGCATGCCCCTGCCGCCCGCCCCCGACTGGACGGGCCACAACCGGCCACCACCACCTCCGCGGGATGCCGCAGCCCGGATGACCCTGCAGGATGCCCATGGCCGGTTCGTGGTGGGCAACCCCAATCCCGGTCCGGATGCCCATTTCGTGCCCATCCTCGTCGATGGTGTGGTGGCCGGCTGGGTGGGCAGCGAGCGCTTCACCGAAGTGACCGACGCCGCCGACCTGGCCTTCCAGCGCCGGCAGGAGAGCGCCGCCTGGTACATCGCCGGCCTGGCCGTGCTGCTGGCTGCCGGCATTGCCTGGCTGCTGGGCCGGGTGATGCTGGTGCCGGCCCGGCGACTGGCCTCGGCCACCCGGGCCCTGGCCGCCGGCCAGTACGACATCCGCGTACCGGCCGAATCGCAGGACGAACTGGGTCAGCTGGCGCGCGTCTTCAACAGGCTGGCCAGCACCCTGCAGAGCAACGAGAGCATGCGCCGCGCCTTCATGGCCGATGTCTCGCACGAGCTGCGCACCCCGCTGGCCATCATGCGCGGTGAGCTGGAAGCCGTGGAGGATGGCCTGCAGCCCCTGGACCAGCGGGTGCTGCAATCGCTGCAGAGCGAAGTGGGCATCCTGTCCAAACTGGTGGACGACATTCACGTGCTGTCCATCACCGAAATGGCCTCCATGGCCTATCACTGGCAGATGGTCGATGTGGTCGAACTGCTCGACAGCACCCTGGCCAGCTGGCGGGAAAGACTGGCGGCGCGGGGGCTTGGCCTGAAAAGGGTCGGGGTTATCGATAAAATATACGTTTCGGGCGATCCGAACCGGTTGCGGCAGGTGTTCCAGAACCTTCTGGAAAACGCCGTGCGCTATGTGGACCAGGGCGGCCAGGTGCAGGTGGGCTGCCAGGCCGGCAACCCCGGCGTGATCATCATTTTCGATGATTCGGGGCCGGGCATGCCGCCGGAAGACTTTCCGCGGCTGTTCGACCGTTTCTACCGGCGCGAAGCCTCGCGCAACCGGGCCACGGGCGGGTCGGGGCTGGGGCTGGCCATCTGCCGGGGCATCGTCGAAGCCCATGGCGGTCATATCAACGCGGAGGCATCACCCCTGGGCGGGCTGCGCATCCGGATCGAACTGCCGCCCGAACATACCTCGGAGGGAAGTGGATGACGCAGCCTAATCTCTGGACCAACCCCGGCCGGCCGCTGCAGCTGCTGGTGGTGGAGGACGAGCCCAAACTGGCCGTGCTGGTGTGCCGTTATCTGGACGCCGCGGGTTTTCAGACGGGCATCCTGGCCGACGGCCGCCTGGTGGTCAACGCCGTGCGCACCAACCCGCCTGACCTGGTCCTGCTCGACCTCATGCTGCCGGGGCGCGATGGCATCGACATCTGTCGCGAGATCCGCACCTTCTCCTCGGTGCCCATCATCATGATGACCGCCCGCGTCGAGGAAATCGACCGGTTGCTGGGCCTCGAACTGGGCGCCGACGACTACATCTGCAAACCCTTCAGCCCGCGCGAAATGGTGGCCCGCGTGCGGGCCGTGCTGCGCCGCACCCTGTCGGACGCCATCAAGCCGCAGCAGTCCGCCGTGGCCGAGGCCGTACTGGAAAAGCCGGCCGAAGTCTCGCCCCCGCCCGATGGCCTCTGGATCGACACCGTGCGTCATTCCGCCTGGCTCGAAGGCGTGGCGCTGGAGCTGACCCCGGTGGAATTCCGCCTGCTGTCGGTACTGGCCGCCATGCCGGGCCACGTCTTCAGCCGCGAAGACCTGCTGGAACGCCTGTACGAAGACCACCGCGTGGTCAACGGCCGTACCGTCGACACCCACGTCAAGAACCTGCGCCGCAAGATGGGCCGCATCCTGCCCGATTCCGAGCTGATCCAGTCGGTGTACGGGATGGGGTACAAGTACCAGCCCTGAACCGCTGCCATCAACCCTGAGTGCAGCAGACACCAGTCCTGAGTGCAGGGGGTATCAACCCTGAACACATCTGGCCTGCGCCGGGGAAGACTGCTCTTCGGCTGGTCGTGAGTACAGACATCTGCTCCAGCTATGCCTGGTCTGCATGTCGGGGCTGTCGCTTTTGGTGCCGCCTGCTGCATGCCCGCCCCGATGATGCGTTAAAGTAGCCGCCCGGTCATGACGGGAAAGTACCTGTTCATGCGGGCGGCTTTTCTGTCCTTATGGTCTGCGCCCCTCCTGGTGTTCACCGTCCATTCCACTTCCCCAGTCGCCGGTGGGCCGCTGTGTCGCAGGCTGCCGCCTGCGCCTTTCCTCAACATTCATCATCTGGCTGACATCTCCGTTCAGGCAGATGTTTCTTCTTTGTCTTTTGCATCAGATCTCCATGAGTGCCGCCTTCTTTCGCAACGCCCTGATCTACCGCCTCTCCGCCCCCTGGGACCCCGATCCTGCCACCGTCGAGGATCAGCTCGGCCGCCTGGCCTTCACTCCTGGCATGGCGCAGGAAGCCCAGTCGCTGGGCTGGGTGCCTGCCATGGAAGGCGAGGGGCTGGCGCATCGCGTGGGCAAACACTGGCTGCTCACCCTGCGCGCCGAAAAGAAACTGCTGCCGGCCTCCGTCATCAACCAGTTCACGAAGACCCGTGCCGCCCAGCTCGAAGAAGAGCAGGGCTTCAGACCCGGCCGCAAGCAGATGAAGGAGCTGAAGGAGCGCGTCACCGAAGAGCTGCTGCCCAAGGCCTTCAGCATCTTCCGTGATACCCGGGTCTGGATCGACCCCGAAGGCGGCTGGGTGGTGGTCGACACCACGGCGCCGGCGCGTGCCGACGAGATCATCGGTCTGCTGAAGAAGTCCGTGGACGACCTGCCGCTGGCTCCGCTGAAACTGGCCCATTCGCCCGCCCAGTGCATGACCACCTGGCTGGTCGACAACGAGGTGCCTGGCCCGTTCTCCATCGACGACGACAGCGAGCTGCGCGACACCGGCGAATCCCGCGCGGCCGTACGCTATGTGCGCCAGTCCGTGGACGCCGACACCGTGCAGCGCCACCTGAAGGAAGGCAAGCAGTGCACCCGGCTGGCACTGACCTGGCGCGACCGCGTGTCCTTCGTGCTGACCGAGACCTGCGCCATCAAGCGCATCAACGCCCTGGACGTGGTGCGCGAGGGCCGCGAGGGCCTGGACGAGGGCGACGCCCGCCAGGTGTTCGACGCCGAATTCACGCTGATGGCCGGTGAACTGTCCGGCATGCTGACCGACCTGCTGGATGTGCTGGGCGGGGAGCAGAAGGCGGAGGGGTGATCAAGCCGTTGTTCTCAGACAACGCACGGGCGGCACAATTTCGCGCCGTGACGTGCTGCTTCCATTCTGTGCATCGTCCTGTAGCATGGATGTGACGGTGTAACACTGTACGCACGTTCCACCCCCGATTTCCCCGTGATGTCCTGTTCATGGGCTTCTTCAGCAGACCAGCCCCGGAAGTCTGGGGTTTCCGGCCCCTGGGCGCCGTGCGTTTTGCCCGTCGATATCCGAACGGCGCAGGCCGTCTGTACAGAGGCGCCGCCCATCGGTTGCTTTTGTTGCAGCGTGTCAAAAGCATTGAGACCGGGGGCGTTTTCTTCTACAGTCCGCCCTTGTCTCCAACCGGCGCAGGCCGGAGCTTTCCATTACATGAAAATTCTGCTGGATACCCAGGTTCTGAAAGCCTGGCTGACCCACGACCTCTCCCGTCTGTCTGCCCAGACCATTGCCCTGCTGCAGGACACCGGCGCCGAGCGCTACTACAGCAACGCCAGCATCTGGGAACTGTCGCTGAAGGAAGCGCTGGGCGCCTCCAACGTCAAGCTGAACCCGCACGAAGTGGTCAACGCGCTCAAGGCCCAGGGCTTTGTCGAGCTGCCACTGACCCTGTCCGTCGTCTGGGGCGCGCTGCGCATGCCCGGTACCTTCGGCGACCCGTTCGACCGCCTGCTGCTGGCCCAGGCCAAACAGAAAGACCTGAAGCTGCTCACCGTCGACCCGCTGATGCTGCAGCGTGAGCTGCCGGGGGTGATGGCGGCCTGAGTCGCTGCGCAGGGGCGTCCGGGCGGCTCCGTGTACGCTGGCCACAGCCACAAACAGTGTGCCAGTTCTGGCCATTGGGCCGGAGATTCAACGCAAAACGCCTGAGCGTATCCGATGCCGGGCGTTTTGCCGTTTCAGGGGGACTTGGCGCCGCCTTGCGTTGTCCGTATGATGGACGGGTACCTCCTGGAGCCTCCATGAACACCGGACCCCCTGCCCGCGATCCCGTCATCCATGCGTTTCCCACAGCGGAGGAAGAGGCCAGCCACAACGCATGGATGGAGAAGGCTGTGGAAGACAGCCTCGCCTGCCCTGAACCCATGGCCGATCATGGTCAGGTCGTGGCGGAGATTCGCCAGTTCCTTGCCAGTATGCTCAAGAAGGCTCAATGAGCCAGGACTCGCTGCCGCCAGTACGGCCTGTCGTCTGGACGGCTGCAGCTCGGGCCGATCTTCGGGATATCGCCGCTTACATTGGACAGGATAGTCCGAAAAACGCGGCAGAGATGGTGGAGCGCCTGATCGGGGCGGTGCAAATTCTGGGGCGCTTTCCGATGCTGTATCAGGCCAGCCAGCGCTTCACCAGGGTGCGTAATGCCCGTGAAATTCCAGTGCCGCCTTACTGGATCATATATACAGTGACTGACAAGACTGTGATCATCGTGTCCATTCTGCATGGACGGCAGAAATTTCCCCGCAAGGGCTGATCATGGACTCACCGGCAGGCATGGCATACTGCCCCGCTGATTCGACGCCTGTACCGGTACGCCATGCACCCCGACTACCTTGCCGAGTTCCTTGCACTCGCTGCCGTCCACTTCCTGGTGCTCATTGCCCCCGGGCCGGACTTCTTCATCACCGTGCGCCAGAGCGTGCGCCATGGCCGCAACGCCGCCATCGCCACCGCGCTGGGGATCAGCGCCGGCATGTCCGTACATGTGATCTACACTCTGCTGGGCATGGGCGCGCTCATGCACAGTACCCCGTGGCTGATGCAGGTGGCCCAGCTGCTGGGTGGACTGTATCTGTTCTATCTGGGCGTCGTCTTCATCCGCCAGGCCGGGCGCATGGCGGAAGGTACCGGCCCCCAGCCGCCCGGGGAGGCTTCCGCCGCGACGGGCAGCGTGCTGCCGCTGGCCGGTGATGCATCCATCATGTTGGATGAGCCCGCTGTCTCCGGCCGTGAGGCGGTCCGCGGGCGCGCGAATGTCATGACCCTGCGCCAATCCTTCCTGCAGGGTTTTCTGACCAACGCCACCAACCCCAAGGCCACGCTGTTCTTCCTGGCCGTCTTCACGACCATGGTCAGTGCCGAGACGCCGCTGTCCGTGCAGGTCCTCTATGGAATCTGGATGTGCCTCGCGAATGCGGTCTGGTTCGTGGTGGTGGGGCTGGTGTTCTCGTCAGCCCGGGTACGCAGGCACTTCCTGCGCGCGTCCTGCTGGATCGAACGGGCGATGGGGGGGCTGCTGATCATCTTCTCGGCGCGGCTGCTGTGGGAGTGCGCCCTGATGGCGGGTTGAGCAGGGCCAATGCGTCTGCCGGCGACGCACGATTGATATGTACCTGTCGAATTTTGGCCGCCAGATGCGGGTTTCCAGTTCGGCAAAAGTCTCGGAGGAGAAGACAAACTGCCCGTGCTGCAGCACATGATAGACAGCATGGCGCAGCAGCCCAGCCTCTGCCTCAATGCCCCGCCGCCACCCCGCCTCCCGGCCCGCGCAGAAACACCCCGCGAAACTTAACCAGCGCCAGCACCGTCCCTGCCAGCGTAGCCACTGACAGCCACCCGGCCACATGGCCCAGCTGCGGCAGGCCCCAGTGCAGGCTCACCTGATTGCCCAGCAGCGCGCCGGCGCCGATGCCCAGATTGAAGAGCCCCGAATAAAGCGCCGTGGCCACATCGGTGGCATCCGAGGCCAGCCCCAGCACGCGCGCCTGCATCGACAGGCCAAAGCACATCATCATCGCGCCCCACAGCACCAGCAGCGTCAGCAGCCAGCTTTCGTGCGTGGCCATGCCCGGCAGCAGCAGCAGGCAGACACTCATCACCGCCAGCGCCGTGAGCAGCAGCGTACCGGGCATGCGCGTACCCAGCAGGCCGAACAGCACGCTGCCGATCAGCCCCGAACCACCGAACACCAGCAGCACCAGCGTGATGGCCTGGCCCTGCAGCCCCGCCACATGCTGCGCAAAGGGTTCCAGATAGCTGTAGAGCGTGAAGTGCGCCGTCACGCCCACGATCACCAGCCCGTACACACTCAGCAGTGCCGGCCGCTTCAGCAGCAGCGGCAGGCTGGATAGCGAACCACTGTTCTGGCTGGGCAGCTTCGGCAGCAGCCGCATCAGCACCAGCATGATGACCAGTGCCACCGCACCGGTCAGCCCGAAGGTGATCCGCCAGCCCAGCAGTTCGCCCACCACCCTGCCCAGCGGAATACCCAGCACCATGGCCAGCGACGAGCCGGTGGCCACCAGCCCCAGCGCCTGGCTGGCCTTGCGGGGGGGCACCATCCGCACGGCCAGCGATGGTGTGATCGACCAGAAAATCGCATGCGCGCAGGCAATGCCCAGCCGGCCCGCCATCAGCAGCCAGAAGCTGCTGGCCACTGCCGTGACGGCATGGCTGACCACGAACACCAGAAACAGGATCATCAGCAGCCGCTTGCGCTCGGCCGCACGTACCGCCAGCATCAGGGGCAGGGAGCCGACGGCTACCACCCACGCATAGATGGTCAGCATCAGCCCCACGTCCTCGGTGCGCATGGCAAAGCTCTCGCCGATCATCGACAGCAGTCCCACCGGCGCAAACTCGGTGGTGTTGAAGATGAAAGCGGCCAGAGCCAGGGCGATGACGGCGGGCCAGCTGGTGGGGGCTGTGTCTGCGACGCCCGCGTTGTCCGGGGGGCTCGTGTTGTCTGTTGCGCTCGGGTTGTCAGGGAGGTCTCCGTTGCCCGGGGCGCTCGTGTTGTCCGGGACGCCCGTGTCAGTGCTGTTGATGCCTGCGGTGTCGCCCTGGGGCGTCGAGGAAGGGAAGGGGGATGCTGCGGGGGTGTTGCTCATGGGGCGTCTGGGTACCGGCGGCAGGCAGCCAGAAGGTGGCTGCCATTCCGTCAAGTATGCGCGGAGCCGGGCGCGGCGTATCGTGCCATGAGGTCAAAAGGAGTCGGGTGATGGGCTTGGAGGAGGGGGGTGTTGTCGCCGTGCGACGAATGCGGCATTGCGTAGTGCATCTTGCCGGCACGTGGATTCGGGGGCAGCGGCGGGATGAATGAGTCCATGACATGCGCCAGGATATGAGATGCTTCACTGGGGCGAAAGGTGGCCAGTGTTTCGGGGGAAATTACCTGTTGGAGTGCGCGTTGTTCACGTGTATGGTTCTGCGTCTGTTCGTTCTGTGGCGTCTGAGGGTGCTCGCTGGGCCGGCTTCCAGGAAAGAGCGGGTAGAAATGAAAGCAACGATCATCTTTCTGGGCTTCGCGCAATACATCCCCTATTTCATTAGCATGTTCCGGGGCCGTACCCGGCCTTCCGTGTCGGGTTGGCTGTGCTTTGCGCTGTCGCTCTTCGTCACGCTTGTGGCGTCGCTTTTCATGGGGTCGATCAGTATTCTCGTTTCCTGTGGAATGGGGCTGATGTGCCAGATTTTCATCATTGTCGCAGGGGTGCGGCAGGGGGGCGCGTTCATGCCCTCCCGTATGGAGATCTTCGTCTTGTGGATGGTAGCCTTCAGTGGGGTGGCCTGGTTCGCTTCGGGGGATGCTTCCGTGGCCATCTACGTGAATCTCATTGCCGAGGTGGCTGGCACGTTCTTCATTTTTTTGAAAACGTTGCGGCACCCGATGTCCGAGGCCCTGCTGACCTGGGGAATGGGACTTCTGGGATCTGGCCTCGCAGTCATTCATTTCAGTGACGAAACAGGGGCCAATTATGTGTACCTGCTCAATGTTTTCCTGTCTAATCTGATGATTGTCGGGCTGCTCCTGTATCAGCGGTTCGCGCCTGCGGATGGAAAGCATGGGGTGTAGCGCGTGTCATGAACCCATTCGTCCCCGCGAAAAGCCTTGGGGCGGGTAGTTTGGAGGAGCTTGCCCGCGTTCCTCGGGACCAGAAAAAACCGGCCCGTGAAAGCGTGGCTCAGGCGGCCACCAATCCGTGCGATAACGGACAGGTGGCTGCATGATTCATCGGACAACTAACTTGACATACACCGGGGCCGGGAGCCTTTCCCAAAGGTCGCTGGCCTGCCGGGGCCGCCTCTGGCTCACCGCTTGTACTGCTTCGCCACAAACGGCAGCTTCACCCGCTGCAGCGGAATCAGCTTGTCCCGCACTTTTGCCTGTACCGGGCTGTCATCCTTCGACACTGCCGGCGGCAGGTACGCCAGCATGATCGGCTTGCCCAGCGTGGGCGACACCGTGCCGGACGTGACCTCGCCGATCACCTCGCCGGCCGCATCCACGATGGCCGAATGCGCGCGCACCGGCACATTGCTGTCGGCCACCAGCGCCGTCAGCCGGCGCGGGGCGCCGTGGGCCAGCTGGCCCAGAATCACCTCGGCGCCCGGGAAGCCGGCAAACTTCGCTCCGTCGGCACGGCGGCTCTTGGCAATGGCAAAGTTCAGCACGGCTTCCACCGGCGTGGTGTCGGGGCCGATGTCGTTGCCATGCAGCGGCAGCCCGGCTTCCAGACGCAGCGTGTCGCGTGCGCCCAGCCCGGCTGGCGTGACGCGGGCGTCGTCCAGCAGGTGGCGCACCACCTGTTCGGCTTCGGCGGTGGGGATGGAAATCTCGTAACCATCTTCGCCGGTGTAGCCCGAGCGCGTGGCAAAGCAGGGCACACCCAGCAGCTCCAGCGAGACGGACTCCATGAAGCGAGGCGAGGCCGCGCGCGGATCCAGCGCACTCAGCACAGCCTCGGCCTGCGGCCCCTGCAGGGCGATCAGGGCGGCGTCGATCCACTCGAACGACAGTTTCGGGCAACGGGTGGTGAGCAGGTGCCAGTCGTGCTCGCGGTTGCCGGCGTTGACGATGATGCGCACCTCGCTGCCGAGGTTGACCAGCATCAGGTCGTCCTCGATGCCGCCGCGCTCGTTCAGCAGCAGCGAATAGCGCTGCTGGCCCTCGGGCCAGTCGGCGAAGTCCAGCGGCAGGCAGGCTTCGAGCTGGCTGTGCAGTGTGCCGATCTGCCCGTCACGCGGCGTGACCAGCAGCTGGCCCATGTGCGAGACATCGAACAGGCCGCACGACTGGCGCGTGGCCAGGTGCTCGGCCTTCAGGCCGCTGTACTGGATGGGCATGTCGTAGCCGGCAAAGCCGCCCATGCGGGCGCCCAGCTCCCGGTGCAGCGCATCCAGCGCCACGTGTTTCAGGGTATCTGCCATGATGGGGTCTCCTTGTGATGTTCCGGCTCACTGATAGTCCGACAGCGGCGGGCAGGTGCACACCGGATTGCGGTCGCCGGCGGCGTTGTCGATGCGCTTGACCGTCGGCCACGCCTTGCCACCCTTCAGCCAGGGCACCGGGAAGGCGGCCTGCTCGCGGCTGTACGGGTGATTCCATTCGCCCGCCACCTCGGTGGCGGTGTGCGGGGCGTTCTTCAGCGGGTTGTCGTCGGCGGGCCATTTGCCGGCGGCCACGTCGGCGATTTCCTGGCGGATGGCGATCATGGCGTCGCAGAAGCGGTCCAGCTCGGCCCTGTTCTCCGATTCGGTGGGTTCGACCATCAGCGTGTCGGGCACCGGGAAGGAGAGGGTGGGGGCGTGGAAACCATAGTCCATCAGCCGCTTGGCCACGTCCTCGGCACTCACGCCATACTGGGCCTTGAAGTGACGCAGGTCCAGAATGCACTCGTGCGCCACGCGGCCGTGTTCGCCGGTGTAGAGCACCTCGTAGTGCCCTTTCAGGCGGTGCACGATGTAGTTGGCGTTCAGGATGGCCATCACCGTGGCCTGGCGGATGCCGGCCGAGCCCATCATGCGGATGTACATCCACGAAATGGGCGTGATCAGCGCGCTGCCGAAGGCAGCGGCCGAGACGGTGCTGGGCTGCGTGCCGGTACCCGTGGACGATGTGCCCGATGCACCGCCCGTGCCTGCGGGGGCAGACGTCAGGGACGGTGCCACCGGCAGGTACGGGACCAGATGCGCTGCCACCGCAATCGGCCCCATGCCCGGGCCGCCACCGCCGTGCGGGATGCAGAAGGTCTTGTGCAGGTTGAGGTGGCACACATCGGCGCCGATCTCGCCCGGCTTGGTGAGGCCGGCCTGCGCGTTCATGTTGGCGCCGTCCATGTACACCTGGCCGCCGGCGGCATGCACCTTCTTGCAGATGTCGCGGATGCTGGCCTCGAACACGCCGTGGGTGGACGGGTAGGTCACCATCAGGCAGGCCAGCGTGTCGCGGTGGGCTTCGATCTTCGCGTCCAGGTCGGCCACGTCGATGTTGCCCTTCTCATCGCAGGCCACCACCACGATCTTCAGCCCGGCCAGCTGGGCCGAGGCCGGGTTGGTGCCGTGGGCCGAGGCCGGAATCAGGCACACCTTGCGCTGTGGCTGGCCCTGCGCCAGCAGGTACTCATGAATGGCCTGCAGCCCCGCATACTCGCCCTGCGCACCGGAGTTGGGCTGGAACGACACGCCCGCAAAGCCGGTGATGTCGGCCAGCCACCCGCCCAGCTGCGCCAGCATGGCGGCATAGCCCTGCGTCTGGCTTTCGGGGGCGAAGGGGTGGATGTGGGCAAAGGCCGGCCAGGTGATGGGGGCCATCTCGGCAGCGGCATTGAGCTTCATGGTGCACGAGCCCAGCGGGATCATCGAATGCACCAGCGAGATGTCGCGGTTTTCCAGCCGCTTCAGGTAGCGGACGAATTCCGTTTCGCTGTGGAAGCGGTGGAACACCTCGTGCGTCAGCACGGTGTCGGTGCGCAGCAGGCCGGCCAGCACGTCGCTGTCGGTCCCCAGCCTTTCGGCCTGCGCCTGCAGTGCAGCAGCGCCGGTATCCTTGCCCGACAGGATGGCCACCAGATCGGCCACGTCGCCCAGCGTCACCGTTTCGTCCAGCGCCACCAGCACGCGCAGGTCATCCAGCCGGCGCAGGTTGATGCGCCGCGCTTCGGCGCGGGTCATCACCGCATCGGCGGCGGCCCGGTCGGCAAAACGCCAGGTCAGCGTGTCGAAGTACACGTCGTGCTGGGGACGCGGGAAGGCAGCGCCCGCGGGGCCGGAGGCGTCCTGACGGCCGGCAGCCGTGCTGGCTGCACCGGTTGCCGCCTGGCCGCCCGCGTTGGCCACTGCCGCGGCCAGCAGCCGTGCCAGCCCGTGTGTGCGCTGTGCGATGCGGCGCAGCCCCTCGGGGCCGTGGTAGATGGCATAGAAGGCCGACATGTTGGCCAGCAGCGCCTGCGCCGTGCAGATGTTGCTGGTGGCCTTGTCGCGGCGGATGTGCTGCTCGCGTGTCTGCAGCGCCATCCGGTAGGCGGTGTGGCCGGCGGCGTCCACACTGGTGCCGATGATGCGGCCCGGCATGGAACGGATGAGTTTTTGCCGCGTGGCCATGAAGGCGGCGTGCGGCCCGCCAAAGCCCAGCGGAATGCCGAAGCGCTGGGCCGAGCCGATCACCACATCGGCGCCCTGGGCGCCGGCGGGTTTGAGCAGTACCGACGCCAGCAGGTCGGTGCCCACGCAGACCTTCACGCCGGCGGCCTGCAGGCGGGCGATGTCGTCGGAGAGGTCGCGCACGCAGCCTTCGGTATCGGGGTTCTGCAGGTGGGCCCCATAGACGGTGGCCGGGTCCAGCGCATCCAGCGTGCCCACGGTGACCGGAATGTCCAGCCAGCGGGCGCGGGTGCGAATGACCTCGATGACCTGCGGATGCGTGCCGGCCTCCACGAAATAGCCGGCGGCCCTGTTGGCCGTATTGGCCCGGCGCAGCATCGTCATGGCTTCGGCGGCGGCCGTGGCCTCATCCAGCAGCGAGGCGTTGGCCACCTCCATGCCGGCCAGGTCGATGACCATCTGCTGGAACACCATCAGGGCTTCCAGCCGGCCCTGCGAGATCTCGGCCTGATAAGGCGTGTAGGCCGTGTACCAGCCGGGGTTTTCCAGCACGTTGCGGCGGATCGGCTCGGGGGGGGAGGGATTGTGGTAGCCGGCACCCAGATAGCTGCGCCAGACCTGATTCTGGTCGGCCAGCGCCTGCAGTTCGGCAAGTGCTTCGGCCTCGGTGGCCGCCTTGCCCAGCGACAGGGCCGGCCTGTTGCCCGGATCCAGCAGGATGCTGCCCGGTACCGTTTCGGCCACCAGCGCATCCAGCGAGGAGGCGCCCACGGTGGCCAGCATCTGCGTCACATCGTCCCCCGCAGGGCCCACGTGACGCGCCACAAATTCATTGCTCCCCTGGGCCAGCAGCCCGGCCAGGGTTCCCGAGTCGTTCCGATCCGCCATGATGGTGTCCCCTCAGTCCTTGGTAGCTTCTGCGTAGTCTTCCGCCGACAGCAGGCTGTCGAGATCGGCTGCATTGGCCGGCTTGATGCGGAACAGCCAGCCGCCCTCGAAGGGCTGCTCGTTGACCAGCTGCGGGGCCTCGCCCAGCGCGTCGTTGCCGGCCACGATCTCGCCGGCGATGGGGGCGTACACGTCCGATGCCGCCTTGGTCGACTCGACCACACAGATCGCCTCGCGGGCCTCGACCTGACGGCCGGCTTCCGGCAGCTCCACATAGACGAGATCGCCCAGTTCGGCCTGTGCGTGCTCGGTGATGCCGACGGTGATGGTGCCATCCGCCTCGGGGCGCAGCCACTCGTGCGATTCGGTGTACTTCAGATTGCTGGGTACTTGTGCCACGGCAATGTCTCCAGAGAAAGGGAATGAAGGGATCGGAAGGGCGGCAGCCGTGCCGCCACCCCGCAGATTAACAGAGCTTTACATGGGCATGGCCGATATCGGCCAGGACCGGCTGCACCGCGCCATCGCCCGGTGTTGGCCAGAACCGGCAGCACCACGTCATTGTCCGGTGCCGACCAGAACTGGCAGCGCCACGCCACGATACGGTCACATGGATCGCCCCGTGGCGGCACTGTGTGCCTGCCGGAAAAACCCGCCCCCTCTGTATCTGTGCCTGAGATCGTACCCTTCGGCGAAGCCCGGGGCCGTGCCTGCCCGCCTGCCACCTGACGCTGCCTTTGGCGGCCACGACATGGATGTCATGACCCGGGCCGGGCGACGGCCCGGACGGCATGCGTGAGGCGGTGCGATGCAGCACCGGCCCTGGCTCTCTCTCCAGAGCGTTCGCGCCGCAGCAGTCCTTTTGCCTGAGAGTTTGCGGGGATGCTGCCCCTTCGGCGCCACCACGGGGGCGTGTCTGCAGGGCATGGAAGCTGTTCGATCCATGCCTGAAACACGCCACGCTGGAAGGTCTCTCCTGCTGCGACGATGGGGTGTTGTAGGGAAAACCCTGATGTCCGGAAGCCCCGGTGATAAAGATTTGGAGGCACTCTGGTCCCCGTGCCCGGGCGATCCAGCGCGTTGTCATTGCCGCCAATGGTTCTGCCATTGCCGGCAAACGACGCCTTCTGGCTCGGCCCGATGCTGGTTTCAAGGTGCTTGCAAACTTTTCCGGAGGCTCCCGGGGTTTCCAGACAAAACCCCGGAACTGCCAGAAAATTAGCTGACGTATGGCGGCAAGTCAAACCGGGCGTATTACGGATGACGTGTGCACCGGGGCCCGCACTTCGGGTCTGCACGGGGGTGAACAAGCCCAGGACACGCTCTAGAATGAACGAAGACCCTGCCCGTGAAAGGGAGAGCAGGCCCCGCCGGCACCGTACGGACGGGCACCTGCCATAACACTGGAGACCCATGCCGTATGGACAACGGCCCGTCATCGCCCTGGCCGGGGCAACCGCCAGCCCGGTCGCACCCGTCAGCCCGGTTGCATCCGCCTGTAGTGCATGCCGGTGTGCCGCCCCTGTGCGACAACCCGCAACCGGTGGACACCGAGACGCAGGCATTTGCCCTGCCACGGCTTCAGGAGGGCGAGCAGCCGTGGCAGGACATTGCCCGCCCGCTGCCGCCCGGGCAGGCGCGTCAGCTCATCCAGCGCCTGCAGCAGATCCTGCCGGCGGGCAGTGTCCTGCACCGCGAGGAAGACCTGCGTCCTTACGAATGCGACGGCCTGAGTGCTTATCGCCAGTTGCCCCTGGTGGTGGTCATTCCCGACGCCGAAGCGCAGGTGCAGGCCATCATCCGCCTCTGCCGTGCGCTGGACGTGCCATTGGTGCCGCGCGGGGCTGGCACGGGGCTCACCGGCAGTGCCTTGCCCCATGCCGGCGGCGTGCTGATGTCGATGGCCCGCTTCAACCGGATCGGGCACGTGGACCCGTACAGCCGTACCGCCCGTGTCCAGCCCGGTGTGCGCAACCTGGCCATTTCCGAAGCGGCCGCGCCGCATGGCCTGTTCTACGCCCCCGATCCCTCCTCGCAGATCGCCTGCACCATCGGCGGCAATGTGGCCGAGAATTCCGGTGGCGTGCATTGCCTCAAGTACGGGCTGACCGTGCACAACGTGCTGTCCATTCGCGGGCTGACCGTGGATGGCGACCCCATCACGCTGGGGCCGGGGATGGATCCGGCTGTGGCGGAGGGCAGGGCGGCGGCCGCACCTCCTGGCGCACCGGGGCCTCGTGACGTATCGGGGGCGCCGTCCGGGCCGGCCTGTACGACATCTGCCGTGGCGCTGGACGCCCCGGGGCTCGACCTGCTCGGGGCGGCCATCGGTTCCGAGGGCATGCTGCTGGTCGTGACTGAGGTGGTGGTCCGGCTGCTGCCCATGCCCCGGCAGGCACGCGTCATCATGGCCTCCTTTGACGACGTGGAAACCGCCGGCAATGCCGTGGCCGACGTGATCGCTGCCGGGCTGATCCCGGCCGGCATGGAGATGATGGACCAGCAGGCCACACGGGCCGTCGAACCTTTCGTCAACGCCGGCTACGATCTGGATGCAGCCGCCATTCTGCTGCTCGAATCCGATGGCACCGAAGCGGAGGTCACCGAAGAAATTGCGGCCATGGAAGCCGTGCTGCGCAAGGCCGGGGCCACCCGCCTGCAGGTGTCCACCTCCGATGCCGAGCGCATGCGTTTCTGGTCCGGCCGCAAGAATGCCTTTCCGGCGGCGGGCCGCATCTCTGCCGACTATTACTGCATGGATGGCACCATTCCCCGGCGCACCCTGGGCCGCATGCTGCAGGCCATTGCCGGCATGGAACGCAAATATGGCCTGCGCTGCATGAACGTCTTTCACGCGGGCGACGGCAACCTGCACCCGCTCATCCTGTTCGACAGCTGCATCCCGGGCGAATGGGACCGGGCCGAGAAATTCGGTGCGGAAATTCTGGAACTGTGCGTCGGGCTGGGCGGTACCATCACCGGCGAACATGGCGTGGGCGTGGAAAAGATCAACTCCATGTGCGTGCAGTTCTCCGAGGCAGAACGCGCAGCCTTCTTTGCCTTGAAGCGCGCCTTCGATCCCCCGGGGCTGCTCAACCCCGGCAAGGCCATTCCCACGCTGCACCGCTGCGCCGAATACGGACGCATGCACGTGCAGCAGGGGCGGCTGAAGTTTCCGGAACTGCCGCGGTTCTGAGCATGGAGATACCCTTATTTCCATCTATCCCGGCCATGTTTTCGGCTATTCCTGCCATGCTTCCGGCTATCCATGCCATGTATTCGACTGTCCCTGCTATGTTCCCGGCCGTCCCTGTCCGGTTTCGAAAGGAACGATGATTTCGAAAGGAACGATGATCATGTCTTCTTTCTGCAAGGAAAACGGTACGGCACAAGCGTTCACGAATGCGGGCGACATCCCCGCGGCTGGTGCAATCCGTGAGGCACGTGCTTCCCATGCAGCCCTTGCCGAACTGCGTGAACAGCTGGTTTGCGCCTATCGAGGTGGCTATCCCATTCTGCTGCAGGGGGGTGGCACCTGTGCGTTCTACGGCAATCCGTACCGCTTCCGTGGCGAGGAGATTGCCGGTGGGACACCAGCTGGTTTCGTGCCGGAGGGCTCCACAGACATCGCACAACCTGCTCCTGTCATGCTGGACTGTCACCGTTACGCCGGCGTCGTTTCGTACGATCCCTCAGAGTTGGTCGTGACGGCACGCTGCGGCACATCGCTGGCCGAACTGGAGGTGCTGCTGGCCGAACAGGGCCAGTGTCTGCCCTTCGACCCACCGCACTTCGCCCCGGGGCGTACCGTGGGCGGCATGGTGGCCACCGGCCTGTCGGGACCGCGACGCATGTCGGCGGGCGCCGTGCGCGATTTCGTGCTGGGGACCGTGCTGCTTGCGGCCGATGGCAGCGTCATGCGTTTTGGTGGCGAAGTGATGAAGAACGTGGCCGGCTACGACATGTCGCGTCTGCTCTGCGGATCGCTCGGCATGCTGGGCATGATTGCCGAAGTCTCGCTGAAGGTGCTGCCCGTGCCGCGTGCCGATGCCACCCTGCGCCTGGAGATGACCGAAGCTGATGCACTGGCCGCCTGCAACCGCTGGGGCGGCCAGCCCCTGCCACTGGCGGCTACCTGCTGGTACCGGGGCGTGCTGCATGTCCGCCTGTGCGGGGCGCGGCGCGCCGTCGATGCAGCGTGCAGGCTGCTGGGTGGCGAAGTCGTGGACATCAGCGAGGCCGATGCCTTCTGGCGTGCGCTGCGTGACCAGCATCTGGACTTTTTTACCGGCCCGGCCAGCGCAACGGCGCCTCTCTGGCGCCTGTCGGTCCCCGCCACCACCCTGCCGCTCGATCTGCCGGGTGAGCATCTGATCGAATGGGGAGGGGCGTTGCGCTGGTGGCGCCCGCCCCTGGAGCACGGCCAGCCGGTGTACCGCTTCGGGGGCAGGGACCATGCCTGGCCCGGGGCTGCTGCGGCACTGCGCCATCTGGTTGCACGCCAGCGCGGGACGGCCACGCTGTTCCGGGCCGGCACGGCTGCGGCTGGTGTGCATGCGGGTACCGCTGTCGGGCTTTCCCTGGGAACATGCGCCGGCGCGGAGCGTTTTCATCCACTGGATCCCGTCAACCTGCAGATTCACCAGCGCCTCAAGCAGGCCTTCGACCCGCGTGGCCTGATCAACCCGGGCCGGATGTATACCGGGCTGTGACTGATGCACGTACCGGCAGCCGTCCGATGGACACACGGGTCGCGTGGTCTCACAGGAGCGATGCCCGACTGCCTGACTGAATGGCTGAATGACTGAATGACTGAATGACTGAAGTGATGCCTGACTGGAATGATGTCTGACTGAAGCTGGAGTGATGTCTGATGGAAACCCACCTTGCTGCCCGTTTTCTCGGCACGCCTGCCGGGGAGGAGGCCGAACGCATCCTGCGTGCCTGCGTCCATTGCGGTTTCTGCACCGCCACCTGTCCCACCTACCAGCTGCTCGGCGACGAGAAGGACAGCCCGCGCGGCCGCATCTACCTGATGAAACAGGTACTCGAAGGTGCAACGCCCACCCTGTCGGCCCTGCATCATCTGGACCGGTGCCTGACCTGCCGCAACTGCGAAAGCACCTGTCCTTCGGGCGTCCAGTATTCGAAACTGCTCGACATCGGTCGCGACATCATTGGCACCGAAGTGCGCCGGCCCCGGCGTGAAGCGGCCGTCCGCACGCTGGTACGCCGCGTGGTGGGCTGCAGGCCGCTGTTTGGCGGCCTGATGAGAATCGGCCGTGCCCTGCGTCCGGTCCTGCCCGCGGCCGTACGGGCCAAGGTACCCCCCGTGCACCATCCCGTGGGCCAGTGGCCCACCCGTACGCATGCCCGCAAGGTGCTGATGCTCAACAGCTGCGTGCAGGAAGCCATGCTGCCGGCCGTGGACCGTGCCACGGCACGGGTGCTGGACCGGCTGGGCATCCAGGCCATCGTCGAGCGGAAATCGGGCTGCTGCGGCTCGCTGCCCTTTCATCTGGATGACGAACCCGCCGGCCTGCAGGATGCGCGCCGCAACATCGATGCCTGGTGGCCGCACATCGAGGCCGGCGTCGAGGCCATCGTCATCAACATTTCGGGCTGTGGCGCCATGGTCAAGGACTATGGACACCTGCTGCGCAACGATCCCGCCTATGCTGAACGTGCCAGCCACATTGCTGGCATCACCTTCGATCTCAGCGAATGGCTGTCACGTGAACTGGCGCAGTACCGTCCCGCCATGCCCCTCAAGCCCCAGCGGCTGGTGTTCCACCCGCCCTGCACCCTGCAGCATGCCCAGAAAATCCGTGGTGTGGTGGAGGACATGCTCACCATCTGGGGTGCCGAACTGCAGCCCATCCGCGATTCACACCTGTGCTGCGGTTCGGCCGGCGCCTACTCGGTACTGCAGCCGGACATTTCGCAGCAGCTGCGCACCCGCAAGCTCGACAACCTCGAACACAGCCGGCCCGAACTGATCCTGTCGGCCAACGTGGGGTGCATTGCCCACCTGGGTGCCGGAACGGACACGCCGGTCATGCACTGGATCGAATGGATGGAGCAGCGGCTGGATGTGGGGGGCTGGTTGCTCGGAGACGACTGAGTCCTTGACATTGTTCTGAGTTACTTGTCTGTCCCAAGTTGCGGCGCTCCCAGGGCAAATCACGTAGAAAACCGCCGAACGGACGTTAATCGGCGACCGATGGCAATGATTTTGTGATAAAAAAGTCACAAAATTTGAGATAATGTGTTATTCGTGGCGCGCAAGTCTTGGTTTGAGAGAATTTCTGAATTGTTGCGCGTAAGCCTTTACCAGGGAGAAAGGAACGTGGCTTCGGAACACACGACTGAGCATTTGCAGATCGAGCGGCTCAAGGAGCTGATGAATTACTGCCAGAAAGCTGCAAGGCTCCGACAGAGAAGGGTTTCCGATGTTGCTGCTCATGACGGCTTTCGCAGATACGAGCACGAACTTGAGGGAATTCCTGGTCTTGTGCTGAATGCAGCCCAGGATAATGAGGAGGCAGAGAATTGGCTGTCTTTGAAGCGTGTGACGGAAACCAGACCTCCAGTGCCATCCAGCAGACTGCTTCAACTGTGGATGTTGCCGTCCAATGACCCAGACAAACTTCCTGTTTTGAAAGGTGAAGTGTTGGCAAATGAATTGGCCGAGATGCTGGGAGAGGGTTTGGCGTATGAGGACGTTGGACAAGAAGATGCGCTGGTTGCCCTGGAGGTGTACCCCGAAGGGGAGGTGTTGAAGTCCGAATTTTCGCAATACCTGGACCAGGCATGGCGTCCATGGGCGGCGAAAGAGAAGACAGTACGGGAGAGCGTGAAGCTTTACGGCCAGCTCTTCGAGCTGCGTCAGGAAATCAGGAAGGGCTCGGGCTCTTCCCAGATCGAGCTGGTTTGGGGGATTGGGGTGGGACTCTGGGATCGAGAGGGGCAGCGTTATAGATATCCGCTCATAACCCAGGCTGTGGAGCTGGTATTGGATGAGAAAACATCCATCCTCAGCATTCGTCCTCGCGAAGTACCTCCTCGTATTGAAACGGACTGGTTTGATGCCAACGGTATTGACGGCGTCAAAGATCTTAAGGAATTTTGGCAGCGTTATATTGATCAGACAGAGGAAAGCATAACTCCATTTTCGAGAACATCTTTCGATCTTGTCCTTCGTCATGCAAATAGCTGTATGGACAGTGGGGGCGTGTATTGGCCGGACAGGCGTGATCCAGAAGACAGGGTCTTCGCGGATCAGTGTGGGTGAGATGGAGGCCGAAATCGGCGTTTGATGCCTGAAATCAAGGGCTTTACAGCGCAGATGATGATGTCGTATCGTGCATCGATACTGGATCGAGGTGCTGTGCATGAAAACAGGTCGCAGTCTGAGGGAACTTTTGTCTGTTCCCGGCTTCGTGGCATCGGCGAAGTTGAGGGGAATCTTCGGGGATCCCAAGGCAAGGATCGTACAGCTGAGACGCCGAAAAAAACAGCCATTTGCTCAAATTGTGGGCAGCGC
>ERZ772971.72-NODE-72-length-61524-cov-5.646619_pt1 | contig 61524 bp, 45 predicted proteins | sample MGYA00511943_ERZ772971 | MGnify/ENA primary metagenome ERZ772971 (study PRJEB29015, sample SAMEA2737929) | human oral metagenome | biome: human oral; feature: human-associated habitat; material: dental | place: China | collected 2144 ... | reverse complement strand
TGCTGGACGGCGGCGTCTATCTGCCCCCCTCGCCGGTGGAGGCCTTCTTCCTGTCATCGGCCCACACGGACGCGGATATCGACCAGACCGTGGCGCTGGCAGAGAAGAGCCTGGCGGCGGCGATGGGCTGACTCAGTGCCCCTCTTCTGGCAGGAATGCTGCGTCCATGATCTGCTCGAAGGTCCAGGGGCTTTCGGCCGGAAAGACGCTGGCGTCCAGCCCGGTTTCCCGCTCGGCCCCTAGTACGGCGTCACCGTAGGCGTCCACGAGAATGCCGGGCAGTTTGTGCTTCAGGCTGGGGCTGCGCTCCAGCCGGCGCGCAATCTTGCGTCGCTGCCCGGCAATGGAGAGTTGCCAGCTCCGGCCACGACGCGCTGGCTGAAAGCGCCATTTCAGCAGGTGGATGAACAGGACTTCGAGGCGGGAGAGCAGCTCGTTTTCATCTGCCTGCCCGGCCTCCTCGATCTCGTCTGCCAGATTGACCAGATCCAGACCTGCAAGATGCCCTGAACGCAGGGCCTGCGCCTGCACACGGCACCATGCCCAAAAGTCCTGTTCATAAAGACTCACGGCAGCCTCCCATATTGCCCGCCCTTTACCAGGGCCAGTCCTCTCTCCGCACAAAAAAACCCGCCCTGTGCAGCTCCATTTCAACATGGAAGGCACAGGCGGGTCGATGTGCTGAAACTTACGGAGGAAGCTCCTGCGTTTGCCTTACTGGAAGAACTCCTTCAACCGGTCCTTCCAGCTACGGGTCTGCGGGCTGTGCTTGGCGTCGGACAGACTCTGGTCCAGCTCGCGCAGCATCTGCTTCTGCTTGTCGGTCAGGCGCACCGGCACTTCGACGGTGATGTGTGCATACAGCGCCCCCGGCTCGGCCGAACGCAGGCCCTTGATGCCCTTGCCACGCAGGCGGAACACCTTGCCCGGCTGCACGCCTTCGGGCAGCTCGATCTCGGCACTGCCGCCCAGCGTAGGTACCTGGATGGTGCCGCCCAGCGCGGCCGTGACCATGCTGATGGGCACCTCGCAATGCAGGTCGTCGCCATCACGCTTGAAGACCGAATGCTCCTTGATGCGGATTTCCACGTACAGGTCGCCCGACGGGCCACCGTTGACACCCGGCTCGCCATTGCCCGCCGAGCGGATGCGCATGCCGTCGTCGATGCCGGCCGGCACCTTGACCTGCAGCGTCTTGTTCTTCTTGATGCGACCCGCCCCGCTGCAGGCTTCGCACGGATCCTTCACCGTCTTGCCACTGCCATGGCAGGTCGGGCAGGTCTGCTGCACCGAGAAGAAGCCCTGCTGCATGCGCACCTGGCCCTGGCCATGACAGGTGGCACAGGTCTGCGGTTTGGTGCCGGGTTTGGCGCCGGAGCCCTTGCAGGTCGTACAGTTTTCCCAGGAGGGGATGCGGATTTCGGTTTCGTAGCCGTTGGCTGCCTGCTCCAGCGTGACTTCCATGGCATAGCGCAGATCGGCACCCCGGTACATCTGGTTGGCGGTGCCGCCGCCACGATTGCCGCCGCCGAAAATGTCACCAAAGATGTCGCCAAAGGCCTCGGCAAAGCCGCCGAAGCCACCACCACCGGCGCCCCCCATGCCGCCCATACCGCCCATGCCACTCATGCCGTCGACACCGGCGTGACCATAGCGGTCGTAGGCGTCGCGCTTGCTGCGGTCGCCCAGCACCTCGTAGGCTTCGCCCACTTCCTTGAACTTGTCTTCGGCCTGCTTGTCACCCGGATTGCGGTCCGGGTGGTACTTCATGGCCATCTTCCGATAGGCTTTCTTGATCTCTTCGTCGGTGGCGTTCTTGCCCACCCCGAGTACGGTGTAATAGTCGCGTTTGGCCATGACAGACAGGTTGTTGAAGGCCCCGGAAAGGTTTGACCGGACACCGGCACCCAGCTCGCTGCGCGCTGCAGTCCAGTGCACTGCGCACTGGGCTCCGGCTGCAAGCGGCGTACCCTCCCTTGCGTGAGGAAGCGGTCCGGTCCTGGTCAAACCTTCGTGCAGGCACCTTCCGGATATGCACAAAGAAAGATACCCGGCGCACCGGGTATTGGGTATGGGTCATCCGCGGGCGGGCCGTTCGGCAGGACTTTTGCAGAAGCGCCTCGAGCCCCCTGCCCGGCGGATACCGGCAGACCAGCCCGGATGATATCCGGTCCGGTCGCCTTCCGCGTCAGCCGCGGACTTTACAGCGATCAGTCGCGCTTGACTTCCTTGAAGTCGGCATCGACCACATCGTCGCCGGCGGATTCCGCCGAATGGGCGCTTTCGGCCGACGAGGCGCTGGTCTGTTCGGCACCGGCTGCGCCGGCAGCACCCGCCGCGGCAGCGGCGGCCTCGGCGTAGACCTTCTCGCCCAGTTTCTGGGCAGCGGCGGTCAGGGCCTCGCTGGCCGAGTCGATGGCTGCCTTGTCGTCGCCCTTGACGGCTTCACGCACGGCATCCAGGGCCGACTCGATCTTGCCCTTCTCGTCGGCGTCGACCTTGTCGCCATGTTCCTTGAGCGACTTCTCGACCGAGTGCAGCAGGGCATCGGCGTTGTTGCGGGCCTGGGTCAGCTCGACGCGCTGCTTGTCCTCGTCGGCGTGCTCCTCGGCGTCGCGCACCATCTTGTCGATCTCGGCGTCGGACAGGCCCGAGTTCGCCTTGATGGTGATCTTGTTCTCCTTGCCGGTGGCCTTGTCCTTGGCCGACACGTGCAGGATGCCGTTGGCGTCGATGTCGAAGGTCACTTCGATCTGGGGCATGCCACGGGGTGCCGGCGGGATGCCTTCGAGGTTGAATTCGCCCAGCGCCTTGTTGGCGGAAGCGATTTCGCGCTCACCCTGGAACACCTTGATGGTCACGGCCGGCTGGTTGTCGTCGGCCGTCGAGAACACCTGGCTGAACTTGGTCGGGATGGTGGTGTTCTTCTTGATCATCTTGGTCATCACGCCGCCCAAGGTCTCGATGCCCAGCGACAGCGGCGTCACGTCCAGCAGCAGCACGTCCTTGCGGTCGCCGGCCAGCACGGAGCCCTGCACGGCCGCACCGACGGCCACGGCTTCGTCCGGGTTCACGTCACGACGCGGTTCCTTGCCGAAGAACTCCTTGACCTTCTCCTGCACCTTGGGCATGCGGGTCATGCCGCCGACCAGGATCACGTCGTCGATGTCGCCCACCTTGATGCCGGCATCCTTGATGGCGGTGCGGCAGGGCTCGATCGTGCGTTCGATCAGGTCTTCGACCAGCGCTTCCAGCTTGGCGCGCGTGATCTTCATGTTCAGGTGCTCCGGACCGGCCGAGCCCATCGTGATGTAGGGCAGGTTGATCTCGGTCTGGTTGCTCGACGACAGTTCGATCTTGGCCTTCTCGGCGGCTTCCTTCAGGCGCTGCAGGGCCAGCACGTCCTTGGACAGGTCGACACCGCGGTCCTTCTTGAACTCGCCGATGATGTAGTCGATGATGCGCTGGTCGAAGTCCTCGCCACCCAGGAAGGTGTCGCCGTTGGTGGACAGCACCTCGAACTGCTTCTCGCCATCCACGTCGGCCAGGTCGATGATGGACACGTCGAACGTGCCGCCACCCAGGTCATAGACGACGATCTTGCGGTCCTTGTTGCCGCCCTTGTCCATGCCGAAGGCCAGCGCAGCCGCGGTCGGCTCGTTGATGATGCGCTTGACTTCCAGACCGGCGATCTTGCCGGCGTCCTTGGTGGCCTGACGCTGGCTGTCGTTGAAGTAGGCCGGCACGGTGATGACGGCCTCGGTCACTTCCTCGCCGAGGTAGTCCTCGGCGGTTTTCTTCATCTTGCGCAGCACTTCGGCGGAGATCTGCGGCGGGGCGAGCTTCTTGTCGCGCACGTCCACCCAGGCGTCACCGTTGTCGGCCTTGACGATCTTGTAGGGCATCAGGCCGATGTCCTTCTGGACGGCGTCCTCGCTGAACTTGCGGCCGATCAGGCGCTTGATGGCGAACAGCGTGTTGGCCGGATTGGTGACGGCCTGACGCTTGGCCGGTGCACCGACCAGGATCTCGCCGTCATCCATGTAGGCGACGATGGACGGCGTGGTGCGCGTACCCTCGGCGTTCTCGATGACCTTCGGGGTGTTGCCTTCCATGACCGACACGCACGAGTTGGTGGTGCCCAGGTCGATACCAATGATTTTTCCCATGTTTTTCCTCTTGTATGCCGGGGAGCCGGCCGGTTTGCAGGGCCTCGTCCGCCCCGATGCAGGGGGCCGGAGGGGCCTGCCGGCGCGGCTCCCGCGAAATCTGGTTCAAAGATGTTTCAGCAATTGGGGATGGCCCGATGGCTTTCAAGGGGGGCAGGAACAAAAATTTGTCGTCCCGCCCATGGCCGTCCCGGGGCGCCACGCGCCAGCGGCGCAGGGCGGACCGGCGAACGTCACCGGCCTCACGGCACATCGGCCACGAACCGCACACACCGCGACCGCCCTCCGGCGCACATCCCCCGGGGAGCCTCTGCCAAAGTCCTGCAGCGCTTTGGCGCCCTGGCACATCAGCCCTGGCTGACCACCACCATGGCCGGGCGCAGCACCCGGTCGTTGATGAGGTAGCCCTTCTGCAGCACGGCCGCCACGTGATTGGCCGCCACGCCCGGAGTGGGCTGCATGGAGATGGCCTGCTGGGTGTTGGGGTCGAAGCGCTGGCCGACCGGGTCCACCACCTGCACCTTGTTGCGCTCCAGCGCCTGCAGCAGCTGGCGCAGCGTGGCCTCGGCCCCCTCGCGGATGCTCTCGACCGACGGAGACTCGACCTTCAGCGCCATTTCGAGGCTGTCACAGACCGGCAGCAGCGATTCGGCAAAGCCCTCGATGGCAAACTTGCGTGCCTTGTCCAGCTCTTCCTTGCCGCGGCGACGGACGTTTTCCGTTTCGGCACTGGCACGTACGAACTGCTCCTGGTTGTGGGCGGCCTGCTTCTGCGCGGCCTCCAGCTCGGCCTTCAGCGCTTCGATTTCGGCCTGCAGGGCTTCGACGGCACCGGCATCGGAACCGGCTGCAGATTCGGGCGGTGCGGCATGCATGGCCTCTTCGGGACCGGGCTGTTCCCAGCCGGTCTGGGACTGGGTGTGGAGGCCCTGGGCCGCGGGTGCGCCGGCATCCGGCGCCTGGGTGGCCTGCTGCCCGGGCTGGGTCTGCCACTGCGGATTGGCCTCGGGACCGAAGCGGGTCTGGCCCTGTGCGTGTCCGGACCGTGTGTAACCGTGCTGATCGTCGTTGGCGAACATGGGCTGCTCACCGGTACCCTGTCCCTGCTCCGGGTAGCCGGAATGATGCGAGAAACCGCCCTTCCTGGAATGATTCATGTCCTGGAGTACCCCTTGTCGTATGTGAATCTGGCTGAATCGTTGTGTTGACCCTCATATGGGAACGACACAAGGATTCACAAGCCGGATTTGACCACATCCCCGCCATGCCGGCACCTCATCCCTTATGATCGGGGTTTCTGCACGGCCCCCGATCACGGCGGCGGGCCTTCCCCCTCATCGACAGGAGAAACACCATGGGTCTGATGTCCTTCATGAAAGAAGCCGGCGAGAAACTCTTTGGCGGCAGCAGTGCCCAGGCCGCCACCCCAGCCAGCAACCCCGAGGCTGCCAATCAGGCCGCTGCCGATGCCATTCTCACCTACATCCGCGCCCAGAACCTGAGCGCCGACAACCTGGCCGTGCAGTTCGACGGCGCCAGCAGCGCCGTGACCGTCTCGGGTCAGGCCGCCGACCAGGAAACGAAAGAGAAGATCCTGCTCTGCTGCGGCAACGTGGCCGGCGTGGACAAGGTCAATGACGAGCTGACCGTGGCCAGCAGCACCCCCGAGGCGAAGTTCTACACGGTGGTCAAGGGCGACACGCTGTCGAAGATCGCGAAGGACTTCTACGGCAACGCCAACCTGTACAACAGGATCTTCGAGGCCAACCGGCCGATGCTGTCGCACCCCGACAGGATCTACCCGGGCCAGACGCTGCGCATCCCGCCGCAGTAAGGTCTGCCATCGGCGGATGCCGCCGGCAGCGAGCGGCGCGCTCACTGCCGGGGGCATGTCAGCCCGACCACGATGCCCGCCTCTGTGCGGGCATCTGCTCAGAAGAACACCAGCTTCAGCGCAAAGGCCAGCAGGAAGGCGCCCATGATGCGCTCGAACCAGTAGCCATGGGCCAGAAAGCGGCGCCGGACGGGCTCGTGGGAAAACAGCACCGCCACGATGGCAAACCAGATCGAGGTGGCCACGCACATCCACAGACCGTAGAGCGTCTGGATTTCCAGCGGCGTCTGCGGGCTGACCAGGGTGGTGAACACGGCCAGGAAGAACATCGTGGCCTTCGGGTTGGTGGCGTTGGTGAAAAAGCCGGTCAGGAACGCCTGGCGGGTGGACTGGGTGTGGACAGACCGGGTGGACGGTTCTGACTGGGCGGACTGCTCTGACTGGGTGGACTGCTCTGCCCGGGTGGACGGAGCCTGCTGGTATGGCCTGTGTGAATATCCGGGCGATACCGGGCCGCCTGACGGATCGACAGCCTCATCGGCATCGAGCGGATCACCCGCCGGTGGCGCACTGCGCATGAAGTGAATGGCCAGCCAGGCCAGATAGGCCGCCCCCACCAGCTGGGCCGCCCGCATGGCGGCGGGCACGGTTCGCAACAGGGCCGCCAGGCCGATCAGGGTATAGACCACATGCACCAGCATGCCGAGGCCAAAGCCCACGGCGCTGATCAGGCCGGCCTGGCGGCCGTGCTGCACGGCCTGACGAACCGCCACGGCGAAGTCCGGCCCGGGCGACACCACCGCCAGCAGGTGCACGAGGGCTACGCTGAGAAACTCTGTCAGGTAAGGGCTGTTCATCGTCGACTGCTTCGGGTTGTCCGGGCCGGCCCGGCGTGCCAATGTCCCGTGACGCACGCCGCGAGGCCATGGGTCGCGAATTTCTACCGGCGACGAACCAGATCGACCTCGCGGGTTTTCCAGCCGGACAGCTCGCTGCCGACGATTTCGGCCAGCGCGTGGATCCACAGCGGCGCATCGTTGAGACAGTGAATATAGCGGAAGCGCCTGCCCCCCGCCCGCATGAAGGCGTTGTGCACCTCCATGTCGATCTCTTCCAGCGTTTCGATGCAGTCGGACAGGAAACCCGGGCAGACCACGTCGATGGTCTTCACGCCCTGCCCCGCCAGTTTCTCCACGGTGGGCTGGGTGTAGGGCTGAATCCACTCTTCCCGGCCAAAACGCGACTGGTAACTGACCAGCCATTCGTCCCGCGCCAGCCCCAGGGCAGCGGCGATGAGGGCGCCGCTCTCCTCGCACTGCTTCTGGTAGGGGTCCCCCTGGTCGACGCAGGACTGTGGCAGACCATGGAAGCTGAAGATGAGCCGCTCGGGCTTGCCCCCGTCGGCCTGACGCCAGCGCTGGCGGATGCTGTCGGCAACGGCCTCGATGTAGCCCGGATCGTCGTGGAAGCTCTTCACGAAGCGCAGCGACGGGATGTCGCGCCAGGTGAGGAACTCGCGGGCGATCACGTCGAACACCGTGCCGCTGGTGGTGGCCGAATACTGGGGGTACATGGGCACGACCAGCACCTTGTCGAAGCCCCGGTCGCGCAGGTCGCGCAGGGCCTGCGCCATGCCGGGGTTGCCATAGCGCATGGCCCAGTGCGCTTCCACCAGCCGGCCACGAATCTTCAGCTCTTCGGACAGGGCCTGGGCGGTGAGCCGGGTGTTGACCAGCAGCGGCGAGCCGGCCTCCGTCCAGATGGCGGCGTATTTTTGGGCCGATTCCTTTGGACGCCGGGGCAGCACCAGGGTGTGCAGGATGGGCTGCCAGATCCAGGGCGAGGTTTCCACCACCCGCCGGTCGGACAGGAACTCGCGCAGGTAGCGCCGCACATCGGGCACCGAGGTGCTGTCGGGCGTGCCCAGCTGGACCAGCAGGATGGCGGCCTGGGGTTTGAATTCGACATTAGCCACCGTACGTCATCCATACCGAAATATTCATCAATGCATTCCTGACCAAACAGAAAAACAAAAGCGCTGAAACACAAGAGGTCTCTGCAAAAATCTTCGAGCACATTGGAGCCTGGGCTGGAATGGGCGAGCACTTCGGCCCCCTGGCCGAAAAGGGCGGAATCAATTCATCTCAAACCCGGACTTCAGGGAAATCTGCGTACCCAGATCCAGAAAATCGTCGTAGCACGCCTTGACGGCAGCCGCATGTGCACCGATGGCGCCATCTGAAGCTTTCAGGAAAAACATGGGTTTGTGCGCATCCATGGCCAGCGGCATCAGGGACCTGTAGTTCCTGAGCAGGGCAAGCCTGTGAGGATCTGCATCCACCGCGGGTACATCCCTTTGGTCGATGGATTCATCCAGAACAGCCGTTCGGTAGACCGAAGGAATACGGTTCAGCCAGCGCTGGTATGCCTTGACCGGCCGACTCTCGCGAACTCCGTGCTGCATGACCACATAACCAAGCGGTAGCATGTTTCCTTCGGGAACATCCAGGTCTTCACCCGCTGGAAACTCACCCAGCCTTTTCTTCCAGTCCTTTCGCCAGCTGCGCAGCGTGGGACCCAGATTTCGGAGCCCCTGCAGGGAAAACAGGTCTGGTGCCAGCGGCAGAACGACCTGATCGGCCGCAATCAGGGCAGCCCGGTTGATGGCCCCCAGATTGGGGCCAACGTCGATCAGCGCAATATCTGCCTGAATCTGGTGCGTCGCCATCATGACGATCCGGTGAAATGCCGACATGACCCGAAAGGGAGCAACCACGCCAGACAGGCAATCTGGCCAGTTCTGGGAGAGCAGATCCTCAAAGCGGGACAACGCCAGGTTGCCGGGAACGAGCCCGATCCCCTGACCACCGACCATTTCGACATGAGGCTCCCGGATGTCCCCTGTTCTTTCCACCAGAGGCTTCAGGCTGTCGACAACCGTATTGCCCGGCTTGCCTTCCCACAGATCGATCAGCCTGTCGTCATCGATGAACATGGCTGTCAGGTTGGCCTGCGGATCGAGGTCAGCCACCAGTACCCGAAGGCCACGATCGGCATACATCCACGCCAGATGGTACACAAGCGAAGTCTTTCCGACGCCACCCTTGTTGTTGAAAAACGCGATCGTCTTCATGTGCTTCTCCGACGCAGCGTCACCAGAAAGATCTTGTCATTGATCTCGAATGCCAGATCCGGGCTGCCGTTGCGCTTCATGGCATCGGTTGCACGGAGAATCCCGTACCCAAACCGGTTGACATATCCAAGCGCCTTCATGCATTCGGCAACGACCGGGTTTCTGTAGCTGTTGACCCGTGTCAGGGTTTCTGCGGTGACTTCACCGTACAGACCTCCGGGGCTCTGGATTTCTATGCGATCCGAAAACCAGTAAAAGCGAATGGGGGAACTGGATTGATAATCACGGTGCATGATGGCATTGAGCAAAAGCTCCCGAACCGCCACCAGCGGGTAGTCGTGAACCTCCGTCTCCCTCAACACACCTGCAGACGACAGCGAACTGGATATGCCTGCCCTGATACGGACATCGAGTTCCCGCAAAACGCTCAGCAGATCGCCGGAAATCTCGGCCTGATCGAGCGGGATGTCGACCAGACTGTCGCCGGGCATCCGCAGATACTGTACGTAGGCACCAGGAAGATAGTATCGGGGGTTCTTGCCAAACATCAGGATGCCAGCCACGGTAGGCATCCCCAGTCTGTTGTCGAGAAAGCGCAGGGATGCCAGCTGATCTGCCAGCGGCCGGTGATTGGCCTCGATGATCGCGGGATCGACCACTTCCTGCCGGTACGCTTCGAACAGTGGCAATGAAAGGTCGGACAGCGTGGCGTCCGGAACAGGCGTTGCATCATGACTGCGGGCGTTGGCGATGCGGCGCTCCATCAGCACGCGCTCTTCCTGCTCGCTGGCAATGGCCTTGCGCGGACCTACCCGCAGCCAGACCTGCCCCCGGTAACGGACGGGCGGAAGATCCGAGGGGCGTACCTCGACCACAGCCACCTGCCCGGATTCGAAATCGAACCGGCTCACCGACAGTGCCGGCAGAGGAAGAATGTTTCCGTCGGAGCGCAACGCCCCCAGGTTCTGCAGCAGCTGGTCGCTGACCTTCGTTCCATTGAGCCTGCCGTGGTCATCCACGCCGATGATCAGGTAGCCTGGCTGGCGATGGCCCGGATAATCGTTGGCAAAGGCACACACGGCCTGGGAGAACTTGTCCGTCTTGTCGACCGATATCGTTCTCTCGACCCGATCGGATTCGAGATCGGCCAGCAAAGCCAGCAATGCTTCCTTGTCGAGCACGGCGCTCACTCCTCTGACATGACGAATCCGGTTACTGGCGCCGGTAAACTGCCAGTTCGACGCAGCAGCCCAACCCTTGGCCCCGTTCATGCGGGCGCCCATCCGGCCCCCCGATTGTAGAGCGTGTCCAGCCATGGCTTTTCCTGCTGTTGCAACACCACACGCCCTCATCCGGGTTCGCCTGGGCACCTTGGTCCCCTTTCACATCTCCCCCTGATCCAGCGCCGCCGACACCAACCGGGCGGTGATGTCCACCATCGGGATCATCCGCTGGTAGGCCATGCGGGTGGGGCCGATGACGCCCAGCGTGCCCACCACCTTGCCATCGGCCCGGTAGGGGGCGATGACGATGGACAGCTCTTCCATGGGCACCAGCTCGGACTCGCCGCCGATGTAGATCTGCACCCCATCGGCCCGGGCCGAGGCGTCCATCAGCTGCAGCAGGTCGGTGCGCTGCTCGAAGAGGCCAAAGAGCTGCTTCAGACGGGCCATGTCGTCTGCAAAATCGGGAATGCCGACGAAGTTGCTGCTGCCGGCGATCACCATCTTGTCGGCATCATCGCGGGCTGCATCCAGACCGGCATCGACGGCACGCTGCATCAGCTGGCTGATGTCGCGGCGCAGTTCGGCCAGCTCCGTGCCCAGGCGGCGCCTGATCTCCTCGAAGCTCACGCCGGCATAATGGGCGTTGATGTAGTTGGCGGCCTCGTGCAGCACGGACGGGCTGTAGTCGCGATCGACCTGCAGCATGCGGTTGTGCACGGTACCGTCCGGCGAAACGAGAATGAGCAGCACGCGCCGGGCCGACAGGCGCAGGAATTCGATGTGCCGGAAACCACCGTCCCGCCGCTGTGTGGACACGACACCGGCAAAGGACGACAGCTGTGACAGCAGGCCGGCGGCCCGGGTGATAACCTGTCGCGGGTCTTCGGCCACCAGCGCATGCTGCATCTGGCTGCTCTCACCCGCATCCAGCGGCTGGACGGTGAGCAGCGAATCGACGAACAGCCGGTAGCCGCGCGGCGTGGGCACCCGGCCGCTGGAAGTGTGGCGGTGGGCAATGAAGCCGTGCTCTTCCAGATCGGCCATCACGTTGCGGATGGTGGCCGGCGACAGATCGAGCCGCGAATACTGTGACAGCGTGCGCGACCCCACCGGCTGGCCATCGACGATGTAGTGCTCGATCAGGGATTTGAGAAGGATGCGGGCGCGTTCGTCCATGCAGGGCGTTTCACAGAGGCTGATCCAGGCAGGCCCGGTCCGGGCGGGGTATCAGGTGCCCCACTGGACGGGCGCGGCTCACGGTCCGATGGTACGACGATACGACAGTGCAGCGGAGCACGGGCCGGCCCGTTCTCTGGGCCTGGGCATCCGGCGAACCGGCCCTGCGACCATCCATCTGCCCTGACCGGGTTCACGACATGGTCCCGGGGGGCATGAACCGGCTGACACAGGCCAGACGACACGGGCCAGACCACACGGGCCGGATGACATAGACCAGATGGCATAGGCCGGATGGCCGGAACGGTGTTCTGTATCATGCAATTATGCGGAATTATGGTTCAATCCGCCGCATGCCGGGCTGCAGACCCCGGCCGGTCGTTCTTCACAGGTTCCCGGAACCATGAGTGCTTCCTTCAAGACCATCGCACTGTTCAGCCGCCCGCAGACGGACGGGCTGGACGGCCGCATCCTCGACGAGATCGATGCCTGGCTCAGCCAGCGGGGCATCCAGGTGATCACCCAGACCAGCCGCAGTGTGCGTCTGATCCAGGCCGCCGGACACCGGGCGGATCTGGCGCTGGTGGTGGGCGGCGACGGCACGATGCTTGGTGTGGCCCGCACGCTGGCACCGCTGCATGTGCCGGTGGTGGGCATCAACCGCGGGCGGCTGGGCTTCATCACCGACATTCCGCTGACGGACTGGCAAACCGCGCTGACCGCCATTCTGGACGGAGAATATGCCATCGAGGAGCGTGCGCTGATCGAGGCCCAGGCATGGCGGGGCGAGCGCCAGCTGTTCAATGCGCGGGCGCTGAACGATGTGGTGATCAGCCGCAGTTCGCGCGCCGGCATGATCGAGATCGAGGTCAGTGTGGACGGACTCTACATGTACAGCCCGCGCGCAGACGGCCTGATCGTGGCCACACCCACTGGTTCGACGGCCTATGCGCTGTCGGTGGGCGGGCCGCTGATGCATCCTTCGCTGCGCGGCTTCGTGCTGGCGCCGGTGGCGCCGCAGTCGCTGTCGAACCGCCCCATCCTGCTGCCCGACAACTGTACGGTGGAACTGACCATCCGCCACGGCCGCCATGCACGCCTCAATTGCGACATGCAGACTTTTTCCGAGCTGGAGGAAGGCGACCGGGTGACACTGCGCCGCTCACGGGATGCCAGCCGTTTCCTGCATCCGCCGGGCTACAGTTATTACGCCACGCTGCGTTCCAAGCTCAACTGGCACGAGATTCCGGGGCTGGAGCCACGGCGGGACTAGCGCGAATCATGGACCCGTACATCCCTGCCCCTCTTTCCAGAACGCACAGAACAAGGCGGCGGCACCAGGGCCGAATGCCTTCGGGACACGGTCAACACGGTCGTGGGCCTGGACGAACGAGTCCATGACCGGCGCCAGGACACATTTTCAGACATCATCAGGACACACCGGCCGGCGCTGCGTCAACGGAACGCGGGCGCCGGGGCCGCTCATCGGGAGCCTCCATCATGCTGCACTGGTTGCGACTCAGGGATTTCGTGATCGTCGAATCGGCCGAGATCGAATTCGGGCCGGGCTTCACCGTGCTGACCGGCGAGACCGGCGCGGGCAAGTCGATTCTGCTGGATGCGATGGGCCTGGTGCTGGGCGGACGCAGCGATGCCACGCTGGTCCGCGAAGGGGCCGAGCGGGCCGACATCTCGGCGCAGTTCGGCATCGACGACACACTGGCCGCCTGGCTGGCCGAACATGATCTGGCCGGCGACCCAGGCACCCTGCTGCTGCGGCGCATCGTCGAGAAGGACGGCCGTTCGCGGGCACAGATCAACGGTCATCCCAGCACGATTGCGCGGCTGCGCGAGCTGGGCGAGCAGCTGGTGGACATTCACGGCCAGCACGAGTCGCAGCATCTGCTGCGGCCGGGTGCCCAGCGCGAGCTGCTCGACCGCATGGCCGGACAGGAAAGGCAGCTGGCCGAGCTTGGGCAGCACTGGCAGCAGTGGCAGAAAGCCGCCAGGGCACTGGAAGCGGCCCGTCATGGCTCGCGCGAAGAGGCCATCCGGATCGAGCGGCTGCAGTGGGAGATCGATGAACTTTCGCAGCTGCGGCTGGCACCAGGCGAGTGGGAATCGCTGTCGGCCGAGCAGCAGCGGCTGTCGCACGCCCATGACCTGCTGGCCGGCGCCGACGCCCTAGTCAATGCACTGGAGCGGGACGACGATGCCATCAGCAGCCGGCTGGGCAGCCTGCAGACACGGCTGCGCGGGCTGGCCGAGATCGACCCGGCGCTGAAGAATGCGGCCGAGCTGCTGGATTCGGCGCTGATCCAGATCGACGAGGCGGCCAGCGAGCTGGGGGCCTACGCCGAGCGGGTGGACATCGACCCCGAGCACTTTGCCGAGGTGGAACAGCGGGTAGCGACGCTCTTCAATACGGCCCGCAAGCTGCGCCTGCAGCCGCAGGATCTGGCCGCCCATCTGGAGGCCCTGCAGGCGGAACTTGCGCAGCTGGGTGCCGCGGTGGACATCGACAAACTGGAAGCCCGCTGTGCGCAGGCCGAAGCCGAATACCACAGGCTGGCGGAAAAAATCTCGGCTACCCGGAAAAAAACCGCCGTGAAACTGGCCGGCGAGGTGACGGAGCAGATCGAACGGCTGGGCATGCCGGGCACACGCCTGCTGATTGCCTGCACCGCCACGCAGCCGGGGCCATCCGGACTGGATACGGTGGAATTCCAGATTGCCGCGCACGAGGGCGCCACGCCACGGCCCATTGCGAAAGTGGCTTCAGGCGGCGAACTGTCACGCATCGGGCTGGCCATTGCGGTGCTGGCAGCCCGCTCGGCACCGGTGTCGATCCTGATCTTCGACGAGGCCGATACGGGCGTGGGCGGTGCCGTGGCGGCGGTGATCGGGGAGCTGATGCAGCGGCTGGCCACCGATTCGCAGGTGCTGTGCGTGACGCACCTGCCGCAGGTGGCGGCCCGCGCCGATCATCATCTGAAGGTGCTGAAGACGCGCTCTGCCCATGCGGTCTCGAGCCGGGTGGACCGGCTGGACGCTGCCGCCCGCGAGGAGGAGATCGCCCGGATGCTGGGCGGCAAGAAGATCACGGAGACGACGCGGGCGCATGCGGTGGAGCTGCTGGAGGCGAGCCGGCGGTAGAAGACGGCGACCGGGACGGCTTCATGCAAGTACCACCGCGTGTCACTGTACCTGCCACGATCCCCCCACCGCCGACAGCAGCGTGATGTAGTTGTTCAGCCGGTTGGCCTGCAGTGACAGCAGCGTGTCCTGGGCGGAGAGGCTGGTGCTTTCGGCGGTGGAGAGTTCCAGATAGTTCACCAGTCCGCTCTGGTAGCGGTTGCGCACGACGCGTTCGGATTCCTGTGCCAGCTCGACCAGACGCTGCTGGTCGGCCTCCTGGTTGCGCAGGGTCTGGAAGTTCAACATCCCGTCTTCCACTTCCTGCAGCGCCTTGAGCACTGCCTCGCGATAGGCGGCCACCTTCTCGTCATAGGCAGCCTCCTGCTGCTGCAGGGTGCTGCTGCGGGTGCCGCCATCGAACAGGGTACCCGCCAGCTGGGTACCAACCGACCAGGAGCGCAGCGGCGAGGAAATCAGGTTGGCCACGGTCTCGGCACCCAGGGTGCCCGAGGCGGTGAAGGTCAGATCCGGGAGCCAGGCACTGCGGGCGATGCCCAGTTCGGCATTGGCCGCGGCCACGGCCCGCTCGGTGGCGCGCACGTCGGGGCGGCGGACCAGCAGGTCGATGGACAGGGTTTCGGGCAGGGCCGGCACGGACGGCAGCTGGACGGGCGGTGCTGTCTGGCCAGATGCCTTGTCAGGACCATCAGCCCCCTCGGTACCCGGCTTCACTGTTTTCCTGGTACCTGATGCATCCGCGGTCTTTCTGAAACCGGAGGCACTGGATGAGCCAGCACCGGGCATGCCCGATGTTTGCAGTGTCCCTGCGCCCGACGCTTCCGGGCTTCCTGCGCCGGATGCAGAGGGCATCGCCGCACCCGACGAACCGATCTGCCGCCCGAGCACGGAACCGGCAGCCGGTTTCAGCATCTCTGCCGTCAGCGCCGACGGAGGGATACCCATCAGCACGGCCATGGCGTGGCGTTCGGTGTCGCGGCTGCTGACCAGTTCGTGGCGCTGGGTGAGCACGGTCTGCAGCCGGGTCTCGGCCTGTACCACATCGGCCCTGGCCACCAGGCCCGAGGCATGCTGGTTGCGCACGAGCTTCAGCGAGCGCTCGGCCGTGGCAATGGAACGCTCCAGCAGCACCAGCCGAGCCTCGGCCAGGCGCATGCGCCAGTAGGACTGGATCAGGCTGACCTGGGCCTGCAGTTCGGCCGCCTTGCGGTCGGCCTCGGCAGCTTCGAGGGATGCCCGGCTGCCCTCGACCTTGGCCGATACACGCCCCCACAGGTCCGGTGCCCAGCTGATGGAGGTGCCGGCCTGCACGCTGTTGGCCACCCCCAGCCCACCCGACATGCCGGACAGACCGGACATGCCACTGCTGCCCGTGGTGCCGGTCGTGGAGGTTCCGCTGCCCGACATGGCGCTGCTCAGGCTGCTGCTGGCACTGCCGCTGGCCTTGGTGCCCTGGCGGGTACCCCCGGCATTGGCGGTGACCTGCGGCAGCCGCGAGGCACCGGCACCGGCCAGCACGGCACGGGCCTGCCGGATACGGGCCTCGGACTGGGCCAGGGTCAGGTTGCCGCTCTGCTGGCGCGCCAGCAGGTGGGTCAGTACCGGGTCATCGAAGGCTGCGCCGTTGAGCAGCGTGACGGTGGCCAGCGGCGTGGGGATCTGGCTGGCATCGGCAGCCGGCTGACCAGCGCCACGCTGTCCGCCCTCGCCCTGACCGGCGTTGCTCTCACCGTTGCGCCCGGAATCCGTACCACGCGCGCCGTCCTGACCGGTTGCGGCCTGCCCGGCCGACGACACCAGGTGCCAGCCTGTATTCTGTTCCAGCGGGGCATCCAGGTCGGCTTTGGGCTGCTGGTAGGGGGCAATCACATTGCAGCCGCTGAGAACCAGGGCAATGCTGGCGGCCAGCAGGGAACGGCGAAACAGAGGAGTCATGACGGTCTGGAATGAGTCTGATCGGAAATGAATGCAAAAGACATCCGGCCCCGAAAACAAACGTCCGGATGTGAATTTCGATGACGGGGGCGCCCCTGGAAAGGGCCTGCGCGGGGATGCATGAGTTCATCACACGCGCAGGCAGGGGTGAACGGGTTCATGACACGCGCCGGGGTGGGCAGAACCATCACACGCACTGGCGTTTCAGTGTAAGCGCCCTGAAGCACCCCCTGCCCCAACGATGTTGGTAGGTTACCCCCCTTTCGGACGGGAGCAGCGCGGGCAGTCCGGAGTGGCAGCATCCCGAAGTGGCAGCATCCACAGGAAATCCTCTCCCCCCGGACGGGAGCGGCACAGACAGACGACCTGGAGCTTCCCGCTGCCATCAGGGCACCACCTCGTCGCCCTCTCCCTCGATACCATTGGGCCGGCTGGCAAACCAGGTGGCGAGGATGGGGCCGGAGACGTTGTGCCAGAAGCTGAACACGGCGCTGGGCACGGCCACGACGGGCGATGCGGCAAAGTGCAGGCCGGCCAGGGTGGCACCCAGACCCGAGTTCTGCATGCCCACTTCGATGGCGATGGCCTTGGCGTCATAGAACGGCAGCCTGAAGAGCCGGGCCGCCAGCAGGCCGCCCAGATAGCCCAGACCATTGTGCAGCACCACCACACCGAAGATCAGCAGGCCGGAATCGATGATGCGGTCCTTGCTGCCGCCCACCACGGCGGCCACGATCAGCACGATGGCAATGACCGAGACCAGCGGCATGCTCTCGGCCACATGATCGACACGGTGCCCCAGCAGGGTCTTCAGGATCAGCCCGACGATGATCGGCAGCAGCACCACCTGCAGCACCGAGATGAACATGGCCGAAGCATCGACCTGCAGCCACTGCGAAGCGAACAGCCAGAACACGAACGGGGTCAGTACCGGCGCGAGCAGTGTGGCCACGGTGGTGCAGGCCACCGACAGCGCCGTGTTGCCCTTTGCCAGATAGGTCATCACGTTGGACGCCGTGCCGCCCGGGCAGGCCCCCACCAGGATCACGCCCACCGCCAGATCGGGCGGCAGGCCGAAAGCCTTGCACAGCAGCCAGGCCAGCCCCGGCATGACCAGGAACTGGGCACAGACCCCCACCAGCACGGCCTTCGGATAGCGCAGCACACCGGTGAAATCCTTCACCGACAGGGTCAGGCCCATGCCCAGCATGACCAGCGCCAGCAGGTACGGAATCCAGGGACCGAGGCTTTTGGATTCAGCGGGAAAGAAAAAGCCCACCAGGCCAAAGGCCAGCACCCACAGTGCAAAGGTCTTGTTGGTGAAACGAACGATTTTGAGCAGGGTATCCATGAAGGCAGATGTCGGCAGGAAGGAAGATGGGCCGGCAGGAAACCGTGAAAGGACCGGCCGTTGAGGGCATGATGACGGGTTGCTTCATCACAGGATGCAAACGTAACGCATTATGTCACGACCCTTTCGGCCCACTTCCCGTGTGCCCCCGCCCTGATCCTTCATCCCCACCCTTCCTGCGCTGCAACCTTGCCAGCAGCAGGTACAGCGCCGGCGTGGTGTAGAGGGTGATCAGCTGGCTGACGGCCAGACCGCCGATGATGACCAGACCCATCGGCCGGCGCAGCTCACCGCCATCGCCCAGCCCCATGGCCAGCGGGATGGCACCGGCCAGGGCCGCCAGGTTGGTCATCAGGATGGGCCGCAGCCGCTGGCTGGCCGCCTGCAGGATGGCCTGCGCCGCCGGCAGGCCATTGTCGCGCTGTTTTTTCAAGGCCACGTCAATCATCAGGATGCCGTTCTTCATCACCACGCCGATGAGCAGGAACAGCCCCAGCAGCGCAATCAGGCTGAACGGCGTGCTGCTGGCCCACAGCGCCAGCAGCGCCCCCACGCCGGCCGAAGGCAGGGTGGACAGCACGGTGAGCGGATGCAGCAGGTTCTCGTACAGGATGCCCAGCACCATGTACACGGCCAGCAACACACCCAGAATGAGCCAGCCCTGCCCGTCGGTGCTGACCAGTGACTTCGGGCGGCCATCATCACCGTCGATGTCGGCGATGACGGTGGCAGGCATGCGTTCGGCATCCAGCGTCTGGCGCACGGCCTCGAGCGCCTGGGCATCGGTCACGCCCGGTGCCACCGAGAAACTGATCAGCGTGGCCGAGAACTGGTCCACGTGGCGCTCGCGGTCACGCACCATGTCGAAGCGCCAGGTGGCCAGCTCGGACAGTGCCACCTGCTTGCCTTCGGAGGTGATGATCTGCACCCGGTCCAGCGCCAGCGGGTTCTCGGTGAAGCGTTCGGACACCTCCATCACCACGTGATACTGGTTGTCGTCCTCGTACAGGGTGGCCACCTGCCGCTGTGCAAAGGCATTGCTGAGCACGGCCGAAATGTCGCTCATCGACACGCCCAGCCGGCTGGCTGCCTCGCGGTCGATGTCGAGCACGATCTGGCGGGTGTCGCCGCCCTTGCTGTAGCGCACGTTGTCCAGCTCGGGGCGGGCCGACAATGCCTTGCCCAGCCGCTGGTTCCAGTCGAGCAGCAGGTTCACGTCACCCGCCTTGAGCACGATGGTGTGATCGGCATCGTCACCGAAACGGGGGGGCGACAGCTCCAGATCCTGCTCCACGCGGCCGAAGAACATCGTGCCGGCCATCTCGGGGGCGTTGCGGCGCAGCCGGTCGATGACCTGCCGGGCCGACACCCTGCGTTCTGCCAGCGGCTTGAGCGTGATGACCAGATGGGCATTGGTCAGCCCGCCATTGCCACCGCTGGTGCCCACCACGTCCTGCACGGCCGGATCGGACAGGATCCAGCGCCGGTAGGCCTCGATGCGCGGCTGCATGACCTGGAAGGAAAAGCCGTCATCCCCGCGGATGAAGGCACCGATCACGCCGGTATCCTGCTCGGGCAGGTCGGCACGCGGCAGTTTGGCAAACAGCCAGCCGCTCAGGCCGATCAGGGCCAGCAGCAGCACCAGGCCCAGCCAGGCATGGCGCAGCATCCGGGCCAGCGAATGTTCGTAGAGCGTCTGCAGGTGATGAAAATACGCAACATGCCAGCCGGCCGGAGCTGCACGCCGCACACGCCGGGGCAGCACATGCGCACACAGCGCCGGCGTGAGGCTGACCGACACCACCAGCGAGATGACGATGGCAGCGGCCAGCGTGAGGGAGAATTCGCGAAACAGCCGCTCGATGATGCCGCCCATCAGCAGCACGGCCACGAACACCACCACCAGCGCCACGTTCAGCGCCAGCAGCGTGAAGCTGACTTCCCCCGCCCCGCGCAGCGCGGCCCGGTATGGCGACAGCCCCTGTTCGGCATGGCGGGTGATGTTCTCGAGCACGACGATGGCGTCGTCCACCACCAGCCCGGCCGCCACCACCAGCGCCATGATGCTCAGGTTGTTGAGCGAGAACCCGGCCAGCCAGATCACCGCAAAGGTGCCGATCAGCGACACCGGAATGACGGCCACCGGAATCAGCGCCTCACGCACGCGGGCCACGAACAGCCACACCACGGCGGCCACGATCAGGCAGGAAAACACCAGCGTCCACTGTGCCTCGGCCAGGCTGCCACGGATGCCCAGTGAACGGTCCATCACCACCGTCAGTTCGGCCTGTGGCGGCAGCAGCGCCTGCAGCTGCGGCAGCGTGGCCTTCAGCGCATCGATGGTGGCCACCACGTTGGCATCGGGCTGACGGCTGACCAGGGTGATGATGGCCGGTTTGTCGTTGTGGAAACCGCTGCTGTAGCGGTTCTCGACCGAATCGGTCACCTCCGCCACGTCGGCCAGCCGCACGGCCTGGCCGTTCTGCCAGCGCAGCACCAGCGCGGAAAAATCCGCTGCATTCTTCAGCGTGCGACCCGTGGCCACCAGCCAGCGGTGCTCGCCATCTTCCAGAAAGCCCTGGGCAACGTCCGGATTGGCCGCCGCCACGGCCTGACGGGCCGCCTCCAGCGACAGGCCCATGGCCGCCAGCGCCGACGGTTCGAAGCGGATGCGCACGGCCGGCAGCGAGGCACCGCCCAGCGACACCTCCCCCACCCCCTTCACCTGCGCGAGCTTCTGCTGCAGCGTGTTGGCGGCAATGTCGTAGAGCTGGCTGGGCGTGAGCGTGCGGGACGACAGCGCCAGCGCCAGAATGGGCGAGGTGGACGGATTGAGCTTGCGGAAGGTGGGCCGGCTGGGCATGCCGGGCGGCAGCTGGTCGATGACGCCGTTGATGGCCGCCTGCACGTCACGCGCCGCGTCGTTCAGATCGCGGTCGAGGTCGAAGAACATCCGCACCTCGGTGCTGCCCGTGCTGCTGGACGACGAAATGCTGGTCAGCCCCGGAATGGAACCCAGCGCCCGCTCCAGTGGCCCGGCCACCGTGGCCGCCATGCTGACCGGGCTGGCGCCCGGCAGGCTGGCCGAGACCACCACCATCGGCGTGTCGATCTGCGGCAGGGGCGAGACCGGCAGCATCCGCCAGGCCAGCAGGCCCGCCAGCAGGATGGCCAGCGCCAGCATGGTGCTGCCGATGGGGCGGCGGATGAAGGGGCGCGACAGGTTCATGTCCTGCGCCCCAGCCGCTCGAAGAACAGATACACCACCGGCGTGGTGTAGAGCGTCAGCACCTGGCTGACCAGCAGCCCCCCCACCATCACCCAGCCCAGCGGCTGGCGCAGTTCCGCCCCCGAGCCGTGGGCCAGCATCAGCGGCACGGCCCCCAGCAGTGCGGCCAGCGTGGTCATCAGAATGGGCCGGAAACGCAGCACGGCCGCCCGGTGGATGGCCTCACGGGGTGTCAGGTGCCCGTGCCGTTCGGCCTCCAGCGCAAAGTCCACCATCATGATGCCGTTCTTCTTGACCAGCCCGATCAGCAGCACGATGCCGATCACCGCCACCATGTCCAGCACCCGGCCACTGAGCAGCAGCGCCAGCAGCGCCCCCACCGTGGCCGAGGGCAGCGTGGACAGGATGGTGATGGGATGGATGGCGCTCTCGTACAGGATGCCCAGCACCAGATACATCACCACCACGGCCGCCAGCACCAGCCACAGCGTATTGGACAGCGAGGCGCGGAAGGCTTCGGCCGCCCCCAGGAAGCGGCTCTCGATGGCCAGCGGCCAGCCCAGCTGCTGCTGCACTTCTTCCACGGCCGCCACGGCCTGCCCCAGCGAGTGGCCCTCGCCCAGATTGAACGACAGCGTGGCCGCCGGGAACTGCGACTGATGGTTCACCACCACCGGCGCCTTGCGGCTGCGCCAGTGCGCCAGCGCCGACAGCGCCACCGGCGTGCCATCCGTGGCCGCCACGTACACGTGATCCAGCGCCGCCACGCCCTGCGCGCGTTCCGGGTTCTGTTCCAGCACCACCCGGTACTGGTTGGACTGGGTGAACAGCGTGGCGATCTGGCGCTGGGCAAAGGCATTCTGCAGTGCCGTGGCCACCGTCTCCACCTGCACGCCCAGCCGGGCGGCGGCGGTGCGGTCGATGTCGATGTATGCCTGCCAGCCATCGTTCTGCAGGTCGCTGCCGATGTCGGCCAGCTCGGGGCGGGCGGCCAGCGCCTGCTGCAGCTTGGGCACCCATTCGGCCAGCAGGCTGCTGTCGGGGGTGCTCAGCGTCATCTGGTACTGAGCGCGGCTGATGCGGTCCTCGATGGACAGCTCCTGCACCGGCTGGAACCACACGCCCATGGCCTGGCGTTCGGCGACCGGACGGTCGGCCATTTTCCGGCGCAGGCGCGCGATGATGGCCTGCACGTCATCGCTGCGATCTTCATGCGGCTTGAGATCGAGCAGCATGCGGCCGGTGCTGAGCGCCGTGTTGCTGCCATCCACGCCGATGAACGACGACAGGCTCTGCACGTCCGGATCGGCCAGCAGCTGCGCGGCCACGGTTTCCTGCTGGCGCTTCATCGCCTCGAAGGAGATGGTGCCGGGCGCCTGCGTCACCACCTGGATCACGCCACTGTCCTGCACCGGGAAAAATCCCTTGGGCACGGCCAGATAGAGCAGCACCGTGGCCGCAAGCGTTGCCAGCATCACCCCCAGCATCAACGGCTGGTGATCGAGCACGCGATGCAGGCTGCGGCCATAGGCGGCGATGAGGCGATCGAGAAAACCTGCGTGTCCGGCAGAACCGGCATTTCCGCCAGGATCCGCATTTCCGGACGAAGTGATGGAAACGGCATGGTTTGATGACAAATCATGCTGCTCATGGCGCGCATCCGCTCCCTGCCGCCCGTTTGCCCTGTCGTCATGAACAGGATACCCTACGGTCTGCTCTTTCGTCCTACCGTCATGCCCCTTCAGCATCCGCGCCGACATCATCGGCGTCAGCGTCAGAGACACCACCAGCGACAGGGCAATCGACACGGCCAGCGTGACGGCAAACTCATGGAACAGCCGCCCCACCACGTCCCCCATGAACAGCAGCGGAATCAGCACGGCAATCAGCGACACGGTCAGCGACACCAGCGTGAAGCCGATCTCGCGGGCCCCGTCGAGTGCGGCCTGCAGGGGCGGCTTGCCGGCCTCGCGGTGCCGGGCGATGTTCTCCATCATCACGATGGCATCGTCCACCACGAAACCGGTGGCGATGGTCAGTGCCATCAGGCTGAGGTTGTTGAGCGAATAACCGGCCAGATACATCACGGCAAAGGTGCCCACCAGCGACAGCGGCACCGCCACGGCCGGAATCAGCGTCATCCGCCCCGAACGCAGGAAGAGCAGCGTCACCAGCACCACCAGCCCCACGGCCAGCACCAGCTCGGTCTGCACGTCGCGCACCGAGCTGCGGATGCTCTCCGTCCGGTCGGTGAGAATGCGCACATCCACGCTGGCCGGCAGCGTAGCGGTCAGCCGCGGCAGCAGCTCGCGCACCCGGTCGGCCACCTCGATCACGTTGGCATCGGGCTGGCGCTGCACGCTGATCAGGATGGCGCGCTCGGCATCGGCCCAGGCGGCCAGAAAGCGGTCCTCCGGCCCCTGCACCACCTTTGCCACATCCTTCAGGCGCAGCGGCACCCCGTTCTTCCAGGTCACCACCAGATCGTCGTACTGGCTGACCGTGGTGATCTGGTCGTTGGCATCCAGAATGGTGCTGCGCACCGGACCATCGAAGCTGCCCTTGGGCAGGTTGGCATTGGCCGAGGCGATCACCTTCTGCAGGTCGGCCAGCGTCAGGCCCGCCGATTTCAGCGCGGCACTGTCGGCCTGCACGCGGATGGCCGGCCGCTGGCCGCCGGCCAGGCTCACCTGCCCCACCCCCTGCACCTGGGCGAGCTTCTGCGCCATGCGGGTGTCGATCAGGTCATGCACCTGGGGCAGCGGCAGCGTCTTCGAGCTGACCGCCAGCGTCAGAATGGGGGTATCGGCCGGATTGACCTTGCGGTAGCGCGGGGGTGACGGCATGCCCTGCGGCAGCACCCCGCTGGTATTGTCCAGCGCCGACTGCACGTCCTGCTCGGCCACGTCCATGCGCGTGTCGAGCGCAAACTGCAGCGTGATCACCGACACGCCGGCACCACTGGCCGACGACATCTGCTTGAGCCCCGAGATCTGGCCGAGGTTGCGCTCCAGCGGCGCGGTGATCATCCGCGCCACCGTGTCGGGTCCGGCCCCGGGCAGCTCGCCCTGCACCTGGATGACCGGATATTCCACCTGCGGCAGCGCCGCCACCGGCAGCAGCCGCCAGGCCAGCAGCCCCGCCACCAGCAGCGCCAGCATCAGCAGCGAGGTGGCAATGGGCCGGAGGATGAACGGACGGGAGATGTTCATGGCGTCTGCCCCGCTCAGGGTTCAGGCGGTGCGTCGCCACCCGGGCCGGCATCCCCGGCAGGCTGGGCATTCCCGCCCGCCGGTGCCGCATCACCGCGCGCAGATCCCGTACCACCCACGGCTGTTGCATTACCTCCCACGTGTCCCGGTTTGCCTGCAGCCTCATCCGGCGTGCCACCGAGCAGCGCATCGGGATCACCCTCCACCGGGGCGACGATCTTCACCCGGCTGCCGTCACGCAGGCTGTCCATGCCTTCCAGCACCACCTGCTCGCCGGCCTGCAGCCCTTCGATGACCTGCACGCGGTCCGAGGCACTGGCGCCCAGCTTCACCGTCTGGATATGGGCCTTGCCGTCACGCACCACATACACATAGTTGCCCTGGTTGCCGAACTGCACCCCGTCCACCGGCACACTCAGCGCCCCGGGCAGCGTCTGCAGGGTCAGCCGCACATTGACGAACTGGTTGGGAAACAGCTGCTCACCCGGGTTGTCGAAGCGCGCCCGCACCCGCAGCGCCCCCGTGGTGGTGTCGATCTGGTTGTCCAGCGTGGTCAGCCGGCCCGTGGCCAGCAGGCGGGATTCGGTGCGGTCCCATGCCTGTACCTCCAGGCCCCCGGACATGTTCTGCTGCGCCATCGCGTCGCGCAGCGACTGCAGCTGCACCTCGGGCACGCCGAACACCACGGAAATCGGATCGACCTGCACGATGCTCACCAGCCCGTCGGTGGTACTGGGGCCGATCATGGCGCCCACGTTGGTCTTGATGAGACCCAGCCGGCCAGTCACCGGCGCGTGGATTTTCGTGTAGCCCAGCTGCACACGGGCACTGTCCACCTTGGCCTGGTCGGCCGCAGAGCGCGCCTGCAGCTGCCGCACCAGCGCCTGCTGGGTGTCGAGCTGCTGGCGAGCCACCGAATCCTGCCTGAACAGCCGCTGATAGCGGGCCAGGTCGGCCTGCGCATTCCTGAGTTCGGCCTGGTTCTGTGCCTGGGTGGCACGGGCCTCGGCCAGGCTGGCCTCCAGCGCCCGGGCATCCAGCTCGGCCAGCAGGTCGCCGGCCTTCACCCGGTCTCCCTCCCGGAAGTGCACACGCAGCAGCCGCCCTTCCACCTGCGGCACCACCGTCACCGTGTTGTAGGGCGTGACATTGCCCACGGCCCGCACCAGCACAGGGAAGGCCCCCTTCACCACCGGGGAGACACTGACGGTGACCGGCTGCCCGCCACCGGGCCCGCCGGGGCCTCCGGGCGCGCCGGGCGGACCCGGCGGCATGTCCGCCGCCGGGGCTGTGCCGGACGAGGATTTGATGACCCAGAACCAGAGACCGGCCCCGATGGCCAGCAGCAGCAGCACCGTGACCACCAGAACAGTACGGCGGCCCGACGCCGCGCGGAACGAAGCTGACATGAAGCTGAAACAGCATGAAACAGGAAGCCCTTATCATACGGGGGTATGCCCGGCCCGAAACCATCGGCACCGGCAACTTTGCAGGAACTTTACATGCGGGGGCCGCGCGCGTTTCGCGGGACCAACACGCGTGTGGCTCTGCATTTCCTCCAACCCAGCCAGACCCCCGAATGCCTCACCGACTCATTCGCCATTCCGTCCCCCTGCTGGCGCTGGCCGCCGTCACGGCACTGGCCGGCTGCGCCTCCGACCGCTCGCGCAGCGGCTTTCTGGAGCCCTACCGCTTTGCCATTCCGCAGGGCAACTACATCAACCAGCAGATGCTGGACGAGGTGCGCACCGGCATGAGCCCCGACGAGGTGCGCCTGCGCATCGGTACGCCGCTGCTGGCCGACGTGTTTCATCCCAACCGCTGGGAATACGTGTTCCGCTTCCAGTACCCCAACGGCGAATCCGAACTGCGCCGGGTGACGGTGTTCTTTGCCGACAACCGGGTCACCGACATAAAGCATGACCCGCTGCCGGCCCGTGACGACCCGAACGACCCCGCCCTGCCCGGCTACCAGCCGAAGGAGACTGAAAAATCATGAAGATTGCCGTTGCCGGCGCCTCCGGCCGCATGGGGCGCATGCTGATCGAGGCCGTGCTCGCCGCCCCCGACATGGAGCTGGCCGCTGCCCTGGACCGACCCGGAAGCCCGTCGCTGGACGCGGATGCCGGCGCCTTCATGGGCCAGGCCACCGGCGTGACCATCACCGACCAGGCCGAAGAGGCGCTGAAGGGTGCCGACGTGCTGATCGACTTCACCCGCCCCGAAGCCACGCTGGGCTATCTGGACATCTGCACCCGGCTGGGCGTGAAGATGGTGATCGGCACCACCGGGTTTTCGGATGACGAGAAGGCACGCCTGCAGACGGCCGCCCGGCACATTGCCATCGTGCAGGCCGCCAACATGAGCCCGGGCGTCAACATCGCCATCCGCCTGATCGAACTGGCCACGCAGATGCTGGCAGACACCGACATCGAGGTGATCGAGGCCCACCACAAACACAAGGTGGACGCCCCGTCCGGCACCGCCCTGGCCATCGGCGAGGCCATTGCCACCCAGCTGGGCCAGCCACTGAAGGAAATCGGCGTGTTTGCCCGCGAGGGCCATACCGGCCCGCGCCAGCCCGGTTCCATCGGGTTTTCCACCATTCGCGGTGGCGACATCGTGGGTGACCACACCGTGCTGTTTGCCGGCACCGGCGAGCAGATCGAGATCCGCCACCGCGCCACCAGCCGCGCCCACTATGCCGACGGCAGCCTGCGTGCCTGCCGCTTCCTGGCCGGCCAGGCCCACGGCCTGTTCGACATGCGGGCCGTGCTGGGCCTGCCCGGCAGCCGGACTGCCGGCTGACCCCCGTCAGCCCTTCTGTGCCCCGATGGCCGTCAGCACCGTATCCACCGTCAGCAGTTCAGGCAGCCGGCGGGGGGCGGCATTGGGGTCACGCCCCTCGAAATACAGGTAGAGCGGCACGCTGTTGCGGCCATAACGGGCCAGCTCGGCCGAGATGGCCGGATCACGCTTCGTCCAGTCGGCCTTGAGCAGCAGCACGTTGCGCTCGCGGAAGGCGGCCTGCACCTCGTCGCGATCCAGCGCCACCTTCTGGTTCACCTGACAGCTCAGGCACCAGGCGGCCGTGAAATCGACGAACACCGGCACGCCGGCCTGACGGGCCGCCGCAAAGCGCTCGGCCGACCAGGGCTGCCAGCCGCGGCAGGCGGCGGGCAGCTTGCCATCGGCCCCAGGCCGGCAGGCGCCACTAGCCCCGCCAGCCGCCGAACCCGGCATCCCGGCAACACCCGCACCGGCCGCCACGGCCGACCCCGACGCCACCGCAGCCACGGCCTCCGTACCCTGTGCCTGCGCCACCGAGGCATCGGCCACCACCGGCAGCCGGCTCAGCAGCCCCACCACGGCGCCCAGCGAGAGCAGCGCCACGAAGATCCAGGCCGGCGTACTGCGTGCCCCGCGCGGGCGCAGCTCGAACTGCCAGCGACCATAGATCCAGCAGCTGAAGGCCAGGAAGATGGCCGCCAGCAGCAGCAGCAGTACGCCTTCGGCCTCGGCCTGCAGGGCCAGCACCCAGGTCAGCCACGCGGCCGTGATGAACATCGGGAAGGCCAGGAACTGCTTGAAGGTCTGCAGCCAGACCCCCGGACGCGGCAGCATGGCCAGCAGGCGCTGGCTGCTGGCCAGCAGCAGATACGGCAGCGCCATGCCCACGCCGATGGCCACGAACACCGCCAGCACCAGCAGCGCCGAGCTGCTGAGCGTGAAGCCCACCGCACTGCCCATGAAGGGCGCCGTGCACGGCGTGGCCACCACCACCGCCATCACGCCGGTCATGAAGCTGCTCCCGTAGCCCTGCCGGCTGCCCTGGCCACCACCCATGGCACCCAGCTGGGTGAGCCGGGTACCGGTTTCGAACACGCCGAACAGGTTCAGGCCGATGACCACGAAGAGCAGCGCCAGCACCGCCACGAACACCGGCGACTGCAGCTGAAAGCCCCAGCCCGCCGCCTGTCCCAGCGCGCGCAGGCCCAGCAGTACCCCGGCCAGCGCCACGAAGCTCACCACCACACCGAGACCGAAGACCATGGCGTGCCGCCGTGCCTCGGCCGGCTTGCCGGCAGCGGCCTCGGTGAACGACAGCACCTTCAGGCCGATGACCGGGAACACACAGGGCATCAGGTTGAGGATCAGGCCGCCCAGGAAGGCGCCCAGAATGGCCCCGGCCAACGTCAGCCAGCTACCCTCGCCCTCTCCGGCACCGGTCAGCTGTGCCAGTGCGCCGCTGGCCTCGGTCATGCTCTGGCCGTTCTCGGCGGCCGTGCCGTCGGTGCCCGGCTGGGCCCCCATGGCTCCCGGTGTACCGGCTGCCGGCGTACCGTCTGCGGCCCCCGAGGCACGACTGGCGCCCCCCCCGGCAGCAGCACTGCCGCCGCCGGTCGACGCCCCCTGTGCGGAAGCCGCCGCACCACCCGTGGCAGCCGCGGCCCCTGATGCCGCCGGCGTAGCACCGGAAGCAGCGCCTGCACCGGCCGCCGCGTCCGGCCCTGCTCCGCTGCCGGCATCCTGTCCCGCAGCCCCCGTGGCAGCCCCTGCGGCTGCCGGGGCAGCACCGGCCTGGCCGGCCTGCGCACCCGTCCGGGCGCCTGCGGCCTCAGCACCGGTGGCTCCACCCTGGGCCGCCCCCATCTGCAGCTGCCCCATGAAACTGCCCTTGCCCTGCGCCGCCTGGGCGCCCTGGCCCCCGCCTTCGGCACCCGACACATCCACCTGCACCGGCTCGTTGACGGAAACCGTACGGGCCGCCACCGGCACCACCGTCTGCGACTTCAGGGCCAGTTCCACCGGCTGCCGGCCATCGATCACCACCATGCCGCCCTGCGCCTCCCAGCCGGCCTCGGCCGTGCGCATGGCCTGTTCGTCCAGCTCCAGGGCAATGCCGTAGCGCCCCGACTCACCGGAAATCTCGATGAGCTTCTGGGGGGCCGCCGGACGCACCACCCCGGCAAAGTACGGCAGGAACAGCGCCGACTTCGGTGCCTTCTCCTCGGTCAGCGCCGCCGGCAACACCAGCACGGCCTGTCCGCCCCGCTGCCACCAGCCCGCCTGGGCCGGTTTCTGGTCAGCGGCCGGGGCATGACGGCGGGCATCCTCGAAGCCGGCCTGTTCGGCCTGGTCATGCACGGTGGCCCCGCCCACGGGAATGTCGAGCTGCAGCGCAGCCTCACCGGGGATGCACACCTCCTTGCAGATCAGCCATTCGGTGTGCACCTGAAAATGCGCCTGCCGGCCCGCGAAACCCGCCGGCAGCGTCACGTCACGATAGATGAGGGCCTCGCCCTCGTAGCCATAATTGGCCAGCGGCCCGATGGCCAGCCGCGAAGGCGCCGGCCAGCGGATGTCCGAATAGCGGGTACCCTCCGGCCCCTCCAGCACGAAACTGGTGGGAAAGCCCGTGTCGCCGGGGTTGCGCCAGTAGGTGTGCCAGTGGGGATCGTGCCGCAGCCGCAGCCCCACCCGGAAGGTCTCGCCCGGCACCACCTGGGTGGCATCGGAAACCAGCTCCACCTCCAGCGAACCCACCCGCTGCGGGCCGGTTTTCCAGTCGGTGGCTGCCGGCTGGCCCCCCGCAGGCGCCGCCCCTGTGGCCGAAGCCGCCGCGGCCCCCGCCGTGGCCGGGGTCTCTGCCCCCCCCTGGGCCGTGTCGCCGGCATGGGCCGACAGGGCAGGCACGGCCCCCAGCAGGGATGCGCCCAGCAGCAGGGACGGCAGCACGGGGGATCGACACAGGGACAGCGGCCAGCGGAACGGGTTCTTCATCGTCGGTCGGGAAAGAGGTTTGTACGGGAGGTGGGGACCCGGGCGCAGAATGCGCTGCCCCGATGGTAGCGGCAGGCCGGCCGGTTGACCATGACACAACCCCGGCATTCCTCCCGCACCGGTCACGTTGGATACATCTTTCGTGATATGTGTAAGGGATTCCTGCATCCGGGCAGGGACATGACGGCCGGCTGCTGCGCCGCCATCCCCTCTGTCGCCGCGGCACCGGGAGGCATTACACACCCGGCCGTCTGCGACGGTCGGCAGGGGCCGGGCAGAAGATGCCCGAACCGCAGCATGCCGGCACGCCACGGCACCACGGCAGGCGCGGCCTGCCACCCGATGGCCATCATGGCGGCTATGGCCATCGCCGTCATGACAGCAATGGCCGTCATGGCAGCAGCCAGATGGCAGCAATGGCACAAACAGCAGCCCGCGGCTGCAGGGAAATGGACCAGCGAAAGACAACGGTGAACCGGCCTGGCGGGATGACAGCTACATCCAGCCCCCAGCACCTCGTGGGGTCCGGCCCGACAGGCGGGCTGCCAGCGCCCGTCACCGGCACCTGTCACCAGCGTCCGGTCCCGCCAGCGGACGGCCATCGGCCGTGCATGGCAAAATCGGGGGTAATGCGTGTGGCGGGCCTCCACAGGTCCAGTCACCTGCACCGGTGCGTGGCCACGGCCCGTTCCGGATCAACCAGGGTGCCGACATGTCCATGGCACGCGCGAGCGGCGCTGTACCTTTGATGTCGGTTGCCTTGACCCTCCTGTGACAAATCCCTACTATCCCCGGGCATGGAAACCGATCTCCAGCTTTTGGCCGAGCGCGTGAAGCGCCTGCTTGAAATTTCCCGTCAGCTTTCGGACGAGAACCAGCTTCTGCGTGGCCGCCTGGGTGAGGCCGCCATGACCCAGGCCGACATGCAGCAGCGGCTGGCCGAGGCGCGTGCCCGCGTCGAATCGGCCCTGGCCCGCCTGCCCCTGCCCCAGACCGACAAAGACTGAGTTTCGGAATCCCGCCCATGTCCATGGAACAGATCGAGGTCAAGATCCTTGACCGCACCGTCAAACTGCAGGTGCCCTCCAGCGAGAAGCCCCGGCTGATGAACGCGGTCCAGATCGTCGACCAGAAGATGCGCAGCATTCGTGATGCCGGCATGGCCCACGGTACCGAACGCATTGCCGTGCACGCCGCCCTGCAGATCACCTACGAGTTTCTCGGCCAGCCGGTCGACTCGGGCGCCGCCACCATCGAACAGGTGCAGACCCTGGTGGCCAAACTCAACAACGACCTCGACGAGGAAATCCGCCGTCACGACGGGGTGCGCTGAGGCGCCAGCGTGCTGAACCACCGGTACGCTGAACCACCTTTGCGCTGAGCCGCTGATACACTGGACAGCCGATACGCTGGACAGCCGGTGCACTGAACCGGCATTTCGGCATGGTACGGCAGGAGCCGGCCGGGATAACCAGGACGACATGAAGGTTTCGGGCAGACAACGGGTACCGACCATTCATCGGTCACACCCTGAAAGATGAATGACCGCACTTGCCACGGGCCGTAAACAAGCGCGTATAATTGCTTCAACCCTGCAGTGTTCGTTCAGGCCATATATTCCTTGAACCAATGCGATGCATGAGGTGAAGAAAAACAGGTACGCCACTGTTGCGATCGTCCCTTTTGCGGATGAACCTGATGTGGCTGCTCTCTTTGCCGACCTGAACTGAAATCACGGTTCAGGATGCCGGCCAACCGGCACAGGCGGGGTTACCCATTTCCTCAAAAAAGGCCCGGCAGTATCGGGCCTTTTTTGTGCCTGCACGCAGCCGGTGCGTCCCTTGGCAACAACACGGCGCAGCACCACGGTACGGCACTCCAGCCGCCGATTTCCCGCTGCACATTCCTTCGCTGGCACACACGTGCCCAAGCGTATCCCCGGCGCACCTGCGCAGGACACGTGCCACAGGTGGATACCCTGGCTGGAGCGTGTTCTGGACGCATTCACCCCCAGACTCGTCGCGGCCATGTACTGACAGGCGCACTGGACAGGTCAGATTGGCTGCCCCTGCACCAGCCGTTGCATTTTCTTGACGAATCGGCAGCCGCGGCCGACGCCCGGCGGGCCGGAACGGCCATCTGTGAACAAAGACTAGGGATTCTGCGACAAAAAAGGAAGTATGGGCGCATCACGGACTTCGTTGCCCCTTTTTACCATGGCGTCGCAAAACACTATCCCGTCCGCTCCGCTCGCGCCCGAACACCTGTCCCCCGTCTCCGCCCAGGCTGACCGGCCACACACGCTGCCCGCGCAGTCCGGCCTGCTGGCGGCGGCGCCCAATCCGGCCAAGATGCCGGGCCGACGGGGTCACCACCACGATGACGACGACCGGACCTGCGAGGACCGGGACGAAAAACAGGCACGCACCAGGGACGATGACGATTCGGACAACCGCTGCGCCATTCTGCTGCCGCACCATGGCGGCATGAATGCGGCAGGCGCTGCCGCCGAAGCCACCGGCGCCGCGGCCGGGGAAGCAGCCGGCACCACGGCTGCAGGTGTTGCCACAACGGGTGGCACAGCAGCCGGGGGAACCGCAGCGGCCGGCACCGCTGCAGGCAGCATGGCCACGGGCGGTATTTCTGCCAGTGGCATGGCCGCAGGCAGTGCAATGACCGGAACGGCAGCCGCGGGCGCCACAACAGCCGGCACCGGCGCCCTGGGCACCTTCACCGCTGCCTCCCTGGCCGCCGGCTCGGCCGTGCTGCTGGGCGGCATTTCCGCCGTGGCCAGCGGCCACGACGGCCATGGCGGCGGCCGGCAGCCTTCCGGCCGCAACGAGACCGCCAGCACCGAACCGCTGAAGCCCGCCGTGCAGACCCCGGTCCAGACCGTGGCACACGACGGCGAACACACGCTCGACGCCGCCCTGTTCGGCCGGGGCGTAACGGGCAAATCCATCGACTACGTCGTGCTGCAGCGCGTACGCGTGCGCAGCGGCAGCACCGACGGCGGCACGGATACCGGTGCCGACGACACCACCAGCGGCCTGTGGCTGCGTCACGACGACGGCTCCGCCCCCACCCGCCTGGCACCCGGCGCCATCATCGCCAAAGCCGATTTCGGCCGCGTGTTCTGGAGCGCCGAAGACAACGCCGGCGGCGAATTCCAGTTCGTTGCCAGCGATGCGCGGGGCGTGCCAGTCGGCGGTGCCACACCGCAGATCGTGACCGTGCAGGAGCTGCCCCCGGTACCCGTATATCCGGAACAGCCCGTCAGCTACACCGTCGCCCACGACCAGACACTGGCCATCGACGCCCAGGCCCTGGCCGGCCAGAACCCGAAAACGGCCCCGGCCGGTGGCGTGCGCATCGACGGCATCGATGCCAGCCAGGCCGACGGCAGCACGCCCGCCCTGTACCTGAAGGCAGAAGACGGGACACTGACCGCCGTGACCGCCGGCACCGTGGTGGCACCGGCCGACTTCGGCCGTCTCGTCTGGGACAGCGCCCACAATGACGGCGGCAGTTTCCGCTTCACGGCCCTGAACGCCAGCGGTGAGGCAACCGGCACCCCGCAGACCGTCACCATCCACGAAGCCCCCCTCGCCCCCGTCTATGCGGACGATCTGGGCTTCAAGGCCAGCCACGACGCACAGCACCCGGTCGACAGCACCCTGTTTGCCGGCCAGGACGCCACCCGTCGCCCGCCGGCCGTGCGCATCCTGTCCCTCTCCGAAAACGCCGACAAGGCCGACGGCCTTTCGCCCCTGTACATCCAGTATCCGGGGAACCGGGTGTTCCTGAAGCCGGGCGACACCATCAGCGCCGAGGACTTCGACAAGGTCCGCTGGGACGCCATGAACTCCGAGGGCGGCAGCTTCCGCTTCATGCCGGTGGATGCGCAGGGGGCCGACGTACCCGGCTGGACGGCCCAGACCGTCACGGTACGCGAGTATCCCGACTATCCGGATTATCCGGAGGCGCCGCCCACCCATGTCGTGCCGCAGGACGCCATGCTGGCCCTGCCCGCCACCGTCTTTGCCGGCAACCGCCCGGCCAGCAGTCCGGCTTTCATCCAGATCTCGGCCATCGATGCCACCATCCAGGACGGCACTGGCTCGCCCCCCATGCTGAAGGGCGAAGACGGCCGGCTCACCCCGCTGAAGGTGGGTGACATCGTGCCGGCCGCCCAGTTCGGCCAGATCCGCTGGGATGCCGGCCACAACGGCGGTGGCAGCTTCGAGTTCATCGCGCTGGACGCCGACCAGGATCCCCTGCCCCACCTGCCGGCGCAGGTCGTGCAGGTGCACGAATCGCCCGTTGCGCCCACCTATGCGGCCAACAGCACCGTCCCGGTGGCGCACGACGGCGTCGCCAGCATGAAGGCACAGATTCTGGGCGGTACCGCCTCGGAAAACCGTCCGGCCCAGGTACGCATCGACCGCATCAGCCCGGAGGGCGATACCGACGCCAGCCGGCCGGCGCTCTACATCGACCGCGACGGCACGAAGGAGCCCCTGCAGGCCGGCAGCGTCGTCGATCGCGCCGATTTTGCGCTGGTGCGCTGGGATGCCGGTGACAACGACGGCGGCCAGTTCAGCTTCACGGCCCTGGACGGCGACGGGGTGCCCATCGTCGATGCCAGCCGCCAGCCCGTCAGCCAGACCGTGACGGTGCACGAATCGCCCGAAGGCCCGGTGTACGACAACGACACCCCGCTGCTGGTGGCCCACGACCAGACACTGCCCATCGATGCCAGCGTGCTGGCCGGCAGTGATGCCGACCGCAAACCGGCCTTCGTGCAGATCGTGGCCATCGACCCGGCCCACCCCGACCAGGGAGCACCCGGCCCCCTCGGTCTGGTCTCTGCGACCTCTCCGGCCGGAGAACCCGTGCGGGCCGGGCAGACCATCAGCACCGACGATTTTGCCAACCTGCGCTGGGACAGTGCCCACAACGAAGGCGGCACCTTCCGCTTCATCCCGCTGGACGGGCAGCAGCAGCCCATCGTGGGCTTTGGCGAGCAGACCGTCACCGTGCGTGAATCGCCGCTGCCGCCCGTCTACGACAGCACCCGGCTCACCCTCGACGTGGAGCAGAACCTGACGCACGCCCTGGCACGCTCGCTGTTCGACGGCAACGACCCCTCCCGTGCCCCCAGCTTCGTGGCCATCACGAAGGTCAGCGTCAACGATGCCGAGGCCGATCACCCCAGCGGCCTGATGCTCCGCTACCCGGATGGCTCGCTGCATCCGCTGCCCGCCATGCCGATGGTGCTGAGCCAGGCCGCCATCAACAATCTGGTCTGGGACGCCCGCCACAACACCGGCGGCAAGTTCACCTTCGTGGCGCTGGACAGTGCCTATATGCCGCTGCTGAGCGCCGACGACCAGGTGATCCGGCGCACCATCACCATCAACGAACCGGCCCTTGCGCCGGATTATCCGGCCAGCCGCGAGGCCCTGAACACGGCACACGATGCGGTCGTGACGCTGAACCCTTCCCTGTTCACGGGTGACACGGAGAACAAGGCCCCCGCGAAGATCCGGATCACGGCACTGCAGGTGGACGAGCACCGCACGCCCGAGGCCCCTGCCCTGCAGATCGATGCCGATGGCAAGGGCGGCACCGTCCCCACCGCCCTGAACACCGGTGACACCATCGACGCGGCCGATTTTGCCAAGCTTTCGTGGAACACCGTCGGCAACAAGGGCGGCAGCTTCACCTTCGTGCCGCTGGACAGCAAGGGCAACGAGATCCCGAGTGCCGTCGCCCAGACCATCACCATCCATGAGGACCAGCTGCCCGCCCCGCAGTACGATGATCCTGCGGCCCCCATCGTGACACCGCACGACCAGGACGTTGCCCTGCAGGCCGACACCTTCATCGGCACCATCCCCGGCAATGCCCCGCCGAAGATCCGCATCACGGCCATCGATGCCCTGAACGATGCCGGCCAGAACACGACCACCGGCAACACCCTGCAGATCGACCGTGACGGCGCGGGCGGCGAGGCCCCCGTGCAGGTCAGCGTCGGCCAGCTGATCGACCGCGCCGACTTCGACAAGCTCAGCTGGAACGCCACCGGCAACGCCGGCGGCAGCTTCTCGTTCGAGCAGGTCGATGCCAACGGCGAGCTGATCCCCACCACCCGGGTGCAGACCATCACCGTGCATGAATCACCGGTGGCGCCCACCTATGCCGGCGAGGGCTCGACCGTGAACACGGCCTGGAACTGGGCACACCCGTTTGCCCGCGTTCCGGACATCGAGAACAGGCTGCTGGGCACCGATGCCGCACACCGTCCGGCCTACCTGATGGTCACGGAAGTCAATCCGGTCAACCAGACCAGCCAGGCCGAATCGCAGGCACCGCTCACCCTGCGCCACGAGGCCCAGGGCAGCACGCCGGCCCGCACCGTGGTCATTCCGGGCGCAGGCGCCGACAGCACCCAGGCCGAGGCGGAGCAGTCGATCATTGCCGCCGGGGACGTGAGCAAGCTGTACTGGAACGGCAAGTTCAACGACGGAGGCTTCTTCACCGTGGTGGCGCTGGATGCCGACAAGGAGCCCATCCTGGGTGCCGACGGCAAGCCCGTGACCCAGACCATCCACGTCAACGAACTGCCGCACAGCCCGCAGTACGAGGTAAACGGCAGCAACGCCGTGTCCCTGCGCGTGCCGCACGACTACAACAGCTTCGTGCTGAAACCCGCGCTGTTCAGCGGTGAGGCCAGTGAGCACGTGCCCGCCCAGGTGCGCATCGACGGCTTTGCCGTGGCGGGCACGATCCCGCTGCAGCTGCTGCCGGCCACCGGCCTCTACCTGATGAAGGACGGCGTACGCACGAACCTGAAACAGGGCGACACCATCCAGGCCGCCGACTACGACAAGGTGCGCTGGGACTCCACCCAGAACGACGGCAACATCCGGATCCGCTTCACCGCGCTGGACGAGCACGGGGCCGAGATTCTGAAGAACCCGGACACCACGGCGCACCGGTATCTGGACATCCGTGAGGATGCCTTCGATCTGCAGCTCAATGACACCGTCTTCCCCTTCCAGTACAACGCCCATGCACATCTCTCCAGTGGCGCCCGTGGACCACGCTTCTGGGGCAATGGCGAGCATCACGTCGCATCCATCCGGATCGATAAGATCGACGCCATCAACGCAAAGCCAGGGTCTGCAGCCTTGCGCCAGGGTCAGTCGCTGAATGACCCTGCGGTCAACGAAGGTGACATCCTCTATCCCAACAGCCAGAAATTTCTCCTGTACTGGCACGGCGCGTACAACGATGGCGGCTCCTTCCGCTTCACCCCGCTGGACGCCCAGGGAAACACCTTCATCGACCATGACGGCAACGAGATCTCGCGCGTCATCACCGCCTATGAAAGCGCCCCGCGCCCCTCTTACGTCCCGCCGGCCGAAGCACACTTCAGCGTGACGCCGGGTCAGGACCAGAAGATCGAACCCAGGTTCGTGATGGGTAGAAATGCTGCCATCAAGCCCATGGCCATCCGTTTCCAGGACTTCACCGAAAACGGCGACACGGATCCGGGCCAGTCACCGGTGTATGTGCTGCGCAATGGCCAGAAGGTCTACCTCGCGAAAGGCGACAAGGTGCTGGAGAGCGAGTACGACAGCCTCTACTGGGATGCGCACCACAACCAGGGCGGCACGTTCACCTTCTACGGCCTGGACGGGAGGGACGAAATCATCTTCAACACGCTCCCACAGACCGTCACCGTCAATGCCACCCAGCCGGCCCCCGCCGCCGGCGGCAAGAGCCTGACCGTTGCAGGCAACGCCCTGCAGCTCGACGATCTGGTGAACGGGCAGCATGCTTCACAGGGAGAGCCGGCAGCCCAGACCGGAGAGCGCGCGGGCCAGACATCCCCGCAGGCCGGCACGACGCCCCTCCACGCAGCAGACCTGACAACCGGTCAGGCCGCTGCGCATGCCGGCACCTCCGCAGGTGCCACGGGGGCCGCCGGCATGAACACCGCCAGCGCCACCCCTGCCACACAGAACCTGTGGCACGGCACCGGCCCGCTGCAGGACGAGCTGCAACATCTGCCGCTGGTCTGAGCCGGCACACAGAACCTGGCCAGACCGACCATGCCCCCGGCCGGGAAGCGTCGACGCTTCCCGACCGGGGGTTCTCACATCGAGATTGCCCGCAAGGAAGCCGCCCTGCACATGCGGATTCCCTTGGGGCTACTGGACGCGCTCAAGGCCAAGGCAGCCAGCAAGGGAATTCCGTATACCCGCTATGTCCGCATGCTGATCGAAGCGGACATCGCCCGGGCAGGCTGACACCCACGGGGCCCCCCCACGGCGACCGCCCCTGGTGCGTGTCATGACGCTGCCCGTTCCTGTGCCCCTGCATCGCGCCCGGCCCGCCACATCAGCCAGGCGCCGAACACCAGCATCGGCAGCGTGAGCGCCTGGCCGGCCGTGAACGGCCCCCAGAAACCGTCGTCCGGTTCGCGCACGTATTCGACCAGAAAGCGGCAGAGCCCATAGCCCAGCAGAAACAGCCCGCTCACTGCGCCGGTAGGCCGGGGCCTGCGCGAATACAGCCACAGCACCACGAACATCAGTAGCCCTTCGGCCGCCAGCTCGTACAGCTGCGACGGATGGCGTGGCAACATACTGCCCGACTGCGGAAACACCATGCCCCAGGGCACATCCGTGACCCGGCCCCACAGCTCGCCATTGATGAAATTGCCCAGCCGGCCGGCCGCCAGCCCCAGCGGCACCAGCGGCGCCACGAAATCCATCAGGTCCAGCCACTTCAGGCCATGGCGACGGGCAAACAGCGCGCACGACAGCAGCACGCCAACCAGCCCGCCATGAAAGGCCATGCCCCCTTCCCACACATAGAAAATGTGCAGCGGGTTGCTGAGGTAGTACGGCAGCCCGTAGAAGAGCACATGGCCCAGCCGGCCGCCGATCACGGCGCCCAGCACCCCGTAGAACATCAGGTCTTCGATGTCCTTGCCGGTGAGGCCGTACAGCGGCTGGCCGGGCTGGCGCTGCGCGATGCGCATGCGGCCCAGCAGCAGGAACTGCGTGAAGGCCACCAGATACATCAGCCCATACCAGCGAATGGCCAGCGGACCGATCTGCAGGGCAACGGGATCGAACTGGGGATGAGTGAGCATGTCGGGGAGAAGAAGAAAGCACAGCCCGGCGCAGTTGCACCGCACCGGGCAGCGGTCCAACAGACGGCCGCTTCATGCACGCAATTCTGACATGCTTTGACGGGCAGGTGCCGGGGGACGGGCTGCCCCTCTGCCCCCCCGCAGCACCCACATCAGGTGCTGAACATGCAGTCTCCCGCCGAAGTCCATGCTGCAGGGTGAATCATGGCATCATTCCTCCCCGCGTTGGCCTCAGCCGTGGCCGACAGAATACTCTCACAACAGGCAAAACAGGCCGCTTCGCCAGGCAGGGCAACGTTGGCAATGCACCGGCTCAGGAACGGCCGGCGCGCCCCTTGCGGAAACCCTCGAAGGTATCGGCCACACGCTGTTTGGCGCGCTTCTCGTATTCGGCCATCTCGACCTGGCGACGGTCACGGCCGAACATCCGCTCGAAGAACTCAAACCACACGAACGCGGCCGCCAGCGGTGCCAGAATCCACCACCAGCTCCAGGTGGCCACCGGATCCACCTCGAACCACTTCAGTACCAGCAGCAGCGCGCCGCACCAGACCAGCCACATAGAGCATCCCTCTGTCATTGGATCGTTCCGGTGCGGCCCTGACGCACGCCATGGACGCGTTCCCTGATGGAGGCGTGCAGGACGGCGCCGGGCAAATCACCGGGCTTCTGCAGCATAGAGCCGGCCGGCGCAACCTGCAGCCATCCGGTGCCGGGCGGTTGCCCGCAGGGCGGCAGGCGGCACCCGGTACGTGGCGTGGATCTGTTCATTCACGCTTTGTTGATTCATACCTTGAACATGAGCGGGATGGTGCCTTCCGCCATGTCCACCCAGCCGGCCCCGTCCATCTTCCCTTTGGCATGGCCCGGATGAGGTTCTCCTGCCTGATACGTGTCACCGCCAATGAGAAACTGATCCGCCTGCCAAAGCAAAACGGGCCCACCTGGGCGAGGATGGCGGCCAGGCGACCACCACCCATCCGCTCGAGCGGCCCGCGTGACGCATTTCCGCGACACATCATGAACTATCGATAGAATGTCGTTGTTCAGCAACAACGAGGGCCCGCGCGGGCCCCTTGCTGAATTCCTCCCTGGTTGGTTTTTGCCCGGACTTCGGTCCGGGCTTTTTTCATGTGGGGGGCATCATTTCAATATCACGAGCCAATAGCCGAAGAAACGCCTCCACAGCATACCCTTCGCGGATTTCCTGCTTCCTCATACAGACTTTTCCTCCAACAGTCCGACTGCCACCTCGGCCAGCGCCAGCAGTTCTTCCTCCGTGGCGCCATCCTGTGCCTGGATGGACATGCCCTGGATCATCGCTCCGATGAAACGGGCCAGCGCCGCAGCGTCGGTGTCCGGCCTGAACTCACCCGCTCCGATGGCGGCACGGATACGGCGCTCGAACATGGCCACGGCCGCATTGCGCAGTGCCGCCACATGATCGGCCTCCGCCTGGTGTTCACGGGCACAGCGCAGCGTGGCCGTTGACACCATGCAGCCACGCGGCAGATCCGGCCGGCTGAAGGCCGCCGCCGATTGCCGCAGCATCTGCGTGAACCCGGCCAGCGCCGACGGCTGTTCCAGCGCCTGCACCGACGCCGCACCGAACACCCGCTGGTAATGCGCCAGCACCTCCCGGTACAGCCCGGATTTCGAGCCGAAAGCCGCATACAGGCTCTGCGGTGTGATGCCCATGGCCGCCGTCAGGTCGGCAATCGAGGCGCCCTCGTAGCCCAGCTTCCAGAAGGTCAGCGTGGCCTGATGCAGCACCGTCTCCCGATCGAAGGCCGGCGGTCGCCCCCGGCGGCGCGCGGGCCTGCCGGATGCCCCCTCCCGCGATGACGCCTCCATCTGATGTGAGCCCGCTCTCCCCGGGCTGGCATCCGGCGCTGACACCTGATCCGACACCTGATCCGGCGCCTGTGGGCCGTCCGTCCGTAACAGCCCACCAGGAACGACGGACAGCCCATTGGAAGCGGCGTCCGACTGCCCACCCTTTTTCATAACGACCACTCTTGAATTATCCAGATCGATGGCGTAGATTTCCGGAACGATCGATGTGATTATTCCATACAAAGCCGAAGGGGTCAGCCGCGGGCAGATCTGCCTCCCGCCGACTGCCCCACCCGCAAACCCTGCAAACCCTGCAAACCCTGCAAACCTTGCGAAGCCTGCGAAACGCCGCGGACGACGAACAGTCCTGCGAATCGCTGCGCGACACCGACACAGAAGGAGCCCCACCATGATGCCTGCCGACCATCCCCCCGCCCCAACGTTTGACACTCTCGACACCGTCATCACCCAGGCGGTGCAGGAAGAACGCATCGTCGGCACCGTCGTGCTGGTAGCCCACCACGGCCAGATCGTCTACCAGCGCGCCGCCGGCTGGGCCGACCGCGAAGCGAAAAAGCCGATGCAGCCGGACACCATTTTCCGCCTGTCCTCGGTCACCAAGCCAATGGTGACCGCCGCCGCCATGCGGCTGGAAGAAGAAGGCAGGCTGCCGCTGCAGGCCCCCGTCACCCGCTGGCTGCCGGATTTCCGGCCCAGAGCCCCCCAGGCAGCCCAGGCGACGCAGACAGAGACAGCAGAACCTCGTCGCCCCACCATCACCATCGAGCAGCTGATCACCCACACCAGCGGACTCAGCTACAGCTTCATGGAAGACAGGAACAGCCCGTACGCACGTGCCAAAGTATCGGACGGGCTGAACATGGACATCAGTCTGGCCGAAAACCTCAAACGGCTGGGCAGCGTGCCGCTGGTTTACGAGCCGGGCAAGGGCTGGCGCTATTCGCTGTCCATCGACGTGCTGGGTGGCGTGATGGAGGCCGAAACCCACCAGTCACTGCCCGACATCGTGCGTGAAACCGTGACGGGCCCGCTGGGCATGAAGGACACCGGCTTTGCCGTGACCGACCCGGATCGGCTGGCCGTACCCTACAAGGATGCACCGGCAAAGGACAGTGCCACGGCGCACACCTCCAGCCGCAACGGCGCGAACGCCAGTGGCAGCAACACACACAGCAGCAACGGCGACAAACAAACCAGCGACGGCAGCACGCACAGCAGCGACAGCAGGCATGATGGCAACCATGCGGAAACGGCACCCACCACGCCCCGCAGCCGCGCGGCCATCCGCATGCAGGCACAGGACACGCTGGACACCGGCAGCGGCATCCTGAACTTCGACAACGACCATGTCTGGAAAAGGCAGGGCTATCCGTCGGGCGGCGGCGGCATGGTGGGCACGGCACCGGATTTCATGAAATTCCTGCTCAGCCTGCGGCCCGGGGCGCAGAAGCGCGTGCTGAAACCGGAAACGGTCGCGCGGATGATGCAGCCGCATGTCAACCCTGCCTGGCTGGACTTCATGAAACCGGGCTGGAGCTGGGGCTATGGCTGGGCCGTGCTGGATGACCCTACCAAGGCCCACACCCCGATGAGCCGGGGCACGCTGCAGTGGGGCGGCGTGTACGGCCACCACTGGTTCTACGACCCGGTGAAGGACGTGGCGGTGGTGGCCTTCACCAACACCTCGGTGGAAGGCATGAACGGCCCATTCACGACGGAAGTGGTCGATGCCGTATACGCTGCGGTCAACGGCTCCCCCAAATAAGAGACATCATGCCCAAAATGATGTGCCGTACTCCGTCGAAACCTCTGGAACACGGCACACCGCTGAAGGACACATTTGTCCGGCTGATGAACGGGCACCCGCACCTGGCGCTGGATGCCCGGATCCCTGACGAAGTCATGACGAAAATTCCCGATGACTACGCCAGACCTCTTGTTGCACCTGACTCTTGAGATTGCTGCCCAGGCAGAAACTGACGGGCGCCCGCACGCCCGCGCTGTTTACTTCACGGCATCGATCAGGTTGCCATAGCCCTCTTCCTGCATTTTTTCCAGCGGGATGAAGCGCAGGCTGGCACCGTTGATGCAGTAGCGCAGGCCGCCCTTGTCACGCGGACCGTCGGGAAACACATGGCCCAGGTGCGAATTGGCCGCATGGCTGCGCACCTCGGTGCGGATCATGTTGAAGCTGGTATCCCGGTGTTCGGTTACGGCCGACTTTTCGATGGGCTTCGTGAAGCTGGGCCAGCCGCAGCCGGAATCGAACTTGTCCTTCGAGCTGAACAGCGGCTCGCCACTCACCACGTCCACATAGATGCCGGGCGCGAACAGGTGGTCGTACTCGTGCGTGAAGGCGCGCTCGGTGCCGGCCTGCTGCGTCACCCGATACTGCTCGGCCGTGAGCTTCGATTTCAGGTCGGCATCGGACGGTTTCTGGTAGGAAGCCGCATCAAAACCCTTGTTTGCCGCATTGCCTGCATCCGCCCGCACGCCGGCCTGTGCCGGGTTGCCGGCCGGTTTGCCGGGCAGCGGCTCGTCGGCCTTGCGCACGTCGATATGGCAGTAACCGTTGGGGTTTTTCATCAGGTAGTCCTGGTGATATTCCTCGGCGTCATAGAAGTTCTGGAGCGGCTGGTTTTCCACCACCAGTGGGCGGCTGTATTTTTTCTGCTCGGCTTCCAGCGCACGCTGGATGACGGCCTGCTCGGCAGGGTCCGTGTAGTACACGCCGGTACGGTACTGCGCACCGCGGTCATTGCCCTGCTTGTTCAGGCTGGTCGGGTCGATGATGCGGAAATAGTATTGCAGGATATCGTCCAGGCTCAGACGGTCGGCATCGTAGGTCACCTTCACCGTTTCGGCATGGCCGGCGCCACGGATTACGTCCTCGTAACTGGGGTTTCTGGTGTGGCCGTTGGCGTAGCCCGACACGGCATCCACCACACCCGGAATGCGCTGAAAATACGCTTCCACGCCCCAGAAGCAGCCACCGGCCAGATAGATGGTTTTGGTGTTCATGACTTTGTCCGATTTTTTGGAGTCGGGTTGATAGTAGGTCTGCGCAGAAGGCGCCAGACGGGAGATATCGGCCTCTTCGGGATTGTCGATGATGGCCAGCGCCTGCGCCTCGGTGATGCGGCCGCGGATGACGCGCACCACGGCGCCGTCTTCATTCAGCACCACCCACGACGGATAGACCTTCACGCCCAGTTGCCGCGCCAGCAGACCACCATTGTCCACCAGCACCGGCATGTGCGGATAGTCCCTGACGAGGGCCGAATACCAGGTGGTGAACTCACCGGCCGGCTTTTCGCGCAGAAAGCCGGGCGAGGCCAGCGTGACCAGATTGGCGCCGGCAAAGCGCTTGTCGGCCGCCCAGGCATTGGTGTCGGCCAGCTCGGCCAGACACAGCGGGCACCAGCTGGCCCAGAACTTCACCAGCGTGGGCCTGCCCGCCTTGATGTAGGACGTGGCCGGCCTGCCCTGCACGTCCTGCAGTTTGGCCAGATAGGCCAGCGGCGTGCCCTTGAGCCCCGGCGGCAGCTCGCTGCCCGGCTGGTCGGCGCCCTTGCCCGCCGCACCGGCCGTCCCCAGCGCCAGCGGACTGCTGCCCGCACTGGGCAGGCCGCCGAAAAAGGCCACGAACATCAGCACCAGCAGCACCACCAGAAGCAGGTTTCTGGGGGTGAACAGTCTCTTCATGATCTTCTCCCCTGAGAGGATGGGGGCCGCCACGATGGAGGCCCGATATCCACTTGGTCGAACGGGACGGAGAAGAGATTACAGCAAAGCGTGCGAGGTCGTGCGCACACGACCCATAGCCGACTGGGAGCCGGCAGGCAAAAACCGGCAGCTTACGCTGCTTTCGCCCGGTCTGCCTCGGAGGTGAAGGCATCGGCGTAGAAGTTTGCGCCATCCAGCCCGCACTGGGCCACGAAGTCGCGCCGCGCGGACTCCACCATGATGGGGGCACCGCAGGCATAGACCTCCCAGTCAGCCATCGACGGCAGGTCGGCCATCACCGCCTGGTGGACGAAGCCGGTACGGCCCTGCCAGGCATCGGCCGGCGTGGCGTCGGACAGCACGGGGATGTAGGTGAAGTGCTGCAGCTCCCGTTCCCACTGGCGGCAGAGTGCATCGTGATACAGGTCCGCCGGGCGACGACCGCCCCAGTACAGGCGCACGGGGCGGCTGAACTGGCCATTGGCCTGAAGCGCCGCAATACGCTCGACAATGGCCTTGATGGGCGCAAAGCCCGTACCGCTGGCCAGCAGTACCACCGGCCGGTCGCTCTCCTCGCGCAGGAAGAAGGTGCCGAACGGGCCTTCCATGCGGAAGATCTCGCGCTCCCTCAGCGCCGGTCGCAGCCCCACCCCGAATACCCGGTCGGTGAAATGCCCGCCCGGCAGATGGCGGATGTGCAGCTCCACATCGGCCAGCGTGTCGGGCGCCGTGGCCATGGAATAGCTGCGGCGCACCCCGTCCGGGAAGATCAGGTCCACGTACTGGCCGGGCAGATACTGCAGCCGCTCGTTGAACGGCAGCTGCAGGCGGATACATCGCACATCTGCCGCCAGCGGCCCGATGCTGCGCACCCGCACCGGCAACTTGCGCACCGGAATGGTGCCCGCCCCGGCCACCACCGTGGCTTCGATCTGCAGGTCCGACGTGGCTTTGGCCGTGCACAGCAGCGCATAGCCCTGGGTGGTCTCGGATGACGACAGGGCCGACGCCTGATGGTCGCCCTGCACTACACTACCCTCCGTGACCAGCGACTTGCACGAACCGCAGGCCCCGTTCTTGCACCCATAGGGCAGCACGATGCCCGCATCCAGCGCGGCTTCCAGCACCGAGGTCTCGGCATCCACCTCGAACTGCTTGCCGCTGGGTGAAATCGTTACGTTATAGCTCATGTCAACTCCCGTCAGAACCAGAACAGGACAAACCCGGCATTATCCCTCAGTTCCGCGGGTTTTTCGCCGTCAACGATTGTTGATCATCGGCTGTGGCGACATAGGTCAACGTCTGGTGAAACAGCTGCACCACGGCTGGCGCACCATCGGGCTGGCGCGGGAAGACGCCACGCTGGCAAAAGTGCGGGCAACGGGGGCCATGGCGTTGAAGGCGGCCGGCATCGGCAAACGCAACCTGGCCGCGTGGGCAACGAAGGTGGTGCATCTGGCGCCGCCCGACTGTGCCGACGGCGAGATCAACGACAGGCTGACGCGCTTCTGGCTGCACGCGCTGGCCCGTGCCCGCGGACAGGCAGCCCGGCGACTGTCGGCCGGCATGGGGCTTTCGAACCATCGGGCCACGCGTCATCCCGTCTACCCGCCGCGCGGACAGCGGCGTGACCCATCCACCCGGCTGGTGCACCAGCTGGCGCCGCTCTATCTGGCCCCCCTGAACGTGGCCGCCCAGCGCCGGAACAAGGACCGGGCACGGGGTGGCGGGCAGCATGGCGGGCGGGGGCAGGCAAAACGCTTCGTCTATATTTCCACCACCGGCGTCTATGGAGACCGTCAAGGTGCCTGGACGGTCGAGACCGACACCCCCCGCCCGCTGACCGACCGGGCCTGGCGCCGGGTGGATGCCGAGCGGCAGGTGCGCTTTGGCACGCGTGCATGGCGCGAAACATCGCCATCCTCCCCGGCCACGGCACGGCCCCATGGCGGGCTGCACCAGCCGGGGGTTTCGGCGCTGATCCTGCGCGTGCCGGGCATCTACGCCGGCGACCGGCTGCCGCTGGAACGGCTGCGACAGCAGGTACCGGTGCTGACGCGTGAGGATGATGTGATCACCAACCACATCCATGCCGACGATCTGGCACGTATCTGCCGCACCGCCCTGCTGCGCGGACCGCGGCAGCGGATCATCAACGCAGTGGACGACACGCAGATGACGCTGGGCGACTACATGGATGCGGTGGCGGATGTGTTCGGGCTGGCAAGGGCGCCGCGGCGGTCTCGGGCCGAGCTGGAACAGGTGTTGCCGGCGGCGCGGATGAGCTTCATGCGGGAGTCGCGGCGGCTGGGCAATGCGCGGCTCAGGCGGGAGCTGGGGGTGAAACTGCGGTGGGGGACTGTGGGGGCGTTTCTGGGTGCGGTGGCTGAGAAGCAGTGCGCATCTGCTGGCGAAGAGACGCTGTAGTCCCCCCTACACCCCGATCAGGCCGCCATTTGTCTGCCATCCGGCCTGGCTGTGTGTCATCGGCGCGACCGGTTCCAGCCTCTCCTGCAAGGGGACTTGCCAACCCGCCCCGGTTTCAGGTTAGAATCGCAGCTTCAGCACCACCTGCCGGTGTAGCTCAGTTGGTAGAGCAGCGCATTCGTAATGCGAAGGTCGGGAGTTCGACTCTCTTCACCGGCACCAGATTTCTGAAAAGGCCACCCTTGCGGTGGCCTTTTTGGTCTGAACTACTTAAAAAAAGAAACAGCACCAACAAATACCATGTATACATACAAAACCACCAACATATAGCAATAATAAACAAGAATCAGTGCTGCGATTATTTTCACAAAAAGCAATCTTCTATATTTTAAACAAAATCTGAAATTGTCTATAAAACAAGAACCACGATCATACCCCAACAATTCTCTGATGTTTTTTGTGAACAAAATAAACGAATAATACCAAACAAACATAACAATAGTAATCGATGACAGAATAAATGTAATTCCAAGAAAATTCCTATAATCCATAAATTTATAAACAACACACACGGAGGCCCCGAATGGAATTGCCAACTGCATCCTTCCAAGAAAATCCATAAAAGCTCGGGAGAAGTTCATGTTTTCTGTCTTGTCCATTTATCCATCTCACGAATTCAAAAAATTTCACATATGAGAGTATAGTACAGATCTCCAATTTTCTTGCAAACCCAGTTTTGCAAGACTATACTGTGGATATCAACAGGACAAGATCATGCTCAGCAACCTCTCTCCCCGCCTCATGGGCCATCGCGTCAAGGCTGCTCGTGAAGCCATGGGCTGGACCCAGGAGCGACTTACCGCTGCCATGGGCATCAATGACCGGCAGACCCTGTCGGATATCGAGAAAGGCAAGCGTCAGGTCAGACCGGACGAACTGGTACTTCTTTCCGACCTGCTGCAACGGGATATCGAGTTCTTTCTGGATCCATTCGCCGTGACCGGAGAGGCCCAGTTCAACTGGCGTGCCGCGCCGGAAATCGATGAAGGCAGCCTCGATGGTTTCGAACTGAGGGCCGGGCAGTGGATCGGCCTGCTGCGCTGGCTACGCGCCGGCGAAAACCTGCAAGGACCACTCAAACACAGCCTGCGGCTTTCAGCGCAGTCTTCGTTCGAAGATGCGCAGGCGCGCGCCGAGGCGCTGGTCGAGGCGCTTGATCTGGGGGAAGTTCCGGCAGAGCGGCTGATCGAGCGCCTGGAGCAGAAGCTGGATATCCCTGTTCTGTTCGTCGACACCGTGCAGACAGACGATGGCAAATCGATTTCGGGTGCCACGTGCCATCTGCAGGACATGGGTGTCATCCTGATCAACCGCAATGAGCCACTTGCCCGGCGCTATTATGATCTGGCCCACGAGCTGTTCCACGCACTTACATGGGACGCCATGCAGCCCGAGCATCGGGAATCGAATTCTCTTGAAGATCGTGCTCGTGGCAAACGCATCGAACAGCTGGCCAACAGTTTTGCGGCAGCGCTGCTCATGCCCACTGCAACCCTGAGCCAGCTCATCGACCGGCGCCGTACTGACGATGCAGCCTATCTGGCCGACATCGCGGCCCAGCTTCGGGTAGCGCCTTCTGCACTGGCCTGGCGTCTGTTCAATCTGCGCTGGATCGACAAGTCCATGGTAGAGGCGCTGAAAGCCGAACGACAGCGGCTTGCTCATTCTCCTGCACCCAAGCGCTTCTCACCTTCCTTTGTCGGCATGCTGCATCGTGCCATCGACCGGGGTCAGCTGTCGGCGCGCAAGGCAGCCAGGACCATGGGTATGAATCTCTCGCAGCTGGCGGAGCTGTTTGCCGAGCATTCCATGGCCTCGCCGTTTGAACTGTAAGGCGCCTCTACCATGCAGCAGACCGCTGTTCCACAAGGGCGCCCTCGCGTTTTCGTGGATACGAACATCATCCTCGAAGCAGTCCGTACCGGATGCTGGATGGCGCTGACCACCACCTTCTCGATCGAAACCGTCGAGAAGTGCATCGAAGAAGCCCTGACAGGAGACCCGAACGATCCGCGTTATGTGTACGTTCCACCTGGGGTGCTGAACTCAGGTCTCGTTGCACGCCATACGGTGAACAAGCGCGCCATCGCCCGATTCGCGCTGTCTCATCCTGCCAGTGCCGGTCTGGACGATGGCGAGCTGCATCTGCTGGCCTGGCTCCATGAACATGGAAAACCCGGGACCATCAGGCTATTGCTTTCCACTGCAGACAAGGCCGCCATCGTCGCGGCGGGGCGTATGGAATTGCTGGATATTCTGGTCTCGCTTGAGCAGCTCGCCCAGCAATCAGGCGTTGGCCGCTCCCAGCTCGACCAGATGGCACGGCACTACCGCCATGCGTGGCTCGAAGAAATCAAGGTCAAGGTTCGGCTTGGCATCATCCCTTGACCGGGTACCTGCTACCCCTGCTGCTGCACCCCCTCCGGCACCTCCACCGGTGGCAGCCTGTGTTTCTCCACAAACGCCGCAAACCCGGCCATGAACCTGATCAGGTTGCTCCGGGCGGCCTCGTCGGTCAGCTTGCCCTGCCCGTCCACGGTGTCCTGTGCACGCGACAGCAGCATGCCCCCTTCGCCGTAGATGGCGGTACCGAGGAACTTCAGCGTGGGCAGCCAGGCGGCCTGACCGAGAACGGTCCCGAAGCCGCCCATCGAGGCACCCATCAGGCCCACGGGACGGCCGTTGAACACGGCCTTCATGTCGGCGCGGGATACCCAGTCGATGGCGTTTTTCAGCACGCCCGGCACGCCGTTGTTGTATTCGGGCGTGGCCAGCAGCAGGCCGTCGTGCGCCAGAATTTTCTCTTTCAGGCGCAGCACGGCATGAGGGATGCCTTCGCTGGATTCGATGTCACCATCGTAGAGCGGGATGCCGTGCAGGGTGACGACGGTGGTCTCGACCCCTTCGGGCGCCAGTTCGGCCGCGGCGTTGGCCAGGGCGGTGTTGAAGGAGCCGGCACGCAGGCTGCCGGAAACGATGAGGATGGAGGTCATGGTTGCAGTCCTTCCTGGGCGCAGATGGCCTGCACACCCTTGTTGGCGGCCACGCGGTTGTAGAGGTCTTCCAGCCGTTTGAGGGCGCCGATGTCGAGTTTAAGGCCACGCGCCCAGCGCAGAATGACGTAGCAGTACACATCGGCCACGGAAATGTCCTCGCCCCCCAGCCATTGGGTGGTGGCCAGCCGCTCGTCGGCCTGTTTCAGCATCTTGACGATCTGCTCGCGGGCGGCCTGCTGGGCTGCAGTCTTCACGTCGTCGCTCATCCAGTCCGGGGCATGGAAGAGCGGCAAGAAGGCCTTGTGCACGTCGGCATTCAGGAAGGCCAGCCAGCGCCAGGCCAGGGCCTTGCCCTGCGGGGTGCTGCTGCCGAACAGTTTCGCTTCGGGGTGCAGGCTGTCGAGATAGGCCAGGATGGCAACGTTCTGCGTAACGACCAGCTCACCATCGACCAGCAGCGGCACGGCCCCCTGGGGATTGAGCTTCAGATAGGCCGGCGCCTTCATCTGTTCGATGGTGACGCCTTCTGCCTCGTAGGACTTGCCGATCCACGCCAGGGCGGTGTGGGGCACCATGGAACAGGCGCCAGCTTTGTAGAACAGTTTCATGTATTTCTCCGAGTCTTCCCTCAACACAGGGAAGTTACCACGAACCGGACGCCGGGCGGGCGCCCCGTTGGCCACACGCCATCTCTCAGTGCATGCTGCCGAACCGGCCGCTGTTGAAGTCCAGGATGGCCAGCTGGATCTCTTCGCGGGTGTTCATCACGAAGGGGCCGTAGCCGGCAATCGGCTCGTCGATGGGCTCGCCGGCCATCAGCAGCACACGGGCATCGGCTGCCGCTTCCAGCGTCAGGCCACTGCCCTCACGCGACAGGGTGACCAGCCGGCCTTCGGTCACTTCCCACCCGTTGACCTGTACGGTACCGGCCTGCACCAGCAGCAGGGTAGTCCAGCCATCGGGCTGCGGCAGGCTGGCGGTCTGGCCGGCTGGCAGGCGCACGTCCCAGACATTCATCGGGGTGTGCGTCCGGGCCGGGCCGGTGTGGCCGTCGAATTCACCAGCGATGACACGCACGCCCCCCTGCCCCAGAGTGACGACGGGAATCTGCCCGGCCGTGATGGACTGGTAGTGGGCCGGGGTCATCTTGTCCTTCGCGGGCAGGTTGACCCACAGCTGCACCATCTCGAAGGGGCCGCCCCGGCGGCTGTAGGCCTCCGAGTGGAACTCTTCGTGGATGATGCCGGCCCCGGCGGTCATCCATTGCACGTCCCCCTTGCCGATCACACCACCAGCGCCGGTGGAGTCGCGGTGTTCGACCTCACCGTCGTAGACGATGGTCACGGTTTCGAAGCCGCAGTGCGGGTGCCCGCCCACGCCTCTGGGATGGCCACTGTTGGGGGCGAAGGAGGTGGGCGCTGCGTAGTCCATCATCAGAAAGGGGCTGCGGGCGGCGGCACCGTGGTTGTAGCCGAACATGCCATGGACCGGGAAGCCGTCACCCACCCAGTGGCGGCCGGGTTTGTCGCCAATCTGGACGATGGTCTTGGCAGCGGTGGACAGGTGCGGGGTGGTGCGGACGACGGCATCGGCCACGGGGGTGTCCATCATGGGGTTGGTCATGCTTGTGACGGTGTTCAGGGTTGCGCTCATGGTTCGCTCCTTGTGAAAGGCAACAGCATGGAATGCATGGTAATGACGAACGATTGATCTGATAAGATAGCTGAAATACACTTCATCGTTCCTTGTATAGAACGATGATCTACCCCAGTTCTTGCCACCTCCACCATCGACGGCCCATCCCTGGCCCCTTTTCCTGATCCCAACCATATTCATGTCCGGACAACCGGGGCACTGCTCCTTTTTACCTCCCACCCATGCAGGACCTCAACGACCTCGCTTATTTCGCCGCCGTAGCCGACCATGGCGGTTTTGCGCCGGCCGGCCGGGCGCTGGGCATGCCCAAGTCCAAACTCAGCCGGCGAATCAGCCAGCTGGAGGAACGGTTGGGTGTACGGCTGTTTCATCGCACCACGCGCCGGTTTGCGCTGACCGACACGGGCCATGCACTGCTGGCCCATGCGCACGCCATGCTGGCCGAGGCCGAGGCTGCCGAGGCGCTGGTGAACGAGCAGTCCACGGCACCGCGAGGCAAGGTGCATCTGTCGTGTCCGCCGGCCCTGCTGCAGGCAGCGGTGGGCAGCATGCTGACGCGCTTTCTGAATGCCTGGCCGCAGATCCGCCTGCACATCCAGGCCACCAACCGGCCGGTGGATGTGTGGGAAGGGGGTGTGGATATTGCGCTGCGGGTCCGTGCGCCCGGTTCTCCGCTGCCGCTGGAAGAGACGGTGAAGGTGCTGGCCATCAGCCCGCATGTACTGGTGGCCGCGCCCTCACTGCTGACCAGTGCGGCACCACCCGCCCAGCCGGATGATCTGGCCGCCCTGCCCGCGCTGTCGCTTGGGCACCGCGCCGAAGGGCATGTGTGGACGCTGTGGAATGCCGACGGCGAACGGGCCCAGATACCGCATGTGCCGCGGCTGGTGGTGGACGATGTGGCGGTGCTGCGCTGTGCAGCGCTGGCCGGTGCGGGCTGCGCCATCCTGCCGCTGATGATGATCTTCGACGATCTGCAGCGAGGCGACCTGCTGCCGCTGCTGCCCGGCTGGCAGCCGGAGCCGGGACAGGTGCAGGCCGTGTTCGCGTCGCGCCGGGGCATGAGGCCGGCGGTGCGGCAGCTGCTGGATGCGCTGGGCGAGGCGTTCGGCGCGCTGGTGAAGGATGGACGGTGTGTGGCTGCGGCCGGCACAGGAGACGGGAAAACCCTGGACGACTTCGTCGATTTTCTGGTGCAGGTGGGTGACCGGCATGACGGTCAACGTCTGAAAGCCGAACTGCCGGAGCGCGATTGGGAATAGTGCGTGGTCGGCACAACGGGCGTTTTGGTTTGGTGCAAAATCTGGGGGTTGCAGGATCCTGCGGCCAGTGAGGTGACTGCTGGCCGGGACAGCCCTGCCCATGCTGCGGAGATGCGCCGTCTGCCCTGTCACGTTCAGATGGCCCCCTGATTTCAGACATTCATCATGCCCACTGAAGCCTCCCCTTCGTCCGAACCGGCAACACCCACCGGCGGCGTGCCAGCGCCTTCCTCCCATGAGGGCACTTCGCACAGTACCTCTTCCCCCATCCATGAAGGCCGCTTGCCCCGCACCTCTCCCCCTGCCCATGGGGGCATCTCACCCGGTACATCTTCTCTTGGCCATGAGGGCACCCCACCCGGCACTTCTTCCCCCGTCCATGGTGGCACCTCGCCCCGCACATCTTCCTCTGTGCATGAGAGCCCCCCAGCCGGCGCATCGGCTCCCGGGTCCCTTCCCTCAGAATCCCGCCCCTTTCACTGGACGCTCAGGACCCAGGGTGGCGTGATTGCCCCGGACGAACGGCTGCCGTGGCCGCAGATGGTGGCCATGGGGCTGCAGCACGTGGTGACCATGTTCGGTGCCACGGTGCTGGCGCCGCTGCTGATGGGCTTCGATCCGAACATCGCCATCCTGATGTCGGGGGTGGGCACGCTGATCTTCTTCTTCATCGTGCGCGGGCGGGTGCCCAGCTATCTGGGGTCGAGCTTTGCATTCATCAGCGTGGTGATCGCGGCCACGGGCTATGCGGGGGGTGGGGACAATGCCAACCTGCCGGTGGCACTGGGCGGGATCATCGCCTGCGGCGTGCTGTATGTGCTGATCGGGCTGATCGTCAATGCGGCGGGCACGCGCTGGATCGAGCGGATGATGCCACCGGTGGTGACGGGTGCCGTGGTGGCGGTGATCGGCCTGAATCTGGCACCGGTGGTGGTGAAAGGTGTCAATGCCAACGATTTCGACCGCTGGATGTCGCTGGCCACGGTGCTGTGTGTAGGTAGCGTGGCGGTGTTTGCACGCGGGGCCATCCAGAAGCTGCTGATCCTCGTCGGGCTGATGTCGGCCTACGTGCTGTACTGGCTGCTGACCAATGTGCTGGGGCTGGGGACGCCCATCGATTTCGGGCCGGTGGTGCAGGCACCGTGGATCGGGCTGCCGCGCTTCACGGCGCCGGCCTTCTCCACGGAGGCCATTCTGCTGATCGCACCGGTGGCGCTGGTGCTGGTGGCCGAGAACCTCGGACACATCAAGGCGGTGTCGGCCATGACGGGGCGCAATCTGGATTCGTCGATTGGCCGGGCGTTCATCGGTGACGGGGTGGCCACCATCGTGTCGGGCAGCATCGGCGGTACGGGGGTAACCACCTATGGCGAGAACATCGGCGTGATGGCAGTGACGCGCGTCTATTCCACGCTGGTGTTCGTGATTGCGGCACTGGCAGCCATCTGCCTGGGCTTTTCACCGAAGTTCGGAGCGGCCATTTCCACCATCCCCACCGCGGTGCTGGGTGGAGTGTCGATCGTGGTGTTCGGGCTGATCACCATTGCCGGGGCCCGCTTCTGGGTGGAGAATCGCGTGGACTTCAGCCAGAACGGCAACCTGATCGTGGCGGCGGTGACGATGATCCTCGGTGCCGGCGACTTCACGCTGCAGTTCGGCGATTTCAAGCTGGGCGGCATCGGGACGGCCACCTTCGGAGCGATCATCCTGAATGCGCTGCTGAACCGCAAGAAGGCCGTGTGAGCCCTCTGCTGGCCAGCCGCCCTGCGGATAAACCGGCAGCATGGGTCACGCGATCAGAATGGCCCGAAAATCGTTGACGTTGGTGCCGGTCGGGCCGGTGATCAGCAGATCGTTCAGGGCGGCAAAGAAGCTGTAACTGTCGTGATCCTGCAGGAAACGGCGTGGATCGAGCCCGGCCGCCCGAGCCCGCTGCAGCGTGTCGGGGCCGATGAGGGCGCCGGCGGCATCTTCGGTGCCGTCGATGCCATCGGTGTCGGCCGCCAGTGCCCAGACACCCCGCTGTGCCCCCAGGGCCAGTGCCATGGCCAGCAGGCATTCGGTGTTGCGGCCACCCCGGCCCGCACCCTGCGGGCCGATGGTGACGGTGGCCTCGCCGCCCGACAGCAGCACGGCTGGCGCCGGCAACGGCTGACCGTAGAGCGCCACGGCACGGCCGATACCAGCCAGCACCGTACCCATCTGGGCGGCCTCGCCTTCCAGTGCGTCACCGAGGATGAGCGGGGTGAGGCCCAGGTCGCGAGCCGCACGGGCCGCCGCCTGCAGGGACATCATCGGCGCGGCGATGATGTGCAGTGTGTGATCGGGATGGGGCCGCACCGGTGGCTGCGGCGTATCCAGAACCTGCAGGGCCGCAGGTGGCAGCTGCATGCCGTAACGGGCCACGATCTCGCGGGCCTGGGCCTGCGGGTCGGCAGATGCAGCCCCTGCGACTTCGGGCCGCCTGGCCTGGTTAGCATCCCCAACCGAGCCCCCGTCCGTATCACCACCTGTTTCCCTGTCGGAAACCGAACGATTTTCACCGATGACATCCAGCCAGCCATCAAGATCAGCCACGGTCGGTCCCGAGGCGATGATGGCCGGATCATCACCCGGCACGTCGGAAACGATCAGTGTGCAGAGCCGCGCGGGCATGGCTGCCTGAGCCAGCCGTCCCCCCTTGATGGCAGATAGCTGGCGGCGCACGACATTCATTTCATGAATGGTGGCGCCGCTGTGCAGCAGGGCGCGATTGACGGCCTGCTTGTCGGCCAGCGTCATGCCGGCAGCCGGCAGGGTCAGCAACGACGAGCCGCCGCCCGAAATCAGCGCCACCACGAGATCATCCGGCGTCAGCCCCTGCACCGCCTGCAGGATGCGCCGTGAGGCCCGCACGCTGGCCTCATCCGGCACCGGGTGTGCGGCTTCGAGCACGGTGATGCGGCCGGGGGCGGCCGTACCGCCGGCAGCAGCGAATCCCCCGGCCACCGGGATGCCGCCTGTAGCGGCGACTGCGACACTGCCCGAAGCGGCGGGGCGCTCTGAGGTTGCCGTGCAGGCAGATGCGGTGGCGCCCCCCTGCTGTGGGGCCGATGCATCATGACCCGCTGCACCTGCATGGCCATAGCGGGTAACGACCACACCCGATACATCCACATCGGGCCAGGCGGCGTCCAGCGCAGCCGCCATGGCTGCCGCCGCCTTGCCGGCCCCCACCACGACGCAGCGCCCCACCGGCCGTTCTGGCAGATGGCGGCGGACCGCCTCCCCCGGATCGGCGCACCGGACGGCAGCATCGAACAGCTGGCGCAGGACGGTGCGGGCCGTTGCATCGTTCCAGGTGACAGACTGGGTGGGCTGGGCGGTCATGGGGGATCTCCTGAGATCTGGGCGCTTTGGGGCGCCCGGAAGCGCGCTGCGCTACGGTAGCAGATCCATAGGCCAGCAACGAGGCAGCCCCCTCACTGGCAGAAAGGCTACGCCGTGCGCGTGCCGGTATCCCGGCACAGCCCGCTTTCAGTGGGCCAGGCGGACACGCCCCGCAGCAAAGCAGGCAGCCATTCCCCACCCAGAAACGAAAAAGGGACAGGCACACCGAACGGAATGGTGTGCGCTGTCCCCTGGCGCGTGTCACGGGCTCATTCGCCCTCGCGCCCCCCATCTGGGTACGCAGGACGAGTGGCGGGCCACAGAATCCTCGATGGCTTCAAGGCACCGTCAACACCGTCATGCGTGCCCAAAGGGAGTTTCCCCTCCAGGCCGGAGGCGTTGCCCGCCCACCCCAACCGGGGCGCAACGGGCAACGGGTGCCAGATTACTTGACGGCCACTTTTTCGCAGGCTTCGATGCAGGCCAGGCAGGACTCGTAGCAGGCCTTGCACTCGGCGTGGTGCGGAGCGTGTTCCTTGCAGGCATCGGCGCACTGCTTGCAGGCCTCGATGCACACCTTGGCCAGCACCGGGGTCAGCGGCGAGCGCTGGGCAGCCAGGCTTTCCAGGGCCTTGCACAGGGCCAGCATCTGGTTCACGCCCTTGGCGCAATCGGCCATCGACTGGTCGCCTTCGGACAGCTGGCGGATGCAGTGGGCCAGGCACACTTCGGCGTCGACCACGCATTTGCCGGCGGCAGCCAGCACGCCGTCGTACAGGCCACCACCCTGCATGGGCATGGCATGGTTGTGGCTCATGTGGGCGTGCTTGTGGCCGGTTTTCTCGGCGGCAACGGCAGCAACCGACACGGAAGCCAGCGAGGCAGCAGCGGCGCTGCCGATAAAGGAACGACGATCCATGAAAGGACTCCTGTGGAAGAGGATGTTGGAATGGAAAACCAGGGAGCGAGAGAGGCGGGAGTATAGCGGACAGGGTTGTATCACAATGAAAAACACCATTCGGTATTTTCAAAAACGGTAGCAATTCCGACAAACGACATCTGACATGTGCCGTATTTCGCTATTTTTAATTTTCTGAATAAAAATGAATATAATCCAGAAAGGCCCGCAGCTTCGCCTCGTCCAGATGCCAGTGGCAGATCTCGGTATCGCCGGCCAGCAGTACCGGGACCAGCTCGTTGTAGCGGGCCACCAGCGCCTCGTCGGCATCGACATCGATGGTCTGGACCTCGAAGCCATACTGCGCCTGCCAGGGGGCCAGGGCGTCGAGCATTTTCTGGCAGAGGCTGCAGTAGCTGCGGGAAAGGACGGTGAGCTTCATGGTGACCGGGCCAGAACGGATTGGCGCATGTCAGAGCGTGTATGGAGCCGGTCCGGCGGCCTGCGGCACCGCAGTGACTGACGCAGACTGGGCCACAGGGGCGGAACCAGCCTGGGCGATCGGCGCGGGGGCGCCGGTCGTGGCCGCCCCGGCCGCCTCGGCCTGCTGTTTCTTGAGCGACAGGCCCTTGGGCAGCGGGAAGGCCATGTTCTCTTCCACGCCTTCGAGCGGGCGTACCGATCTGGCGCCCAGTTCCTTCAGGCGGGCCACCAGTTCGTCCACGAGGATTTCGGGGGCGGAAGCACCGGCGCTCACACCCACACGCTTGCGGCCGGCCACCCATTCGGGTTTGAGTTCGGCGGCACTGCCGATCAGATAGGCTTCGCAGCCGTGGCGCTCGGCCACCTCGCGCAGGCGGTTGCTGTTGGAGCTGGACGGGCTGCCAATGATGAGCACCAGGTCACACTGCGGCGCCATGAACTTCACGGCATCCTGGCGGTTCTGGGTGGCGTAGCAGATGTCCTGCTTCTTGGGCTCGTTGATGTGGGGAAAGCGCTGGCGCAGCGCCTCGATGACAGCGCGGCAGTCGTCCACGGACAGGGTGGTCTGGGTGACGTAGGCCAGCGTCACGCCATCGGGCACCTGCAGCCTTTCAACATCGGCCTCGGTCTCGACCAGATAGATGCCATCGTCGGCCTGGCCCATGGTGCCCTGCACTTCCGGATGGCCGGCATGGCCGATCATGATGACGTGATGACCTTCCTTGCGCATCTTGGTCACTTCCACGTGCACCTTGGTCACCAGCGGGCAGGTAGCGTCGAACACGTGCAGGCCACGGTCGGCCGCCTCGGCGCGTACGGCCCGCGACACGCCGTGCGCGGAGAAGATCACGGTGGCACCGTCAGGTACCTCGTCCAGTTCCTCGACGAACACGGCGCCCTTCTCGCGCAGGTTGGAGACGACATAGTCGTTGTGGACGATCTCGTGGCGCACATAGATGGGCGCGCCGTGCAGGGCCAGCGCCCGCTCGACGATGGTGATGGCGCGGTCCACCCCGGCGCAGAAGCCACGGGGCTGCGCCAGCAGTACCGCCTCTTCACCCGGTGGCAGCTCGGCATTCAGCAGGGCCTCGACATCGCCCTGGAGGGCACCGGCGCCGGCCGGCTTGCGGTGCAGATCGACTGCGTTCAGTTCGGTTTCGGTCATTGTTCCCATACATCGGCTGCCGGGAAAACGCTCGCTGCAAACCCGGCAGGGTCACATCAGGGCCGGGGGCCTTTCATGGATGCCCGGCGGTTTCATGCCACAGCGGGGTTCAGAGCACCCCCAGCAGCTTCACCTCGAAGCGGACGGCCTTGCCGGCCAGCGGGTGGTTGAAATCGAAGACGGCACCGGTGTCGTCCTGCGACTTGAGCACGCCGGCAAAGCGGCTGCCATCGGGCGCGGGGAATTCGACCAGGTCGCCGGGCTGATAGGTGCCGACATCGTCGGGCATGCTGTCACGGTCGAGCAGCGCGTGGGAAACCTTCTGGATCAGGTCCGGATTGCGCTGGCCGAACGCCTCGCCACCGGGCAGATCGAACACCCGGTGCTCGCCGTCGGCCATGCCAACAAGACAACTTTCTAACGCTTCGGCCATCTGGCCTATACCCAGCTGCAGGGTTGCTGGCTTACCTTCGAAGGTATTGATCACATCCGTACCGGATTCCGGCAGGGTCAGGCGGTAATGCAGCGTGAGAAACGACTGCGGACCGACCCGGACCGGGCCAGCCTCCGGTACCGGGGATGGGGCGGCCGCTGATGCGTCCACGGGGGCGCCAGCGGCATCGGATGAACCGGAAGATGGATTCACAGAACCAGATGAAGCGGAATCAGACATGGATTGCGGGCCATCGTGCCCGGAAGATGACAGGAAAGGGCAGCGCCACCACGGCCGGCACGCCCACTGGCCCGATTGTATGGGACGAAGGCCGGGGTGGCACAGTGTCCGACCTGCGGACGGGTCATCCGGAATGCAGAAAAATGTGGCACGGTGTGCGGGAAGACGTCCTGCCGGCCAGCGGCACCCGGTATGCCGCCCACCGGCATGCCGTGCCCCAGCATGCTTCCCTCCGGCACGCCGCCACCCAGCATGCATCCACCCAGCATGCATCCACCCAGCATGCGTCCACCCAGCATGCCGCCACCCGGCAGCATCCGGCCCCGAACCCGGAGCGGCTGCCCAATGGTGGCACCTTCCGCCCGGGGGCCCGCTCGAACCGGCTGCCCGAGCCCTCGCTGGCGTTCATCCGGCGCGCAATCGGCCCCGGGTCCGTGGAAGTACCGGCCACACCACAGCCCCTGCAGCTGACCGATACGAGCCCGCTGCGCCACTGGCCGGAACGGGAACGCCCGCGCGAGCGGCTGCTGCGGCATGGTGCGGCGGCGCTGTCGGACGCCGAACTGCTGGCCATTCTGCTGCGAACGGGCAACCGGGGCCAGTCGGCCGTGGCACTGGCCAAGCAGCTGCTGGCCGACAGCGGCACCTCGCTGTCGCGGCTGCTGACCACCGAACCGGAGCAGCTGATGCGCATGGATGGTCTGGGGCCTGCCCGGGCCACGACGCTGGCCGTGGTGGTCGAGCTGGCCAGGCGGGTGCTGGTGGAGAAGATGGAGGACAGCATCCTGATCAACAGCCCCGAGATCGTGAAGGAGTACCTGGGCATCACGCTGCGGGGGCTGGCCCGGGAAGTATTCGTGGTGATCTTCCTGAATGCGCAGCACCGGCTGATCCGTGCCGACCAGCTGTTTGCCGGCACGCTGGCCCAGACGCCGGTATTCCCGCGCGAGGTGGTCAAGCGGGCGCTGGAGCTGAATGCGGCGGCCGTGATCCTGGCGCACAATCATCCGTCCGGTCTCCCCACGCCCAGCGAGGCCGACCGGATCCTGACGCGCACGCTCCAGACGGCCCTGGGTCATGTGGATGTGCGGGTGCTGGATCACATCATCGTGGCCGGAGGGCAGCACCATTCGTTCTCGGTGCATGGGGATCTGTGAAGCCGGAGCCGGCAGCGTCGATGTGCCACGCCATTCCTTCCCAGTGTACCGGGCGTGGGGAGCCGCGCGCAGGGCAGCACTAGCAGCAGCTGTGTCCCGCACCGGACAGGACAGGAGGGCAACTTGTTCCATGCGTCACATCTGGCTATAATGCACGGCTTTAGTGGGCTTTGGCCTTGCGGCAAAAGCCTTTTTCAACCTTTACAGACACTCCAACGTGGTCTGGTGGCGCCAGGCCAGAAGAAGGTTGCCAAAAGCAGGAGCGCATGCACGGGCTGGCATTGCCAGCGGGCCTTTCAAGGGGCCTGGGCATGTCTGCCTGCAAACCCGGGCACCCTTTTCCAGCGCAAAGGCCGGCCACGTCGCAACAGGACAGGAACAGCATCATGGCAAAAGTCTGCCAAGTCACGGGCAAGGG
>ERZ772971.70-NODE-70-length-62125-cov-5.971113_pt1 | contig 62125 bp, 54 predicted proteins | sample MGYA00511943_ERZ772971 | MGnify/ENA primary metagenome ERZ772971 (study PRJEB29015, sample SAMEA2737929) | human oral metagenome | biome: human oral; feature: human-associated habitat; material: dental | place: China | collected 2144 ... | reverse complement strand
GATGATCAAGGGGGCGAAAGGCGGTGGCAGCGGCAGCAGTGGGAGCAACAAGGGGACGTCTGACAAGACAGAGATAATTTCAGGAGATCAGGGAGTGGCAAAAGAAAGAAGATCTTCGACATAAAAAAATGATTTTTCCTATTTAATTTATGGCTGTTTGTGGAGGATCGGCATCGTCTGCTCACGTAGAATTAATAATAGGACCTGCGGATAAATCTCTTGATTCGCGATGTATCAGGAACCTTTGGATCCAGGTGAGGCGCAACTCGGATAGCTCCATCCGCCATCCAACTGCGAACCTCATCTTCATAGTTTTCTCTAAAAACTCTGCGGATGTATGATGCTGACTTGGGGTTTTTCTCTATAAGAGTCTCAACTGTACGGCGGAGTGCATTTACCGAAACACCTAAACGATTTGCCTCGTCGCGTTCATCACTGAAATCTGCCCTTAGTCTATCAATAATGGCATTAGCCTCATTCCATGCAATATCCGCCCCGATGCCGATGCCGCTGATCAGCCCTTCGTCGTTTCCGACGGATATCCCGGAGGAATAGCCATTGGAATAGCCTTCCTGCCGGCCGATTTCAATGCCACGGTTCCTGCCCCGGGCCTCGTATGCCCACGGGTCCATCTCCAGCCCGAGCCCGTAGGTGCCGCTCAGGTTGAGCTTGCCGCCAGCGTTGTTTGACCCGTTCATGATGCAGCCCTCCCTTGTGTCTTGCTGTCCATCCAGCAGCCAAAGCGTCGGCTGCCAGAATCCTCCCGCTGGATTCTACCCTACACCAGTGGCACAGAGCCTTCAATGGGCGCTTTGTTGGCGCTGCGAGGTCAGGACCAGAATATGGAAGGCCAGATTGATGGCTTGATCCAGCAGGTGGTGAAGGACATCCGCGAGGTGGTTGGGCAGAGGCGGGGAACTGGCAAGACACCTGGCGTGTCATGCATGATCAGCATGGGGGCATCGGCTACCCGAATCCATGTTGCCGTAACCTTGGTGTGTCCGGACAGAATGGCACGTTTTCATCTGCCTGTACTCCTGAAATCGTGCCCCCCCCTCTCATCGCCGTTCTGCCGCCACAACTAGATGCTCGTACGACCATCCACGAACATCAATTTGATCCGCGCACACCATTCCTTCGCTTCATGCATGGTTGAAACGTAGAGAACGCGCGACGGCTGCGAAAGGTCATCCACCCAGAGCACTACACGCGGAGAATCGTACCCTTGCATGGATACGCCGTACTCGCGTGTGGAGTGACTTCCTGAAGAACGCCCGTTTATTGGGTCATAATACTGGGATTTACTGGACCCGGAGGAGCTTCCGGCAAAGGAATAGCTTCTCTCTGCCGCACTTTCCCAGCGCTGAACCCACGAAAAATCGTGAAGCTCCCACTGGCCACTCCAAACCGACCCGATGAAGACCTTTTTGTTGACCGGGTTGAAAACGGCAAAAATCGGCGCGTGCCATTCATTTACCCAAAAATTATGCTTGTCGGACAGGTCATGCTGTTTTACAGCCTCAGCCACCATGTCACACGCGGACTGCCGAAGTTCCCGGGTATGTTTGATGGCGTAATCCCTCTTGTAAATTCCCAGAGCAACCAGGGCGAATGAAAGTACAAACAGAACATCATTGCCACTGATGAGCCAAAGCAGCCCTCCAACCAGCAATGAGATACTTCCAAGAACCAGCACCACCTGCAGTGTGGAGACACGTGAAGTCTGGATCAGCTTCTGAATCGTATAAGGGTTGTACTTTGTAACGACACGGGCCATTTTTCTTTGCACCACCAGATGTTCGTAGATATCCCTCGTGCCTCATTTTTCACGCAGCAACCAGGACCCTGACTGATGCCGTCCTCCTTTTCGATTCTACCCCACACCAGCGTCACAGATATGTCAGGCAGTCAGAGAGAGGTCTTGATTCCCACCGGAGTTCCAGAATTGATTAAGCAGGAGTGACCGAACTCCATCTGACCATCAGTCTTGTACTTGGATACCTCAATAACCGGAACATCCCCCTCCTCCGGGTCACGCCAGATCTGGAACAGAAAATTTGGGTCAGTACCCAATACCTGAGACCCCGACCCATCCATTTTCGCAGCCCCCCACTGCATGGAAAAACCACTTCCGTCTGTATATTTATACTTGTTATACAATCCGTCGGACGGCGCAGGGAAAGTACCCAGCGTTTTTCCATCCAGAACAAATGTCAAAGACATATCCTCCGCAATGGTCGCGCTGCACTTTTTGGTAGGACTGAGACCAGGCTCTTCCCCCTGATAAGACCCAACGATGCATTTTCCAACGCGGGGAAGAAATTCCTTCCCATAAAACACCGTATCCTTTGATCCATCGGGACAGTGCTCATTCATGTACTGGATAATCTGGGCACGATTACCCTTCGCTGCAGCCTGCGTCTGGGAGGGGTTTGTCTGAGGCTCGGAATTCTGGGCAGCTGTGGTCTGTGGTTGCGCAGTGGATGGTGCTGCAGACGTGGCTCCGGCCTCTGTCCCACCCGTTGCGCCACCCGCTGTTCCTGGCTCCGATGAACCACCACCGCCACCACATGCTGCCAATGCCGCCAGCAGCACAATCATGGCAGCTCTTCCAAAGGAACTGCCGCAATCGACCTCAATCATTCAACACCCCCTCAATTTCTCTCGTTACTGACGAAATTCATGAAATCGCCGAACCACCGGGTAAGCGGCTCCATCAGCCCCATCCGTACAGGATCACAAAACGGACCCTGACGGAACGACCAGTGCATGGCAGCACGGGAACGCTGTCACTGCCGCAACATCGCACCAAAGTCCATGCCGCCAAAGCTCATGTTCGGGATCTCCACAACCTCCCACCCCTCGCTGGTAAGCTTGAGGATGGCCACTTCCTTGTCCAGAACATCGGTATTTGCCGTACGCTTGGCTTCGGGGAAGGCCCTCACGAAATGCTTTTCTTTCGCCCAGTCAGGAACATCGTCCACCTTGACGCTGTAGATGACCTTCGCTGCAGTAACCTCCTTGCCCTGCCCCGGTGCCTCCCACTTCTTCACTTCATCCAGTTCCATCTTCCCGTAGCAGAAGGTCGTGGAATCTTCCCCTCCCAGTGGAGACGCCACGCTTTTCTGGAAGGGCTCGCTGTCCGCAGTCAGTTCGCAAATGGAGCCCATGCCAGCATCCCGGCACTTCACGAGGCCCGCTTTTTCCAGAATCTGCATCCGCTCATTGTCTGGCCCGCCAAAAGTGCCCTTGTTTTCGAGGTGTACCGGAAATTTGAACGACTTCCCAACGCAAAACCTGCCATCCTTTTCCAGATGGTCTTCGATTGCATTGGCAAAGTTCGATTTGCTCGGTTCGGTCTTGCTTCCGCACCCTGCCATGACAGCCGGAGCAAGCGCCACCATCAGCCAGCCAAATTTCCTGAAAACCATGATTTCTCCTTTGTTTTTATGCCAGCCACTGCCTGAAATTCAGCCTGGGCAGCATGAACGCTCCATGCGTTCATCTGCGTGCTGTTGAATATTGACAACATTCTAGCGTGCTGGCTGGGTATAAATGGTAGGCCGAAGGTTTCAGATGTTTGCGTTGTGCAAGCAACGGGGCCAGACTGTTCAACGGCGTCTGTCGGTTTTTTGGCTTTCCGCGTCATGACGTCAGGAACCTGAAGCTTTCCATCTTGCCCTACCCAGGGAAGAGAAGGTCAGCGCGGTGCACCCTCACTGCTGCAAAAGCAGATTGGCCGGCGAGAACTGGTCGGTCAGCACATGGTCGGCTTCGTTTTCCGGTGCAACCGCCCTGCCCCGGATCCACGACATCACCTCGCCCCGGTCTATTCCCAGCCTTCTGAAGCCTGCATCCAGCGCCAGCGCCCGTGTCCGCATGGCCCGGGCCGAAGGTACGGCGCCATCCCGCCTGCCCAGAATGATCCGGTTGCCGCCGGGTACATCGGCTTCCAGTACATCACCGAACACCGAGCGGTATGTTGCGGTTTCGTAGGGGGCCAGCGTGCCGTTGGTGAACGTGTTGGCGGCAACGGCGCCATCCATTTTCAGAATGCTGGCCACCTGCTGCAGGAACTCGCGGGTCAACAGGTGCTCGGGGATGTACTGCCGGTCGAAGGCATCGATGAGCACCAGATCATAGGTCGTCCCTGCCCACGCAGCCTGGCGCACGAAGACGCGCGCATCCTCGATGTGCAGCAGCGACCGCGCATCGGTCCGGTAGCCGAAGAACGTTCTGGCCACCTCTCCAACGGCCGGGTCCAGCTCCACACTGTCGATATGCAGGTCGGGGTACAGGGCCCGCAGCGCCGCGGGAAGCGACCCGCCCCCCAGACCGATGACCAGAGCCCGCCGATGGGGGCCATCACGCATGGTCAGTGCAAGCAGCATGGCCTGTGTGTAATGCAGCACCATGGCGCTGGAGCCCGGCCGGATGCAGCTCTGGTAGCCGTGCAGGCGACCGAAAACCATGCAGCGCAGGTCATGCTGCGCCCCGGCCTGATCGACCACCAGAATGTTGCGGTAAAGCGACTTCTGCTGGTGAATGATGCGGTGCCGGGGTGCGGCAGGGGCATTCGCCGTGGCGGCGAGACCCAGGGTGATCAGGAACGCTGCAGCGCGCTTTTGCATGTCGGTCTTCCTTGCCGCGTGTCTGCCATGACCAGCGTCATCCCCGTAAGTACGACCAGGGCAATGAGCAGGTACAGGATGGTGTCCAGGTCGAAGACCAGAACCAGATAGAACGATGTCAGGATCGTTCCCGCTGCAGAACCGAGTGTCGAGACGAAATAAAGCTGCCCGGCAGACTGGCCGGATGCCTGCACGCTGTGTGTGAGCAGCCTGATGGCATAGGGCGAGACCATCCCCGAGAGGATTGCCGGTATCGAGAAAAAGAGCATGGCACCGATGAGTGATCCGTAGCGGGGGTCCCTGATCAGGTACGACAGCCATTCCAGCCCCACATCGCTGGCCAGGACGAGCGGCAGGCTGGCAGCGCCCTCGGCAACCAGCAGCCAGCCAAGCGTGCCAAGCGACGGGTTGCCGAGTGACCGGTTGCCGCCCTTCAGGTAGCCTATGGCAAGCGAGGTCATGAACACCGTGATGATGGCCCCCCAGACGAAGATGCTGGTACCAAAGAACGGCGCAAACACCCGCCCCCCCAGCAGCTCTATGCCCATCACGAAAAACCCGCTGATGCCGGCGGCCACATGAACCAGAAGGCGGGCACGGTCATTTGATCGACGCTGCATGATGTCGGAGTCCGGAAAGGTCACTGCTGGCTGACGGACAGCCTGTCGCCGTACTCGCGCTCGAGATACTGCGCCCAGCTGGTGGCAAACTGGATGAGGCGTTGCCGGTAGATGGTGTTGAATCTGGGGGTTCTGGAGTGGTAGTTGGCCGCACGCGTCCAGTAGTCCTGCCCGTTCTTTTCCTCGAGGTGCTGCCGCAGCATCCAGGCGGCGACTTCGGCATTGAAGCACCCCCGCCAGGCCACGTCCTCCCGGGTGATGCCGGGCTTGTTCCAGAATATGCCGTTCTCGTCCCAGTGCATGGTGTTGATCTGGAAATGTCCGATGTCGAGGGTGCCGTTGGTGTTCTGGACGGTCTGTCCGTTCCGGCCATTTTCTACACTGGCAATGGCCAGCAGCACGTTGGCAGGTACCCCCTGCCGTTCGGCGGCCACCAGCACGCAATTGATGTCGGCTGGCCCGACGGAATGAAAGGTGTCGCGCTCGTTGACGCGCGGCATGGGCGTTACGCCAGGGGGGAACGCCTGCGGCCCCATCCGTGCATTTTCCTGTGCATCCGTCCGTGCAATGGCCTGTGCATCCGCCTGGGACATGGCCGGAACGGGCATGCAGACGGCAAGCGCACAGACAACGGCCGCCGTGGCCACCCTGGACATTCCTTGCATGCCGGCCACCCGGAACCCTGCAGACATGGCATGCATCATACGAACCAGGCTTCACGCATGAACCAGCTCCAGAAGGACCACGGCTGGAACAGCGTGCCGGTGCGCGCCTGCCAGTAGCGGTACGCGCCCTTCATGCCCAGCAGGAAAGGGTAAGCCGTACAGATGGCCCAGTAGGGGATGAAGAACACATTGCCGATGCCAACCCAGAACACCAGCAGGGCCCCGCCAAACAGTGGAACGGCCGTCAGCCAGTACCACTTGCGGGAGTAGGCACGCCAGCGCAGCACCGCCTCGGCCCGCGCCTCGGCGCTGATGTCGAGCGCCCTGGCGCGCTGCGTCTCGAACAGCTGCCCCCGGGCGACCTTGCCGGCACTGAGACGGCCTGGTCCGGCGTACAGAAAATGGTGACAGGCATCGCAGCGCCAGACGTAGAGCGGCGTCGTGCTGGCGCCCGGTGTCTGCGGCTCGTTCACGATGTTGGTTTGCTGCTGTCTTTTCAGAAGCGCGTTGTGACAGCGCGGGCAGGTCAGCCCGATGACGGCGCACCACAGATCTCCCAGATACCTGAAGCCGGCACCCAGTTCCCTGGCACCCACAGCCCGGGACATGGGCGCAATGAAGAGAAAACGCGCCGTCCTGCCCGTTGCGCCCGCCACCTTTTTGCCGAAGGTTTTGAATCCCATGGCATGATTTTCCGAATGAACCCTGAACCGTGACTCTGGAACGTGTCATGAACCCGTTCGTCCATGACGCACTTCATTATGCCATGCGTGACATGTCATTCATTGCCATCACTTGCGCGCTGTTTCGCCTCTTCGATGATGGCATTGCACTTGTTGACCAGTTCTTCGATCATTCTGTCGGCCTGCTCCTGGGTGCATGCCTGCGGCACGGGCAGATCGATGTAATGCGTGCTGCCGGCAACTTCCGCACGTATCTTGCGTGCCACCGACTGGCGCCGCCAGTGTTCCTCGATGTCTGCCGGCTCACCCATGATCAAGGCTTCGACCTGCAGCAGCGACTGGTACGGAGCAATTTCATTGACTTCGCTGTCGATGTCTTCTGCGCCGAGCGATGACTTTTCGTCGGCCATACGGTACAGAAACGGATAGGCGCTGCGTGCCATGTCATGCCCGTCCGGTGGCAGTCGCTTTCCGTCGGGCGTGACGATCAGGTTGGTCGACGACGGTGCCGGCTCCATGGCATTTGCACCGGTAGCGTCATCGGTGGCCCGGTTCTGGTAGCGTGTGCGCTTCTCCGGCCTGGTTTTCATGAGCGTGGCCCGCAGGCTGCTGCCACGCCGTGGCGTTTGCCGGGCATTGCCAGCCGGCCCGCCTTCGGCATGGCCGCGTGCGTCCTTCCCGGTGGACGCCGCCGGGAAGGCGGCCGTACGGCTGCTGCACGCATCGATGACTCGCACGGCCTGCTCCCGGGCTTCGGCGCTGCGTGCTTCATGACGCGAGAGCAGTTTATGAAGCACGGCCTGCCCCAGCTCGAACCGCGCCTCCGGAATGTGCGCCTCCGCCATGCCCTCCTGGTCGTGGCGCGTGAAAAAATCCTGCAGGTCGGACAGCAGCGCATTCGGCTGCATCTGCGACATCACATCCCTTTCGAACGTGCCGGCCCCGAGTGCCTCGCCTATCTGGCGAATGGTTTCGTCGGTGATGGGAAGGTCTGCCTCCTCGGGTGGCTCGATGGGGATGAAATCGTTGAGTCTGATTGCCCGCGGGTCGGGGCCGGCCGTGTAGAAGCCCATGCCGCGCACGACATGCACACTGCCGCGCCGCCCGCCACCCGACTTCTTGCCCAGGATGAACGTGAATTCGCCATTTTCCTGCGAGGCGATGTCATCGTACTCGAGCCGGCTTCGCCGTTCGAGATCGATGCCGTCACCCTGCCGGACCATGCGGCCGATGAGCGCACTGGTTCGTTCATATCCTCTTTGCACAGCCATGATGGCTTCGCCCGCCGCCCCCTTGGCGCGGAGCCAGGTCTCTGAATTCTCCATCCCCGAGGTCATCCGTCCAATTACCCGAATGTTGGTATTTTCCCACGTCGCGTTGGCTTCTTCAGGAGAAGCCTTTTTGAGCGACTCGAAATCCTGCGCGCCGAAGGTGATGCTGAACCCCAGCGAACGTCCCTGCGCCGGGGCCACGGCAAAACCGAGCACCGCGTACAGGCCGTACTCGTCGAACACCAGATAGAACGGCGTGGAAGCGTTGGTCGAGCGGCTGTCGATGGTCTCGCGAACCATGCCCTCGACCCGGTTGCCCAGGCACCCGGCCATCATCTGCTTGACCGAGCCGACGACCATTTTACCCAGCATCTTCATGGTATCGGGTGCACGCTCGAGCGCTGGCAACAGAACGCAAAGCAGACGACGATTGAGAACAACGTCAAAAAAGTCGACATCTCCTACGCGAGTCTTGAAAATGTGTCCGTAGTTGTAATTCAGATCCGTGAATATTCGCGTGAGCTGCATGATGATGTAACCATGCTGCTCGAGTGTTTTCTGGTCGAACTTCGGTGCATCCGAAGCGCCACCGCCGGCCCCCGGCGCCCTGAAGCCCGGCAGCGAGATCAGGTACGTCTTCAGTTGCCCCACCACCTCCTCGAACCGGTCGCCATATCTGCCGTTGTGTTCGTAGGCAAGCCGGTAGACTTCGGCAATCTCGAAGTATTCGATGAAGCGCCCGGGTGACAGCGTGATGACGCCCCGGTCGCGCAGGTACACCAGTACACGGGTCAGCGCGGCAACGAAGGAAATGGCCCGGCCCTTCCACATGTCGCCGTTGGTGCCCCCCGAGTCGTCCATCAGCGACACGATCAGTTCGATGAGCATCCCGGACGAGGTGTTGCCCATGATGTTCATGTTGTTGGTGACCTTGTCGCGCTGCTTCTCGATGAAGTCCCGGGCACCATTCATGAAGTTGATGACCAGCAGATCATCTTCCCGGCCGGCGACGCGCGCCAGACGAAACACGTCCTTCTCGGTCTTCGGGTCTCCCTTGCCGTCCACGTAGATGAAACCCGAGTCCTGGACCAGCGCGTTGAAGAGCAGCCCCAGGATGTACTCGGTCTTGCCGGACCCCGTGGTGCCGAACACGATCTGGTGGGTGCGAAGATCGGAATTGCTCACATAGATCTGCTCACCCGTCTCGCTGTCGTTGCCCAGATAGGTGATGCCATTGCCGGGGCTTTTGCCGTCACGGCTGGAGCCATCGCGCAGGTTGGCATGGGCCGGAACGCGAAACGGCATGTCGAATGCCCGATTGTCCGTCCGGAAGTGAACCGCCCCGAGAATGGCCAGCACGCCGAGGCCAAGCTCGCCGGAGAACGGTATCTGCAGAAGAATGAGCATCAGCACCAGACACGCCACCAGGCCAACGACGGTTCCGAAGGGCGTTTTCAGAAACGCACCGAGCTTCTGGCCGGCGAAGCGTGTATCGCGCACACGCGACCGTGCAGAAATCTCCTCCTGTCGGGAACTGCCGTTGTATTGCATGTCAGATGCTCCGCGTCTCCTGCTCGTACTTGCCCGGATTGTTGTTGTAGACCGTGATCAGGTCACGCCCGAGCTGCTCGACCACGGTGCCCTCGGCCTCTTCACGGTCGAACCCGTTGCCGACGGCGACGTGGCGGGCCTTGTCCTCGATGAACCGCTTGGCGCTGCCTCCCCTGAAGCGTTCGGCAAGAATGGCGCGGGCGGCCGGCTTGGGCATGTTCTCGTAGAGCATGCTGCGCAACCGCATGTCTTCGGCCGTGGTCGACAGGGCCCAGAGGCGCTTGGGCCCCAGCGTCAGCGTGTAGAGCTGATAATACTCGCTGGAAGAGGTTCTGATCTTGGCAAGGAAGGTGGCTCCTATGGATGATGGGCCGTGCACCCGGTCGATCATGGCGCTCTCTGCCTCCGGGGTCAGGCCGATGTTGTCACGCATCCATTCACGTGACTGCTTGTCCCCCGAGTCCAGAATGATGAAGCAGGTGGCAAATGCCGTCATGCCGGCAAAATCGCTCATGGCCTGCGACGCAATGCGGACATCCAGCTGCAGCTTGCGCCCCAGGCGGACGATGCTGTCGACCTGCCCATGCAGCGCCTTATTGTTGCGTGTGACGTGCCATTCGTCAAAGACCAGAATTTTTTTGACATCGATCAAACTGTCCACCAGCGTCTTGTAATGCAGATAGTATCGGCGCGCCTGCTCCCTGATGGTCTTGAGCATTTCCTTGTGTAACGAAATCTTTCGCATGAAGACTTCGCACGCCATGAAGTACATGAGTGCCGAGCGCTTGTTCACCTCCGGCTGCTCGCTGCGGGACGCAACGTCCTGAAGATCCAGCGCAACCACACGGGACGACCCGATGTCGAACTGGGTGATGTCGGCAAAGATGGGGTACTGGTCGACGGCATCCCGGATGCCCCGGATGAACTCGTCGACCAGGGACGAATCGTTGTTCGTCCTGATGTGCTCGTACTCCGCCCGCAATCCGGCCGCCACCGTCACCAGATCGTTCAGGATGGGAACCGCATAGCGCTGGGCCACTTCGGCCTCGTGGATCATCCCGGCATCGAAACAGGCATCCACGATGTCCCAGTAGGTCAGCGGCTCGGCCGTTTCGTCACTGGTATCCCATATGCCCAGCTTTTCCACGGCCTGATCCACCAGTTCGTCCCGCCCGTACAGGTACCGGTTCGGTTCCGGATTGGCCGATGTGGGGTTTTTCTTCTCGTAGGCCCGCGAAACGACGTTGCGCACGAAGTTGGACATGCCGACCATGGGGTTGCCGGCAAGTTCCGAAGGGGTGACCAGTGCGGTGATGAACGCAACGGTATTGTCGAGCTGGTTCTGAAGCTGTACCCGCAGGCCGAGATAGGTATCCATGATGTTGATGCCATGGGCCTTGTCGTTCTGCAGGCGCGCGTGCATGACCAGATGCTGGCTTTCCGGCGGCAGGGACTCCTTCACCAGGTCGATCATGCCCGACGAGGAGGCGCCGATGTCGATGATGCACGCATAGGGAAGGCTGGTCTGCCCGCCCATCAGGATGGTCTCCAGATTGATGTGGTTCATGAAAACGGATTTTCCCGAACCCGGCTTGCCGGAGATCAGCCAGAAGAAGGTGGTCTGGCTGGACGAGAAGAACTGGAATGCCTGCAGCTTGCCATCGAGCGAACGCATGTAGGTGGATGGAGCAGTGAATGCCGACGAGGGACGCGTGAGCGGCATCATCCAGATGGCATCGTGCAGGGGGGCAGCCGCCGCCGGAGCCACACTGCGCGTGGCCATGCCGATTGCCGTGCTCTGCACGACGGACATGGGATCGCCGGTGCGTTCCCCCACCTTGGGGTTGCCCCACTGCTGCAGGGCGGCAGATACCCCCTTTTCGCGCAGCGACAGCTCTTCCGTCACGTTGTCGCCTTCGTCTGCCCAGGTCATGGCGCTCATGCTGAGCTTGACGATGGCAAGCCCCTCTTCCCGGAGCGCGCTCAGGGTCTTCACCGACATCTGCAGGCTCTTGTTGCGGGAGTCCAGCATCTGGAAGATGGTGGCCAGCATCGAGCGGAAACTGGTCGAACGCAGACCATCGCCCTCCAGCATCATGCTGATGGCATAGGGACATGCGCGCTCCTGCCCCTTGTACCGTGCAACCGTCTTGTTGAGCATGTCGAAGAGCTTCTGGAAATGATCGGGGCGCCCCGGCGGAACATCGATCAGCAGGGGCGAAAACACCCGGTTGCCTATGCGGACCCAGTTGCGGTCCCGCAGGACGGGATGGGCATCGTGGCCGATTTCCAGCGAACGGCTGAGGATCTGCTCCTTGAGCGGCGGCGGCAGGACTTCGGACAGATCATCACCGGATGTATTGCTCTTCCACATCAGCGGATGTTCCACACCGGGGATGATGGGCTCCCAGCTGTCGGCGGTGATGTCCGGCAGCACGCTCTTGCGGATGGCACGCAGCGCCCGCCGCACATCCAGCAGCGATACGTCACAGGCAAACTCCCCCGACTGCATGACGGTCAGAATGGCCGAGACATAGGCGTTGTGCTTGTTGTGCAGGATGTCCGCCACGACGAACGGATTCTGGCCGTTGGCCATGGCCGGGATGTTGTGCTCCTTCTTGTCCTTGATGCGGTCCGTGGCAATTTTCTTGATTTCCGGGTCATTCAGGACTTCCGGCGTCGTCCACAGCACGAAATGGCAGTCTTCGTAATAGGTGTACTGGCGCAGCGTATCGACCGATTCGTTGATCAGATCCTCCATGTTGAGGCCGATCTTTCGGGCCGTCTCCTTCTGGGTATCCGACAGCCCCCGGAGCGCCGTCATGGAGTCGTCATCCCGGATGAAAACCACCTGGACACGATATCCCGTACCCTTGAGGTAGGGATCGAACGCGTAGTTCAGGCGTTCGACCATGTCCTTGAACCGCTCGAAACTGATGACCGACTTCGTTCCGTTGAAGCGGATGACACTGCCATACTTGCCATCGGACGATACGATGGTGTGCCTGCCATCCACTGTTTCCAGATCGCAGTAGTCACGGCTTTCCATTTTCAGAAAGCCGAGCATACCCACAAGAAGTGCTTCCATTACGCCAGCCATGGCTCAACGTCCCCTGTTGTTTCCTGATTGTTTCGGGCACAGGTACCGAACCCGGTCCAGTGCATCGCGCCACACACGGGCCTCAAACGCCTCCCGGCGACTTCTGGCGTAATAATCCAGCTGCGCCCGCCTGAACGCCCCCTGTGTGGGTACCAGGCGAAAGGCGTCGAAGGCCCCCTCGGCAGACGCCTTCCCATGGCGGCACACCACTTCATGCCAGACGGCAGGATCGCTGATGTCGATGACACCGGATGGTGTGTTCAGCCTGGCCATCCGGCTTTCCAGAACGCCATAGACAGATTCCAGCAGCGCTGCCACGCTGCCCTGCGCCCGGCGCTCTGCCGCGTCGGCGCAATGGCTGACCATGGTGCGGATCACGAAGTGCGCGCGTGCGATGTGATTCACCTCCGTCTGCGTCAGCTCCGGAATGACGGCGACGAAACCCGCCTGCCTGGCCCCGGCCTGCCCGCAGTGATGCACCTGATGACATAGGTTGCACACCGTGACCAGATTCTCCGGTGTGCTGTCCGAATGGTCTCCATTCAGGTGATGAACCTCCTGCCATTTGTGGGCCACGAAACCACAGTACTGGCAGCGGCTCTCATCGCGATCGAAGACGCTTTCACGCGTGGCGGCAAACGCCCGGCCGGCTTCCGGTTCCCTTTGCACATCCTGTGCCCCGCTCGTGGCATCGATCCGGGGCTGTCTGTACAGACGCAGTGACATCATACGGCGACGGGCCGGGAAAGCGGGCGCCAGGGAGCCAACGTGCCGCATGGCTTTGCAGAGGCTCCCGGGAACCCGGCTTCCCGGCTACGGAGTGATGAATGGATCAGTTCGTTCCGAGAACGGAATTGCGCAGTGCCGTCATCACGGCGGTGCCGGAACAGGCCAGCGCGCCGATGAGGAGCATGATCCAGCCCTTGGCCTTGCTGTCCTGCGCCCGCTGGTCTTCCTGGTGTGCCCGGTACAGGATGATGAACCCCCAGAGGCCGACGAAGAGGCCAACCACGAAGAACAGGATCAGAAACAGGTTGGGCACCTCCTTCACCGAGTTGGCGACGTTCTCGACGATACCCGCGACATCGGTATCGGTGTCGCCGCCAAGGTCATAGTCCGGGCGCTGTACGGCCTGGGCGGTACCGATGCCCGAGGCATAGCTGATGAATGCCAGCGCCGACCAATGTTCGATGCGGGAGATGAGGGTGCGGCCTTTGCCAAAGATTGCGAGAGACATGTTTGCTCCTGTTGCGGTGGTTGTTACCGGAAGGGCGAGAACAACCCGATGAAGTCGTATCCGAGCTGGTTGTTGACGACGTTCAGGAAGTAGTTGAAGTCGAAGGCGACCGCCCCGGAAATGATGAAGATCAGGGATTTCCCGATCGATGCATTCTGCAGGCCGGCATTGTTGTGATGGATCATCATCACGCCGCGCATCATGGCGGCCACGCCGATGAACTGCAGAATGGACAGAATGGCAGTGGTTGCAATTCTGAGTCTTTCGGTGGTGTTTCCTCCTGCATCATATTGAAGGTCGACGGAGTTGATGGGCGTGGCGACATGGCCGCCGCTCAGCGTCAGGTTGAACACGCCCACCAGATCGAGACGGTAGAACATCGACATCAGCGCCCCGACGGTCAGATAGGAAAATGCAAGCGTGAATGTGCTCTGCGACTTTCCTGCCATGAACCGCGACGCCGATCCCCGGTTGACGCTGTACAGCGTGAGAAAGCCCATCAGCGTGTACCACAACGACACGATCAGGGCCCCCAGCTGAAAAAGCTCGATGAGCGGAGGCGCAACCTTCGCCACATTGATGAGCAGACTCAGAAGGTCTGGAAAATTTTCCCCGTTCATCTGTCCATTCCAGGATGTGCCCTTGATCCGGTACTTCGGTGTTCCGGTGCTTCGGTGCTTCAGTGCTTCAGTGCTTCAGTGCTTCAGTGCTTCAGTGCTTCAGTGGGAGGATGTGATGATCACGCCATCGGTGGGGTCCACGTCCCGGACGGATTCGGTCTTCGGCACGACCTGGATGGCATCTCCGGCAACGACGCTGTCCTCGATGTCACCGACCGTGATCCATGCCCTGTCCCCCACGATGGCATCTGCATCGATGCTCTTGCCCGACCGGCGGGGCGCGCGGCCCGGAACGGGCTCTGCGGACGCCGCCTTCGAGGGCTTGACGACGCGAATCTCCTTCACGGTCGCCCTGGGTTTTTCCAGTCTGGCAATGCGTTCATTCAGGGCGTTGATGGCCTTGTGAATGTCGTTGATGGCCTTGCTGAAATCACTGTTCGTCCGCCCGAACTCGGTGTTTACCGCACCGAAGGCTTCCTGCACCTCATTGCGCAGGTTGTCGATCTGCTCGGGAAGCGCATTGACGGATTTTTTTACGCTCCGTATCTGCCCATCCAGTGCATCGGTACGGCGCGTGTCGCCGTAGTTCTTGATTTCATAGGCTTTGGTCACGGTCTTGCCGCTGACCTTCGCGTGCTTTCCACCCGATGAGCCCAGGACGGCAAAAATCATGACGGCAATCAGCAGGACGAACACCGAGCCGCCAGCGATCAGGAACAGCTTCGAGTCCTTCTTTTTCTTCACCGAAGATGTATTAGCCACGAACGTCCTCCAGGAAAAAGAGCGCGAACCCGGTCGATGCCGGTGTGCTGAAGGTGGTCGGCCGGTTGAAGCCCCGCCGCACCTCCTGCGAGAAAGCCTGTCCCACTTCGCCGAGGGCCGATGCGTTGGCCTCCCTGGCGTTGACCCGGCGATTCGTCGTCACGACCGTACCACTACCGGTGACCACCGTATCCCCCGTGGGGCGCGAATAGGCGCGCCCGTAGCCCGCCAGCAGCGAAGCGGCCGCCAGTGCCGTGTATCGGGACAGCGTATGATGATCGACCGTGCTGGCCATGCCCTGCTTGGCGTCCTCTTCGCGCAGCGCAACGGCGCTGATCGACATGGTCGGCCTCCCGTCCTGCGGGGCCAGTTTGGAAAACGAGAAGGTCATGTTCTCCTGCCCCGCCTTGATCGTGCCGAAGATGCGTGCGCCATCCCACTGGCCACCGTGGATGGTGGCAAAAACCACATTGCTTTCATCGGTGTTGGCTTCGGAATCGAGCGTTGCGTACAGGCTCGAGCCCGCCTTGATCAGCACACGACCATGCTGCTTCCGGGCCGGCTGCGCTTCGGGCGGCGCCCCGTTCACGCCCGCTTCCTGCGGGGCGGACTGCTCCCGTTCCCTTTGCTGATAGGACGCATAGCTGTAGCTGCCTGCCGGACCAAAGGCAGGCCCCCCGCGCGTATCACCCACCAGATTGGCAATGGCCCGCGCGGTGCTCTGCCGGATTTCATGGGTGTAGCGGTCCCGTTCCGCTTCTGCCGCGCGCTTTTCCTGCTCGTAACGCCGCTGCGCTTCCATCAGCTGCTGGCGCTCGAGCTGCGCACTGGCAGACTGCCCACCGCCGGAACCACCCCGTGAATGAGGCGTCTGCCCGTGCCCGGGAGGCGTCGTCACATCGGCATCCGGCGTACTGACACGCGGCGTGCCGGAGGAGGCAGAGAAAAGCGCCTGCTTCCGGGCCTGCTCCTGGGCCTTCCTGCGTTCCCTGCCCTCGCGCTCCCGGTTTATGCTTTCGGTATCGACATCGAGCAGCCCGTCGCTTTCGGGCAGGAACTTGCCCTCGTCCTCCACGACGAAGGGCTCGAACCGTGGCTGATAGCTCTCGTTCTTCTGATAGGCGGCCTCGGCGTCCTCTGCCGCCTGCCGGGCATGCCGGTTCGACTCCTCCTTCGTCACCGGCGCACCCGGCTTCTCCTTCTGTTTCGGTACGGCGGGGTGCTCGACGGTCGCACGCCGGGCCCGGGTCGCCGTTTCCCTGGAACTGATGTAGCCATACAGCATGCCGAACACGGAAACGGCGATGAGCAGCGAGATCAGCACGCGCGGCCATCCACGGGGAAAGGCATTTTTCAGCCGCCCGAACAGGCCAGGCCTGCCGTGGGCGGACTGTACCTGTTCATCGTCGCTGAAGACGGGCGCAAGACGTTCTCCGTCCATGCCGTCCCCACCGAATCCTGTGTCATCGTTACCGCGCCTGTCAAAGCGCATGCTTCCCTGTTCGTCACTCATGGCTGTCCGCTGCGGTTTGTTCGACAAATGCGGTGATGGCCCGGCCACCCGCCGTGAAGGTCACGGAATCGTAGAACTGCTCGTACCGGTAGACCGAGATGCCGTTGGTGCTGCGGGCCGCCGACATGTAGGCCGGGTACTGGGCCGCCCCCTTGGTGCGCACGTACATGTGACCTTCATACATCCATGCCTCGGTATCGCTGGCCCCTTCCACGCGCATCTTCTGTGCCGTGTCCGGTGGCACACCGTCGAGGAATGCCGTCAGCGCATCGTCGATGCCGGGCGGGCCCTCCATGACGACGTTGTCGCCCGCATCGGGGTTTGCACCGGGAATCTTGGCGTCGATACGGACATCGACCTCCTTCTGTCCCGTGGCCAAAGTGAAAATGACGGGGGTGGGCAGCCCCTTGAGGGTGACGGAGACATTGCCGTATGCGGCCGTCGTCAGGGGTTCGAGCATCAGCACATTGCCATCGGGGCGATCCCCCTCATCCTGCTGCTTGCCCTCATGGCCATCGTTGAAGATCTGCCGGTTCGTCCGGACACCGACGATCTCCCACGGGTTTCCGGCCCGGTCGGAGAACACGATGGATGTGAGCAGCCCCCTGGAAAGCCTGATGACCCGTGGCTGCACCCCCGGATCGAGATTGACGGGAATGGTCCGCGTGACCGGCTTGGCCGGCGTGATGTAGGGGGACGCCTTTGCACGGTCGCGGGTGAGTTCCAGCCGCTTGAGCCGGTTCAGGTCCCGGGTCGTGAAACTGGCGTCTTCGGCCTCCTTGATGGTGTCTTCCACGACCTCCCGGCGTGAGGGGTAGACGATGTCGGTCGTGTCCTTTCCTTCATCGCGACGGGGAACCAGACCACTGCGCGGCGGCTCGATGGCCTGCTGCCCCTGCCCTTCGGCCCCGGCGGCAGGCGCCTTTCCGGCTGGCGGATTCCCCTCTTGTGCCATGGCACGCGTACCGGGCACGAGCACGAGTGCGAGCACGACCATCATGGACGGGATGCGGTTCATGGATCAGCCTTTTTTCTCGGAATACGGGTACAGGAAGATCTCGTCGATGGCCAGACCACGACGGTTGTAGGCATTGGCCTGCGTCTGGACGACCTGAACCCGGGCGATATGGGTACTCGATCCGGCCGGCGTGCGGTTGCCGTTTGCGTAGAACTCGATGCGCACGGGCACCCGTACCTCCATGTAGGGCTTGGTCGGCAGATTGCCTTCGAACTCGGCCTGCGGCACCTCGATGAGCGCCGCCTTCATGATCAGCCGTTCGTCCCGGACCAGCCGCAGGTTGTGTGAACCGTCCAGCGTTCTGAAAAACGATTTCTGTCCTTCGGTCGACAGCCACTTGCGCGCCGCGTTGTTCAGCGAACGCCGGTAGTTGACATAGTCGTAGGAGTAAAGTTCCACCACGGCATCGGCCGCCCACTGGATCACCGCCTCCTTGGTCATGCGCGGCCGCTCTTCGGTGGGAACCTCGCAGATGGCCTGGTTGTCCGTGGTGGCAATCACGCGGTACTTGGGGTAATTGAGAAAACCGATGCCAACCACGATGAGCCCCAGCGCCATCAGGCCAGCCGCAGTCCACGCGCGCCTGACCTGCCCCTGCAGGTGCTTGATGTCGTCGAACGTGATGCCGTTTCGCTGAATGACCTGGCCACCGGGGCTGGTGACGGGCGACGAGCCCACCAGCGCCAGCATCTCGTCGTCCTTGCGCCAGTCCAGGGAGGAAGGCTCCGACCCGGCGGCGTCTTCGCCGGTGCCATCCTGCGCGGCATCATGGCCCTCTGCATCGTCTCCGCGCCGTCCGGCCCCATCACGCCCGACAGCCCCGTCATGCCCGACGGCCCCGTCACGTCCGACGGCTTCATCACGTCCGGCGGCTTCGTCATATCCGGCAGCTTCGTCATGCACGGCAGCTTCGTCACGCACAGCAGCCTCGTCACGTCCGGCAGCCTCGTCACGTCCGGCAGCTTCGTCATGCACAGCAACCTCGTCGCGCCGGGCAATGCGGCCTTTCCGTGCTTTCCTGGCCTTGCCCATCATTCATCCGCCAGAGGATCGACATAGGAGACCGAGTCCGTCTCGCCGTCGTAATAACAGTACATGTCGGTTCCGTCGCTGATGATGTAGTTCTCCCAGTTCTGTCCGAGAACGAGCCACGCCAGGCCCGCAAACATGAGGGCACCGAGCACGATGGCCGTGATCTCCCCCGCGCGCGAAATCCTGCGCAGCAGGTCGTGGTAGAGATGGACCGCTTCGTGATCGTCCAGAACGTCACATATCCCCCAGGTCGAGCGGGCCGCCCCCTCGTGATGTGGCGCCTGATGCCGGATGTCCGTTTTCATTCCGTGCCCCCATGCATGATGTCAATACCGCCGCTGGTCGCCCAGCAGATCCTCGGCCACCTGCCGGCTCTGCTCGTACATCTGCCGGTGCTGCTGTGCACGTATGGCGTGGCGGGGCGTTGCGAAGCGCTGCCGGACCTGTTCCATCGACGCTGCATCGGCGGTGAACGTGAAGCCGGCGCGCCGCTGCAGTGTGCGTCCGTCGGGCATGGCGGCAGACCGGACACTGCCGTGTCCGAACATGGCCACGATTTCATGCTGGCTGCAACCGGCATGCCTTGCATCTGCAATGGCCTGGTGGCGCGTGCTGTAGAGGGAAATGTATTCGGCCGACTCCCGGCCGATGCCGAGTTCCCTGAGCATGATCACGAGGGTGCGCTGCAGGGGCGAGAAGAATGCCCGGTGGAGCGTGTTTTCATCGACGCCACGCGCCATGGCCTGCTGCATGTTCCGTACCCTGTACTGCTCTACCATGTTGTGGAAATAAACCAGTGCAGTCATGTCTTCTGCCGAAATGCCGTGCAGTACGATGCCCCGGATGGGCGCGTTGCCCCTGCCATGCGTCGTTTTTGCATTTTCGACCTGCATGACGGGAGCCCCCACCCCGTTCCCCCTGCCTCCGGACGGCACCGCCCTTCCGGATGACACCGGCACTTCCTGCCGGTTGAACGTGACGCCAAACCATTCGCCCGGTCTGAGTCCTACCAGCAGGTTCGCCTTCAGGAACGCCATCAGGGGTTCCATGTACTTGAGCCGCCTTCCCCGGCCCTGGGCGTAGTGCTGGAACCGTTCCATCAGTCCGGCAGGAACACCCCTGACGTTCCTGCCGGACTGCGTGTCTCCCTGTGTCTGAAACCCGGACGGACTGAGTGCACGAATGCGCTCGAGCGCATCGACCGTTCCGTCGACCGGCCTGCCCTGTTCACGTGCAAGCTGCAACCGCTGGCGAAGCCAGAAGATCAGCGCAGCCCTGTATGCCCGGAAGCTCGCCCTGGAAAGCCGTGGCGACCGCATCTGCCCTTCCATGTAGGCCGCAGCCATGTCCGGCGTGAGACGCTCGAATGCCGTTGCCGGGTCTCCGCCCTTCACGAGCGCCCTGGCCAGATACCCGACGCGTTTCAGGTACTGGTTTCGGGTGCCATCGTCCAGCGTCTCGCCGTCGGTTCCGCCACGCCGGACCTTCCATGCACCCCGCCCATCCCGGTTGCCATCGGGCCGGGCTGGCGCCGTACTGGAGGGTAACGTCGGTTGCATGACAGTCGAAAGGAAAAATGCGAAAAATGCGTTATGACACCGGGAAAAATGTCACCGTGCAAAAAGTCTATCCAGAAATCACAGCACGCAGCAAGTGCCGGGGTGAATTTTTTTGTTAAGAAGATCGAGCGTCCGATATTGAACGCAAACGTGCACCGGAATCTCCGCGCATGTAAAACGATGGATACAGCAGACTGCGCCAGAACCACGCAAGCACACGCACAACGGGCAAAAACGGGCACATACGGACAAAAATGGCACCGTGACGCAACATGGACGACGCAGCATTGCGGACACCGGACGCTCTGCCAGCAAATGGAAAAAGGCAATTTTCATCATTGCCGGGCGTGGATTTATGCGGATGAACGGGGCTTCATGCGGACACGTCTGGCATACGGGAGGCATACCTGCGGTATCACCACGGTACAGATGTGGCACCGTCGTGGCATGCATGCGGTACGGTTGCGGTACAGGTGTGGTACATCCGGGGTATGTTCGCGAACAGGTGTAACCAATGGTTGCCTGCGGTGTTCACAAGCGAAACACTGCGTGTTAGGATCACTTCCATGCTGGTGTCCACATCAGTGCCCCAGTGTTGCCGACATCGAACACAGCAGGAGCAAACATTGAACTTCCGTTCATATGTCCGACGAATTGCCATGGCAACGATGCTGGCCACTGCCTTCCTGGTTGCCGGCTGCAAGACGGAGCAGCCTGTTGTCAGGCCGGTCGAGATCGACGAGGCACAGGCGTTTGCCGACAGGCTGATCGCCGAAAAGATTGCGGTCGCCGCCGATGCACAGCGGGAATTCGTGGCGCTCGTCAACGAAGACAAGGCGATGATGGCCCAGAAGCAGAAATCGCTGGAAACCGACGAGGTCGATGTGGACTATCTGGGCAAGCCCCAGGAGCTGCTGCAGGTGTTTGCCCATCGTTACGGGTACCGGTTCGTGGAATCGGGCAAGTACCGCACGCTTCGCAACATCAACGTGCGCATGACCAAAACGCCGCCGCTGGAGGTGCTGCGCAATGTCGGCTATCAGATCAACAGCGCGGCCAATGTCATTCTGGACAAGAACGCGCACGTCCTGCGGCTGGAATACCGGGACAAGGCCATCCGGCGCAGGGGATTTCGCCAGGGACCATCCAGCCAGGCCGACACACTCGGGGGGTAACGCACCGTGGATGCCACGCCCGATACAGGAGCCCCCATTTCTCTCGAGACACTCGAACGCCTTCATGACCGCAAGGGCGGCTACGTGGCGCCCGCGCCCGAAACCGCCCGGGACGCAGACACCCTTGCCGAACTGATCAAGGCCAGCAGGAACGCGGCAGCCGGTGCGCGCACACAGGCCATTCGCGACAATGCCTTTGCGCTCGGGGTCAAGGGCGGCATTTCGTGGCAGCTCAACAGGATCCGCGCCATCATCGACCGGAACGCCCGAAATCTCGACAGCGTATACGACTTCGGCCATCTGATGATCCAGGACCGGGTCGTGGCGCCGGTCATTTCCGAGGCGCGGGATCTCTACAACCAGGACGGCGACCGGGCGCTTCGCCTGTCCGGTGCGTACTATCGCATCGAGTCCCAGGCGCGGTTTTCATCCGTTGCGCCGAGCTGGCGCCTTTATCTGACATTTCCAAAAATCAGAATCGACTACTCGACGCTCACCCGCATGCTCAAGCCCCGCGACGAGGATGAACACCGGCTGTGGCGTCTGGCCGTGGCCGATGGCTGGCGACAGGGGGTGGAACAGGCCAACCTGATGCTCAGGAACGGCATGGACCGGATGAACCGCGATTTCACCGGCATGCTGCGCTTTCATACGTTCGTCATGCAGGGCAAGCTGCGCATGCCTGCCGTGGCCAGCGAGCAGATTCCCGTCACCCAGCAGGGTGAAACGATGGCAGTGGACGAGACGCTCCTGCGCATCACCACCCTGCCCGCCTTCACGGCCGACAGCAGGCGCTGGACCGGCGTGATCACCCAGTCGCCGCAGGCCAGCCCCACCCGCTCGGTGCTGGTCTCCGGCCGCCGGAACGAAGATGGCGGCAAGGACGGGGACAGCGCCGGGCACGAGGACGGCGGCAGGAAAGGAGCCAGCGCCGGAAACGACGACGGAGCCGGGGGAGGAGACGAAGGCAGGAACAGGAAAAATGCCAGAGGCAGAAACGCAGGCGACAGGGCGCAGAGGAACGGGGCGCCTGCAGACCGGCACAACAGGAGGGCAGAACCGTGAGTGCACTGGCCAGCGACGAATCCCTCGTCTTCAGGGCGCCCCGCACGTTCGACAGGCCCGACGAAGTCAAGAAGCTTCTGCTGCATGCCGACGAAGCCCGTGCAAGCGACATCTTCATCTCGTCCGACGACCATGTCCGCGTGATGCTGCACGGTGACATGAGGCAGCTGACGGACCGGGTCGTCACCAAACGCGAGGTCGAAGTCTTTCTGACGGTCCTGGCCGGGCGCGAAAATGCCGTGACCGACATCTCGTCCGGCCGTTCGGTCAATGCGAGCTACAGCTTCCCGCAGGCATTTTCCGAACAGATCGAACGTCATGGCCGGATCGTGACGCGCCGCTGGAACGTGCAGCACAACTACCGGGTCAATGCGGTACCCATCTACCCCAACGGCTGCGAAATCACCCTGCGCTCGATCGACCAGACACCGGCAGAGCATCACCGGATCGACCTGCCGGAGGCGCTGGTCCGCCAGCTCATCTCCAAGCAGGGCATCGTGTTCGTCGCAGGCGTGACGGGTTCGGGCAAGACCACGACGTTCTCCGCCATCATCCGCTACATCCTCGAGCAGGACACGCCCATCAAGGGCCACATCCTCACGCATGAGGAGCCCATCGAATACCGCTACGACAAGATACGCAGTGCACATTCGAAGCTCGTTCAGCTCGAAATCCCCACACACCTGCCCAGCTTTCACGACGCCAACCGCGAGGCCATGCGCAGGCGCCCCGCCCTGGTCCTCGTGGGCGAGATGCGCGATTACGAAACCATCAGCTCCGGCATGGAGCTGGCCCAGACGGGGCACCCGGTGTTCACCACCGTGCACGCAACCGATGTGGCCAGCATCCCCCAGCGCCTGATCACGCGCTACCCCCTGGAAAAGCAGCACACGGGACTGGCCGACATCATCAGCAACGTGCATGCAATGCTCGCACAGGAGCTGCTCAAGGGCGTGGATGGCCGGCTGGTTGCCACGCGCGAGTACCTGATCATGACTCCCAGGCTGCGTGAGCATCTGCTCTCGATCCGCAACCAGGGCGAAGGTCATGTGACCCAGGAACTGCGCAACATGGTTGCCGAGCACGGCGTGACGTTCGAACGCGATGCGTGGCGGCTGCTGCAGGAGGGACGCATCGACCGCCCCGTCTACGAGGATCTGGCGCGCCGCCGCTCGGACGTGCTCGCAGAGCGTCCGGCCGGAGAACCAGCCAGTGCCAGCGGAACGGCTGCCCGGGAGGCAGCCGGCGCGGCCAGCGCGTCGCCTGCGGAACAGCCGGCCCGGCCGACGCGCCGGTCACGGAAGCATCCGGCCTCCCGGCACAAACAACCGAATGCATGAGGTGTTCCCATGGAACTGCAGCCACACGGACTCGATCACTGGAGCAACAGCGCCCACCAGCCCTGCATCGCGGGCATCAGCGCATGGGTGGCCATCCCGTGGGTGGTGGCCTTCTTTGCCAGTTCATGGGCGTTTTTCTGGATTGCGCTTGCCCTGACCGCCCTGGCCATCTATGTGCAAGGCATTCTCAGGATGAGCTTTGCCAGCGCCGGGCGGGCGCTGCGTATCATGATCACCGGCCGGATCAAGCATACCCGCAACGACCTGCGCACGATCATCAGCCGCTGACGCGGCTGCCCGCCTGGGGAATCGCAGGTATTTCCGTTGCAGCCTTCACGCACAGGGGCTGCGGCATTCTCACCCAACCAGGAGTTCTGTCATGACAGCAGACCGGATATCCGCCTTCACGGGCGTCGATGATGGCCATGACGCCATCAGGACCGCGGTGAATGGACAAAGGCCAGATGAATCCATCCGCTACCGGATGCGTCTGCATGCCGACGATCCATCCGAAGCGCGCCTCCTGCAGCTTTTCAACGCAGCGGGAAGGTCCGGCCGGGAGAAAAAGGCCATGTGCTGCATGTTCTTCGTGATTGCCCAGCGGTTTCTCGACCAGATGGCCACGCAGCACCGGAAACAGGAGCATGCACCATGAGCCTGCGCGTCTACCAGCTGCGCCTGCATCCGACGCTGGAAGCCGACCGCGAGATGATCGAACACATCGATCATGTCCCCCGGCTCGAACAGGCTGCCTTCATCAAGGAACGCATCATCTTCGGGCTGTCGATACTGGAAAGGCACGCCGGCGATCTCAGCGACCCGCAGGAAATCGAAAAGCTTTTCCGGCTGATGGGCGACATGGCCGATGGCGACATCAGCCACAAGACCATTCTCGCCGGGCTGCGTGCGTACGTCGTTGCCTGCACGCGGCAAGGGAAGGAACCATCAGGGGACACGCACGCGGGGCCGCGCGATGTTCACCTTCTGCCCACCGGCAGGCACCGTGCAACGAGACCGGAGCCGGAGCCCGGGCCGGAGGCAGCCAGCGAACTGCCTGACTGGCGCAGAAGCATCCATGCCGCCATGGGCGGCTACTGAAACCTTCGAGCACGAATCACCTCACCGCTCATGGCCAACGCCCCCGAAAACAGCAGGAGCGCTCCGGATTTCTGGATCTTCATCATCGTGCCGTTCCTGGCGCTCATGCTCATCAAGGCATTGTGGGGGCAGCATCACACGGCCATTGCCACCCTCCATGCCTATGTACGCCTGTTCCAGCTCTGGCCGCTCTACGCACTGGCCGAAGCACTGGGGCTGAGCGATGTGCCGGGGCTCGATGCCATCGTCAGAACGGTGCAGGATGTGTGCGATCCGGTCAGCATCATCGGCCAATGCCGGAAGGATTTTTCCGACGTGTCGTGGGGGGAGATATCGGGGCTCTCCGTGCTGTTCAATCTCTTCTGGCTTCTGGTGGCAGCCTGCGTGGCCATCAAATGGATCGTCCGCTCCCAGACCACGCATCCACAGATCCGGTTCACGAAAAAGCACGATCTCAAAAGCTTCATGACGGAAATGCGCCGCACCTATCCGCGCATGAACCTCTACTCCCGTCTGGACCTGATCGGCCGGGAGCTGGATGATCCGGTATTTGGCATGTCCATGACATCCAGGGATTTTGCACGCGAGCATGATCTGGTGCGCGGCTGGTCGAGGGAGGGACCGGGACGGTATCAGCCCATCCTGGACAGGCAGAAATGTGCGGCCGTGTTCCTTGCACAGCTGGGCAGACTGGCGAAATTCAGGAAAAGCCCCGACCCCGCCCTGCCGGACATGCCCGAAATGAGCTATGGCGAACTCATCATCATGTCCATGCTGGCGCCCCTGGTGGCAGCCACCGACCGGGACATGGACGAAAAGGCGTTTGCACGCGCCAGAGCCGTCAGCCAGGAAGTCCATGACTGGTGCTGGACGCTCTTCATACCCAACGAGAAGGATCCGGACGATCTTTCGTGGACGAGGCCCGACATCGACCTGTCCTTTCCCCGCAGCGTCCTTCACAAGTACATCAAGCATCCAAACGTTCAGGCGATTTTCAGGCGCCACGCCTATCTGCGCACCGTGCTGTACGGCATGATGGTCGAAGCACGCAGAATCGGCGTGTTCAATGCCAGCCGGGTCGACTGGCTGCGCTTTCATGATCGCCCGCTCTGGTATGCCGTGACGTCGATGGGAAGGCCGGATGCCTTTGCCGAAGGGTCTGCCGTCTTCAATCACTTCATGGTCGAGTGCAAGGCGGGGCGCCCCGTCACGACGCCCTGCACCGAACAGGCCATCGACGGGCTGCGCACGGCCATCACGTCATTTCTCTACACCGAACAGGACAGGAAGGCGTACGACGACTACCAGAAGAGACGCGCCGCCAGACAGGAAGCCGCTGCAAAAGCCAGGAGCGGGTCATGAGCGCATTCATCCACCCATCCCCCCGCGCGCCGGAACCCGGAGCAATCCGGCCACAGGAGAGGTGCGGCCAGGGTACCGCAGGGCTTTTGCCACACACCCCAGGGAACACCAGCCATTCGCACACATCATGAAGCAAACCGTCACCCGCACGCTGATCGCAGCGCTCATTCCCCTGGGCGCACCACACGCCATGGCACAGACCGACCCCGTTCAGACGCTGGACGGAGGCTCTGCCCAGGCAGAACAGACACCATGGAACCGGCAGACGCCACAGACGCCACAGGATCAGCAGACGCCACAGGATCAGCAGGCGCAGCAGGATCAGCAGGCGGCACAGAATCAACAGGCGACACAGGCCCGGCAGGGGCAACAGGCCCGGCAGGGGCAACAGGCCCCCGGCGCAGCAGACTCCCCTGCCGGGGGCGCGGCCAGCGCCGCGCCCATCCAGATGCTCAACGCCTCGCGAATACAGGACGACAGAGGGCCCGCACCACACGAGGCGCTGTCGTTCGATGAGCTGAAAAAGCGTGTCTCCCGCTATGGGCGCATCATCGGAGAGATTCCGCTGGACACGCCCGATCTGTTTGCCTGGATGGTGGACCGCAACGGCTCGCAGATCGAGGTCTACATCACTTCCGATGGAAGCGCGATCTTTGCCGGCGTACTGCTCAACGGCGGGCCGCAGAACAATGCAGCATCCGATGCATCCCCCGGCCCGGGTGAACCGTCATCCCCTTCGCGGACTGCATCCTCGCCCACCGCATCTTCACCCGATGTATCCTCACCCAATGCATCCCTGCCCGATGCATCTTCGCCCACTGCGTCTGCCCCCACTGATTCTCCATCGGCCGAACCTTCATCGACGGCATCTGCACCGGCAGCGGCATCGCGGGGCGCGGCATCCGGTGACACCACCGGTGACGGCAAACCCGTCGCAACCTCCCGGGCGAAAGGCAACCCCAACGCCCGGTTCGCCATGGACGGGCACTTCGAGGGAACGCCGCCCCCCGTCATCCAGTACGTGGACAAACTCGCCGGCTTCAGGGAAGGCAAAGGCGCGCCGGGCGATACGGTCTATATCTTTTTCGACCCACGCTGCCCCTATTGTCGGGCAGCCTACAACGGCACCCGGACACATGTCCGGCAGGGCGCCACGATCAAGTGGATTCCCGTTGCCCTGCTGGGCAGGCGCGAACCCACGCCGGATGGCAAATATCTGGACCAGAAAGGGATGAGGCTGTCGGCCACCATCCTGCAGAACGGCGACCCGGCATTTCTCGAACGGGTTCTCGGCCGCAAGGAACCGATCGAGACAGCGCCGGCCGGGGCAACCGTCAACGACCTGCTGGACAACGAAAAAATGATGACCCTGCTGTTCCAGGCATCGCCGGACAGTGGCGACGCCGGTGTGCCTGCAGCGCTGTACCTCGACCACAGGACCGGTATTGCCAGGCTGACCACCGGCCTGTCGGAGCAGGTCATTCGGGAAGACATCCTTGGAAAACTGTGACATGAGCAACACACGATACCTCCCCGTATTCAACCCGACTTTCCGCATCAGACAGGACGGCGACCAGACCCTGCTCTCGTTCGACAGCGGTCCGGAGGCCGACCAGAACCGGCAATCCTGTTTCATCCGCCTGCCCGCGACATTCAGTGAACTGCACATCGACGTGACGGGCTTCGAGTCCAGCGAGCCAGACCCCGGGGGCAGGACGGACTGCGTTCTCGTCAAGGGTGAGATTCATGCCATTGTCGATGGCGACCGTTCCTGTCATCTGGCCTCACCGGCACTGCTGGTCTCCCTGCAGGACGGGAGCGTTTCACGCAGCCTGAACCCCTTTGCACGCCGGGCCGACACGCCCGGCCCATCCAGCACGGCCCACATCAGGACGCATGTCCGCCAGCAGGTTTCCAGCGCCTTTGACGTCGCCATGGGCCAGTACATGATGTCCCGGGGTACTGCCATGGATACCCTTCCTGCGGATGACGGATGCCACGAAAACCGGGGGCAGAAAGAAACCGGACCACAGAGATCGTTTCTTTCCCGAACCCTGCGTCTGGCCGGCTACGGCGTGGTCATGATCGTGATGGCCATGTGCGCTTTCGTGCTGACGGCAGCCCTCGTGCAACCGCCGCAGACCTCCCCGCAGCTTGCCCAGGCAGACACGCCGGACGTCTCCACGCCCGATGTCCCAACCCCTGACGCATCCGGCCCGAACACACCGCTGTCGGCGCAGGAACAGCAGGAACTCAGGAAAATGATTGCCCAGTTCATCGCGAACCGCCAGGGTGGTGCTTCCTCCGGCCAGACCGGCACGACAGGGCCGGGTGACTCGTCCGTGCAGAACCAGGCCAGCATGGCCGGGCCGGGCCATTCGTCCGGGCAAAAAGCGGGGGCTGCCGGACAGCCTGACGACATGGTAGACTTGGATCCAGTACTGGCACAGGTTGAACGTATCAGGCAAGTGACACAGCCCGCTTCAGCCGGAAATGGTCCAGCCGGAGATACATCCTGCTTCGTTCCGCCGGCCCACCGGTCTTCCACGGGGTCGCAGCATTGAACGATATCTGCCGGGCGTCTCTGCGAAAGTCTGCCTGCCCCCCGGCCTCCCCGGGCCGGGCAGAGGCCGTATTCATCCAGACCGCGCAGGACAGGAGCTGCGATGCGACTTTCAGCCGATGAAATCGGGCGTCATGACGACACGGAACTGGGCAGGCTGGCCATCCAGTTCCTGAAGCATCACCCTGCCATTGCAGACGCCAGTCCCGCTGTGCTTGGCAGGACCATCCGCGATCTGCACCACCTCATCAGCATCAACAACAACATCAGCGAAGTCACCGGGTATTTTCTGACGGTACGACGCCTGCAGATGATTCGCTGCGTGCTCGATGCGCTGGGCAACCACATTCCCGGCATGGCGGCCGTAAACCGCGAGCCACAGGAGCGCTTCAGGCTCTGGGACCGGCTCAACAGTGTCCTGCCCTCACCCATCGAGCAGGATTTTCCCGTCATCAGGGAGGCACTGCACTTTCCCCTGTCGCCCTCCATCGTCATCGACATCGATGACGGGATTCTCAACCGGCTGATCCAGGACAGCCGTCCCCATCTGTGCAACACTGGCATGTTCACAGGTGCGTGCTTTTTCCTGGCGCCACGCATCAGCAAACGCCCGCCCTATGAGTTCATCGACGGGGAGGCACCGGAGCTTGTCGAGTCCAAGAAGTTCCGCCAGCCCCTGGACATGACCGATGCATCCAGCATGGACTGGCTGCTCGGGCGCATGTCGCGCCCGCTGCAGCAACGCGGCGAGGTGGCAGCCCGCCACGCAAGGGCGGCCGTCAACACACTCATGTCCGCCGTCTACCTGGATGGCATCAAGGACGCCGTCGTTGCCTGGGCGCGAAAGCGCCTCGACACGAACCACAAGTGCAGCATCCGGGACATCATGCAGCACTTCGGGTTCAGCTTCAGGATCTACCGGCAGATCGAGCAACGGTTGCGCCATCAGGGGATGGAAATCCCCCTGAGCACCGAGAAAGGCCGTCGGACCGTACCGTCGTTCACCATACAGCCCCAGCTGCTGGCACGCGTCAGGCAGTTCGCCCACAACAACGACATGACCCTGCATCAGGCGCTCAACGAAATTCTGGACCAGTATTTCCAGCTGGTCGATACCTACGATGAGGACATGATCTGATGGAGCGGCGGGGTGTTCAGTGCGCTTATGTGGATTTCCTGCGCTGGGCCACGCAGTTTCCCAGGCACCAGATGCTGGAGCACCCGCGCAGCCAGCGGGTCACGCTGCTTTCCCCCCTGCAGCGCTCGAGGTTCATGGCTGCCACACGCGGGAAGGACGCATTTCTGTATGTCCAGCACGCCGAACACTGGCTGATGAGGCTGCCCGTCGAGCGCGCCTGCGTGAGCGACCAGCTTTACCTGCTGTTTTCTGGCGCGAACCTCCGTTCCGGACACTGTCTGCCCGCGACGGCGCTCGGCATCAAATTTCTGTATCAGGACGAGTTTGAAGCGTTTTCGCAGGCCGAACGTCTGTGGATATCGGCCTGCTGGCTCGGCGACCGGGAAGAAGTGGCCGGATTCGGCAGCGAGGTGGTTGGCGTGTCCATGTCCCGTCAGGATATCGTCGAGGCCCTCGAAGCATCGACGCCCGGTGCCGCCACGAACCGGCTGCGGGAGCGTAACCGGCAATTCTGAAGACAGGACGATCATCACGGTTCCATCATGCAAAGCCCCATGGAGTCAAAGAACCCCCCGGCCATTTCGGTCAATGACGGCAGCCGCTTTTACCTGGCCATTGCCGGGATGCGTGAGCAGGCCCTGCAGATCCTGCAGGAGAACGGCGACGAAGACAGGGCCGACGAGGTAACACTCGAAGCCATTGCCCGCGAGGCCATCAGCGACCCCGGTGATGATCCGGACACCGCACAGGAAAAACGCGAGCTTCGAACGCATATCGAATCGTTTGCCAGGGCATTGGGCAAGGATGGCTGGTTTCCTTCCAATCCATCGTTCGCGCTGTGCATCGATAAAATCTGCGAGATGCGCGTGAACGAAGACCGGCTTCACCGTGCCCTGCATCAGGCCGAGATGTACGCATTCGAGCATCGCAAGGCGCTTGCCGGGCTGGAGAGCAGAAACATGGAGGCGCTGTGCAGTCTGTGCCTCGATGCCTTGGAGGCGCTGTCCACAACCAGCGCAGAAACTGGACAGAAACGCCAGATATGGGAACAGTTCCGGCAACATATATTGTCCATCACCGGTGCAGCAGAGGTTGCCGACGCCACCGTCGGCCGCGCCAGACGGCTGTGGCAGGAACGGGGGCGCCAGGGCATCATCGACCGTATGGTGAAAATGAACAGACCTTCATCCCGGAGCGGTTGACAATACTGGCCAAATGCAGCGTGCCTGCCTGCCGGGGCAGGGTTTTGCCTGGCAGTTCCGGAATGCACAATGAATCAGGGAGCCATGACATGCGTCTCGACCCAGCAGACTTTCCCGGGCACCCCGAACCCCATGAGATTCGGGGCGTAGCCGGTTTCGTGACCCGGTCTCCGGAGGGGCCCCCCGTGTTCATGGCCCATCAGTCGGCCATGGATGACATGGCCGTTCCCTTGAAGAAATATCTTCATTCCCTTCCCTCTGACCTTCGTGATGCCCTGCTGGACGCCAGTGATCAGGACCACGATGACATCGGGCGGCGTCTTGCCGAAATCGATGAACGCGACGCCCTGGTCGAGGAGAGAATCAGTGAAATCGACCGTCAACTTCAGGATGAACGCGCCCTGAGTGCCGCGGAACTGACCAAACAGGGCCGGCTGTCGCCACAGACTGCAACGGCATGGGTCAGGGACGGCAAGCTGCCTGACCATGAAATCAGAACGGACTTTGCCGGGCCGGACCAGTGGGACTGACGTGGATGCGACGCGGGACCGGGCGCTGGCCTTTCCGCCCGTGCATCCGGGCAGATTCGGGCGCCGATGGAGCAGACGTTCCTGATTCGAGCGCTTATGGAGCAGGCGTTCGTGTTCAGGAAGGCTCCCCCGACATCATCGGCAACCCCAGCCCCACACAAACCCTCTCCCGCGCCCTCACCGCCAGCGCTCCCTTCTCTTCCCCCGCCGTCCCCATCGGCGCCATCACCACCATCCGCACGCCGATTCCCGACGCTCCCAGCACCTGCCAGAACGACTGCACGAAGGTCGTGTCCCCCACGTACCAGGCCGCCTCGGCCGGCGTGCCGTCCGCATACCGGTACTGCAGCCCTACCGGCAGGATATCTGCCTGCTCATCGATGGCGGCCTGCAGGAGCTTGCCGTGGAACTTTCTCAGTGTCGGGCCCACATGGGTGGTGGCTTCCGGAAACAGCGCCACCGGAAAACCCGTACGCAGACGCTCCTGCATCTGCACGATCACATCCGGTACGGCCTTCGTGTCACCGCGCCTGATGTAGACGGTGCCGGCCAGGCTCACCAGCCAGCCCACCACGGGCCACTCACGGATTTCTGCCTTGGCCACGAAGGCCGAGGTGGCGCGCGAATTGATGGCAAACACATCCAGCCACGAGACGTGGTTGGCCACGATCATCCGCCCCGGCGCCAGGGCAGCCAGGGTTGCAAGCGGCTGCGTGACCGCTATCGCTGGTTTCTGCGCAGGGCTGGTTGCCACGGCAGGCCCATCGGCATGACCAGAGACAGGGCGGCTGTTTTCACCCCCGCTTTCACCCCCTGACACCGTGCCCTGCCCGCCCCATTCCTCGTGCACGGCCACGCCGCATACACCCAGCAGAGCCCGTGACCACCCGCGCACCATGGCGCGCCGCCCCCCCATGGGCAGCCACGGCTGGACGAGGACCAGCCCCAGCAGGCCCAGCACCAGCAGCACGATCAGCAGCGGCAAACGGTAAAGACGACGCAGCAGGCCCATGGGCCATTCTCCCGGACGGTTTTTGCAGGAGGCCAGCAACGGCGCATGGCGCTCTCCGGCAGAGAATATACCGCCCCATGCCAGCGCGGTACGCCCCGGCCCACAGACGCCGACGGCCGGGCAGCGGGCCCCCTTCTCCGGTAGCGCGTGTGATGGACGCATTCATCCCGTGCTGACGCCGGCAGCATACTGGCCCCGGCAGCGTGCCGGCTCCGGCGACGTGTTGACGCGGGGCGTACTGCGCAGGCCAGGCAGGCTACCTTGCCTGGCCGGGCGATGCCGGCCGCGCCCGGATCCGGGTTCAGCCTCTCAGCGTTCGAACACGATACGCCCACCCACGGCCGTCAGGTGCACCTGTCCCTGCACCTCGTGGCCCAGCCATGGCGTGTTGGCGCACTGCCCCCACAGCGTGTCGGGGGTGACCTTCCACAGGGCATCGGGGTCGAACAGGCAGAGGTCGGCACGGCCGCCCACCCACAGGCCCGACGGGTTGGCATGCGGCGCCCGCTCCAGCCCCGCAATGCCGGCGGGAATGCGCGTGAGCCGGTCCAGCACCTGCAGCAGCGACTGGCCGCTCTCACGGCCCCATTTGAGGGCCAGCGGCAGCAGCAGCGACAGGCCCACGGCACCCGGTTCGGCCTCGCCAAACGGCAGGCGCTTGGCATCTTCCAGCACCGGGGTGTGGTCGGAGCAGATGGCATCGATGGTGCCGTCGAGCAGGCCGGCGCGCAGGGCATCGCGGTCACGCTGGGCACGCAGCGGCGGATCGAGCCGGTAGGCGGTGTCGAAGAAGCCCACATCCACGTCGGTCAGGTGCAGGTGGTCGATGGAGACATCGGCCGTGAGCGGCAGACCACGTTTGCGCGCCTGCCGCACCAGTTCCACGCCAGCTGCCGACGACAGGCGGCACAGGTGCACACGGCAGCCCACCGAGGCCACCAGTTCGATGATGGTGTGCAGTGCGATGGTTTCGGACGTCACCGGGTTGCCGGGCAGGCCCAGCCGCGAGGCAAAGGGACCGGCATGCATCACGCCCCCACCCAGCCAGGGGTCCGACGGGTTTAGCCACACGGTGTAGCCGTACGAGTGCGCATACTGCAGGGCGCGCAGCAGCACCTGGGTGTCGCGGATGGGGTGATGTGCCTGCGCAAAGCCCACGCAGCCGGCATCGGTGAGTTCCAGCATTTCGGTCAGGGCCTCGCCCCTGAGACCCACGGTCAGCGCGCCCAGCGGGTACAGATGCGCCAGCCCCATGTTGTGGGCGCGGTATTTGAGCATTTCCACGAGACCCGGTTCGTCCAGCGGCGGATCGGTGTCCGGCGGGCAGGCCAGCGAGGTCACGCCCCCGGCCACGGCAGCCTTCATTTCGGATTCGAGCGAGGCCTTGTACTGGTAGCCCGGTTCGCGCAGGCGCGCGGAAAGGTCCACGAGGCCGGGCGAGAGGATCTTTCCGCGGCCATCGATGGTGCGCACTGGCCGGAAGCCATGCGGTGCTGCGCCGATGCCGATGATTTTCTTGTCCGATACGTGCAGGTCGCTTGTCTGGTCGAGCCCGTTCCACGGGTCCACCAGCCGGGCACCGGTGATGGAAAACGAGGTGTCGTGCCCGTCGCGTCCCACGCGGACGGTGCCCTTGCCCTGCCCTGCTGTCTGTTCATGCTGTTGCATGGTTTCACTCCTGTTCTGTTCGCTCAGCCAGCGGCCAGCATGCTCATCACGGCCATGCGCACGGCAATGCCGAAGGTGACCTGCTGCAGGATCACGGCCTGCGGGCCATCGGCCACGGCAGATTCGATTTCCACCCCGCGGTTCATCGGTCCGGGGTGCATGACGATGGCATCGGGTTTGGCCAGCGCCAGTTTTTCGCGGGTCAGACCCCAGGCGCGGAAATACTCCTGTGCGCTGGGCAGCAGTGCGCCGTTCATGCGCTCGTTCTGCAGGCGCAGCATGATCACCACGTCCACATCCTTCAGTGCGGCACGCATGTCGGTGTAGAGGGTCACGCCCAGCTGCTCCAGTCCGCCCGGCAGCAGCGTGAGCGGCCCCACCACGCGCACGTCGGGCACACCCAGCGTGGTCAGGGCATGGATGTCCGAACGGGCCACGCGCGAATGGGTGATGTCACCCACGATGGCCACGCTGAGCTGCGTGAAGTCCTTCTTGAAGTGGCGGATGGTGTACATGTCCAGCAGCCCCTGCGTGGGGTGGGCATGGCGGCCGTCACCGGCATTGACCACGTGCACGTGTTCGCCCACGTGCTGGGCAATCAGGTGCGCGGTACCGCTCTGGCTGTGGCGCACCACGAAGAGGTCGGCCGCCATGGCCTGCAGGTTGTCGATGGTGTCGAGCAGCGATTCACCCTTCCGGGTGGAGGAGGTGCTGATGTTGAGATTCACCACGTCGGCCGACAGGCGGGTGGCGGCTATTTCGAAGGTGGTGCGGGTGCGGGTGGAATCCTCGAAAAAGAGGTTGAATACCGAACGGCCGCGCAGCAGGGGTACCTTCTTGATCTGCCGGTCCGACACATTGAGAAATGACGACGCGTTGTCCAGAATTTTATGGATCATGTCGCGCGACAGTCCTTCCAGCGTGAGCAGGTGGCGCAGCCGCCCGTCCTTGCCCACTTGTACCTGTTGCATCTGCATGTTGTTCCCTTCCCTCTCTGCCGGTTCCTGCCAGACAAGAAAACGCCCGCATCATGGCGGGCGCTATCGTTTGAAATCAGCTGCCGGGCCGCTCGACCCGCAGTTCGAACATCCCGCTGGTACGCTGGCTGAGCACCAGCTTTTCACCGGGCTGCAGCGCCAGTTCGGCCCCCAGATAATCGGCCCGTACCGGCAGTTCGCGTCCGCCCCGGTCGAGCAGCACGGCCAGCCGTACGCGCGCCGGGCGCCCGTAGTCGAAAATTTCGTTCAGGGCCGCGCGAATGGTGCGGCCGGTGTGCAGGATGTCGTCGACCAGCACGATATCGCGGCCATTCACGTCGAAATCGATTTTCGTGGGCTGCATCCGTGCCGACAGGCCCCGGGCCTGCACGTCATCGCGGTAGAAGGCGCTGGACAGAAACCCCAGCGGCGAGGCGAGCCCCAGTTCGGCATGCAGGCGCGCTGCCAGCCAGGCGCCACCGGTGTGGATGCCGATGAAGGCAGGGGCCTGTGCATCCGCCGTTCCCTGCATCTGCACCTGTCCCTGCCCCGATACCGATGCCCCGGCTGAGGTTGATGCCGGCGCAGCATGACCTGCGACGTCGGTTGTTGCTGCAGCGCCAGCGCCGGCAAGGCCCAGATCCGTTTTCAGGGCATCGCGCAGCCGCGCAAACAGCGTCTCGGCATCTGCCGGCAGGGGGGTGACGCTCGGGGAAGTGCTCATGCCTGTGTCTCGCTCAGGTACTGTTCAAGAATGATGGCGGCCGCCATGGCGTCGTCGCCCCGTGCCGCCCGCCCGCGGGCACCGCGGCCCTGGGCACGCAGGCGGGCCTGCGCCGCCACCGAGCTGTAGCGCTCGTCCACCAGCGACACCGGCAGGCCGAAGCGGCCTTCGAGCTGGCGGGCAAAGCGTTCGGCACGGGCCGTGACCTCGTGGGCTGCACCATCGGGGTGCAGCGGCCGGCCGACCACCAGCCGGGCTGGCTGCCATTCGCGGATCAGTGCACCGATGCGCGCAAAGCGGCCGTCGGTGGTGGCTTCGGCCACGGTGTCCAGCGGCTGCGCGGCACCGCTCAGCGTGTTGCCCGTTGCCACGCCAATGCGCTTCTCACCGAAGTCGAAAGCCAGCAGGACGTGGGCGGGAGCGGACATGGCAGCGCGCGGGAGTCAGGGTAACGCCCGCCATTGTAGCCTTAGCCGGCAATCCAGTCCTGCACGTCCAGACCGGGGATCTTCCCAAAGGCCTGATCCCTGCTGATCAGGACAGCCCCCATACTGTATGCATGGGCTGCAATTTGCATATCAAGGGGAGACAACCCATAACCCGCAGCCATGACAGCAGCCCTGAATGCACCGTAATCATGGGCAACCCGCTCATCAAAGGGCAAAACCTGAACCCGTCTCAGGAATCCCTCTGTCAGGGCCTTCAGCTTTTTGGCCTCCGGATTTTTCTTCAGACCAAACACAAGCTCACCACAGGTCACTGCTGACACACACAATGCAGTGATCGGAGTCTGCTCCAGATGCTGCATCACCACCTTGTCATCGCGTATGGCGAGGCTGACGATGTTCGTATCGAGCATGTGCAGACGCATGGCGAGCATCACTCCTGCCAGCCCGCAAAGGGATCCCTGTCAAAGGGCTGATTGTCCTCCTGAGAGCGAGCAAACAGCATGGCAGCCTCGGCCTTTTCTTCCTCGGTCAGCGTTCGCTGCAGGGCCTTGAAGTCTTCCCAGTCTGTGGGACGCTGAAACAGCAACACCCCCCCGGTACTCTCGTCGTGACGGATGAAGACTTCATCCCCTTCAAACCGAAAGGCAGCAGGCAGGCGAACTGCCTGGCTCCTGCCATTCATGAAAAGTTTTGCCGTTTGCATGGTCATCTCCTGTTGCTGCAGGCAGGTTCACCATAACCCGCTTCGCGACAACAGTATACATCACGATATATACCACGCAATACCTTTCCATCACCCCGTATTGCGCAGCCCGGCTGCAATGCCGTTGATGGTGATGTGGATGCCGCCCTTGACCTCCCGCGCCTGGTTGCCGGCCCGGTAGCGGCTGATCAGCTCGACCTGCAGGTGATGCAGCGGGTCGATGTACGGGAAGCGGTGGGCAATGGAACGCGCCAGAGACGGGTTGCCGGCCAGGCGATGGTCCACACCGGTGATCAGCCGCATGGCTTCCTGGGTGCGCTGCCACTCGGTGTCGATCTTTTCCAGCACGGTGCGGCGCAGGGCCTCGTCGCTCACCAGATCGGCATAGCGCACGGCCAGCGCCAGATCGCTCTTGGCCAGCACCATGTCGATGTTCGACAGCAGCGTGCGGAAGAACGGCCACTGCGCGTGCATCTGGCGCAGCAGGGTGGTGGCGGCCTCGTCGCCCATCTGTTCGCGCAGCCTGGCCACGGCGCTGCCAAAGCCATACCAGCCGGGCAGGATCAGCCGGCACTGGCCCCAGCTGAAGCCCCACGGGATGGCCCGCAGGTCCTCGATGCGTTGGGTGGCCTTGCGCGAGGCCGGGCGGGAGCCGATGTTGAGTTCGGCAATTTCGCGGATGGGGGTGGCCTGGAAGAAATAGGTGTCGAAGCCCGGGGTTTCGTACACCAGCGCCCGGTAGGCCGCCATGCTGTCGTTGGAGAGCGTCTGCGCGGCCTGCAGGAAGGCCTCGGGCACGTCGGCCGGTGGCGGCAGCAGGCTGGCTTCCAGTGTGGCGGCCACCAGCGTTTCGAGGTTGCGGCGGCCGATGTCCGGGTTGCTGTATTTGGAACCGATCACCTCGCCCTGTTCGGTGAGGCGGATCTGGCCGCGCACGGTGCCATGCGGCTGCGCCAGAATGGCCTGGTAGCTGGGGCCACCGCCGCGGCCCACCGTGCCACCCCGGCCATGGAACATGCGCAGGCGCACCGGCCGGAATTCGCGGCCCAGCTGGTCGAACAGGGCCACCAGGGCCAGCTCGGCGCGGTAAAGCTCCCAGTTGCTGGTGAAAATGCCGCCATCCTTGTTGCTGTCGGAATAGCCGAGCATGATGTCCTGCTCGCCGCCGCTGCGCTGGATCATGGCGGCCACGCCCGGCAGGCGGTAGAAGTCGCCCATGATGCCCGGCGCATTGCGCAGGTCCTCGATGGTTTCGAACAGCGGCACGGCAATCAGGCTGGCCACGGCGTCGGCATCGAGCGTGCCGCGCAGCAGGCCCACTTCCTTCTGCAGCACCAGCACTTCCAGCAGGTCGCTGACCGTTTCGGTGTGGCTGATGATGGCATGACGAATGGCGGCAGCCCCATAGCGTTCACGCATGTGGCGGGCCGTCTGGAAGATGTCCAGCTCCTTCAGCGTGAGCGGCTGGTACTGGGCATCGGGCACACGCAGCGGACGTGCTTCATCGAGCGCGCGCAGCAGCACTTCGCGGCGTCCGGCCTCGTCCAGTGCCAGATAGTCGGGCTCGATGCGGGCCACGGACAGCAGGTCGGCCACCACCAGTTCGTGCTGGTCGGAGCTTTGCCGCAGGTCCACCGTGGCCAGATGGAAGCCGAACACTTCCACCGCCCGCATCAGCGGCCGCAGCCGGTGCTGGGCAATGGCTTCGCAGTGCTGCGCGGTGAGAGCATGGTCGATGGTGCGCAGGTCTTCCAGAAACACGCCGGCATGCGCATAGGGCGGAAAATCCATGCCCTGCTGCGCCGCCGTCTCGCCTCCCGCCAGAACGCGCTGCGTGGCCTCCAGCCGGGCACGCATGCCCGCCAGCGCCCGCCGGTAGGGTTCGTCCTGCCGGTGCGCGCTGGTGACGTTGCCGCGGTCGGCCAGCGCCTTCATGGCCTCGTTGACCGGGCTGCGCATCACCGACAGCGACAGCTCGCGCTGCAGGTGCGCCACTTCGGCCAGATAATGCTGCAGCACCACGTCCGACTGCCGCTGCAGGGCCAGCGACAGGGTCTCGGCCGACACGTTGGGATTGCCGTCACGGTCCCCGCCGATCCACTGCCCCATGCGCAGGAAAGGCGCCACACGCCGGCCCTCGAGCGCTTCTTCGATGTCGGCATACAGGCGGGGAATTTCCGGCAGGAACGTGGCCCTGTAGTACGAGAGCGAATTTTCTATTTCGTCGGCCACCGTCAGTTTGGCAAAGCGCAGCAGCCGCGTGTGCCAGAGCTGTGTGATGTGCGCACGCAGCCGGGCCTCGTTGGTGGCCAGCTCGCGCAGCAGACGGTGGTCCACGCGGGCCGCTTCTTCCAGCGCGCTGCCGGCCGGCCGGGCAGCGACAGTCGTCGCCGCTTCCCCCGTCGAGGAGGAGCTGCCAGCCGGTGCGGCGCCAGATGCCCCGGCGGCCTGCGCTGCTTCGGCCGCCGATTCGGCCCGTGCCGCCAGTGCCGCGAGGCGGATGGCGTCCCGCTCGGCCAGCAGGGCCGCGATGCTGTGCTCGATGTCCAGAATGCTCTGGCGCTGCACCTCGGTGGGGTGCGCCGTGAGAACCGGCGAGAGGTGTGCATGGGCCAGCATGGCCGCCACCTCGTCACGGCTGATGCCGGCCTGGTACATGCGCTGCCAGGTGTGCGAGAGGCTGCCCTCGTTGATGCTGCCGGCGCGCTCGTGCACGGCGCGGCGGCGGATGTAGTGCTGGTCTTCGGCCAGATTGGCCAGGTGGCTGAAGAAGGTGAAGGCACGGATGACACTGATGGCCTGCTGGTCGGTCAGGCCCTTGAGCAGCGCCTTGAGCCGTTCGCTGGCGTGCTGGTCATCCTGGTGCCGTGCCGCCACCGACAGCTGGCGGATCTCCTCGGTCAGTGCATAGGCCTTTTCGCCCTCGTGCTCGCGAATCACCTCGCCCAGCAGCCGGCCCAGCAGCCGGATGTCGTCGATCAGGGGCTGGTCCTTGGCCTTGTCCTGCGTCGTTGCTTCGTTCATACACCCTCTTCCCGGTCGGCAACCACGCAGCCGCCCCATCCGGAGCCTTCCGGCCCGCGCGAATGGATACGGCAGACCGCGCCGTTGCGTACATACACACGGGGCCATGGCAAACGCACATGATCCCCCGACTGGGCATTCTACGCTGCACCGGCGGCGAAACGTTTCTGGCGCTGATGGGTTCCATCAGCGAAACAAGGGCTGTTTCCGGCACAAAGCCAGCGACCCGAAGTCTCCGAACGGCCACGACCTCACAAGGACAGGCGGGAGGGGTGCCTTTCCGATGCCTTCTGCGCACAGCGCAGCCAAGCCGGAAAAGTGCCCCTCCCGCCTGTCTGCCGGGGCAGCCACGCAGGCCGCCTAGGCCGGGAAGAACCGCGACCGGATCACGCTCCGGCCGCCATCGCTGGCCCTCAGCTCATCACCGCCCGCGGTGCCCGCTGGCTGGCGAAGCTCTTCACGTGCCGCAGCAGTTCGTCCTCCGAGAAGGGCTTGCCGAGGAACACATCCACCCCCAGCGACAGCGCATGGTTGCGGTGCTTGTCGGCGGTACGCGAGGTGATCATGATGATCGGCACGTTGGCGTAGTCGGCATGTTCGCGCACGTTCTTCGTCAGGTCGAAACCGTCCATGCGCGGCATCTCGATGTCCACCAGCATCACGTCCGGAATCACCTCCTGCATCTGACGCAGCGCATCCACACCGTCCTTGGCCAGCAGCACGTTGTAGCCCTCGCGCACCAGCAGGCGCTGGGTGACCTTGCGCACCGTCACCGAGTCGTCCACCACCATCACGGTGGCAGCCGTCTGCAGCTCGCTGGCACTGAAGGTGGCGGCCTTGACCTTGCCGAGCTGGCCGGCCACGCGGGCCATGGCCAGCTGCACCGGGTTCAGGATCAGCACGATGTCACCGTTGCCCAGCACCGTGGCGCCGGCCACCCCGGCCAGGCGGGCCAGCTGCGGGCCGATGTGCTTGATCACCACCTCCTGGTTGGGCACCACCGTGTCCACGTGCAGGGCAATCCGCGTGGCACCGGCGCGCAGCACCACCACCGGGGCCACCCGCTGGGCCGAGGGTTTCACCCCCGGGATTTCCAGCAGGCTGCCGAGGAAGTAGAACGGCACGCGCTCACCGGCCACTTCCACCCTGCCGGCCTGGTAGGCCTCGGTGAGCGCCTCGGGCTTCATCTGCACGATCTGCTCGACCAGGGCGCTCTGCACCGCAAACTTGCCGCCCTCGATTTCCAGCAGCACCACCTGGGTCACGGCCAGCGACACCGGCAGGTGCACGGTGAAGCAGCTGCCCTTGCCCGCCGTGGAGTCCACGTCGATACGGCCACCCAGGCCGGCCACTTCGGCACGCACCACATCCATGCCCACGCCGCGGCCGGCCAGCGCCGTCACCTGTTTGGCGGTGGAAAAGCCGGGCGCGAAAATCATCTGCGCCAGTTCACGTTCGGTGGGCTGATGCTCGGGGGCGATCAGGCCACGCTCGCGCGCCCGGGCCTCGATGCGCGGATAATCCAGGCCGGCCCCGTCATCGAGGAAGCGCATGATGACCTCGTTGCCATCCTGCGACACCTCGATGGTGAGTTCGCCCACTTCAGGCTTTCCCACGGTGGCGCGGCGTGCCGCATCTTCCACCCCATGCGCCACCGAGTTGCGCAGGATGTGTTCGATCGGGCCGGCCATGCGGTCCAGCACGTTGCGGTCGATTTCGGCCTGGCCCCCCTTGATTTCCAGGGTCACGCGCTTGCCGGTGTCCTTGCCGGCCTGACGCACCACGCGGTAGAGACGGTCGTTGATGGTGGAAAACGCCACCATCCGCACCCGCATCAGGCTCTGCTGCAGACTGCGGCTCACCTGCCCCTGACGTGCCAGGTCCTGCATGGCGGCATCCAGCGCACGCAGCGCGTTCTGCTGCACGGTGGACACGTCGTTGACCGACTCGGCCAGCATCCGCGTCACTTCCTGGAAGCGGGTGTAGCGGTCGAATTCGAGCGGGTCGAATTCGGTTTCCGTTTCGTTGGAGTGCGCGATCTTGGCCTGGATCTGGTTGTCGGCCTGAATCTCGATTTCGCGCAGCTGCAGGCGCAGGCGGTTGACGTTTTCCGTCAGCTCGTTGATGGCCGAACGGATCAGGCTCATCTCGCTGTCCAGCCGCGCCCGGGCAATGGCCACTTCGCCGGCCTCGGCCACCATGCGGTCGAGCAGGTCGGCACGCACGCGGATGACGTGCTGGGCAGCAGCCGCCGGGTTGGCAGCGGCACCGGCCATGACGGCATCGGGCAGCGCACCGGTACCCGTCTCGGCGAGCTGATGCTCATCGGCCGTACGGGCCGCGGCCGCTTCCACGGCAGCCCTGGCCGCCGCCGCCTTGACCGCCGCTGCGGCTGCCTGGGCGCAGACCGGCACGGCCTCGCCCGTTGCCGGCGCCTCACCGGCAGCTCCCACAGCAGCGGCCGGCGATGCGGCGGTGGCCGATGCGTCTGCGCCGTCATCCATGACGGCATGTGCAGCACCCGCCGCAGCGCTGCACTGCTGCTTCAGCGTGCCGGCCTCGGCTGCGCGCTGCTCGGCCAGTTCCGGATGCAGCATCACCTCATAGGCCGATACCGCCTGGTCGTACCCCGACAGCACGGCCTCGATGGTAGCGGGCTGCACCGGCGGCTGGGCCAGCGCTTCCTCGACCTGCGTTTCCAGCTCGTGAATCATCTGGCCGAAGCGCATGGCGCCAGCCATCCGGGCACTGCCCTTGATGGTGTGGAACAGGCGCATCAGCGCCGCAGGCATCGACCCGTCGGCCGGACGCTCGCGCCATTCGCGCAGGTTGTTGTCCACCTGCGGCATCAGCTCTTCGGCCTCCTCGAAGAACACGGGGCCCAGATCCGGATCGATCTCGTCCACCAGACCGGCCAGCGGATCGCGTTTTTCCTGGGCCTCGCGGCGGGCGGCACCGAGCACCTCGGCGGCTTTCTTCAGCAGATCCTCGCCGCGCATTTCGCGCGGTTTTTCCTCGGCCGGTGCAGCCGGTTTCTGCGGCTGGGCCGCGGCAGCGATTTCCGCATCCCAGCCAGCCAGCAGGGCTTCCATGCGGGCGGCGGTTTCCGGATCGGCCGCCGGCTCGATGCGCGCGGCAAATTCGCCCAGCATCCGGTCGACCACGCCGATGGCGGCCTGCATGCTGGCCTTCATGGCCTCTGGCAGTTCGACGGAGGTTTCGCGCTGCTTGAGCAGCAGTTTTTCCAGCGAGGCAGCAATGCCACGCACCTGCACCAGCCCCACGTGACGGGTCGTGCCCACCAGCGTGTGCAGCGTGCGCACCAGCGACTCCGGCGCGCGCAGCGCATCCGACGCCTGCCAGCTGGACCAGTCCTCGTTCATGCGAACACGCGACTGGGCGGCCTCGGCGTTGAAGATTTCGAACAGCTCGGCATCGATCAGGCGCTCGCCGATGCGCACCTGCGATTCGTGCGCCCCGGAGGCGGGCTGGGCCGGTGTGGCCGATGTCTGGACAGCAGCCGTGTCGGCCTGCCCGGCAGCGGTCGGCGCCATGGCAGGTTCTGCAGCGACGGGCTCCGGTGCAGCGGGCGCTTCGGCCACAAGCGGCTGAGTGGCTGCAAATTCTGCATGGGCAGGCCCGGTGGCTGCCGCTTCGGTCGCCACGGATTCCGTACCGGACGAATCTGCATCAAACGCGTCGTCCATCGACAGTGTCGGCACGTCCAGCACGTCGGCATCGAGCGCCGAAGGGTCGAGGCCCGCCGCCGCGAATTCGGCAGCCAGATCCTCTGGCAGACCGGCCCCGAAAGCCGAAGGCTCCGCTGGTGCGGCGGGCTCGTCGATGGCTGCCTGGGCGGTCGGCCCGACAGCAGACGGCGCAATGGCAGCAGGTTCTGCCGCAGCGGCGGCCGTCTCCGGTGCCACAGCCGACTGCGACAGGGCGGGTGCGTCTGCAGCCGGGGCATCGCCGCCCAGATCCAGCAGCGGAATGTTCTCGAAGTCGCCATCGGCCGGCACCATGAAGGCATCGTCCACCTGGATGGCAGACATGTCGTCGAGGTTGCTCAAACCCAGTGCCTTGCCGGCATCGGCGACCGGCTGGTTGCCTTCGGCCGCAGCGTCGGGCCAGCCGGCAGACAGGCCGGGTTCGCCAGACAGCGCGTCACTGCCGAACGACAGGCCGGCATCCAGCCCTTGGGCCGCCGTTTCATCCAGCCTCAGTTCGCCACCAAACGACATGATGCCATCGAACGTCACGTCGCTGCCAAACGGCGGCGCATCGAAGGAGGCATCGCTGCTGAACCGTGGATCATCGAAGGCGGCATCGTTGCCGAATTGCGGTGCATCGAAAGACACATCGCTGTCGAATGCAGGACCACCGAACAGGGCATCGTCGCCGGATTCTTCTTCGGATTCTGTCTTCGGTTCGGGCGCGCGGACCGGATCGCTGTGCAGCTCGGCCAGATCGGTCGGCAGCATTTCGGCCTTCCAGTCGCTGGCTTCATCGAGGAAGCCTTCGAGCTGCTGGCGCACGTCCCCTTCTCCGGCCGCATGCGATACACGGGCGAAGTTGTGGCTGCTGGAGAAACCGTCGTCCTTGGCCACGACAGGCATGTCTGCCGGCACGTCGGAATCCAGCGAAATCTCATCGAATTCTGCCGATGATTCGCCATCGAACGACATGGATGATGCATCACCCAGCGTCAGGTCGCCGGACGGGCCATCGCCCAGGTTCAGGGCGTTGTCGAGGTCCAGCGTGGGCAGGGATTCGTCATCCGGGTTCAGCGCGCCATCCACCGACAGGTCGCCCGAGCCGAACGGATCGGCCGCATCCATGCCAAGGGCGGACAGGTCGGCCTGTTCTGCCACGGGCAGATCGGCCTGCTCCGGCGCAGGTTCCTGGGCAACGGCAGGTTGTACCACGGCGGGCTGGGGAGCGGCCGGTTTTTCGGTGACGGCGGATTTTTCCACTGCGGCCGGCTTGTCCGGGAAGGCGTTGCAGCGGGCCACCAGCAGGCTGGCATCCAGCACGCGGCGCGGCGCCACCTGCAGCTGTTCGGCCCAGCGGCGGAAAAAGTCGGCCCCCTCACCGATCAACTCGAACAGGGCGGGTGTTCCGTCCCTGTCCTCGGCCAGCCAGTGGTTCATCATCTGCTCGAAGGCCCAGGCGGCTTCGCCGAAGGCATCGAGGCCCACCATGCGGCTGGAGCCCTTGAGCGTGTGGAAACCGCGGCGGATGGTGGTCATCGCCTCGCGGTCATCCGGGGCGCGACGCACGATCACCAGATTTTCGGCGATGGCATCCAGCACCTCGGTGGCTTCCATCATGAAGATTTCGTGCAGCTCGGCCTCGTCGGGCGACAGTTCCACGCTGCCGTCTTCCAGCACGCCTTCGGGCAGTGCGGGTTCGGTGGATTCGACCGGAGCGGGCTCTGCCGCGGTTTCCGCAGCAGCAGGAACCTGCACAGTGGCCGCAGTATCCGTTGCCGCCGCAGCAGCAAACACATCTTCGGCCACCAGGCCTGCAGCAACCGTACCTGCGGCCACAGTCCCGGCAGCAGTCATTTCTGCCGCAACCATGCCATGCATGGCAGGCGCTGCATCTTCGGTGACACCGGTCATCCGGGCGGCTGGCGCCTGCGCAACCGGTTCCGTGGCAGCGGCAACCGCCAGGGCTGCATCGGCTGCCGCAGCATCGGCGGCAGAGGTATCCGGCGCAGCCTGATCGGCCGCGGCGCGCGAACCATCGGCGGCGTCGGCCAGCGACAGCCCTTCCGGTACGCCCTCTTCCGCCACGGTTTCTTCGGCCACCAGCGGCAGCGACATGTCCTCGAACAGCATGCCACGGGCTTCATCGAAGCGGAAGCGGCGGGCACGCCCTTCGGACTGCAGCAGGGTTTCGACGAAGAAGCCCACCGAACTCACGCCATCGGCCAGCCGACGACGGCGAGCATCGTCCAGCGACACGCGGGCATGCACCACATCATCGACCTGGCGGATGATGTCGCGGCAGGCCGTGGCGGCATCGCGAAATTCCAGCAGCGTGAACACGGCGGCCGTTTCCAGCAGCAGCGGTTCGACACCTTCCAGCCGCGACACGGCGGTCTCATCCCGGAAATAATCGTCCAGAGCCTGTTCGCAGGTGCTCAGGTTGTGCTTGAGTTCGCCCACGAAGGCCGACTGGGTCATCCGTTCGGACGCCTGGCTCGACAGCGCCACCAGCCAGGGCAGCGGCGTGGGGTCGAACGTCTCCGGATGGGCCAGCAGGCTGCTGATGCGGGTGGCCAGTTCCTGCGCCCGGTCGTCATACGACGGGTTCGAACGCAGCGCACCGGCCAGCGCTTCTTCCATGAACAGCACGGCGGTGGCCACCTCGATGGCCAGCATTTCGCGCACGCGCCCTTCCACGCTGCCCAGCGCCTGCGGCATGGTGGCCAGCGTCCTGCCCAGCATGCCCAGCCCGGCGTAAGGGGTCTGGGCCAGCGCGCGGTTCAGGGTGGTGACGGCGTCGGCAAAGGCCTGCTCTTCGCCCTGCGTGCCGCCGGCAATCTTTTCCCACGAACGGTGAATCTGCGTCAGCGCCTCGCGGGCTGCGTGCAGGGTTTCCGGATCGGCCAGGCCGTAACGCGGCCGGTCGTAACCGGCGGGCACCAGCACGTCCAGATGGAAATGCCGGCGCACCTCGTCGATGGCCGGCGAGCCCGCACCGGCCTGGGCCAGCAGCAGGAGCAGTTCCTTGATGAACTGGGCCGGCACCTCGGCCTGTCCGGTGAACAGGTGGCGGTTCTGGATGTTGATGCGCCCCACGGCCCGGCGGGTGGCCAGGTCGACCTTCAGGGCACCATGTTTGATGCCGTCGATCAGTGCATACGACAGCCAGTAGAACAGGCGTGCACCTGCGTGCGGCTGGTAACGCAGCAGGCGGGCCATGGCTTCGTGCAGGGCATCGACGGCCGCCACCACGTTTTCACCACGAATCAGCGCCGGCAGTGCACGCTCGAAATAACGCGCCGCGTGCTGGGCACGCTCCTCGCGGTCGGGGGCGTTGGAGAGCTGCGCACGCACGGCAGCCGGCAGCGAGCGGTCCAGATCGATGTCGAACAGCACGGTCGGGTCGGGCTGCAGCACCTTGCGCACCCCGACCAGGTCGCGGTAATACGGATACAGCACCAGCACCGGCACCATCACGCCACTGGCCTGCATGTCCTCCAGATATTCGACCACGGCGCGCAGCACCTGCTTGAGCATGGCGATGTTCTGCGCATCCGGCTGCACCGTACCGGCCTCGAAGGCCATCATCACCTGCTCGGCCTCGTCGGTCAGCATGGTCACGCCCGGCAGGTCGGCCACCTGCAGCGCCCCGTGCGTCTGGTGCAGATGCAGGCGTGCACGCTTGATGGCGTCCTGGCTGTGCGGGCTGGCCAGCAGCTCATCCAGTGCCTGCGCAACATGCTGCAGCGATTCCCGGATCTCTGGCACCGTCCAGGACAGGGTCATCATGTCAATGTTGTTGCTGTGTTCCACCCGGTCACCCTTTTCCAATCAAACTGTGCGCCGCCGGCCCATCCGGAAAGGCGCTGGTCCTGCATTTCTCAACCCACCCGGAAGCGGGCCACCGAATTCTTGAGTTCACGCGCCAGTTCCGAGAGCTGCAGAATCGAGCCCGCCGTCTGTTGCGTGCCTTCGTTGGTCTGGCTGTTGACCAGCAGAATGCGCTGGATGCTCTGCGCCACCGACGAGGCCGAGGCGGCCTGGTTTTCGGTGGTGCGCGAGATGCGCATGATCAGGTCGGCCAGTTCCTGCGACACCTGGCCGATGCCGATCAGCGCCATGCCGGCCTCATCCGACAGCTTGGCCCCGCGCACCACACCCTGCGTGCTGCGTTCCATGGCGGCCACGGCGTCGTGCGTGTCGGTCTGGATGGCCTTGACCAGCGCGGAAATCTGCCGGGTCGCCTCGGCCGAACGCTCGGCCAGGCGCTGCACCTCTTCGGCCACCACCGTGAAGCCGCGACCGGCCTCCCCGGCCGATGCGGCCTGAATGGCGGCGTTCAGGGCCAGCACGTTGGTCTGTTCGGTGATGTTGGAAATCAGCTCCACGATCTCGCCGATTTCCTGGCTGGATTCACCCAGCCGCTTGATGCGTTTGGCGGTGTCCTGGATCTGCTCGCGAATGCCGCCCATGCCGGCAATGGCGTTCTGCACCGCATCGCGGCCACGGCTGGCGGCCGACAGCGACTGGCGGGCCACCTCGGCCGATTCCGAGGCAGAGGCCGAGACCTGCTTGATCTGCGCGGCCATGTTCAGCACGGCCTCGCCGGTTTCACGGATTTCGCGCGACTGTTGCTCGCTCACGGCCTGCAGGTGCGAGGCCGTCACCTGCGCACTGGCCGACGCCTCGGCGACGGCGGCCGCGGTGCGGTTGATCCGGCCCACCAAGCTGCGCAGCTCTTCCACCGTGTAGTTGATGGAGTCGGCAATGGCACCGGTGATGTCGTCGGACACGGTGGCCTGCACGGTGAGGTCGCCGTCGGCCACTTTCTGCAGCTCATTCATCAGGCGCAGAATGGCGGCCTGGTTCTGGTCGTTGATGCGGCTGGCTTCCTGCTCCAGACGCTCGGCCTCCAGACGCTTGTCGATCGAGCGGTCGGCCTGCAGCTTGGAGTCGTCGTAATAGGCCTTGCACAGCAGCAGCAGCGACAGCACGGCCGCCGAGGCAAAGCCCAGAATGGCCCACTGTACCGACGACTGCACATTGCGCCCTTCCACCAGCATCGAACGCAGCGCATTGGCGGTCTGCGTCAGCTCATCGCTCTTGTTGAATACGTCCAGCCCCGCATGGCGGGCCTGCTGCAGGGCGGGCAGCGCTTTTTGCGCCTCCAGCGCCAGCTTCACGAACTGGTTGGCCAGCGGCTGTGCCCTGCGCAGCCCCTCGCGCGCCTCGGCATTGCGGATGGCACTGGTCTGGCGCGAGAAATCCCCGTTCAGCGCCGTTTCCACGGTCACGGCGAAATTCTCGATGGCATCGGCCAGCGCCACGGCATCACGTCCGTCGTAGGCGCCGTTGCCATGCATGCGCAGGATTTCCCCCATGATGGTGCGACGCTGGCTGCTGAGTCTGGCAAACAGCAACTGGTCGGGCACACTGCTGCTGCCCTCGCGCAGATTGGCCGCGGCCGCATGCTGGGCGGCGCGCAGGTCCCGGTCCACGGCCGAGATCTCATTGACCAGTTCGGCAAAGCGCACCAGCACGGGCTGGTATTCGATCAGGGAATCCACCGATGGCGACACATCGGCCCAAGCCGTCCCGAAACGGCGTGCCTCGGCATCCAGTTTGTCGGGCAGCGGCGGCACATGGAAACGCCCCACGTCACCGCCATTTTCCAGCGCGCTCACGGCACCCGACAGATAATCGCGGCTGCTGGTGAGCTGGCCATAGGCCTGCACGTTGCCGCGCACCGCCATGTTGGCCGCCTTGGCCAGGCGCTGCGAGTGCATCAGCGTGTCGCCCACCACCTCGTTCTGCATGGCCTGGGTACGGTCCTGCTGGCGCTCGTAGACGCTCAGCGACACGGCCACCCCCACGGTCGCTGCCAGCGCACCCAGCAGAATGACCGACTGCGCCTTCAGGTTCAGCCGGCCCAGCAGGGGCGTGGGCCGCACACGCGCGCGGGCGTGTGCGGCTCTGGTTGCCTGGGACGATGATGGTGTCGGGCCGTTGGCCGGCGTGGCGCCTGCAGACACCGGTGACGAGGTCAAAGCGGACATTTCCCCTATCCTTGTTCTTGTCAGCGGCCCACCATCAGGAAGGCAGAAGCTGCAACCAGTTTGGAAAGACTCAGGCGGCGCCAGATCTGCCCTTCACCGTCGCGGTAAAGCTCGGTCAGCCACGGCTTGTCGAGGGCGGGCTTTTCGTCGAGCGGCGTCATGGTGGCGCTGTTGCGCAGGCCGAGCATGCGGGTCACGACCAGCGTGGCATTGAAGGCCAGGGCCGGCGACATCGTCAGCAGGCGCGACTCCTTGGACAGCGGCGTGAAGCTGCCACCCATGAAACGGGCCAGATCGACCACCGTGAAGAGCGCACCGCGCACGTTCACCACACCGAGGAACCAGTCGCGGGTCAGCGGCACCTGCTGGATCGACGACGGTGGCACCGGCACGATCTCGCCGGCCTCGGCCAGATCGACCAGATAGCGGTCCTCACCCACCATCAGGGCCAGATGCGAGGATGAGGCGGAACTGCCCGCGGCAGACTGCGGTGCAGCCGTACCGGCCGTCTGCGCGGCAGGCTGGGCATGGCCCACGGCTTCGGTCACGCTCATGTCACTGCTCCTCCATGGCCAGGCTGGAGATCTTCGAGAGCAGCACGTCCGGCTCCACCGGCTTGACGATGTAGTCGCGTGCGCCCTGGCGCAGGCCCCAGATCCGGTCGCTCTCGGCGTTCTTGCTGGTACACAGGATGACGTGCACATCCTTCATGGCAGGGTCCCGGGCAATGGCGCGGGTGGCCTGGAAGCCACTCCTGCCGGGCATGACCACGTCCATGATCACCACCGACGGACGTTCTGCCTGGACCTTTTCGAGCGCCTCATCACCATTCTCGGCCGTGATGACCTCATAACCTTCCTTCACCAGCACCGAGGCCAGGAAAAAGCGTTCGGTGGGTGAATCGTCAACGATCAGAATCTTGCGTGCAGTCAGCGCGTTCATGCTGTCTTCTCCCCCCTGCCCTCACTGGGGCATGGTTGCCGTGACCAGCTCCGGTTCGGAACGGCGGCTGTGCTCCTGCACGCATTTGAGCAGGCTGTCCTTCGTGAACGGTTTGGTCAGATATTCTTCCGAACCGACCAGGCGGCCACGGGCCCGGTCGAACAGACCGTCCTTGCTCGAGAGCATGATGACCGGGGTATTGCGAAAGCGCGGGCTCTTCTTGATGAGTGCGCATGTCTGGTAGCCGTCCAGACGCGGCATCAGCACATCGCAGAAGACGATGTCCGGCCCGTGATCGGACAATTTGGCCAGTGCATCGAAACCATTCTCGGCCAGCACCACCACGCAGCCGGCCTGTTTCAGAAAGATCTCCGCACTGCGACGGATGGTGTTGCTGTCGTCGATCACCATCACCGTCAAGCCGGCGATACTGTTGCTGCCGTTCATTTCCTGCCCTCAAGTACAGTTCACAGACCCATGGCGGACGGCTCATCGGTCACTTCCGGCTATTAAAGGGAAGAATGCCACGGGCCGCGCCCCATCTCCGACGAGCCCGCCATGGTGCCGGACCAGTGGTTGACGGTGTGGATTTCGCGCTGTCTGGTGTGGACGGGTGAATGCCTGGATGCAGTGGGTGCGATGTATGTTGATACAGGCTAAGATGCGTTCATTCCCCACGTACTCCCCATTCCGGAAAATCCAGTGACCACTGCCCCTTCATTCCCCCCTTCCCCGCTGCGTGCGCGCATCCATGGTGTGTATGGCATCACGGCCGAGCAGCCCGACACGGCCCGGCTGCTGCAGGATGTGGCGGCAGCGCTGGAGGCCGGCATCAGGATCATGCAGTACCGGCAGAAGCACGCCCCGGCGACGCAACGGCGCGAGCAGCTGCAGGCGCTGAAGGCCCTGTGTGCGCAGCACGATGCACTGCTGATCGTCAACGATGACTGGCCGCTGGCCGCGGCCCTGGGCATCGGGGCCGTGCATCTGGGCGAGGACGATGGCGACATTGCCGAAGCCCGCCGGGCGCTGGGGCCGGAAGCACTGATCGGCGTGTCGTGCTATGCCAGTGTGGCGCGGGCGCAGGCACTGGCGCCGGTGGCCGATTATCTGGCGTTCGGAGCGCTGTTTGCCTCGGGGACCAAGCCGCTGGCGCGGCGGGCATCGCTGGACCTGTTCGGTCAGGTGCGCGCATTGCAACTGGGACTGCCGCTGGTGGGCATCGGGGGGATCGATGCAGGCAATATCGGCACGGTACTGGCAGCCGGGGCCGATGCCGCTGCCGTGATCGGATCCCTGTTCGGGCAGGGCGATGTGGGAGCGGCGGCGCGGGCGCTGGTGGCGGCGGCCGGGCGCGGATAGCGGCACAAACGCTGGTGGCAGCCAGAGAAAACAGCGCGCTGCCCGGATGGCCCCCCGGAACAGCCCCATCCAGCCAGGATACGGCTTCAGATGGCAGGATCAGGAAACAGCAGGCCGGGTGCCATCCCCCGTGCCAGATACAGGTTGATGCGCCGGCAGGTTTTCCCTGCAGGTGTTACCAGGGCCTGAGTGGCAGATGAGATGTCCCGCTGAACGTTACCAGGGCTTGAGCGGCAGGATGGTGATCACGTGGCCATCTTCGCGCGAGACCAGCACGCTGGCATCGCTTTCCTCGCCCTTGAGCGGCAGATAGCCGATCTGCGCCTGTGACAGGCCGCTGTCGCGGATGGCCTCATCCAGCACGGTCAGGCCGTCCGAATTCAGCCTGCGCAGCGTGTCGAGGTCGAGGGCGCGGTTTTTCACACCGTCCCGCTGGTTGTCCAGCGACTCGTACCACTGCGGAAAATGCTGCAGGTCGCGGCCGCCGAGGGCCGATTCCATCAGCACGTCCTGACGGGCCTTTTCGTCGGCAGGCGGTTTGGCGGCTGCCCAGACCGGTCCCAGCAGCGCCGTTGCGGCGGCGGGATTACCGGCAGCCTTCTGCAGGTCTTCGGCCTGCAGGTCGGCCTTCGACACAGCCTCGAAGCGGTCCTTCACGAACACCAGATAATGCGGCCGCCCTGCCTCCACCGTGTGCAGGCCATAGCCCAGGGCTGCCAGCTGCATGACGCCTATCAGCGCCAGATCGGCCGGCAGGCTCTTCTTGCGGCGGTCGAAGACCAGAAACGTCATGATCGGCCCAAGGCTGACATCCACCGCCAGCAGCAGCACGAGAATGGTGCCCACCCCGGCCACAGCCGCCAGCGGCCCGGCATACCAGAAGGCATACACCAGCACCAGCACCAGGCAGGCGATCAGCACCGACAGGCCCAGATGGCATCCGGCCGCGACGAAACGGGCGCGCAGGGCCTGCCCCCGCCAGCTGTCGCGCCAGGGAAGTTTCTGGCGGCGGGGGCCGGCGCCTCCGGCCCCGATGCCAATCCCATCGCCAGCACCAGTTCCCGCCCCGGCACCAGCCGCAGCTCCTGCACCAGCACTCACGCCGGCACCGGCATCATCGCTGGTGGACGCAACCCCAGACACCACGCCACCGGTGCGCCGGGGTGGCTGCCAGCGGGTATCGTCACCCACGAAACCGGCAGGCTCCGATGACATTGAAGGCCCCGGTACCATGGACATGCCAGCGCCCATGGGCATGTTCCCCGCCATGGAATCTCCCGCCCCCAAGGACGCCCCTGCAATCCAGGGCGCACGCGAGGCGCGGGAAGTGCGTCCCCCCCGGGAAGCGGGCGAGGCCGTGAATGGGTCCATCCCCTGCCCGTCCGTGTCGTCTTCCTCCAGCGGCGACAGACCACCGATCTGGGTATCGATCCAGGGCTGCGCGGCCGGATCCACATCCGGCAGCGGCTGGGGCGAGGTGACGAACGGGTTGTTGCCGGTATCGGCACGCATGCTGTCCGACATGACCACGCCGGTGCCGACCCAGCGGGTATCGATGATGCCCGCCTCGGGGCGCCCCCCCATCGGCGCAACAGCCGTTGCGGCTACGGACGGAAGCGAACCGGCTGCAGGTACCCCCGAAGGGAAAACATCGGCCGAAGCGCCGGTGCCAATGCCGGTGCCAATGCCGGTGCCGGTGCCGGAGGCAGCATCGGCCGATGTGGCCGGTGCCGCGGGTGCGAAAGGCATGGCAGACGATGAAGGGCTTTGCGGCTGCATCGGGGTCGAATCCTCGTTCCGTGGGCAGAGGTGGCGCATGTCATGGATTCATTCGTCCCCCTGGGCATGCAGGGCAAGGCGGCCGGGCCGCAGAATCCTCGATGGCTTCAAGGCTAGCGCGCAGCGTGCCGATCTTTGAGGGGGCAGCGGATGAACGGCCGGCACGGGCGGCTGTTGCCGGTCCGGGCCGATGGCGGGAAGACAACAGGGCGTGTCGTGGAATCATTCATCCCCGCGCAGACTCCGCCCCAGCGCTGACCCATTGTTGACCCGGTGCTGACAACGGACCTGATACAAACAGACCTGATACAGGCAGCGCCCCCGCTGGTGCCCGCGCCGGCCGGATGGCAGAGCCCCCACAGGTGCCAGCTCCGGCCGGAGAGCGGGGGAATGGCACGTGCCATGGATTTGCCGCCCTGCGTTGCTCCCCACCTCAGTCGATGTCGAGCACGTCCCCGGTCTGCAGGATGCGCGGCTGGAAACGCCCTGCCCACGCTTCGATCTCGCGGGCGATCTGTTCCCGGTCGGAGGGTTTGAGGTGGGTGATGCAGAGCTGGGGATCGACACGCATCCGGTTCAGCTCCTCGGCCAGTTGGATGGGGTGCAGATGCTTGGCCGTGACGGCCAGATCCCGCTCCCGGTTGGCAAAGGCGGTTTCCAGAATGAGATAGCGCAGATCGGCAATGCCGTTGACGGTACGCCAGAATGCATCGTTGGGCAGCGTATCACCGGAATAGACGAGGCTGCCCTGCTCGCAGCTGATGTGAAAGCCCAGCGCCGGCACGGTGTGGTTGGCCCCGATGGGACGGATGGTTCGACCACCGATGGTTACGGGGTTGTCGACCTGCAGCGGGCTGTAGACCATCCAGGGGTGATCGAAGTGCGGGATTTCGGTGAAGTCGGGCCAGATGACCCAGTTGAAGATGTGCTCCTTCAGTGCGTGGATGGTCTCGGGCAGCGCATGGACCGTGACGGGGCGCTCGCGACTGCTGCCGACGGTGTCGAGCATCAGCGGCAGTGCGCAAATATGGTCGAGATGCGAATGAGAGATGAAGACGTGATCGATACGGCGCAGCTCATCCACCGGGAGATCCTCGACACCGGTACCGGCGTCGATGAGGATATCCTGGTCCAGCAGGAAGGAGGATGTGCGAAACGGTTTTCCTGGCTGACCCGCCGTTCTCGGCGAGCCACCGAGTCCACCGCTGCAGCCGAGGATCTGGAAGCGCATGAACTGAATTAAAGCATTGTCCCGGCCTCCGGCGACGCCCTGTTGACATAGCGTCTCGGACAAAATACACGCACCCGTTCCGTCCTGCCCGGCACCTCTGCCTCGCCCAGCGGAACCAGCTCCACGCAGATGACCTGGCGGGCCGTCATTTCGCCCAGCAGCACCGGCAGGCCGAAGTGTTTGGTCAGGGCTTCGAGGCGGGCGGCCAGGTTCACGGCGTCACCAATGGCGGTGTAGGTGCGACGGATCTGCGAGCCCATGTCCCCCACCCGGGCGGTACCGGAGTTGATGCCGATGCCGATGTGCAGCTCGGGCCAGCCGCGACGGGCGAAGTCGCGGTTGAGTTCGGCCACGGCATCCTGCATGGCAATGGCGGCCACGACGGCGTGATCTTCCTGCTCGTGGTCATCCACCGGCGCGCCCCAGAAGGCCATGATGGCGTCGCCGATGTATTTGTCGACCGTACCATGGTGGGCGTGGATGACTTCGGTCATCCGGGTCAGGAAGGTGTTCAGGTACTCTCGCAGCACCTGCGAATCCATCGATTCGGCCATGCGGGTGAAGCCCCGGATGTCGGCAAACAGGATGGTGATCCGCTTGTTCTGGCTTTCGATGGGGTAGGCGTCGGGGTTGCGGGCCATGCGCTGTACCAGCTTGGGCGAGACATACTGCCCGAAGAGTTCGACCACGTCCCGGCGCGCCTTGCTCTCGACCAGATGTCCGGCCGCCAGATTGATCACCGCGATGACAGCCACCGCCACGACCGGCGCCGCCACCGGCAGCACCCAGCCCTGCAGGGTAAAGAGCAGCGCATTGACCAGCATCAGGGCCAGCCCCAGCCCCGCGCCCAGCAGCATGATACCCAGCGCCCCCAGCCGGGGCATCCACAGCGCCGCCAGCCCCACCAGCACCAGCGTAATGGCGGCCATGGTGTAGGCGGCATGCCAGGGAACATAGGGCATGTGTCCGTTCAGGGCGCCGGCGATCAGCGTGGCCTGCACCTCGACACCGGGAGTGTTGATGCTGACCGGTGTGGTGTGACGGTCGCCGATACCGGGTGCCGAGGCCCCCACCAGCACGATGCGGTCACGGAAGCGGGCCGGATCGACCCGTCCCTCGATGACATCGGTGGCCGAGACGTATTCGAAGCGGCCGGCATGCGGCCCGGCGCCCCCGGCAAAGGGCACGCGTGCCGTGAGGTCGGGTGCCAGCGTCAGGCGCGTCTGGCCGGACAGCGACAGGACATGCCCATTCAGCGTGATGGGCGGATTGTCTTCGTACACGCGCAGGATGGCCAGTGCCAGCGACTCGTACATCTGGCCGTTGAACAGGGTGAGCACGGGCACGGAACGGACCACACCGTCCCTGTCGAGCTGGGCATTGTAGAAGCCGCTGCTGCGGGCGGCCTCTCCCAGCCGGTCGAGATTGGCGCCAAAGCCATCCCACTGCGGCAGCAGGGTGCCATCGAACAGGTTCCCCTCGAAGACGGCACCGGGCAGATGGCCGATCCGGTGGGCGCCGGCATGGCGGGAGAAGTAATAGCCAAGAACGACCGGCCGCCCCTGGATGGCCCGGGCGAGCACGCCGTCATCTTCCGGATCGGGTTCGGCAAAGACGATGTCGAAGCCCAGGACCCGGGCATGACCTTCATCGACGATGCGTTCGACCAGCCGTGCCAGGGTCCGGCGGGGCCAGGTCCAGCGCCCCTGTTCCTGCAGGCTCTTTTCATCGATGTCGACGACCAGCACCCGCGGCTCGAAGACGGTGGGCATCCAGCGCAGCCGCTGGTCATGGGCGAGGCGGTCGAAGGTGTGCGTGCCGGGCAGCGACACATGGCCCAGCAGCACCATGATGGCCACGCCGGTGACGAGAACGCCCAGCATCGCCGTCCACAGCCGGAACGAGCGCAGCAGGGCGTGGACGTACTGGGCAACGCGGTTCATGCCGCGCCCGGGTTGCACTGGCTGAACTGGATGATGGTGCCGTTCAGCTCGATGAGGTCGTGATTGCGCAACGGGTGGGCACCGAGACCGATGGATTCACCATTGACCAGCGGATAGGCCTGCCCTTCCACATGGGTGAGGAAGAAGCCGCCCTCCCGGCAGCTGACCACGGCCACCTGCCCCACCCCGTTCCGGATGCTGACGATGGGGCGGTCGATGACCAGCAGCCGGCCGGCATCGTGCCCGCCCAGAAAGCGCAGCGAGGCGCCCCGGTGTCCGGCACCGTTGTTGAGTGCCGGACGTACGCGCGGCATGGGGGGTGGTGCGGGCGGCAGGGTCGAAGGCCCCAGCGGCGAAGACAGCGAGGATCCAGGATGAGAGGAGCCCAAGGCTGTGGGCGCCAGGAGCGAGGGGCCAAGGGGCGTGGGCGGCAGGTGTGGCACCCGGCTGAAGCCTTCGGTGAAGCCGGCCGGGGCGCCCGAAGTCCTGTCAAGGCCGAAGCTCATGTCAGGGCCGAAGCCGCTGAAGGTGCCGGATGCGCCCGAACCAGACGGCGCATGCGGATGGAGGGAGGAGCCCGTATCGGCCCCTGGGGCAGGAGCGCCCGGCACCATGGCATCACCAGGCAATGCAGTATTCCCCGGTATCGAAGAGGCGCCTGATGCTGCAGCCCCATCCGGCTCCTGATGGGGTGCAGCACCCTCCGATTCCTGACGGGGTGCAGCACCCTCCGGCCTGAAGAGGTCGGGTGTCAGGCGCTGGAGCAGCCCCGGGGCGCCCAGGGAAAGCTGGGGAAAGGGCGTCGCCACCGCCTGCTGCGGCGTACCGGCGCCCTGCCCTTCATTCGCGAGATTGACGGTACGATGCTGGCTGTAGACCAGCCGATAGATGCCGATGTCGATGCAATCGCCATCGGACAGCAGGGCCCGGGCGACGGGACGGCCATTGAGCAGCGTGCCATTGCGGCTGCCGAGGTCCTGGATGACCACGTCCTGCAGCCCCACCAGCAGCACGGCGTGTTCGCCGGAGACGGTGAGGTCGTCCAGCACGAGGGTATTGGTGGCCCGGCGGCCAATGGTGGTACGCGACAGCGTGAGCCAGTAGGTACGCAGCGGGCTGCCTGCCACCGACAGGGACAGTTGTCCGAATTCCTGTGCGTCGTGCGCGCCGTCCTGATGATCAGCACTCATCCCGTTCCCCTGACCAGCAGGTTGTGTCCAAACCGGGAACACGGATGACACGGTCCACAACCAGCGGTGGCCCCGCCTTCCGGCGCATCGTGGTGTGCATCCCTTCCCTGGCGCGCCCATTGTCGGTACGCGGCGGGTGATGCGGAACGGGCCGCATCCAGACGGCTGGCTGGATACGGTGAGTGGTGGGTGAAGGGGGCTGCAGGCGGTACGACCGTGCTGCGTGGGGTGCAGCAGGATGCGCTGGACCATGACCACAAGCGCTGTGGCAGCACGGTGCAAGGCGCGGTAAAGGAAGCGCCGGGCATGGGCAGCAAGGTGCCCGACGGAAACAAAAAACCCTGCCGAGGTGCTTCCGGAAGGAAGCTTCGGCAGGGTTTGGGGGATGTCTGGCCCGCCCGGCAGGCGGGACAGGTTCAGCCCAGCACTTTCTTGAGCAGACGGCCCATTTCGGACGGGTCACGGGTGGTGCGGATGCCGCAGGCTTCCATCACTTCCAGCTTGGCATCGGCCGTGTCGGCACCGCCCGAGATCAGCGCACCGGCGTGGCCCATGCGTTTGCCCGGAGGCGCGGTGACGCCGGCGATGAAGCCAACCACCGGTTTCTTCATGTTGTCCTTGGCCCAGCGGGCAGCGTTCACTTCGTCCGGTCCGCCGATTTCGCCGATCATGATGACGGCGTCGGTGTCGGGATCGTCGTTGAACATCTGCAGCACGTCGATGTGCTTCAGGCCGTTGATCGGGTCGCCCCCGATGCCGACGGCGCTGGACTGGCCCAGCCCGAGGTCGGACACCTGTGCCACGGCCTCATAGGTCAGCGTGCCGGAACGCGACACGACACCGATGCGGCCCTTGCGGTGGATGTGACCGGGCATGATGCCGATCTTGATTTCGTCGGGGGTGATCAGACCCGGGCAGTTCGGCCCCAGCAGCAGGGTTTTCTTGCCCGAGCGGCGCATCTTGTCACGCACGACCATCATGTCGCGAACGGGGATGCCTTCGGTGATGCAGATCACCAGGTCCAGATCGGCATCGACGGCCTCCCAGATGGCATCGGCAGCGCCGGCGGGCGGCACGTAGATGACGGAGACGGTGGCACCGGTTTCGGCCTTGGCCTCCTTGACGGAGGCGTAGATGGGAATGCCTTCAAAGTCTTCGCCGGCACGCTTGGGATTGACACCGGCCACGAAGCAGTTCTTGCCGTTGGCGTAGTCCCGGCACATGCGCGTGTGGAACTGACCGGTCTTGCCCGTGATGCCCTGGGTGATGACCTTGGTGTCCTTGTTGATCAGAATCGACATTGCGATTGTCCTCGAATTTCTGGGCTGTGTTTATTTACCGGCGGCGGCGTCGACGACCTTGCGGGCTGCGTCGGCCATGGTGTCGGCCGAGATGATGGGCAGGCCGGACTCGGCCAGCATCTGTTTGCCCAGCTCTTCGTTGGTGCCCTTCATGCGGACGACCAGCGGCACGCCCAGGTTGACGGCCTTGCTGGCGGCAATGACACCGGCAGCGATGGTGTCGCAGCGCATGATGCCCCCGAAGATGTTGACCAGAATGGCCTTGACGCCCTTGTTCTTCAGCATCAGCTTGAAGGCTTCGGTGACCTTCTCGGCCGTGGCACCGCCCCCGACATCGAGGAAGTTGGCCGGTTCACCACCGAACAGCTTGATGGTGTCCATGGTGGCCATGGCCAGACCGGCACCGTTGACCAGGCAGCCGATGTTGCCGTCGAGCTGGATGTAGGCGAGGTCGAATTTCGAGGCTTCGACTTCGGACGGATCTTCCTCGTCGAGGTCACGCATCTCGACGATGTCCGGATGGCGGAACAGGGCGTTGGAATCGAAGTTGAACTTGGCGTCCAGCGCAATCACATCACCACTGCCGGTGAGGATCAGCGGGTTGATTTCGGCCAGCGAGGCATCGGTTTCGAAGAAGGCCTTGTACAGGCCCAGCAGCGCTTCGCGCGCCTTGGGCAGGCTGGCGGCGGGAATGCCGATTTTGGTGGCGAGATCATCCGCTTCGGCGGCGGTCAGGCCAGCCTGCACGTCGCAGAAGACCTTGTGGATTTTTTCCGGCGTTTTGGCGGCCACTTCCTCGATGTCCATGCCGCCTTCACTGGAGGCCATGACGCAGATTTTCTGCGACTGGCGGTCGAGCACGACACCGATGTAGAGTTCCTTTTTGATGTCGGCGCCATCTTCGATGAGGAGGCGGCGAACCTTCTGTCCTTCGGGGCCGGTCTGGTGCGTCACCAGCTGCATGCCGAGAATGGACGTGGCGTGCTGGCGCACTTCGTCCAGCGAGCGGGCCAGCTTGACGCCACCGCCCTTGCCGCGGCCGCCGGCATGGATCTGTGCCTTGACCACCCAGACCGGACCGCCAAGCTGCTCCGCAGCCTTGACCGCTTCTTCGACATTGAAGCATGGGATACCCCGTGGCACCGGCACACCATAGCGCTTCAGGATTTCTTTGCCTTGATACTCGTGGATTTTCATGGTGATCTCGGTTGGGTCACATATGCTGCGGAAATGCTATCACAGCGCCCCTGATCAACCGGCCATGAAACGGTCCCTTTTGGCAGGCATGATGCGGGTTTAGGGGTAAACCCTTAGAGAGTATCGTGGACTCTGGAGCACGTCAGGGAGCTGCTGCTCTCACGCCCCTCTCCCCCCTCCAAACGGAGAAAATGCCACAAACAGATGAGGCAATCGGCGCGGCCCGTGCATGACGCCCTGCCTGCACGGAGCGCCCGGTCAGCACGCGGCCGGAGACGGCACGGTGCCAAATCCGAATGCATCCATGACACGCGCTGCACAGGGGAGGATGAATCCGTGGCACCCGCCGGCTACGGAAAAAAATCATCGATATCGCCATCTGCCCCATCCTCTCCGGCGCCGGCAGACGCAGGGCTGCTCACACGTGGCACGACGCTGGCCACCACACCGGCACTGAAGCCACGGCCCAGCAGAAAGCGGTACTGGCGCGCCCGTTCCTTCAGGCTGGTTGGGGGCTGGCCGAAACGGCGTTCCCAGACGGTGTGGGCCCGGCTTTTCTCGTCATCGGCCAGCGGTTCGAGCACCTGGTCGATGAGGGATTCATCCAGCCCGCGGCGCTGCAGGTCCTGCGACAGGCGGGCACGGCCAAAACGGGCGGCGTTGTTGCGCACCAGCGATTCGGCCATGCGGGGGTCGGAAAGGAATTTCAGCGATTCCAGTTCGTCCAGCACCGATTCGACCAGCTCGGGCGATGGGGCGTGCGTGCGCGTGGCATCGGGGGCGTCGATGTCCGTCATGACATCGCGCGGTCCCCGCACAGGCTGGGGAAAAGCTGCATCCGGCAGGGAATCGCCTGCTTCCCGGGAATGCCGGGTGAAGTCCGGGTCTGCGGCGACATCGGCGCCAAAGGCACGGCGAGGCGAACCCCGTGCCCCCTGGCGCTGCCGGGGCGGTGTGAGCAGCTTGCGGGCCAGCTCGGCGCGGCTGTAGTCGCGCCGCGCCAGCAGGGCGATGGCCCGGCGCTTCAGGGCACTGCGCCGGGTGGCTTCGCTCTGGTCGCCTCGCACCAGCGCCTCGAGGTCGTCAAATGCCATGAGGGCAGCCCTCCCCTACCGGCAT
>ERZ772971.66-NODE-66-length-63590-cov-5.232754_pt1 | contig 63590 bp, 52 predicted proteins | sample MGYA00511943_ERZ772971 | MGnify/ENA primary metagenome ERZ772971 (study PRJEB29015, sample SAMEA2737929) | human oral metagenome | biome: human oral; feature: human-associated habitat; material: dental | place: China | collected 2144 ... | reverse complement strand
CCGACAATCGGGGCTGCGCCCCGACTGTCAGAAAGTCGTTCACGCGTACCGCGAAGTCGCAGCACTCGCATCCCGCTCCGCGGCGCTTGTCTGGCATGACGGAATGCCCCGATGACGAGAGGGTTGGGGGTTGAAGAGACCGGCTGGACAAGCGGAGGGGATGTACGGACAGGATTCAGGAAGCAGACGTTGACAGGGTGTTGGCAGGTGAGGGCAAGGCGGGGGAGAGGAGAGCATCTGCTGCACGGTTTGTGTGGGGCTGCTAAGCTAAGCCCTTCCATCAATACGGGGGTCCGTCCGGGTTCAGAACCATGTCGCGTCGTCATATGTTGCGTAGTCATTCCTCTTTCATTGCGCAGGTTGCTCCTTCTTCGCGGAGGGGCATGCGGGGCCGGCTGGTGCCGCTGGCGGTGGTCGTGGGGTTGCTGATGGCGCCCCTTGCGGGGCAGGCGGAAGATGCAAAGGCCGCCACCTCTGCAGAGCTGAAGCAGATGCTGGACAAGGCGAAATCCGATGCGAGGGCGCGGGGCGCGAATGATGATGGGCTTTCCGGGCAGAGCGTGAAGGAGGTGACGGCGCAGGGGGCGGCCGATGCGGCTTCGGCCGGGAAGGCAGCGGCGGTGCAGCAGGCACAGCCTTCGCAGGGTGGGGCGGCGTCGGGCAAGGCGGCCCGGGTGTATCAGGGGCGCGGTGTGGCACAGCTGCGGTGGTTCGCGGGCAGTACGCCGCAGGCGACCGGGCAGTTCGTGCAGACGCAGCTGGCCGGAGGGAAGTCCGGGGGCGGAAAGTCGTCCGGTACCTTTGCGTTCAGGCGGCCGGGGCATTTCCGCTGGCAGATCGAGAAGCCGGATCCGCAGCTGATCGTGACGGATGGCAGGAAGCTCCATTTCTACGATGAGGGCCTCAAGCAGGTGACGGTGCGCGAGGCGACGGAGGCCATTCAGGCCACGCCGGCGGCGGTGCTGTTCGGGGTGGGCAAGCTGGATGATGCGTTCACGCTGACCGAGGGCGAGCATGAGGGTGATCTGTACTGGGTGGAGGCGGTGCCGAAGTCGCCGGACAGCGGGTTTGACCGGATCCGCATCGGGCTGCGCAACACGTTGCCGGCGGTGATGGATGTGGTGGATGCGTTCGGGCAGGTGAACCGCTTCGAGTTCCGGAATCTGAAGGTCAAGAACGTGAACGTGCCGGCCTCGCTGTTCGAGTTCACGCCGCCGGCCGGGGTGGATGTGCTGGAATGATGGCCGACGGGGATCTGTTTGCGGAGCTTCCTGCGGAAGAAATGGATTCGTCGGGGGATACCTCCGCCCCCTTCGCCTTGCGTGCCAGGGAGGGAGATGGCAGGAAGGAGGGTGTGACTGTGGCGCAGGGGGATACCGGCATGGAAAGCGGGTGGAAAGACCGTCAGGCCGGGCTTTGGGGGAAGGGGGAGTCTTCCGGGGTGCCGCTGGCGGAGTTGCTGCGCCCGCAGACGCTGGACGAGGTGATCGGGCAGCAGCATCTGCTGGGGCCGGACCGGCCGCTGCGGCTGGCGTTCGAGTCGGGGCAGCCGCATTCGATGATCCTGTGGGGGCCACCCGGGGTTGGCAAGACGACGCTGGCGCGGCTGACGGCACACGCGTTCGGACATGCGTTCATCGCACTGTCGGCGGTGTTCTCGGGGGTGAAGGACATCCGGGCGGCCATGGAGGAGGCGCAGCGCAATCTGGACGCGGGGCGCCACACCATTCTGTTCATCGACGAGATTCACCGCTTCAACAAGGCACAGCAGGATGCGCTGCTGCCGTATGCCGAGTCGGGGCTGATCACGCTGATCGGCGCGACGACGGAGAATCCGTCGTTCGAGGTGAATTCGGCGCTGCTGTCGCGGGCGCAGGTGTATGTGCTGCAGTCGCTGTCGGATGAGGAGCTGCGGCAGCTGGTCGAACGGGCGCGGGAGCGGGCGTTGCCGGGGCTGGCCTTCGAGGAGGCGGCCATCGATGTGCTGGTGGGCTATGCGGATGGCGATGCCCGGCGCATGCTGAATCTGCTGGAGCAGACGGCCACGGCAGCCCGGGCGGCGCATATCGATACGGTCACGCCGGGGTTTCTGGAGCAGGCGCTGTCGCTGAATGCACGGCGCTTCGACAAGGGAGGCGACAGCTTTTACGACCAGATTTCGGCGCTGCACAAGTCGGTACGCGGCTCGCATCCGGACGCAGCCCTGTACTGGCTGACGCGGATGCTCGATGGCGGCGCCGACCCACGCTACCTGGCACGGCGCATCGTGCGGATGGCGTGGGAAGACATCGGTCTGGCCGATCCGCGGGCCATGCAGATTGCCAACGACGCGGCAGCCACCTACGAGCGGCTGGGCAGCCCGGAAGGCGAGCTGGCACTGGGTCAGGCGGTGATCTATCTGGCCATGGCCGCCAAGAGCAATGCCGGTTACATGGCGTACAACCAGGCGGTGAGCTTCGTAAAGAAGGACAAGTCCCGTCCGGTGCCGGTGCATCTGCGCAATGCGCCGACGAAGCTGATGAAGGAGCTGGGGTATGGCCACGCCTATCGCTATGCGCATGACGAGCCCAATGCCTATGTGGCCGGTGAGACCTATCTGCCCGAAGGCATGCGCGAGCCGCGCTGGTACAGGCCGGTGCCGCGCGGGCTGGAAATAAAGATTGCCGAGAAACTGGCGCAGTTGCGGCAGTGGGATGCCGAAGCCAGGGGCGACGCGAAGAAGAAGGGGTGACAGACGGGTTTTCGTGAATACCGTCACAGGGATGAGCGGCGCAGAAATGCAGAGGTGAGCTGCGGTCATCCGTTTGGCCTAGACCGGATGGCATGTGTGGAATATCCGGCACTGCCGGAAAAAATGTTTGCTGCTGGAATGGTGTCTGGCGTGCTGCCGGGGCAAAAAGCCCTGCGGCGTTCATGACAACCGGAGGCTGGTCACGCGCACCCTTTCGGGGCCGCCTCCTCCATTTCAAGGCAGATGATGATGGGTTCCCAATTCCGAAGCAAATCCAGTTCCGGTCATGCTTCCGTGCGTGCCGGCTTCACCGGTGACAACGACCGTTTTGAAAAGGTCGCCCACGGGCGCGATCCCATTCCGGCCCTGGTTGAAATGATCAGGGACTATCCGCGCGATGCGCTGGAGTTCTTTGGCCAGAGCCTGTATGGCAAGCTGTCGTCGTCAGACCGCGCGACGGTCATCGATACAAGGGTGTTGCGTGCCCTGTGCAATGAAGTGCCGAAATACGATCTCGACGGTGCGGTGCGTCTGGAGCGCGCCGATGGCAGTGTCGATCTGGTGCTGATCAGTTTCGAGGACCGGACCAACCGGGTGGAGCGGCATCAGCTGCATCTGTACGTGGAGGCGGCCCTGAAGCTGGATGAGAAGGCGCGGATCGTGCCGATGGCGGTGGTGCTGTGAGCCTGTCTCCATCACCCGCCCGGGAAGCAGCGATTTCCAGGATTCCGGCAGCGGATCTCCTGTTTGCTGACAACGCTGTTGCTACAAACGGACCCCGTGCCCACGGGTTGATGATGCCCGCAGGCACCCGGGCACTCGTTCGCTCAGTTCCCCGGCCGCTCAGCCCCTCGGCTGCTCAGCCCCTCTTGCCCCGCCGCGCCCGCACCGCCTGCGCCAGCTCTTCCAGCACCGGTACGGTCTGTTCCATGCTCAGGCAGGCGTCGGTGACGGACACGCCGTAGTCCAGCGGCTGGCCGGGGGTGATGTCCTGCCGGCCTTCGTGCAGGTGGCTCTCGATCATCACGCCGGTGATGCGGTGGTCGCCCGCACTGATCTGGCCGGCCACGTCGTGGGCCACATCGATCTGCCGGCGGTGCTGCTTGCTGCTGTTGGCGTGCGAGAAGTCGATCATCACCTGTTCGCGCAGCCCCGTCTTTGCCAGCAGCTGGCAGGCGGCGTCCACGTCGGTGGCGCTGTAGTTGGGGGCCTTGCCGCCGCGCAGGATGATGTGGCAGTCGGGGTTGCCGTGGGTCTCGAAAATGGCGGCCACGCCCAGCTTGGTCATGCCCATGAAGGCATGGCCGCTTTGGGCCGCCAGAATGGCATCGGCTGCGACCTTCACACCACCGTCGGTCCCATTTTTGAATCCCACCGGGCAGGACAGACCACTGGCCAGCTGGCGGTGGCTCTGGCTCTCGGTGGTGCGGGCGCCGATGGCGCCCCAGGTGACCAGTTCGCTGATGAACTGCGGGGACAGCAGGTCGAGGAATTCGGTGGCCACCGGCAAGCCCAGCTCCAGCACATCGAGCAGCAGGGCGCGCGCCATTTCCAGCCCGTCGTTGATGGCGTAGCTGTCGTCCATGTGGGGGTCGTTGATGTACCCCTTCCAGCCGACGGTGGTGCGCGGCTTTTCGAAGTAGACGCGCATGAGGACCAGCAGATCCTTGTCGAGTGCGTCTGCGTGGACCTTGAGCTGGCGCGCGTATTCCATGGCCTGGGCATGGTCATGGATGGAGCAGGGGCCGACGACCACGAGCAGGCGGTCATCCTCACCGTTCAGGATGCGGGCCACAGCAGCACGGCTGTCTTCCACCAGCTGGGTGGCGGCGTCGGAGGCGGGCAGCCATTCTTGCAGCAGGGCCGGCGTGATCAGCGGCCGCACGGCCTTCATGCGGGTGTCGTCGACGCGGCGCGTCAGGGCGGGATCGAGGGGTTTGCGGGCGCGGGGCGTTGCTGTCATGGCAATACTGTCAGAAAGTTTTTCTTGCCGACAGTATAGTGCGTGTCATGGACCCGTCTGTCCCCGCGCTGGCCCGGATCGATGGAGGCTCCCCATTCGCTGGCGAGCCACCGGGCGCGTTCCGTCGTGACGTGTATCCTCAGTACGTCAGCTCCAGAAACACCACGTGCTTGTCGGCCAGCGGCCAGGTGCGGCCGGCGACGCGTTCGTTGTTGAAACGGGCCACCACGGTTTCGGGTTCATCGCTGACGGACTTCATGCGCGACATCGACACGCCGGCGCCCTGAGAGGGGATGCCGGGAGGCGGGACGGCGCGGCCGAACGACATGGTGTCGCGGCGCAGGTCGAAGTAGCCGCGCGGGCGCGTCATGATGACGATGGCCCGGGCGTCCGGGTCGGCATGCACGATGCGCTGCAGCCGGAAGTTGATGATGTTGCTGCTGCGCGGGAAGGGGCTGCGGTAGATGTGATGGGTGGGGTAGCCGCTGGCGCTGATCACGAATTCGTAGGTCTGTTTCGGATCGGCTGCAAAGCCGCCCCAGCGGCCGTCACGTGTGGTGGTGTAGGTGTAGGCGGGTGCGGTGGTGGTGCGGATGCCGGTTTCGGCATTGACCGGCCAGACCTCGATGTGTGCGCCCTTGAGCGGCAGGTTGCTGGGGAAGCCCGCGCTCTGGCCCTCCACGCCACTGATCACACCATCCAGCGTGGCCTGGGTTTCGGGCTTGATGTCGTAGGTTTCGGGGGCCTTGCCCATCAGGAAGTTGTACATGGCGCCGAACGCTGCCGGCGAGTGGGCGGCCTCGCGGTGGTCCACACCGGGCAGCACCACGTTCTGTGCGCCCTTGAGCGCCTGGCTGGCGGGGCCGATGTTGGTGTTGAGGGACGGATTGCCGATCCATTCACCGGTGGGCTGGGCGTATTTGTCGTTGCGGTCGGAGCGCAGGGTCTGCCACTGCACGCCGGCGGGGACTTCGTTGCCGGTGGCGTCCTTCGGCTTGTTCAGTTCGGTGAGAAAGCGCGACAGGCCCGAGAATTCGCTCTGTTCGCGCAGACCCTTGACGGCCCAGACGCCGTGGGCGGGCGTGCCGGCCAGCACGGCGTGCGAGACGCTGCCGGCACCGTCACCGTTCTGGATGTAGTTGCGGATGGCGTTGCCACCCCGGCCCGCACCGACCAGAATGACCTTGTCCACACCGTCGTGCTTCTTCACGTTGGCCACGCTGGCCTTGAGGTAGGCCATGTAGTCGGCGCTGCTGCTGCGGCCGGCCTGGGGCTGGGTGTCGTCATCCCGCGCGAAGGGGTAGGGCAGGTCCAGTGTGTGCAGTTTGGAGGCAGGCCAGCCGTTGGACTCGAAACGCCACAGCGTGGTCTGCCAGCTGGCGGCACTTTCGCCGTTGTCGTGCACGAAGAGGATGGACGGGTGTGTGTCGACGGGTGTGGGCGTGATGGCCTTGCAGCCGGCAAGCAGCAGGGCAAGCAGGCCGGCGCCCTTGAGGGTCAGGCGCTTCGGGGCTCGAAACTGGGGTTTCGATGACACGGTTTCCTCCGGATCGGACAACGGACGACGGTGGGTTGCATGGGCGCGACAGGGCCGCGCTGCGGGGATTATGCCGGACATCGGCGGCGCCGTCGGCCATGGGCTTCAGGCGTGCCGGGGCAAAACCCGGCGGCGGCAAAGGTGCCTGGCTGCAGGTGTTCCGGTTCTTCCCCTGGGAGCCTCTGGTTCAGGGGTTCCCTTGTCATGGATGATACGGCTTTGGCGATCCGGCGCCTCCCGTCTGGCACGATTGCGCCGATAAACGACTAGAATCGCGGGATGATCGATATTCAGACACTGCGTCGGGACGCCGCACAGGTAGAAAGCCGTCTCAAGACCCGTGGTTTCACCTTCGACCGAGCCGCCTTCGAGGCGCTGGAGGCGCGCCGCAAGACGCTGCAGACCCGGGCGGAATCCCTTCAGGCCCAGCGCAATGCGCTGTCGAAGCAGATCGGCCAGGCCAGGGGGAAGAGTGAGGACACCTCTGTGCTGATGGCCGAGGTGGCCGCCGTGTCGGCCGAGCAGGCGGGTATCCCGGCCGAGCTGGAGACCGTGCAGGCCGAACTCGATACGCTGCTGGCCACGCTGCCCAACCTGCCGCACGAATCCGTACCGGTGGGCAGGAGCGAGGCCGACAACGTGGAGGTGCGCCGCTGGGGCACGCCGGCCACGTACGACTTCGCCGTGAAGGACCACCTCGACGTGGGCGAGCCGCTGGGGCTGGACCCGGCTGCGGGCGCGAAGCTCTCGGGTGCGCGCTTTACCGTCATGCGTGGCGGGGTGGCCCGGCTGCACCGGGCACTGGCGCAGTTCATGCTCGATACGCACACCGGCCGGCACGGCTATACCGAGTGCTACACGCCGTATCTGGTCAACGCATCGGCGCTGTTCGGTACCGGGCAGCTGCCCAAGTTCGAGGAAGATCTCTTCCGGGTGCAGAAGCTGGGTGATCAGGGGCCTGGGGCAGCGGGCAGCACGATGTACCTGATTCCCACCAGCGAGGTGTCACTGACCAATCTGGTGGCGGGCGAGATTCTGGATGGCGCGCAGCTGCCGCTGCGGCTGACGGCGCACACGCCGTGCTTCCGGTCGGAGGCGGGTTCGTATGGCCGCGATACGCGCGGGATGATCCGCCAGCACCAGTTCGACAAGGTGGAGATGGTGCAGGTCACCCGTCCGGAAGACTCCTACGATGCACTGGAAGCCATGGTCGGCCATGCCGAGGCCATCCTGCAGGCGCTGGAGCTGCCCTATCGGGTGGTAGCGCTGTGCACGGGCGACATGGGCTTTTCGGCTGCCAAGACCTACGATCTGGAAGTGTGGCTGCCCGGTCAGCAGGCGTACCGCGAGATTTCCTCCATCTCCAATACCGAGGCGTTTCAGGCGCGGCGCATGCAGGCGCGGTTCCGGCCGGCCGATGCCGAGGGCAAGGCTGGCAAGGGCAAGGCGAAGCCCGAGCACGTGCACACGCTCAACGGCTCCGGCCTGGCCGTGGGCCGTACGCTGGTGGCCGTGCTGGAAAATCACCAGCAGGCCGACGGGTCGGTGCGCATTCCGAAGGCGCTGCAGCCGTACATGGGGGGTATCGAGGTGCTGCAGGTCTGAGAACGCCTGCCTCGTTGGGGGCGGGTCGTTCTGGGGGGGCGTGCTGCATGGTGCCTTGCCGCGCAACGCGTGCGGCTGGCCGGGGCGTCTGCCTGTCCCGGATTCGCCCGTGCCCGGTACGTGATGCGCACGGCCGGGCCTGATCTTATGAAAAATCAACCTGTTGCGCCGAAAGGCGCGTTACGCTCGAAACTGCCGTCAGCGTTCTGCGGATCTTCGTGACCCGCGCTGGCCGCGGCGGCACTGACGTGGTCTGGCCTATCCTGTTGCATGTACTGAACAATGTCTTCACTCTCACCCTTCATCGTCGAGTTCGTTTTTCCGCTGCTGCTGTGCATCGGCATCGTGGTGATCGTGTTTCGGTGTTTCAGCCCCCGCAAGCGGCAAGGGGAGCCCGAGCCTGGGGAGGCCCGGGATGGACGCTCGACGGCCGATCCGAATGAATGGAAAACCGCCTGGCCCATCTGGTGGATGGTGCTGGGGGTGTTCGTCGTGATGGTGAGCATCTGGCTGGGGCTGCTGATGATGTTCGCCAACCAGTAATCCCTCCGGGGCGCTCTGGAGCGCGTCATGAATGCATCCCTGCGCTGGAGTCAGGGAGCCGCGTTGAAGGCACTGATTCATGACACGCATCAGTCCGGCCCATCCTCCGGCCGGGTATCCGGGCCTGCGTTCGCTCTGGCGAAGGTCCGTTTTCCTGTGTGATCTGTTACTGGCGGGTGCAGCGTGCCCGCTGGCTTCTCTCTGTGCGCATCATGTCTGCGTCTGTTGATATCGTTATCGAGTTTGGCCTGCCCTTGCTGGCAAGTGCGGGCATTGCGTTTCTCGTTGTGGCCGGCGCCCGTTCCGGCCATCTGGCGCGGCTGATGCAGCGCCGCGGGCCATCGTCTGCTCCGGAAGGCGAGGGGCAGACCAGCATACCCACGCCGGTGCCGGAAGGTGCGGAAGCCGTTCCGTCGTCCACACCGTCGGCGCTACGCGCCCTGGCCCTGCTGCTTGCGGTGGTGCTGGTGCTCTGGGGTGTGGTTCGGGTTCTGGTGTGAGTGTTTCGGAGGGCTGGAGAGCCTTTCGTTGCTGACTGGTGGGATGTCCGGACATGATGTTTCCGGGCGTCGCGTTCCCGCCGCGGGTCACAGGTCCGCATACACCGACCGGTTATCGGATGGCGGCCGGATGAGTGTCTCATTTCGCCGTGTTTTGTTGGATGCGGACGATGCGCTGCCTACACTACCGTGCGTGTTGAAGGCATGCGGGAGTGCAGTTCGTGGGCAAGGCAGATATGGCGGGGGTCGATTTCCGTCGGCGTACCCTGCTCAAAGGCAGCATGGCGTCAATGCTGTCACCCATCGTGTTGTCCGGTTGCAGCGGGGGCGGAGCCCATGCCAATGTACTGACGGATGGGGAGGCCGGGCAAGCGCAAGACTCGGTTTCGCTGCAGCAGGCAGGTTATCGCGCCCGGTTGTACACACCGACGATGATCACCAGGCTGTTGGGCACGTATTTCATCGTGGACTGCTGGCACCACCGCATCATCCATTCGCGCAACCTGCACGCACCGCTGGTGCGCTGGAAGACGCTGGATGACGACATTGCCGGTCCGCACTCCATTGCAACCGACGGTACCTTTCATGTGGCTGAAGACACCGGCCGGCATGGGCTGTTTGTGTACCGCGAGACGGCACCCGATCACTTCGAGCGGGTGCAGCATGTACCCGATGTTGGTATACGGCCCCATCGCACCCTGTACGATGCCGAACACCAGCAGTTTCTGGTGGTGGGTTCGGCGGATCAGTCCATCAACCTGCTGGAGGTGCAGGGCGGCAGGCTGGTTCGGACTCTGACCCGGATCATTCCTGAACTGGGGCGTCAGTATTGCCGTTCCATTACCCTGCACGAGGGGTTGCTGTATTTTGTGGGCGAGGCGGACATTGTTGTCTATGGGGTGGACCGTGGCCGGGTGAGCCCGACTGGTTCGGTGATTCATCTGCCCGAGGTCTGGCAAGGCAGCAACGACCTGTTCTTTCTGGGGCGCCGACGCGGGCTGTTCATGTCCACACCTGGCAAGGCGTGTGCATTTGATAGCGTGGGCGCGCTGGGCCGGGGTGAGGTTCAGGACCTTTCCGCCACTTTCCGGGGGACGCCGTACTTCGTTACGCAGTTTGACGGGCGGTTGTGGATTCCGGAGATTACCGAATATTCGGCCCTCCGCAGCTATCCGGCGAGCGGTGATGCCGTCACGGCCGAATCGGCCCAGACGCTGTTTGACTTCGGGCTGCCCGACGAGGCTTCGCTTGAGCGCAAGCGGGCGATCGTGACATGACGGTATGCTGACGGATGAAGGCTGGGCACACATCCCTGATGTCCGCCGGCAGTCAAGGATGGTCATGCCCCGTCGAGAGGGGCCGCCAGACGTCAGGGGCGTGCCTGTACGAGCGGCACGGAGGTCAGTCGAACACCCAGTGCAGGCAGGATGGCCAGCATGGTGCGAAGCGTGGGGTTGCCCTCGTTGCTGAGTGATCGGTAGAGCAGTTCACGAGAAACACCGGATTCTTCTGCTACCTTGCTCATGCCTTTGGCTCGGGCCACGACGCCGAGCGCATGTGCGATATAGGCGGCGTCGCCCGTCTCCAGAGAGGCGGTCAGGTACTCGGCGATCTGTTCGTCATCGTCGAGAAAATCGGCTTCGTCAAAATCATGAAGTGTTTCAGTGGTTTTCATCGTCATCTGTCCAGTTTCTGGCCAGCTGCCTGGCTTCTTTGATTTCAGATTCGAACCCACGGTACCGTTACCGGTACGCCTGATTTCGAGTTTGGGATATATGTCAAGGAAATCAATCATATAGCGTCTAAAAATCTCAAACCAAGACGCTTCGTGGTGAGATCCAGGGCAGGGTGCCCTGGTGTGCGCCTTGCTGAACCAGGCGCTGGCCAACCTGCTGCGACTGGGCACGGTGACCGTCAGCGGGGGCCTGACCGACAACGGCACCGATGTGGGGGCTGATCAACTGGCACTTTGGGGTCGAGTCTGGCGACAAAATGACCGGGCCACCGATGTGAGGCGCGACGGCAGGTTGTCCATAGGAGGCGGCACTATGCCTTGTCATGTCGTAGTTTTTGGATTACGATGACGGCATGATAATTCTTCGCCAAACACGAATCTTTCGCAGCTGGCTCAAAAGCCTGCGGGACAGGCGAGCAGTGATGGCCGTTGCTTAGAGGCTTGACCGGCTGGCTTGACCGGCTGGAACGAGGTCACGAAGGTGATGCCAGGTCGGTAGGCGGCGGTGTCACAGAGCTGCGAATTCATTATGGTCCCGGGTTTCGGGTATATCTGCATCGGCGCGGGGATGTGTTGATCATCCTGCTTTGTGGTGGCGACAAGGCGTCGCAGGATCGTGACATTCGCAAGGCCATCGAGATGGTGCGCAACGAGGAGTTTGAAGAATGAAGGAAAAACTGACGACCTTTGACGCAGCCGAGTACATCGAGACGGACGAAGATGCGGCGGAATTCATGGCGCTGGCCTTCGAGACCGGTGATGCGGCCTACATCGCACACGCTGTGGGTGTCGTGGCGCGGGCCAAGGGAATGACTGAGCTGGCACGGCAGACAGGGCTGTCACGTGAGCAGCTGTACCGCTCGTTGAGCGAGGGAGGCAACCCGACGCTGCGCACGATGCTGGCGGTGATGAAGGCACTGGGAGTAGAGCTGTCGGCACGGCCAGTCAAGCAGCCCGAACCGCAGGCAGTCGGCTGATCAGGCGCCCGGCAGGGCAGGTGGCCACTTCATCCGGAACACGGGAACCAGAAAGGTTGCAATCGAGCTACCCCCGCGCCGCGCGGACCAGGGGCTGGGAACAGTTACATGAGGACATCGCCCGCAAAAGCCGCCAGCATGCATCAATCCCGACGCAGGCGGAAAGAGAAAACGCCCGCCGAAGCACAGTGCAACGGCGGGCGTTTGGGTATATGGCGGAGAGGGTGGGATTCGAACCCACGGTACCGTTACCGGTACGCCTGATTTCGAGTCAGGTACATTCGACCACTCTGCCACCTCTCCGTGTCCTTGCGGTCAAGCGCAGCATTATGCCACGTTTTTTGGCGAGCGCAAGTGGGCGGCCACGGAACGGGCTTGTTCGTGGCTGTCTGCAGATCGACAATAGCAGGCATGCACATCTCCTATCTGCTCGTTCCGTTTGCCCTGTGTGTGGCACTGGTCATGCGTCCCTGGCGGCTGCTCAAGGGCGGGGCACTGGTCACGCCGCTCATGGCGTCGCTGGTGCTGCTGCCCTGGCTGTGGGCGCTGCCACGGCTGCACATCACGCCGGTGCAGCTGCAGTGGTCGGGAGCCTGTCTGGTGCTGCTGATGCTGGGCTGGCCGCTGGCCATTCCGGTGCTGTGTCTGGTGGGGGTGCTGTCGGGCTTCTTTGCGCCGCAGGCCTGGCCGGATGTGTTCGACAGCATTCTGTGGCTGGGGGTGGCGCCGGCGACATTCGCGCTGGTGCTGGGGGCGCTGATTCGCCGGATGATGGGCGAGCAGCTGTTTGTCTACATTCTGGGGCGGGGCTTTCTGTGCACGGTGCTCTGCCTGTTTGCAAGCGGCGCGCTGGCGCAGTGGACGGGCATTCGCATCGGACAGAGCAATGACGCGTTCTCGTCGATGGTGGCACGCTGGCTGCTGGCCTGGGGTGATGGCTTTTTCACGGGGATGTGCACGGCCATCTTCGTGGCCTTCAAGCCGGACTGGCTGGCCACGTGGTCGGACCGGCTGTATCTGCGCAAGCCGGAGCCGGGCCAGGAGCGCCCCTCTGGGCCGGTGGCACCAGCGCTGGACCTGATCGAGCTGCATGAACCGGAGGAGACGGCGGCAGCCCGCGGGCGTGATGAGGAAGACGGCCGCCGCGAGCATGGGGCCGATGGCGCTTCGGGGGAGCGCTGAGGTGATGGACGCGGGCTGGAGCCCACCAGGCCAGTTGAGCCAGGCGTACCAGGCCATGTGGCCTAGGCCACATGGCCATCGGCGGGCATCGCTCCTCCCGTCTGGCCGAGGGTGGTTCTAGTCTGGCGGGATGAGTCTGCCCGCCCTTCGTTCCCTGTTGCTGATGCTGGTGCCTCGCCTGTCGTGGCTGGCCGTGTGCGTACTGGTGGCGGCCTGTGGTTACCAGTTCTCCGGCTGGGTATTGCCACAAGCGTGGCTTGTGGGAGGCATGGCGCTTGGCCTGCTGCTGATGGTGCTGGCGGCGGTCATGGCTGCACTTCGGGCAGCGATGAAACCGGTGGCGATGAAGCCGGAAACAGCGAAACCGGAGACAGCGAAACCGGTGGTGACGAACCCGGTGATGGTGAATCCGTCGGTGATGAGTCCGGCGATGATGAGTCCGTCGGTGATGAATCCGGCGACAGTGGCATCGGCGGCAATGGCATCGATGGCGTTGGCGGCGGCAGTGAAACCGGAGCGGGGGGCTTCTGGAGTGCGTACGCGGGCTGCCGGGATGCTGACGCACGGGCTGCATCATCTTGGCGTGCTGCTGCTGGCCGCCGTGTGGGTGGCACATTCGATCCATGACGGCCTGCAGTCCCGCCTGGCCCCGTCACTGGAAGACGTACCGCTGCAGGTTCTGGGTACGGTGGCCAGTCTGCCGGTGCGTCAGGGGACGGGTGACCGGGTACTGTTTGCGGTGCAGCGATGCGTGTCCCTGTCTGGGGAAGACGGGCATGGTGTGGATGGCCAGGGATGTGGCGGTCTGCGCCAGATTTCGCTCTCGTGGAGTGCGCCGCGGGACGGTGGCTGGCATGCCGATACCCAGGCACGCGTTCTCAACCGCTCGCACGTGGCACAGGTGGTGAAGCATGACGGTTTTGTGAGGCGCGATCATGCGGCGGGTGGTGCGCAGGCGTCAGAGACAGAAGAAAAGGCGGAGCAGGAGGCAGGGGGAGAAGCAGAAGGGGAAGCAGAGGGGGAAGCTGGTGGCGTCGTGAAGCGGGCAGCGGATGCCGGCTGGGACGATGTGTGGCCGGAACCCGGCCAGCGCTGGCAGCTGGTGGTGAAACTCCGGCGTCCGGTGGCGGCAGTGAACCCGGGTGCCTTCGATACGGAGCTGCGGATGCTGCAGGATGGCATCGATGCCAGCGGCCGGGTCGTGCAGCGTCACCGGCTGGGGTATCCGCCACGTCTGCAGGGAAGCGGGCGCAGGGCGGTGCCTGAAAGAACAGGGGGCACAGGGGGCGGCGCAGTGCTTCGAGCACCGGGAGATGCAGTGCATCGATTGGGGGAGGTAGCTGTAGCGGGAGAGGTGGCGTCAACGGGTGAGGCGGCTTCAGTGGGTGAACCAGTGGGTGAAGCGGCTGGTGAAGTGGTGGGTGAAGCGGCATCAGCGGCTGATTGGGGCTCGGTGCATGCACCGGATTTTCCGGATCATGCCGGACTGGCGGATCACATCATGGTGTGGGTGCAGTCGCTGCGGGCGCAGTTGCGGCAGCATCTGGAAACGCTGCAGGCGAACATCGATCCCCAGCGGGGAGGCGATGCGGAGCGCTGGGCGTTGCTGGGTATCGTGACCGGGCTGTCACTGGGGGATCAGGCGGCGATGGGGGCGGATGCCTGGGGACTGTTCAGCCGGACCGGCGTGAGTCACCTGATGGCGATTTCCGGTATGCATGTGACGCTGCTGGCGCTGGTGGTGTCGGGGCTTTGCCTGCGTCTGCATCAGGCGGTGGCCATGCGGGCGAAGGGGCGCAGGCTGCAGCGGCTGATGCGGGTGCCAAGGCCCTGGGTGGTGCTGGTGCCCGGGGTACTGACGGCCTTTGGCTACGCGCTGCTGTCGGGCTGGGGTGTGCCTTCACAGCGGACGTGCTTCATGTTGCTGGCGGCTGCCGTGCTGCGGGCGGGGGGACGCTCGCCATCGGCGCTGATGCCGGTACTGCTGGCCGCGGCGGCGATCATCGCGCTGGACCCATGGGCCGTGGCGCAGGCCGGCTTCTGGCTGTCGTTCTGTGCCGTGCTGGCGCTGATGTGGTGTGCGCAGGGCAGTGGCGGGCATGCTGGGGAGACTGTCATGGCCGGGATGGCAGGCGCTCCGGGTGCCAGTGGGCATGCAGGATCAGAAGCAGGATCAGAAGCAGGATCAGGAACAGAACCAGGATCAGGGTTGGGGGCAGATGATGGCGCTGGCACCGATCATGGCTTCGCTGCTGATGATGGTGTTCATGCTGATGATGGCCGTGGTGCCGATGGCGTGTCGGGTGCTGGGGAGGGGGCGGCGGCGTACAGGGAAAGCAGCACTGTATCGGGCGCCGGAAATGACGCCGTACCGTCAGCCGCTGCGCGACTGCCCGGGCAGCGTATTCGTGCATGGTTTGCCGGCGCGCGTGTTCAGGGCTGGCTGCAGGGACTGCGGGAGGGCGCGCGCAACCAGTGGGCGGCGACGGTGCTGCTCACGCCGCTGACCATCGCGTTCTTTTCCACCTGGTCACTGATCGGCCCCGTGGCCAATGTGGTGGCCATTCCGTGGGTGGGGCTGGTGCTGACGCCGATGGCCATCGGGGTGATGCTGCTGGCGCCGTGGTGGCCGTGGCTGGCAGGCTGGATACTGAAACTGCTGCTGGTGCAGCTGGGCTGGCTGATGCAGATGCTGCGGACACTGGATGCGCTGCCGATGGCCAGTATCCAGCTGCCGCAGCCCGGTGCCGCCGTGCTGGGATGTGCGCTGCTGGGGGCCGTGCTGATACTGGCGCCGCGCGGCTTGCGTCGTGTGCGGCTGGGCCTGTTGTGTCTGCTGCCGATGGCGCTGGCGCCGGCGCAGCCGGCGCCGGACGATGCGCTGGTCGTCACGGCACTCGACATCGGTCAGGGCAGCATGGTGCTGATCGAACAGGGAGAACGGCGACTGCTGTTCGATACGGGGCCTTCCCGCATGGGCGGCCGCAGTGCACTGGAAGGGACGCTGCTGCCCTGGCTGCATGGGCGCGGGCTCCAGGACATCGACGGTCTGGTGGTGTCGCATCTGGATGCCCGCCATGCCGGCGGCACCCGTGCTGCCATGGCCCGGCTGCGGCCGCGCTGGTGGATGATGCCAATGAATCCACGTCTGCTCGGACTGGAGGCGGCGTCTGCAGGCTTCGTGCCCTGTCTGGCCGGGCAGACGGTCCAGTGGGGACAGGCCGTCATCGAGGTGCTCAACCCCGAGCGCCTGGCTGGCACGGCGAACGCGGCGAAGCAGGATCGTCAGAGTTGCGTGATTCGCGTGCGCAGCCCGGCCGGTTCGGTGCTGTTGCCCGGTGATCTGCCACTGACGGCCGAAGCGGCGCTGGTGAAGGCACAGGGAGGGCGGCTGGCGGCCGACGTGCTGGTCCTGCCACAGGACGGAAGCCGCAAGGGCAGCGGCGACCGGTTGCTGGAAGCCGTGTCGCCGGCACTGGCGATCCTGCAGACCCGCTATCGCAACCATCAGCAGCAGCCGCATGCGGAGGTGCTGATGCGGCTGAAGCGGCACGACATCCGGTTGTTGCGCACCGACTGGCATGGTGCCGTGCAGGTCGTGCTGCGGGCGGGTACTGCGCCGCAGGTGATTCGCAGCCGGATCGACGGGGCGCCCTACTGGCGGATTCATGCAGGGCATGCGGAAGATGGCGCTGGATGAAATCCGGAGGCGCGGAATTCCGGATGTGTGGAAGTCCGGAGGTGTGAAAATCTGGAGGCGCGGAAATCCGGTAGGCATGGCCCAGGATACCCCGGCGGTACACGGATCCGAAGACTCCTTGCCGGCACGCGGATTCGCGGGCAGCATGGTGGCGAACGTCTGCACGTGGAGTTGCGGGCGGCATGGCGGCGAACGTCTCCATGGACACGCTCCAGCCGGCAGGCGTCAGCGGCAGGCCATCAGGGGGCGGGCGAGGGATGGTGGTAATCTTGCCGGGGGCCGTACCGTATCCGCCAGCGCCGTGCTGGCGGAAGGGCGAACTCCCTTTCCATCGACCTGACAGGAGGAGATTTGCATGGAAATCAAGCGACTGGAACCCGGCAAGCGCATGTCCGAAGCCGTGGTGCACAACCATGTGGCCTATCTGGCTGGACAGATTCCGGAAGACACCAGCAAGGGGCCGCTGGAGCAGACCCGCGAGGTGCTGGCCGCCATCGACAGCGTGCTGGCCAAACTGGGCACCGACAAGAGCCGGCTGCTGAGCGCCACGGTCTATCTGTCGAACATTGGCAACTTTGCGGCCATGAACGAGGCCTGGGACGCCTGGGTGTCACCCGGCAACCCGCCGGCCCGGGCCACGGTGGAGGCGCGCCTGGCCTCGCCGGACATTCTGGTGGAAATCGTGGTGACGGCGGCAGTGGACTGAACGTCGCCGTCTGGTGGCGGCAGACCCGGGCCCGGGCGCCGTGCGGCGAGGGCTCGAGTCTGACCGCACCAGAAAACAGGCTCCCGGTTTGGGGTTTGCTGGACAGAAGGCCGCCGGCAGCGTTGGCTGATGTTCACATCCGCGCGGTCTTCATGGGGCGGCGGCCACCATTGAAGCGGGTCAGCCAGTAGCGGCGGTTGATCGATTCGACCCGCACCAGGCTGCCCGATGAAGGGGCGTGCACGAAGCGATGGTTGCCAATGTAGACGCCCACGTGGGAGTTCGGATGGCGGCCGGTCTGGAAGAACACCAGGTCGCCCGGGGCCAGATCCTTCAGGGCGATCCATGAGCCCCGCTGGCCCATCTGCCGGCTGGTGCGCGGCAGTTCGATGCCCAGTGCCTCGCGGTAGACATGCTGGACCAGCCCGCTGCAGTCGAAGCCCTCCCGGGGGCTGCTGCCGCCCCAGCGATAGGGCCTGCCCACCTGGGCCATGGCCTGCCGCGTCACCTCGCGGGCCGCCCGGCTGGGCATGGGCGGTGGTGGAGCAGGGCGCGATGGCGTGCTGGCACACCCGGCCAGCAGCAGCCCCGGTGCACCCAGCGCAAGACCCAGCAGTTGCCGGCGCTGACGGCTGGTTTGCCGGCCTGACGGCAGGCCCGGGCGCAGAAGGGCACGCAGGGCATGCCCCGTTCGTCGGATACGTGTGTGCATCAGAGCCAAAGTCGGAAAAGTTTGCGGTTGTTCCGTGCAGTCTGGCGGAACGCCGGGTTAGGATTCGTTCGCCGCTGAAGCAGCGGCAGCGAATGCTGTCTGGCCTTTCTCCGGGCCGGTCTGGCATGCGGGGGTTTCCGCCAGCCTGACCTGCGGGGCGTTCTGCCAGCCGGGGCATTCCAGACATGGCGGGAACGGATCCCACCATTTTTGCCATGTCTGCACTGGTATTTTCGCTGCCGCAGGTTCTGTTCATGTTTCATTCATCCGACAAACGTATCATCCGCAGCGACCGGATGACCGTTACGGATCCGGCATGACCAGGGCGGGCACCCGTGCCGGATGGCGCCGGTGCATACCGAACATGCAGGACACCTGCGGGGAATACTTTCATGAGCCTTTTCGACCAGCGCGCGCTGCAGCCTGGTGTCACCCGACGTGAGGTGCTGGCCTGGGCCGGCTACGACTTTGCCAATTCGGGCTACACCACCGTGGTGGTGACCGCGGTGTTCAGTGCCTATTTCGTGGGCGTGGTGGCCAACGGAGCCGACTGGGCCACGTTCGTGTGGTCGCTGATCCTGGCCATCTCCAATCTGGCGGTGATGCTGACCATGCCCGGCATCGGGGCACGGGTGGATGCCAACGGGTCGCGCAAGCAGTGGCTGCTGGGGGTGACGCTGGTCTGCGTGGTGTGCATTGCCGCCCTGTACTGGGTTCGGGCCGGAGACGTGGCGCTGGCGGTGGTGATGATCATCATCTCCAATTATTGCTATTCGCTGGGCGAGACCTTCTGTGCGGCCTATCTGCCCGAGCTGGCCCGTCCCGAGGCCATCGGGCGGGTATCCGGCTGGGGCTGGAGCTTCGGCTACGTGGGCGGCATGCTGACGCTGGGCCTGTCGCTGGCCTGGGTGGCGTGGGTGAAGGGGCAGGGCGGTGAGGTCGAGGACTACGTGCCCGGCACGATGCTGATCGCCGCCGTCATCTACATTCTGGCGGCCATGCCGATGTTCCTGGTGGTGAAGGAGCGGGCCAGGCCCCGTGCCCAGGAGGCCAGCCGGATGGTGCAGTCGCCGGTGGACTGGCGCACCAGCTGGCTGCGCATCCGCGCCTATGGGGACTTCCAGCGGCTGCTGTGGGTGGGCTTTTTCTACAACGCGGGCGTGGCGGTGGTGATTGCCCTGACGGCCGTGTATGCCGATCAGGTACTGGGCTTCGAGCCGGCCGACACCATGCAGCTCTTCTTTGCCGTCAATGTGGCGGCGGCGATAGGTGCCTTCCTGTTCGGCTATCTGGAAGACCACATCGGGCACCGCATGTCGCTGGCGCTCACGCTGGTCGGCTGGGTGGTGGTGGTACTGGTGGCGGTGTTCATCGAGGGCCGTCCGGCATTCTGGTGTGCAGCCACGCTGGCCGGGGTGTGCATGGGGTCGAGCCAGTCGGCCGGCCGGGCGCTGGTTGCCACCATGGCCCCGGGGCACCGGCTGGACGAGTTCTTTGGCCTCTGGGCCTTTGCCACCCGGCTGGCCGCCATCGCGGGGCCGCTGACCTATGGGGGCATCAGCTGGGCCACCGGCAACAATCACCGGCATGCGCTGCTGTTCACGGGCATTTTCTTCGTGGTGGCGCTGGCGCTGCTGGGGAGGGTGAACCTGACACGCGGCGTGGCGCAGGCCCGGGCCGACGATGAATTCGAGGTCAGCGCGGCGGATCCGTTCGGGGGCTGAGGGAAGGCGCTCTGCCATGCCGGCACGGGCATCGTAACAGTGCGTGCCATGGATCATGCGTTTCTGTGCCCCCTTTGGACGTGAAGAACGCCGTGTGGTGGCTGACTGCCCGTGCCGGATGTGAGACCATCGGTCATTGAATGATCAGGCCCGCCGGGCCTGAACCGCAGCCTTGCGGCATCCTTGAGGAGACAGACCCATGAAGACCAAACCCGCCCTGGAACTGATTGATGTGGAAACCGGCCTGAAGGCCGGGCTGGCGAAGGCCACTGAGAAGGGCTGGCTGGTGACGGTGTCGGTGGTGGACGATGGCGGCCACCTGCTGGGCTTCAAACGCATGGATGGCTGCCCGGCAGTGGCAGCTTACATCTCGCCCGAGAAGGCACGTACCGCGGCGCTGGGCCAGCGTGGCAGTGGCGGCTACGAAAAGATGATCAACGATGGCCGTACGGCCTTCCTGTGCGTCGACGTGCTCAAGGGCACGCTCGAAGGCGGCCTGCCCATCGTGGTCGACGGCCAGATGGTGGGCGCCGTGGGTGTGTCGGGCGTCAAGCCGCATGAGGATCTGGAGATTGCCCAGGCCATGGTCGATGCCATCGTGGCGTAGAACGCGTACGGGCACATTCGTCCACGCGCTGGCTTCCGAATCCGTGTGCCAGGGAAGGCATCGTACAAGGCTGGTCACTTTGGCTGACAGGGACGCAGGCTGCCCGCGACCGGGCAGGCGGGGACGCGAACGGGTGCATGACATGCGCCGGTGTCCGGGTATTCAGGCCCGGCTGTGTCAGGTGACGGGCCGGGTGCATGATGTGATGGGCGGGACATGTGAGGGAGTGTTGCGTGGGCATGTGGGCTTTTTTCGTCGTGCTTGCCACAACGCCCACAGATGCTGCTATACTGCCGAATTCCGGAGAGATGGATGAGTGGTTTAAGTCGCACGCCTGGAAAGCGTGTAAGGGTTAATAGCCCTTCGGGGGTTCGAATCCCCCTCTCTCCGCCACCGTTTCCGGCGTGCGCCCGCTGAGGCGGCACGCCAAACCCCAAGTTCACCCCCCAAAGGCCTGACCTTGCTGGTATGCTGCCGGCAGTGTCGGGCTTTTTTGTTGCCCGGTTTTCTGGATTGTCCGGTTTCCTGGATTTCGTTGCCTGCCTGGTGGTGTCGTGGACTCATTCGTTCCCGCGCGCCCAAAGGGGCAGCGATACGGACGGCGCAGGCACGGATGAGACCATTCGTCCCCGTGCGCCCAAGGGGGGCTCTTTTCGGGCAGACCCTGAATCCGGGCGATGCCCGTATCCTTTCGTGGAACGCCCCGCAAAAGCGCTGTGGCAGGCTGATTTCCATGTCCGGGTGATCCGGCCTGTTGCCATTTGCCGCCAATAGCGCGCCGCTGTTGCCGACAGGGCGTCTTATGGCCCGGCCCGATCATGGACTCTGGCACTCCCATGCAGGGATTCTGGCGCTCCCATGCTTTTGCCGCGGGGGCCTCGTGTTGTTTCTTTGAATGGAAAGGGGAAGGCCCTTGATCAGACAGATTTCACTCGACAAATACTACCGGCTGATGAACACCGGCCCTACGGTGCTGGTATCGGCCAGAGCCGGTGGCCGCAGCAACGTGATGGCCGCGGCCTGGGCGGGCATCGTCGATTTTGCGCCCACACCCAAGGTCAGCGTGGTGCTGGACAAGGCAACATACACGCGCGAGCTGATCGAGCAGAGCGGCTACTTTGGCCTGCAGGTGCCGGTGGTGTCGCAGGTGGACATGGTGGCCGCACTGGGCAGCCGCTCGGGCCGGAACGACCCGGACAAGGTGGCGCGCTGCGGAGCTGAGCTTTTCTACCCCGAAAAGTTCGACGTGCCGCTGGTGCGGGGCTGCGCCGGCTGGATGGTGTGCAAGCTCATTTCCGAGCCGCACAACCAGCAGGAACACGATCTGTTCATTGGTGCCGTGCTGGACGCCTGGGCCGATGACATCGTGTTCGACGGCCACTGGAAGTTCGATTCTGCCGGTCCGCAGTGGCGCACGCTCCACCACGTGGCCGGCGGCCACTTCTACGCCATTGGCGAGGAAGTGGTGGCCAGATCCTGAGAGACGGGGTTCATGACATGCCGATCCGTGCCGGAATGACACGTCGATTGGTGCCGGAATGACGCGCCAATCCGTGCTGGACGGGGCCTGAATGCGTGTCAGCTGCTCTGAGGCTGTTTGCCAGCCATATGGGTCCCGGGGCCATCTGTTCACCATGAGATGCCGCAGCCTTCCCGGGCGTGGGGTGGAGCAGGGGTGGACGCCCTTCCCGCGCCACCGGCAAAGGCCGGCGATGCAGGAGCAATCCACGATTGCGCAGATGGCCCTTCCCGCTCCACCGGGAAAGGCCATATCGATTGCGCGATACCAGGATCAGCGGCTGGCCCAGCGGTTCTTCTTGCCCTCGAGCTGGTTGTCCAGCGAATCGACCAGCGTGAAGCCCTTGTGCACCAGCGCCTGGCCCTTTTTGAAGCCAGACGGCACTTGCCACAGGTTGCAGTAGGTGCGGCTGGTCTTTGGCAGCTTGTAGGTCCAGCAGCTCTGGGCCGTGTCGGTGCCCGTGACCGTCACGCTCAGCTGCACGAAGTCCGTACCGTTCTTCCATTCGAAGACGTGCTTGCCCGAGGCCACTTCCTCGTCGTACTTGACGGTTTCGGCCGTACCGGTGAAGGTGGTGCCCTGACGGTAATCGAACACGCCTTCCTCGGTGGCGGTCAGCGTGGCGGGCAGCGTTACGCCATCGGTGCCGTTGATGACCTGCATCGAGCTGGTGATCTGGTTGACGGCGAAGTTGGCATTGCCCCCCTCGCCCGTGGCCTTGCCGCCGTTGAAGGTGAAGTAGGTGTAGCTGCCGCTGGCGGGGGCATAGGTGCCCAGCACGCCCCGGCCTTCACCGGTATAGCCCGGTTCACGGCTCTGCGTGGCCAGAACGGGAGGGGCCTCGTCATTGCCCACCGGATAGCCGATGGACTGCGGATCGTTGGCCACCGTGTCGCTGTGCTGGTCGAGCATGGCGGCCAGTACGGCCCCGTTGACGCCACCGGGGTGGATCGGGTCGCTGGGGTGGGTCAGGTTGGGGCGGTTGATGGCTGTGTTGCCATTGTTGCTGTTGTTCGCTGCCGCTTCTGCTTCGGCCTTGGCAGTTGTGGCTGCTTCTTCGCGGGCCTTCTGGGTGGCAAGGGCTGCTTCGGCCTTGGCTTTTACCTCAGCAGCTTCACGTTTTGCAGCGGCGGCAGCCGCTTCGGCTGCTGCCTGTGCTTCAGCAGCCTTTTGTGCTTCTGCGGCTTGTGCAGCGGCGTCAGCTTTTGCTTCACGAGTCGCTTTCTCGGCGGCTTCCTGCTTTGCTTTGGCTTCTGCTGCTGCCTTTTCGGCTGCGGCAATTTTCTCCGCGGCTGCCTGTTCTGCGGCCGCTTCTTCCTGAGAGGCCTGAATGGCTGCCTGGACAGCTGCAGTCAGAGCGGCTGACGCTTCTGCCGCTTCACGTGCAGCTTTGGCTGCGTCCTGTGCGGCCTGGGACTCTGTACTTGATTGCGTTGAAGTGCTGCTGGATGCACCCGGCGCAGCAGGACTGGACGACACGGCCTTGGGAGCTTCGCTGCCCCCGCCTCCGCCGCCGCAACCGGCCAGCAGGAGCAGAATGGCAGCGCTGATCTGGAATGTATTGGATTTGGTCACCATGGTGTTTACCCATCAGGCCCGCCACGCGGGCGGTGATTGCAGACAGAAGGCTGGACGGTCCAGCGAGAGCGCGAGTCTATCGCCAAAAACCGGCCGCCGATCAGGCTGCAATGGGTATGCAACAATGATTAATTATGTTTGCCTCCGAATGTTGTCTGGCGGTGACAGCCGGGTGTGAGACAGCCGTATGTGAGATAGCTGGTTGAACATGATCGGCGGCGTGATGCCATGGAAAGAAAATGCCGGCAGGAGGACATGATGCCATGACCAAAAAAATGCCAGCGTCAGGGCTGGCGATTGATGATGTCGAATCATCCGGTCAGACAGGAGCTGGTGTCAACGCCGATTGAAAACTGACCCAGGGTGCCAGGGCGTAAAGCCAGAATGGAAGCATGCCCCGGTCCGGGGCATGCTACCGGGGGATGAGGTTCGCAGATGGAACCTGTTTCCCCGATTTTTCCGATACTGATGGTCTGCCTTGTTACCCTGTTTACTTGCTGGCCCAGCGGTTTTTCTTGCCGTCAGCCGTGGCGTCCTCGATGCTGTAGCCGAGGTGACGCAGCGGTTTGCCGTGTGCAAAGTCGGCCGGTACCTGCCAGTTGTTGCAGTAGGTACGCTGGGTTTTCGGCAGCTTGTAGGTCCAGCAGCTCTGGGCTGTGTTCTCGCCCGTGACCATCACCATCAGCTGCACGAAGTTGGCACCGTTCTTCCATTCGAAGATATGCTTGCCCGAAGCCACCGATTCATCGAATTTGATGGTTTCGGTACGGCCGGTGTAGGGGGTGCCGTCCTTGGGATCGAAAACACCCTCGTCAGTGGCATGCAGGGTGGAGCCCAGCGTGACGCTGTCGGCCCCATTGGTGACCTGCAGCTCGCTGCTGACCTGGTTCACATCAAAGGCGTTGTTGCCGGTCCCTTCCACCTTGCCACCGTTGAAGGTGATGTAGCTGTAGGTGCCGTTGGCCGGTGAATAGTTGCCGATGACGGCATTGCCCGAGCCGGCATAGCCCTGATCCCGGGTCTGGCTGGAGCGCAGGTTGGGCGCTGCCAGTCCGTCCAGCGGATGGGCGATGGATTGCGGATCGTTGAGGACACTGTCACTGTGCTGGTCCAGCATGGCGGCCAGCACGGCACCGTTGACGCCACCCGAATGGATCGGGTCCTTCGGATGATCGAGGTTCGGCCGGTTGATGGCCTCGCCATTGGGCTGCTGCGGGCTGGGTTCGTCACCCTTGGCCTGCTGCTGGTTGCCGTTTTGCGGGTTGCCGTTCTGCTGGCCGCTGTTCTGCTGCTGCCCGTTGTTCTGCTGCTGGGCAGCGGCGTCGGCTTTGGCTTTCTCTTCGTCGGCCTTACGTTTCTCTTCGGCAGCAGCTTCGTCAGCCTTGCGTTTTTCTTCAGCCCGGGCCTTTTCTGCGGCCTCCTGCTTTTCCCTGGCTTCCTTCTCGGCCTGTTCCTGGGCAAGGCGTTTCTGCTCTTCTTCGCGTTTGGCTTCTTCCTGCTTGCGGAGGGCTTCTTCTTCCTTCTGCTGCTGCTCGGCGGCATCCTTCGCAGCCTGCTCGGCAGCCTGTTTCTGCAGTTCTGCTTCGCGGGCGGCTTCTTCCTGTTCGCGCTTCAGGCGGTCCTGTTTTTCCTGTTCTTCACGTTCTTTCTTCAGGGCCTCTTCGGCTTCCTTCTGCTTGCGCTCCGCTTCGGCCTGGGCCTCACGGGCCTTGCGCTCTTCTTCGGCTTTCTGTTCGGCAGCAGCCTGTTCGGCCTTGGCCTTGATGGCAGCAGCTTCGGCAGCGGCTTTTTCTGCCTCGGCTTTCTTGCGGGCGGCTTCTTCTTCAGCGCGCTTCTGGGCGGCGGCCTGTTCTTCGGCAGCACGTTTGGCCGCGGCTTCACGTTCGGCAGCCTTGCGGGCTTCCTCGGCCTGGGTGGCGCTGTCGGCGGCGGCCTGGGCCTTGGCTGCAGCGGCCTGGGTGGCTGCATTCTGGGCAGCGGCCTGCTCGGCGGCGGCCCTGGCAGCAGCGGCATCGGCGGCAGCCTTGTCCGCGGCGGCTTTCTGGGCAGCAGCAGCCTGGGCGTTTGCCGAGCTGGTGTTCTGTTCGGCGGAGGCGGCGTTGCTGGCAGATGCCTTGGCCTTCTCGGCCTCGGCAGCCGCTTTCTTCGCGGATTCGTCGGCGGCCTTTGCCGCAGCCTGGGCTGCAGACAGTTTCCGGGCGGCTTCCTGCTGGGCGGCTGCGCGTTCGGCGGCACTGGCGTTGGCCTGGTTGATCAGGCGGGCAGCGGCGGTCTGTGCGGCAGCGGCAGCTTCGGCAGCGGCACGGGCCTGGGCAGCGGCGGCCTGTGCCTGGTTGGCGGCCTGGATGGCTGCATTCTGGGCCTGGGTGACGGCAGCCTGGGTGGCTGCATCGGTGGTTGTCGTACCGTTATTCGTCGTGGCCGATGCGGTGTTCGACGTGGTGCCCGACGTGGTTCCGGTGCTGGAGGCGGAGGGAGCCGTGGGTGCGGCCGGGCTGGGCGAGACGGCCTTCGGAGCCTCGCTGCCGCCACCACCGCCACCGCAACCAGCCAGCAGGAGCAGGACAGCGGCACTGATTTGAAGTTTGTTGTTTTTGGTCAACATGATTCCACCCTCACGAATCCGCCACGTGGGCGGCTGAACCGGACAAAAGGAGGCAAATGCCAAACAGGGCGGGAGTTTATCCCCAAACCCCTACCGTTTATCCGGGAATAACGTGGCTGACACATTTGTTAAGAATGTGAAGGCGGAATTGTCGTTTTTGGCTGACGGCTGATATCGATGCCACGAATGATCAGGGGGCGTTCGTGATGCGCGCGGCCGATCCATGGAAAAAAGCCGCCAGCGGATAGCGCTGGCGGCGGAGTGCCGCAGCGGACTGCGGCGGTGGCTGGAGAGGGATAGCCAGCCAGATAAGGGGTCGGACCTGTCAGGGGGCGGCGGCATGTCGGGCGCTGGACCTGATGAATGAGTCCTTGACATGCCCTGCGGACCGCGCCAGATGGGTGGGCGGGGCAGGCTGCGTCAGGACCTGCGCCCGCCGGTGGGAGGTTACCGGGTTACCGGTTTGGTGTGCCAGTAGAGTTTTTCGCCGTTGCGGTCTTCGACCAGGTAGTAGCCGGCGTGGACCAGCGGCTGGCCGGCTTTCCAGTTGGCGGGCACCTTCCACTTGTTGCAGTACAGGCGGCTGGTGTTGGGCAGGTGGAAGTTCCAGCACAGGGCGGCCTGGTCATCGGCAACCCGGCCGATGCTGATCTGTACGCTGTGGGCGCCGTTTTCCCATTCGGTCAGCACTTCGTTGTAACGGATCAGCTCGTTGTCGCCCACCTTGTAGCCGTGGCTGGTGTAGTGGGGGCCGTTCTGGTAGTTCTCGCCATTGACATCCAGCGCAACCAGTTTGGTGCCGAGCACGACGGCATCGTCGGTGCGGTTGATGTCCAGGTCCATGCCGATGGAGTTGACGGCGTAGGTGCTGGGGTTGTCGGTGCGGACGGTGCCGTTGAAGGCGGTGTAGGTATAGATGCCTTCGGCGGCGCTGTAGCTGCCCGGGGCGCCCGGACGTTCACCTTCACCGGCGTAGGGTGTGCTGCGGAACTGTACCGACTGCACCGAAGGCAGGCGGCTGGCGCCCAGGAACTGGCCGTCGAGGGTGGAGGGCCAGGCGAGGGCGCTGTCCTGCTCGCCCGGTTCGACACTGCGCTGGTCCAGCATGGTGGCCAGTACGGCACCGGTAATGCCCTCGGCGCTGATGGCAGCGCGGACGGCCGGTGCAGCAGGTACGGCAGGTGCCGGGGTGCTGGCGGATGTGTCGGGCTGCTGGGGTGCCGGTTGAGCGGGCTGTTCCGGTTTGGCGGGCTGTTCCGGCACGGTGGGGGCGGCCGGTTGCTGCGGGGTGGTGTCGGCCTGGGCCTGCGGGGCCGGTGTGGCCGGTGCCTGGGGTGCTGGTGTGGCTGGCGTCTGGGCATTCGGCGCCGTGATGGCGCCTGCCTGGATGTTGCCGCCCGGCGCGGTGGCCAGTGGCTCGCTGGTGCTGCCGCCGCCACCGCCGCAGCCGGCGAGGGCCAGCATCACGGCAGCACTGATCTGGAGTTTGCGGGTAGTGGTCAACGTCAACATGGGGCTCACCTCGTTCCGGTTGGCCTGGGCGGGCCAGGCAAAAATGGGTGCCGGGATCGGCACGCACGGCGATGGATGTTTGTCCGGAAGGCTGTGCGGCCGGCTGGCCGTCTGGACTGTCGGGGCGCTTGCGCGGCGCCGTCCGTCGGGCTGTCAGTGCCGTGCATCCTACGGAAAGGCGGCGTTCCGGGCGCGGCAATAAGTCACGGCGGGTGGCAGACCGGCGGTGCGTCGGACGGGATGCGTGGTGGATTTCACGGACTGGGCGGCAGGGTGGGCGCGGGTGGTACTGGCGGGGAGGGGGTGAGCAGGTGAGGGCGTTACTGGATGGTTCCGGGCGGGTTTGAGACGCTGGGCTTTGGGCTTTGGGCTTTGGGCTGCGGGCCGAGCAGTTGTGTGTGGGGGGGGCGAGCACAGAGGTCTGGAGGCTGCCCGAAGGGAACCACCTCGATGTGCACGAGTCCTGTGGCATGGCAGCCACTGGGTGATGATTCTGGCGCGAACCACCCCGGTGCGCATGAGTTCTGCGCGTGCAGGTCGTTCCACAGGTGACGAAAAAGCTTTGCCATGGTCCTGCGAGTACCCGCGCATCAGTGTCACGGCCGCTGTTCCTCTGCCGGTTTGTGATCAACGTTACGGCTGCTGTTTGTCTGCGTGCCCATGTCAGCCCTGCCCGCCGTTCATCTGCCCGTCTGTGGCTGATGTGATGGTGCGACTGCCGTCTGTCGCCGCTGGTTTGGTTGCGCCCATGACGGCTGGTTAAGGTGAGGGTGCTTTTCAACCGGAATGGAGCAACCAGGGAAAGAACATGGTGAGCAAGCGCAATCAATGGACCGTGAGTGCCGCAATGCTGGCAGTGCTGGCGGCCTGTGGCAGTGGTGAGAATGGCAGCGATGCGGCGGCATCGAATGCGGTGTCGGCCAGCAAGGCCGTGGAAACGGTCCAGTTCGAGGGCGAAGCGGCGCAGGCTGCGACGCTGGCGGCCGTGGTCAAGGCGGCGGGTGGAACGGATGCCGATGTGACCGAGCTGCAGGACAACGTGTCCCGTGCGGGCGATGCACCGCTGCTGCTGGCCTCGGTGGGCCAGACGGTGGTGGATGTGCTGCCGTCGACCGGGACGGTCGCGCTGAAGGCTGCGGACGGAGCACCGGCACGCGGGCCAGCAGGTGAGCTGGTGCGCGCCGGTGGTGTGGCGCGTGACGCCTCCGTGGCGGCCGGCCAGGCACCGTATTCGGTACAGGGCGTGAGCGGTGCGCTGCTCGCGACGCTGCTGGACCAGCATGCGGGCAACCCGCTGCACGAGATCGGTCCGACCGACCACACCTTCCTGGTGCCGGTGGCGGCCCGCAATGGTTCGGTGGTCAACGATACGGCGCTGCCGATGGTGACGGCCGGTTTCGGTCTGACGCCCGCCAATGACGGGTTCCAGGGCGGCCTGCCGGCAGAGCGGCGCAGCCAGCTGCAGATGTACATGCGTGTGCAGAACCTGTATGGCTCGAGCAGCGCTGCCACCCGTCCCTTCGGCGAGTTCAACATGAACACGCTGCTGGTCTCCGGCGCCGGTTCGGTGTCGGTGGGCAAGATGCTGCACGTGATGTCGTGGACGCCGAACAAGCTGGACAACGGCCGCTATGACCGTACCGGTGTGCCGGGCGTGCCGGTGCGCGAAGGGGCTGCGCCGGTACCGTACTGGCGGGCCAACCTCTATGGCCAGAACATGCCGCGCTGGCGTGACGACCAGCTGGTGCCCTACGGCAGCCTCGTGCAGCAGTGGAGTGCCGATAACACCTATGTGCAGCTGTGGCTGCTCAAGAACGGCAGCAGCAGCCAGCCGCAGCTGTGCTGGAACTTCTGGCTGCCCAACCTGAAGCGCACGTACTGCCAGGCCTGGCAGGTGCCGGGGGGCTGGCAGCCGGGTGGCGCGCTGGCCAACGGGGGCAATTTCGTGAATGACAACCGCATGGCCCAGGGCGAGTCCGGCCATCTGTACTGGCAGCAGCTGACGGCTGGCCGCTGAAGGGAGCAATGAACAACATGAAGCGCAACGACAAGCAGAACTGGATGATCTCGGCCGGTGCCCTGGCGGTGCTGACGATGGTGGTGGCCGTCCGGGCCGGTGCGGCCGGCAGCGAGGGCGTGACGGTGCAGGGGCCGGTGCTGCACGCCGAGGCCGTGGCCCGTGCGCCACTGTCGGCCACCGGTGTGAGCGGTGCCGTGCTGGCCACGATGCTGGACCAGAGCAGTGGCAGTGCGGCCACGCATGCGGCGGAGGTGCATGGTGCGGGTGGCGTGGTCACGCATGATGTGCTGACGCCGGCGGTGGACGTACGCAGCGGTCTGACCGACTATGCGCAGCCGTCGAATCCCACCGTGCCGCCGGTGTACAACGTGGCGGATGGCTATCGCCCGATGCCGGGTGCCTACCGCTATGACCAGCGTCATGTGGTGCAGAACGACAACCAGCGCAGTGCCGGTGCAAACCGTCCGTTCACGGATCTTTGGGCATTGACCTATTTCTCGCAGGACGACCGTGGGCTGGCCGTGGGCAACTGGCTGTCGGTGCGCACGATGCGCTCGGTGCGTCAAGGCGCGCAGTACGGTACGCAGTTCATGGTGCCGGCCCCTGCGCAGACGCAGACGGTGATGCTGACGGCGCACAGTGCCTTCCGGGTCCACAGGGAAGCGGAAGTGCCGTTCGGCAAGGTGCTGCAGCAGTGGCAGAACGGTCCGCAGTTCGCCCAGCTGGTGCTGCGTGAAGGCCCGGGTGCCCAGGAGGCGGCCCTGTGCTGGAATTATGCGCTGGCCACGGCAGGCCGTCTGGTCTGCCAGGTCTGGCAGGTGCCCGAACAGTGGCGTCCGGGCCAACCGCTGGTGGACAAGGGCATCTACATCGACGATGATCGCGAGTATTACGAGGGAGAAAGCGGTCACCGTTACTGGCGCCGGGAGGCTGCCCGCGCGGAGTGATCTGCAAAAGAACGCATGAAATCAGGCTTCGAATCGCCCTGGCGGCCGGCTGGTGAGCATCGGCAGGCCGTGGGGTCTGCCGTATCCGGCACCGCTGTGGCTGGCCGTACGGCATCTGCCGGTGCACCGGCAGCCACGCTCGCACCGCCGGCACGGCGCCGGCTGCTGCAGGGTGCCGGTCTGGGGGCAGGGCTGGCGGCACTGTCCCTGGGGCCGTCGGCGGCACGGGCCCGCATGGCCATGGCTCGTGCCCGGGCGGAGTCGCAGCCGGCACCGGTGGTCTGGCGTTGCCAGATGGCCTGGACACTGGAAGATGATTTTCATGCGTACATCACCACACTGGCCGAGGTGCTGGGCACGATGACCGAAGGCCGGCTGCAGCTCGAGGTGCTGCCGGCCGGTCGTGAGGTGCCCACCGAGGCGCTGTCCGGGGCCGTGTCGCGGGGCAGGCTGGAGGCGGCCCATCGTGTGCTGAGCCTCGATGCCATGCGCCAGCCGGCCCTGGGGCTGTGGGGCAGTGGCCCGGCCTTCGGGATGGACGGCATGACGCTGCTGTCGTGGCACCAGCACGGTGGCGGCGAGGCCATGCTGCAGGAGCTGTACGAGGCCGAGGGGCTGAAGGTGCATTCGCTGCTGTACGGGCCGCTGCCCACGCCGGCCTTCGGCTGGTTCAAGCGGCCCATTTCGCGTACCGAGGACCTGGCCGGCATGCGTTTTCATGCCGGGGGGCTGGCGGCGCAGATCTATCAGGAGCTGGGTGCCACGGTGTTCCAGCTGCCGGTGGACGAGATCGTGCCGGCGCTGCGTCGCGGCGAGATCGAGGCGGCCGAGTTCAGCACCATTTCCAGTGACCGGGCGCTGGGCCTGCCGGATGTGCTGAAGGTGTGCATGCTGCAGAGCTTTCACCAGATCACCGAACAGGTGGAGCTGCTGGTCAACCGCGACGCCTGGAACGCGCTGTCGCCGGCCTGGCAGCAGGCGGTGAACATTGCGACACAGGCCGTGACGGCCATGATGAGAAGCCGCCAGACCAATGCCAATTCCACGCATTACATCGAGATGCGCGAGGTGCAGGGCGTGCGCTTCTACAAGACGCCCGAGTCGGTGCTGAAGGCGCAACTGGTGGCGTGGGACCGGGTGACGGTGCGCAACAGCAATGGCGATCCGGTGTTTGCTCGCATTCTGGATTCGATGCGCCGTTACGCACAGCGCTGCGTGGGCTGGCAGAACGACGCCTATGCCGACCGGCGCGTGGCCTACAACCACTATTTTGCACAGCGCGTGGCGAGCAAGAGCGGCGCGGAGTGAGGCCGGAGCATGCCGGGGAAGGCGTGTGTGGTCTGCGTGCCCGCTCGTGCCGCCTGGGGGGCCGCTGTGCCCGGCTGGCGGTTGCGGGAAGCCGGGGCGCACGGCGCTGGCTAGCATCCTGCACCATGCATGCTGAAACGGTGTATTTCCCGGGGAGAATCAATGACGGGCAGGACGGCTTCGAGGGAGGCCGTGCGGCCCGGAATGGCGCGCGGGGGTTGAGATGAGTTCCTTCTTCCGGATTCTGGTCAGGCTGATGATTCTGGTGGTGCCCCTGTCCCTGGCGGCAGAGTGGCCGCTGTCTGCCGCGTTGCTGGTAGCCGCTCCCGTGGCGGGGGGCGTGCTGGTGCTGGTGATCAGGGTGACCCGTGCCGCGCTGAAGGAAGGCTGGCTGGCTGAAATCTAGAGACTGTGCCGGCAGTGCCGTGAGGCCATCGGGGATTCTGCGGTCTTGCCACCCTGTCCTGTACGTTCAAATGGCAGTTTCGCGCAGAAGAATGGGTCCATGCCCATGCCTGATGGGTCCATGCCTGCGCCACCCCGCTGGCCGCTTGTACCTGTCTGTTGCAGCCACGGCGATTTGCCCCCATGCTGCGGGCAACGGCGCGCATCTCGAATAAACTACGGGGATTCCTCTCTTTACCGACCAGGATCCCATGTTTGATTTCATCCGAACCCACCAGCGGCTGGCGCAGGCGCTGCTGCTGGTGCTGATTCTGCCCGCGTTCGTGTTCTTCGGCATATCCGGCTACGACCAGATGTTCGGCCACGGCGATGCGGTGGCCTCGGTGGAAGGCGAGCCGGTGCCGCGCGCCTATTTCGACAACACCTACCGGCAGCAGGTCCAGCAGATGCAGCAGATGCTGGGCGACAACTTCGATGCGGCGGTGTACGACTCACCCGCCATGCGGGCCGAGGTGCTGGAGAACATCATCACCCAGCAGGCCATGCTGGTGGATGCACGCAAGAACCGCATCACCGTGGCCCGGCCCGAGATCCAGCGCGCCATCCTGCAACGCCACCAGGACCTGCGCACCGACAAGGGGCAGTTCGACATCGAGGCCTACCAGCGTCTGCTGGCGGCCAACCAGATGACGGCCGCCCAGTACGAGGCCTCGATCAGCCAGCAGCTGGCGCTGGGGGCCGTGGAGCGCGCCGTGCGTGAATCGGCCATGGTGCCGCAGGCGGTGGTGGACAGTCTGGTGGCCACGCTGGAGAACCGGCGCGTGGTGCGCACCCTGCTGCTGCCCACGAAGGACTACGAAAAGGGCCTGAACCCGACCGATGAGCAGCTGAAAGCCTGGTACGACGCCCATGCGGCCGAGTTCGACCAGCCCGAGTCGGTGGACATCAGCTATGTGACGCTCAAACGCGCCGACATTCTGCCCAAGGATGCCGAGCCCTCGGAGAAGGATCTGGAAGCCTTCTACCAGAAGCACCGCAACCAGTTCAACGATGCCGACGAGCGCCAGGCCAGCCACATCCTGCTGAAGGTGCCGGAAGGGGCCGATGACGCCGCCCGGAAGAAGGTGAAGGAACGCGCGGAGGCGCTGCTGGCCGAGGCGAAGGCCAATCCGGACGGCTTTGCCGAGCTGGCGAAGAAGAACTCCGAAGACCCGGGTTCGGCCTCGCAGGGCGGTGATCTGGGTTTTTTCGAGCGTGACACGATGGTCAAGCCCTTTGCCGACGCTGCCTTTGCGCTGGACAAACCGGGCTTCACCGACGTGGTGGAAAGTGAGTATGGCTATCACGTCATCAAGGTGACGGGCGTGAAGGGTGGAGGCGAGAAGCCGCTGGCGGACGTGAAGCCCGAGCTGCTGAAGATGTGGCGTGAGGAAGAGGCGGCCAGACGCTACAACGCCGAGGCCGAGAACCTGTCGAACATGGTGTACGAGCAGGCCGATTCGCTCAAGCCCGTGGCCGAGCGCTTCAAGCTGAACATCGAGAAGGCCGAAGGGCTGCCACGCAAGCCGGCCGCCGGTGCCCAGGAAGGTTCGGTGGAGGCCAATGCCCGCCTGCTGGACCAGCTCTATGCACCCGAGGCGCTGGAAGAGCACCGCAACACCACGGCCATCGAGATTGCGCCGGGCGTGCTGGTGTCGGCCCGCGTGGATGCCCACCATCCGCAGCATCGCCAGACCTTCGACGAGGTGAAGGATACGGTGAAGCAGCGCTGGATGGCCGACGAAGCCGCCCGTCTGGCCCGCGAGGCCGGCGAGAAGCAGCTGGCGGCGCTGAAGGAAGCCGGCAAGGATGCGAAGGCACCTGCGGGGCTGAGCGAAGAGAACACCGTCAGCCGTGCCCAGCCGGGCCGTCTGCAGCGTGATGCCCTGCAGGCCGCCTTCGGTGTGCCGGCAGAGCAGCTGCCGGCCTGGGTGGGGGCCGATCTGGGCCATGCAGGCTACCAGCTGATCCGCGTGGAAAAGGCGCTGCCGCCGGATGATGCCGCGAAGCAGCGGATGGATGCCTACAGGGGCCAGCTGCGCCAGACCTTGGCCAATGCCGAGACGCAGGCCTGGATTGCCGCACTGAAGGGCAGCCTGAAGATCGAACGGCATCTGGACAGCGACGACGCTTCGGGGGATCATCAGTGACCCGTGCGTCGGCCCGCTGATGCACGCGGCCCTTCGGGGCCGCTTTTTTGTGCGCTCCTCGCTTGTGGGGGCTGGCACCGGATACGGCGTGCTGGTGGGTCTGTGCGCGAGGGGCTGGACAAGGGCGGGTTGCCGGCGCAACGTCAGACGTGCGTTCCCCCCGCGCGTGGGGGCTGCCTGTGGCCGATGTGCTGGATACCCTGAACGCTGGCATGTTCTCCGCGCGCCTGGGGGCTGGTTGTACAGGCGCCAGCAGGTGCATGTTCCCTCATCTGTTCCCTGCCCCGCGGGAAGGGACGCTACAGGAGGCCATTCTGAAAGTCTTCGACCTTTGCTGTGAGCATGAGCATGCCTTCGAGGGCTGGTTTGCCTCGGCGGATGATTTCGAGCATCAGCGCGAGACCGGACTGCTGGAATGTCCGATGTGCGGTTCGCGCCAGGTGCGCAAGCTGCTGTCGGCGCCGCGGCTGAACCTGTCACATGCCGGGGAGGCCGAAGGCCGCCGGGGCGGTGGTGCAGAGGCGGGACCGCAGGGGCGCGCGGAGGGTGCCGAAGGGGAGCGTGAGCGGGGGCAGAAGGGGCAGGAGATGCCGTCGTCCGGTCTGCCGAGTGGTGCGGAGCAGATGCGCGAGCTGCAGGGGGCACTGATGCGGGGGCTGCGCAAGCTGGTGGAATCCACCGAGGACGTGGGCAGCCGGTTTGCGGAGGAAGCCCGTCGCATTCATTTCAGGGAAGCACCGGCACGGGCCATTCGCGGCACGGCCACGGCGCGGGAGACGGCCGAGCTGCGCGAGGAAGGTATCGAGGTGATGACGGTGCCGCTGCCGCCGTCGTTGAAGGGGCCGTTGCAGTAATTACTCCCGCTCCACGGCCTCCAGCCGCTCCTGCTGTTCCAGCCAGTCGTTTTCCAGTGCTTCCAGATCGGTGCCGATCTGGGCGCGCTCGCGCTGCAGGGCCGTGGCGGCAGCCCGGTCACTGAAGGCATCGGGGGCGGCCAGTGCCTGGTCGATGTGGTCGGCGCGGGCCTGCAGCTGTTCCATCTGCTGTTCGATCTGCCGGATGGCCTGTTCGATGGGCTTTCTGCGGGCGGCCAGGGCGGCACGCTGCTGGGCGCGCTCGCGGCGGTCGCTGGCGCGGTTGGTGGAACCGGCGCTGCCGCTGGCCATATTGGCGGCAGTCGTGGTTCCGTCCCGTTCGCCGCTCCTTTCGTGATGGTCCGGGTGGCTGCCGGCATGGCCCCCGGCTGCCGCATTGGCACCGTCTGTGCTATCCGTGGTGGTCGCGCCGCCCTTGCCCGCGCTGCCCTGCGTTGCGGCGTCGGCGGCAACCTTGCTGCTGCGCTCCTTCTGCAGCCACTGCGCATAGTCGTCCAGATCACCGTCGAAGGGGCGGAGCACGCCGTTGTCCACCAGCCAGAATTCATCGACGGTGCTGCGCAGCAGGTAACGGTCGTGCGAGACCAGCAGCAGCGGGCCTTCGAATTCGGCCAGGGCGTCGGCCAGGGCGTCACGGGTGTTGGCGTCGAGGTGGTTGGTGGGTTCGTCCAGCACCAGAAAGCCGGGCTTCTCCCAGGCCAGCAGGGCCAGACACAGGCGGGTCTTCTCGCCGCCGGACATCGGCCCGGTGGGGCGCAGCGCGTCGTCGCCCGAAAAGCCGAAGGCGCCCAGGAAGCCGCGCAGCACCTGCTCGCGCTCCTGCGGTGCCTGGCGGGCCAGGTGCTGCAGCGGGGAGTCGTCGGGGCGCAGGTCTTCGATCTGCTCCTGGGCGAGGTAGCCCGTATCGAGGGTGGCGGCACGGGTGAGGTCGCCGGAGACTGGCGCCAGATCGCCGATCAGCGTGCGGATCAGCGTGGTCTTGCCGGTGCCGTTGCGGCCCAGAATGCCGATGCGGGCGCCGCGGCGCACGATCAGCTCGGGCAGCGTGACGACGGGCTGCTGCGGACCGTGGCCGCAGACGAGGTGCTCGGCGCGGATCAGTGGATCGGGGCCCTCGGGCGGCTGGGCAAACTCGAAATCGATGCCGCGGGTGGCACGCAGCGGGGCGATGGTCTCCATCCGCTCCAGCGCCTTCAGGCGGCTCTGCGCCTGCCTGGCCTTGGTGGCCTTGGCGCGGAAGCGGGCAATGAACCGGTTGAGGTGCTCGATGCGGGCCTGCTGTTCGCGGCGTTCGCGTTCGCGCTGGGCGGCGCGTTCGGCGCGGATGTTCTCGCTGGCGGTGTAGCCGCCGGGGTAGCGGTTGAGAGTGCCGTCCTCGATGACCAGGCTGGTGGTGGCCACGCGGTCGAGAAAGTCGCGGTCGTGCGAGACGATCAGCTGGATGGCGGGGTGGCGCATCAGCTGCCGTTCCAGCCACAGCACGGCGTCCAGGTCGAGGTGGTTGGTGGGCTCGTCCAGCAGCAGCAGGTCGCTGGGGGCCATCAGCACGCAGGCCAGGTTCAGGCGCATCTTCCAGCCGCCCGACAGTTCGTCGACGGTACGGGAGAGCTGCGCCTGGCCAAAGCCCAGACCGTCGAGCAGTTCGGCTGCGCGGGCCTCGGCCGAGGGGCCACCGGCGTCGATCCAGTGGGCGTAGGCTTCGCCCATGGCCTCGCCGTTGCCGTTGGCCTCGGCCTGCCGGATGGCGGCTTCTGCGGCGACCAGGGCGGCATCGGCGTTCATCACGAAGCGAACGGGGTTGATGCTGGCCTGGGGCGCATGCTGGGCCAGCCAGGCGATGCGCAGCTTCGGCAGGTCGACATTGCCCTGTTCGGGCGAGAGATCACCGCGCAGCAGGGCCAGCAGCGAGCTTTTGCCGCTGCCGTTGGCGCCGATGAGGGCCACGCGCTCACCGGGGTTGATGATGAGCGAGGCGTTGCCGAATAGCGGGCGCCCGGCGCGGGCCAGGCTGAGGTTGTCGAAGCGGATCAAGGCGGGATTCCGGGGACGGCGTTCGTCTGTGGCCCGGGCCGATGCAGGGGCGATTCACCCCTGCGGGAGGCGCGACCCGCAGGGGAGGTGGCATGCGGCCCGGGTACGGGAAAGGAGTCCGATTATCCCAAAATTTCCCGCTGGCGCGGGGTGCATCAAATGTCAGCCAGTTGCAGCGGCCCGGCTGATGAAGAAAAATGGGCTGGATGACGGGCGTGCCAGGACGGATGGTGCCTGCGGGTGCATCCCGAGCGCTGCTCAGATGAACGCGCAGTTCGAAAGCCCTTCCTCGGCAGGCTGCTGGTCACGCCACTGCTTCAGGTCGTCGGCGGTTATCAGCACGATGCGATCGTCGCCCTGGGCAACGGGGATGGCCGTCCACACGAGGCCCGGGAAACGCCGGCGGAAGTTGGGCATCTCGTGCCCGATCTCCAGCGCCAGCACGCCGCAGGGCCAGAGGTGCTCGGGCGCTTCGGCCAGCAGGCGGGCGATCAGGTCCATGCCGTCCTCGCCGGAACCCAGCGCCTTTTCGGGTTCGGCCCGGTACTCGGAGGGCAGGGCCGCCATGGAGCCGGCGTTGACATAGGGCGGGTTGCACAGGATGAGCTTGAACTGCTCGCCTTCCAGACTTTCGAACAGGTCGCCGCGACGCAGTTCGATGCGGTCTTCGAGCTGGTAGTCGAGCAGGTTTTCGGCGGCGAGCTGCAGGGCGTCGGCCGAGATGTCGCTGCCGATGACCTCGGCACCCGGGAAGCAGTGGGCCGCGATGATGGCCAGGCTGCCGCCCCCGGTGCACAGGTCGAGGATGCGGTAGGGCTGGCTGGACGGGGGCGGCTGCGTGCGCACGTCCTGATCCAGTTCATCGGCCAGATCGTGGAAGGGCTGCAGCATGTCCTGGTTCAGCCAGGGGTCGAAGGCGTGGTGCACCAGCGCCTCGCCCAGCAGCGAACGCGGCACGAGTGCCCGGGCATCGGCCCGGAACCGGAAGCCCATCAGCCAGGCCTCGCCGGTCAGGTAGGCCAGCGGCTGGTCGCACTGGCTGCGGGCGTCGATGAGGTTGCGCAGCTTGCGGCGCTCGTCGGGCAGCAGGGTGGCACTGGCCAGATCCTCGTACTGTTCGACGGGCAGGTGCAGGCACCAGCAGACCAGCCAGATGGCTTCGTCGTAGGCGTTGTCGGTGCCGTGACCGAAGGAGGCGCCAGCGGCCTGCAGGCGGCTGACGGCATAGCGGACCCAGTCACGCAGGGTGCGCAGGCTTTCCTGGGCGTCGATCAGGCTGGCGGACTGGGGGCTGTAGTCGGTGCGGTACGGCGAACGTGGCACGACGTGGGCGAAGGCGGGGAAATGGGCTGTCATGCGGGAAGCAGGAAGGAGCGCAGGGCCTCGTCACTGAAGCCCACCTGCAGGGCGACGGGGCGCTGGCTGGTGGTGATGACGGGGCGTTTGATGAGAGCGGGATGGGCCTGCAGCAGGGCAATGGCCGTGGCAGGACTGGCCGCGGCGGCCTGCTGGGCGGCGTCCAGACCGCGCCAGGTGGTGCCCCGGCGGTTGATCAGGGTGTCGAGACCGGCACGGCGAACCCAGTCCTGCAGGGTGGCGGCATCGAGGCCCACCTTTCGGTAGTCGTGGAAGCGGTAATCGATGCCGTGCTGGTCGAGCCAGGCCCGGGTCTTGCGGATCTGGTCGCAGTTGGGAATGCCGTAAACCGTGACTGTCATTCGTCGAGCCTGATCATGAATTCTGCAAAGGAGGCACCCTGGGAAGGTGGTGGCGCCGACGGACCGCCCGCTGCACCGGCATTGCCACCCTGCGGACCTGTACCCGGCTGGCTTGGAGACGTGCTGGGATGACCGCCCGCCGGAACACCCGCCCCACCCGTGCCGGGGGGCAGTGTGCCATGTTTTGCGGTGTTGATGGGGGGTACCGTCGAAAATATCCCGCTGACCGGTGCCTGGCTGGCCACAGCGGAGGCCGGCGACTGCGCAGCAGGGGGCTGGGTGGTGGTTGGCGGGAAGATCTGGCTGGCCGGGCCGCTGGTGCCGTGCTGGGCGGCTGTGCCGGCGGCAGCCGCTGCTGCGGTGGCGGCCGCGCTGGCGGGGGGCAGGGGGGAGGGCGGCCGGATCAGGGTATCGGGGCCCGGGGTGGCCAGCGCGCCGGCGCCCGGTGGCGTGCCCAGCTGGGGGGCGCCCGGCGCCGTGCCGGCTGGTGTACCGTGCGCGTCGTCCATGTCTGCCAGCGTGGGGCGGGAGAACTGCGGGCCGCGGGTGGCCGGACCTCGCTGCCTGCTGAAATCGGCGGCCTGCTGGGCCAGCAGGCCCGGCAGCTCCAGTTTGCCGTCGCCCTGTCCGGCATCGGCGGCCGGGACTTCCTCGGTGTAGTTGTCCAGCAGCCAGAGCAGGTTGGTGGGCGAGTCGCTGTGCTGCAGTGCGTCTTCCTTCGTGATCCGGCCGGCGCGCAGCAGGGCGGTCAGCGAGCGGTCGAAGGATTGCGAGCCGGCGGCCAGACTGTTGTTGATGGCGTCGGGGATCTCCGACAGGCGCCCGGCGGCGATCAGCTCGGCCACGTGGTTGGTGTTGATCATCACCTCGGCGGCCGGTACGCGCCCCCCCTCGACGGTGGTCAGCAGCCGTTGCGAAACGATGCACTTCAGTGTGGTGGACAGATCGGCCAGCAGGGCGGCACGGTTCTCCGGCGCATAGAAGCTCAGGATGCGGTTCAGCGCATGGGCGGCGTTGTTGGCGTGCAGCGTGGCCAGCACCAGGTGGCCGGACTGCGCGTAGGCAATGGCGGCGGCCATGGCCTCGATATCGCGGATCTCGCCGATCAGGATGCAGTCGGGCGCCTGGCGCAGCGCGCTCTTGAGCGCGGTGTGCAGGTCACGCGTGTCGGAGCCGATCTGGCGCTGGTTGACGATGGAGAGCTGGTTGCGGAAGACGAACTCGATCGGGTCTTCCAGCGTGAGGATGTGGCCGGTGCAGTGCGCGTTGCGATAGTCGATCAGCGAGGCCAGCGTGGTGGTCTTGCCCACGCCGGTGGCCCCTACCATCAGGAAGAGGCCGCGCGGCTGCAGGATCAGCTCCTTCAATACGGCCGGCATGCCCAGCGTGTCGAATTCGGGGATGTCGCCGGGAATGTAGCGGATGACGGCGGCGGCCGTGCCCCGCTGGCGGAACAGCGAGATCCGGAAGCTGCCCACGTCCTTCAGGCCGTAGCCGATGTTGAGTTCGTTCTCGTCCTGAAAACGCTTCCACTGCTGGTCGTTGATGGCCGTGCGCAGCAGGGCCTCGGCCTGCTGCGGGGTCAGGCGCTTGTCCGGAGCGGTCAGCGCATGCATGGCGCCGTGGATCTTGATCTGGACCGGGGAGCCCACGGAGATGAAGAGGTCGGAGGCCTTCTGTTGGGCCATCACTTCCAGCAGCTTGTTGATCGCCATGATCGGTTCGGGTGCCTGGTTGGGGCAGAAACGCACGCACGGGTCCGGCAGGTACGTTTCCGCGGAGGCGACTCCCGGCTGCATCCGGCCCTGTGGTAGCCATGGGCAGGCGCCCACCCGCGGCTTCAGGGTCGGGTGCAGCAGGGGGCTGCCTCCCGGTTTGAAACGCCAGTCCGGCTGCCCGGACCGGAATCAGGCATCCGCCCCGCGCAGCAGGTCATTGATGGCGGTCTTGGCCCGGGTCTGGGCATCGACACGCTTGACGATGACGGCACACGCGAGATGGACGCTTCCATCCTTCGACGGCAGGCTGCCCGGCACCACGACCGATCCGGCCGGAACACGGCCCTGGTAGATGCGGCCGGTTTCGCGCTCGTAGATCTTCGTGGACTGGCTCAGGAACACGCCCATCGCCAGTACCGAGTTCTCTTCGACGATCACACCCTCGACCACCTCGGAGCGCGCGCCGATGAAGCAGTTGTCCTCGATGATGGTGGGGTTGGCCTGCAGCGGCTCCAGCACGCCGCCAATGCCGACTCCGCCCGACAGGTGGACGTTCTTGCCGATCTGTGCGCACGACCCGACGGTCGCCCAGGTGTCGACCATCGTGCCTTCGTCGACATACGCGCCGATATTGACGTAGGAGGGCATCAGCACGACGTTCTTTCCGATGAACGAGCCGCGGCGTGCGACGGCGGGCGGTACGACGCGGAAACCTGCCCTTGCAAAGTCTTCCGCGCTCATGCCGTCGAACCTGGTGGGCACCTTGTCGAAGAACTGCAGCATGCCGGCCTGCATCGGCACGTTGTCGGAAAGGCGGAACGACAGCAGCACGGCCTTCTTCAGCCACTGGTGCACGGTCCAGCGGGCGGCGCCTTCGGCGGTGCGGTCGGTGAGGGTGGCCACGCGCAGTGTGCCGGCGTCCAGATCGGCCAGCACCGACTGCACGGCGTCACGGATGTCGGCGGGAGCGGCGGAAGGGCTGAGGCTCTGGCGGTTGTCCCAGGCGGATTTGATGAGGGCTTGTCTTGGGTCGGTCATGGGTTCAGGCTGGGTTGCAGTGAAGTACGTGGGGGTGTTTCGCAGTGGCAAAAACGGAAGACACGCTGTTGGCTGGCGCCGAACGTGTGCATGACACGCGATGGCGCAGCAGCGCTGGATAAAGGAGCAATGTTACCGGGCTGGCACCGCTGTTGGTGTGCCGTTCCCGCTGGCAGGGGGCGTGGCTGGCCTGTTGCTGTCGGAGTCGGCCCCTGAAGGAGGCGGCAGACGCTGGCCATCGGCGACGCGGTAGACATCGCCATCATGGGCCAGATGGACCGGGCCATTGTAGTGGCGTGCGATGACGGCACGGCTCTGCGGCTGCACCAGCCGGGTGCGCTGCATGAAGTGTGACAGCACCAGCGCCCGCGGCTTGCCCCGGGCGGCGATGCGGCCGATCTCGGCCGGTAGCATGTGCAGGCGCAGGGCGATGGCATCGGTGCTGTCCTGTGGCACGGCGTTGGGGGCGACGAAAAGATCGGCCTCTTTCACCAGCGGGTCGAGCGTACGGCCAATGTTGCTGGTATCGCCCGACACCACCACTGCACAGCCGTCCTTCTCGATGCGCCAGGCAAGCGACGGCATCAGCCCGTGGGTGATGGGGACGGCCGTCAGGGTGTAGCCGTGGATGGTGGTTTGATAGCGCGGCTGGGGCGGGAAAGCGGGATCGCCGGAGGCGTCATTCACGGTGGCAATGGCCTGGGGCTCTGAATGGGAGGGTGCTGACTGCGGCGTGCGCGTCTGCAATGAGGCGGCAGGCCCGGCCGGAAAGTGGACCTGTGCGTCCACCACCACCGGTTTCAGCGCAAAGTCCCCATTGCCGGTCAGGTAGTTGGACAGGTACGACCACGCCCCCTGTTCACCGAACAGCCGCTGCAGGAAGGTGGCGGTGTCCGGTACCGTGTCGTTGCCGCTGGGGCCGTAGACGGGCAGGTCACGGCTGCGGGTCGAAAAAAACGATGCCTCGACCAGGGCTGGCAGGTCGTTGGTGTGATCGACGTGCAGGTGGGTGAACAGCACCGCGTGCAGGTCGGCAATCTGCGCGCGCACCCGCTCGAAGGTCTGCGAAGTGCCGGGACCGAAATCGATGAGAAAGCGGGCACGATTCCCCTCGCGCAGCAGGTAGCCGCTGCCGGCCCGCCGGTCGGTGAGTTCCGGGCCACCGGAGCCGAGAATGACCAGATTCAGGTCGGTGCGGGTGCAGCGGGGGGGCAATGCCCCGGGCGTATTGGCGGCTGGGCTGGCGGTGATGCGGTCTGTGGTGGAGGAAGGGGTATTTGCGTTATCTGTGGTGTGGGCTGTCCGGGATGTTTGGGGTGCGTGGATGGGGGCCGTGCTGTCCGGGGTGCTGCTTGCCTGGGCTGGTGCTGCCAGCAGCAACGGCAGCAGCACAAGGCCATGGGCGAAGGTGGACGCGAGTGTGCGGGTGTGTGTGCGGCCATGGGTGAAAGCGTGCACGGGGTGGGGGACAGGGAAGATGTGCGACATGGGAATGGGGGATGAGGCGGGAGGCGCAAGCGTATCACCGCCGGCGGCCGGCGGCTGGTGGCCGGTCGGCAGTCCAAAACCATGTTCAGGGCTTTTCGTGTGGTTACTGGCTGCTTTCCAGAACCTTCAGCCAGGTGGACAGCGCTTCGTCCAGCGTATGAGCCATGCCGGCTGGCAGGGCCGCCAGCATCTGCCGCTCGTTGTCCACATGGGCCGGCACGGCACGGTCGATCAGCGCCAGCCCCTGTGGCGAGAGCTGCACCAGCAGGCTGCGGGCGTCATCGGGGTTGGGCAGCCGGCTGATCAGTCCACGCTTTTCCAGCTGTTTGAGCCGGTGTGTCATCGTGCCGGACGTGACCATCAGCGTCGAGAACAGCGCCGTGGGGCTGAGACAGAACGGGGCGCCGGCACGGCGCAGCGTGGCCAGCATGTCGAACTCCCAGAGCGTCAGGCCGAAGGGCGCAAGGCCGGCTTCGATGCGCGCTTCCAGCAGTGCGGCGCAACGCTTGAGGCGCCCGATGGGGGCCATCGGGGTGCAGTCCAGGTCGGGGCGCTCGCGCTGCCACTGGGTGAGGATGGCGTCGACGGCATCCCTGGGGCGTGTGCCGGCCATGGGCATCCAGCCGTTGCTTTTCGCGGCGCCAGGGGCGGTGTCGGGCGCATTGTGGGATACCCCGATCGTGGGAACCGTGTCGGCGCAGGAGGGCTCTGCGGGCGTGGCAGGGGGCTGCCGGGTGTCCGGGGCAGTCGGGGGGGAGTCGGCATGCGGGGGAGCTGACATGGCGTAATCAGGGCAAATACAGGGAGCAGGTCAGGGCAGATCCGTACAGGTCAGTACAGGTCAGTGCAAGTCAGGGCAAGTCAGGGCAAGTCAGGGGGCTGACGTGCTGATGATGAGAGCAGATCTTCAACTCCCATGATATCTTGACTTAAAGATATCGGTGCGACAGAATCATATATCTTGAATTGAAGATAAATGCGGAGCGCCATGTCTTCCTCCCGTTTCCCCTGGCCCGATCTGCTGCTCACCGCGCTGGCACCCATGATCTGGGGCTCGACCTACATCGTGACCTCGCAGCTGCTGCCGCCGGACCGGCCGTTCACGGCGGCCTGTATCCGGGCGCTGCCGGCGGGGGTGCTGCTTCTGCTCTTCACCTCCCGGATGTTTCGCCGGGAAGAGGGTCGTCGTGCCGGTGGTTTGTCCCGTTTCGTCCGGTTGCTGATACTGGCCGCACTCAACATCGGTGTCTTTCAGGCCCTGCTGTTCGTCGCGGCCTACCGGCTGCCGGGTGGATTGGCGGCGGTATTGGGCTCGGTGCAGCCGCTGATCGTGATGCTGCTTGTCTGGGCGGTGGATGGCGTCAGGCCGCTGGCCGCCACGCTGCTGTCGGCTGTGGCGGGTGTGATCGGCATGGCCATGCTGCTGCTCTCACCGCAGACGGTGTTCGATGGGCTGGGCATTGGCGCAGCGCTGCTCGGCGCCGTATGCATGGCGACGGGCGTATGGTTGACGCGTCGCTGGCAGATGGACATGCCGGTGCTGGCGCTGACGGGCTGGCAGTTGCTGCTGGGTGGGCTGATGCTGCTGCCACTGGCGCTGTGGGTCGATTTGCCGCTGCCGGTGCTGACACCGGTGCAATGGGGCGCCTACGCCTACCTGTGCGTGGCCGGTGCGCTGGTGGCTTATGCGCTGTGGTTTCGGGGACTGGGCCGTCTGCCGGTGGAGGCGGCTGCATCGCTGGGACTGCTCAGTCCGCTGACGGCGGTACTGCTGGGCTGGGTGCTGCTTGGGCAGTCGATCACAGGCGTGGCAGGGGTGGGGCTGGTGATCGTGCTGGCCAGTGTGTTTGGCGTGCAGTGGAGCACGGCGCGGCGGCGGTGAGGAGGATCATGGGCCAGGAGAGGTCTGCTGGCGGGTGTTGCGGGTCTGTGCGGATGCCTGCAAACGGCATGGCGCCTTGCTGATGCAGGGGCCTGGAGATGATGTGATGTACTCATGACTGAATTCATACATTCACATTTTTAATGAATTTTCAAAAAACTATTCTTGAGAGTGATTTCATGAACAATGCCATCAGAGAGACGCTGGTATCGCGCGTATCCGCCAACCGTTTCGTACCCGGTCAGACGCTGGATGAACACACCATTCAGGAACTGGTTGCGCAGGCAACCCGCGCGCCCACGGCATGGAATCTTCAGAACTGGCGTTTTGTGGCCGTGCAGTCGCAGGACGCAAAGACAAGGCTCAGGGATGCTGCCTTTGGACAGCAGAAGATCGTCGATGCCGCCGTGGCCTTTGTGATCTGTGGCGTGCCGGACGATGCGCCACGGCTGGCTGCACGGTTGCAGCCCAGTGTGGATGCCGGTCTGCTGCCGGCCGATGTGGCCGCCGCCTGGGCGGACAATGCGTGTGCAAGCCATGCGCAGAATCCATCGGCACGCCGGGATGAGGCCATCCGTTCCGCCTCGCTGGCCGGCATGGCATTGATGCTGGCGGCGCATGGCATGGGGCTGGACTCCTGCCCCATGAGTGGCTTCGATGCGCATCAGGTACGCGAGGCGCTCGGGCTGACGGACGATTCGCTGCCGGTGCTGATCGTGGTGGTGGGGCGCGCCACGGCGGATCAGGGACCACAGAAACACCGCCGGCCGGTGGCGGAGGTGCTGCAGATCCTGTGAGTTGCAGCATCTGCCGGTTCAATCTCCCGCAATGCTCCGCCCGTTCATGGCAAGCTGCGTCGCCGTCAGTTCCATTCCCTCGAGGCTGGTTCGACGGCCCATGTGTGGCGTTCTTTTGGAGGAGGCGCTATATTTGTATAGCGTTTTAATCATGAGCCAAATCCATGCTAGCCATCCGCCTGCCCGCCGAAGTGGAGAGCCGTCTTGATGCCCTGGCCAAAGCCACCGGGCGCACCAAGACCTTCTATGCCCGCGAGGCCATCCTTGAGTATCTGGACGACCTTGAAGACCTGTATCTGGCAGAGCAGCGCCTGATCGATATCCGGGCCGGAAAGACCCAGACTGTACCGCTCGATGAGGTGATGAAGCGCCATGGCCTGGAGGGTTGAAATCGATCCTGCGGCAGTGCGTGAGCTGGACAGGATGGATCCGCAGGTCGCCCGGCGCATTCTGGCCTTTCTGCATGGTCGGGTGGCCCAGCTTGACGATCCGCGCAGCATTGGCGAAGCGCTCAGGGGGGCGAAGCTCGGTGCGTTCTGGAAGTACCGGGTCGGGGACTACCGACTGATCGCCAGCATCGAGGACAGCGTGCTGCGCATCCTCGTGGTGCGCATCGGCAACCGTCGGGACGTATACCGGAAATGAAGCCCAGGACGGGATTCGACCGGAACGGCCGTGGCAGAAGCTGACAGACAGACCGTATCCACCGGTGGCGGAGGTACTGCAGATTCTGTGAGTTGCAGCATTCTGCCGGTTCAATCTCCCGCAATGCTTCGTTCGATCATGGCCCGTCCATTCCTGGGGCGTCGTCTGGTTCTGGTGACAAATCAGGCAGTACCCGAAGTACGTCTGGCAGGAACTCCTGAACGGTCACCCATACAGTCTCGTAGTCGATGTCGAAATAGCCGTGCGCCATGCGGTTGCGCATGCCACGCATCTGACGCCAGGGAATCTCTGGGTGGTTTTCAGCGAAATCCGGGTAGCCGTTCAAGATTCTGGTGGCCGCCTCTCCCATGACGATGAACTTCATCATGACGGCATCCTGGACGAATTCGTCTTCCAGAAACTCCGACAGCTCCATCCCCTCGAGGTATTGCTGTGCTCCTGTTGCGGCCCGCCGTATGTGGTCGAGGTAATCCGGCAGTCGGGGGTCACTCATATCGGCTGGGCCTCTGCCACGACTTTGGCCCGAAACCTCTTCGGCAAATCGCCGGGCGTCAGCACATCCACCCTCACGCCCAGCAGGGCGTTCAGATCTTCGTACAATCCGCCCAGGTCGAACAACGTCGCGCCCGGCAACTTGTCCACGAGAATGTCGATATCGCTTCCCTCGCGGTCGGTTCCATGCAGGACCGAGCCGAAGATGCGCGGGTTTGTGGTCCGGTATCGGCTGACCGCTTCGCGTACGGCGGCGCGGTTGGCATCAAGAATTTCTGATGGCCTCATGATGGGGGGCGGTTTCGTTCAGTGGAATGGTCTACTTTGCCATAGCAGGCCGGTTCAGTCGACCAGGCGTTGCTGGCCGCGTCGTTCATGTCGAGGACAGCGTGCTGCGCATCCTCGTGGTGCGTATCGGCAACCGTCGGGACGTATACCGGAAATGAAGCCCAGGACGGGATTCGACCGGAACGGCCGTGGCAGAAGCTGACAGACAGACCGTATCCGCCGGTGGCGGAGGTACTACAGATTCTGTGAGTTGCAGCATTCTGCCGGTTCAATCCTGCGCAATGCTCCGGCCGATCATGGCAAGCAGTATTGCCGTCAGCTCGGCCACGGCCTGATCGCGGGAAATGCCCCCTCGGACTGCGGCATCCGACAGGGCATCGGCAGCCCCCAGCATGGCCCACAGCGTGGCGGATGACAGAGCCGACCCGCGGCAGAAGGGGGCAAAGAAAGTCCGGCATTTTTCCATGAAAGCCATCTGGTAGCGGCGCTTGACGGCCGCCAGTTCCGGCGAACCGCTGAGAGCGGCCAGCACGTCCGGTATCTCGCGTCCCTGGGTCAGCACGCATTCCACATAGCGCTGCGCGACGATCGCCGCCCGTTCCTGGGGCGTTGGTCCTGCCGATGCCATGGCTGCATCGATGATGGCGTTCTGCCGCACGTCGAAGTCTTCGTACAGCGCGGCCAGCAGGCCATTGCGGCTGCCGAAGTGATCGTAGGCGACCGGTTTGGTCACACCCGCCGCTTCGGCCAGACGTCCCAGCGTCAACGGGGCCGTACCCTCGCTGCGGATCAGTGCCCATGCGGTATCGAGCAGCTGGCGCTGGCGGTCGGGGCGCGACAGGCGGCGTCTGGTGACGGAGGTGGTGGCAGATCCGTTCATGTTCTGTCCAGTCATGCGGGTACCGCCACTGTCTCTGCGATGCGCCGGCCGATGCCCCGGGCGCTGGCGAGCGCCGAATCGGGATAGCCATCGTCCGAGGCCAGCAGCAGTGTCGAACTGGCCACCGGCGCACCGCAGTAGTCGAAGATGCCGTGCTCGATCTGTGTGCGCATGGCGCCGAAGTAGCCGTGCCGTGCATAGGTGCGCAGTGTGGCGCCCCCCAGGGCGACCAGATGTACCGGCAGGTGCCCAAGCTTTTTGACGAGCGTGCCGTCGGCATGCTCCTCATAGGCCCAGCCCTGCGTGAATACACGTTCGATCCAGCCCTTGAGCAGGGCGGGGAACGACCACCAGTACACTGGATAGACCAGCACCAGCGCATCGGTGCAGGCCAGTCGCTGCTGTTCGGCCAGCACATCGGCCGGCGGCTGGCCGGCCTTGAGGTTGACTGCAATGTCGGCCGCGGTGATGCGTGGATCGAAGCCTTCGGCCGCCAGATCGGCGATGTCGGCAGTGTGGGGGGAAGGCAGGCTGTGGGCGATTTCGGCGGCCACGGCGTGGGTGAGGGACTGGGGATTGGGGTGAGAGACGACGATGAGGGTGTGCATGGCAGGGGCTCCTGAGTGTTGGCGCGTGTCGTGGGCCCATTCGTCTCCGTGCTGGCGCATGAGTCCATGACACGCTTTAATCTACCCATGGTAACTTACCAGGAGTAAGTTGTGCCCGTGTTGCTCACCATGCTTTCCCGTCTCCTGCACTGCCAACACAGTCATGCGCGCCCAGAATGCGCGCCCAAAGCGGAGCCCTCCGCTTCCAATGGGAGGCTGATGGCCGCCGGGGCGCAGAAAGCCGGCGGGTGCAACCTGCTGACAGAATCTGACACAGGTGTCCACTATAGTCATCGTGTCGAATCTCTGGACATTCAGCCCGGCAACGCACAGGACACACGCCATGACCAGCAGCCTTCATTACCAGAATGCCGAACTCGTCTACCGCACCGGCGGACAGGAAGGGGCACCCGCCATCGTGTTGCTGCACGGTGGCCTGGGCTCGATGGAAGACTTTGCCCCGCTGCTGCCACGCCTGCAGCAGCAGTTTCGGACGGTGGAGATCGATACGCGCGGGCACGGCCTTTCCACCCGCGGCGACGCACCGCTGACCTACGCGCAGATTGCCGATGATGTGCGGCACATCGTCGATGCCATCGGGCTGGCGGCTTTCCACCTGTTCGGGTTCAGCGATGGCGGCACGGCCGCCTACCGTATCGCGGCAGAGGATGGTCGCGTGCAATCGGTGCTGACCGTGGGCGCCCAGTGGCACAGTCGTGATACGCCGCGTGACATGTTCGAAAATCTCACCGTGGCCGACATGCGCGAACACATGCCCACGCAGATTGCTGCCTACGAAAAACGCAACCCCAAACCTGATCTTCCCTCGCTGGTTGCCGATCTGCGCCGCCTGTGGATGGATGACACGGCCGCGGGCTTTCCGGATGAATCGGTTGCCGGCATCGGGGCGCACGTGCTGGCGGTGCGTGGTGAGGCCGATTTTCTGCTGTCACTCGATGCCCTGTCGGCCTTGCAGAAGGTGCTTCCCGATGCGCACCTGATGAACGTGCCGTTTGCGTCACATGAAGTGATCAGGGAACAGCCCGACATGCTGTGGGCGGCGATGAAGGTGTTTCATGCGGGTTGAGTCAGAGCGGCTTCCCGCTTGACAGGCCGGCCCGGGATTGCCTGCTTGCTGGGTGGGGCACAGCGGTCAACGCTGTGTCAGGTCCTGTGCGCCATGGCGAAACTCTTCTATCAGTACGTAACCGTCGTGAACTGTATAGAAAATCAGGTATTTACCTGCGGGAACCTGGCGTGCTTCGACACGCCAGACACTGATTGGGGCCGCACGTGGCATGCGCTGAATGTGCACAAGCGCTCGCCTCACCTGGTGCCTGACAGTATCGGCTCCCTGGGCAGAGCGGTGGGATATCCAGCTCACAGCATCCCGGTATTGAATTCGTGCCTGTGGCAGCCAACGAACACGAACACTCATCCGTTACTCGCCTTCTGCGCCTCACGCGCGTAGGCGGCCTTGATGATCTCGTCGACTTCTCTCTGCACATCCTCGTCATCAATCGGCTCTCCGCCGATGGCACGGTTACGCAAAATGCTCGCTTCCACATCAGCGTAAAAACGGGCTTCCGCCTCGGCGTCCACCATTCGCAGCGGGACTTCAGAACGTTTCGTCATGATCCATACCTCCATCCTGTCAAGTGTAGCCTCGGGGCTGCACCGTTCACAAGGAAGCCAGCGTGCCGCAGAACTTTTGCAGAGGTCCCCAGAGGAACCAACGTGTCGCTGCAGAGGCACCCAGAGAAACCAGCATGCCTCAGAACTTATGCAGGCGCAAGAGCCGGTGTGGCAGGCTGAAGCGTACAGATCGCCGCATCGCTGCCTCATGCTGCGTCAACTCGTCCACTGCGTCACCAGCGCCGCAATCCGCCTCGCCCCCTCCACACAATCTGCTGGCGGCGCCACCAGCGCAATGCGCACGAACCCGCGCCCCGGGTTGCTGGCCGGCTCCTCCGACGTGACACGGGCGGCCTGCCCCTGTCCGGGGGCGCCGCTGGCCTGTTCCTGTTCAGAGGCGGCACTGCCGGCCTGGTTCCGTCCGGACGTGGCATCGGCCGGCCGGGCCAGATACGAACCCGGCAGCACCTTCACCCGCCATTCATGGAAGAGCCGCGCGGCAAAGCGTTCGTCGTCACCACCCGGCACCGGCAGCCACAGGTAGAAACTTGCCGAAGGCGCCTGCAGGGCCGGCACCACCGGCTGCAGGATGGGCAGCACCTCGTCGAACTTCTGCCGGTACAGGCGCCGGTTGTCGGCCACGTGCGCCTCGTCGTTCCAGGCCGCCATGGAGGCCTGCTGGAACATCGGGCTCATCGCACAGCCGTGGTAGGTGCGGTAGCGCAGAAAACGGGCCAGCAGGGCGGCATCGCCCGCCACGAAGCCACTGCGCATGCCGGGCACGTTCGAGCGTTTGGACAGGCTGGAAAACACCACCACCTGCCGGTAGTCCGGACGGCCAAGCTGCTGGCAGACAGCCAGCGCGCCCAGCGGCGGGGCGTTCTCGTCGCGGTAGATTTCGGAATAGCACTCGTCCGAGGCGATGATGAAACCATACCGGTCGGCCAGTGCCAGCAGGGTTTTCCAGTCATCCAGCGTCAGCACGTGGCCGGTGGGATTGCCCGGGCTGCAGACATAGACGAGCTTCGTCTTCTGCCAGATGGCCTCTGGTACGGCCTGCCAGTCTGGTGCAAAACCGTTTTCGGGACGCTGGTCCACCAGATGCAGGCGGGCACCGGCCAGCAGGGCAGCCCCTTCGTAGATCTGGTAGAACGGGTTGGGGGCGATCACGACCTGTTCGGCGCCGGTCTGTACGGCCGCTGGTTGTGTGCCGTTCCGGGTTACGGGCGTACCGTGGCTGGTGGTGCTGCCCTGTGAAGCCGCATCCTGTGTGTGCCAGCCCGGCGCCGGATCCAGCATCGCCTGCGCAAAGGCAAACAGCGCTTCCCGCGAACCGTTGACCGGCAGCACCTGCGTGGCCGGATCGACCGGTGCCCCATAGCGCCGCCCGATCCATCCGGCGATGGCTTCGCGCAATGCCGGTGTGCCGGCCGTGGCCGGATAGCTGGCCAGCCCGGCGGTGGCGCTCGCCAGGGCATCGAGCACCACGGCCGGGGTGGGGTGGCGCGGTTCGCCGATGGAGAGATCCACGAAGGGCAGGGGGGAACCGTCGGCACCGGTCTGCACGGTGCCGGTCCAGGGCTGGCCCAGCAGCGCCCGCAGGCGCTCGAACGGGTAGGGCTGCAGGGCGTCGAGGCGCGGGTTGGCGGGCAGGGCTGGGTTCACGATCGTAAACGGGAAGTAAAACAGGGTGTGGAGATCGGGCAGGGCAGCCGGTGTGGGTATCCCGGGCAGGCAGAGCCCAAGAGGCTTGCGGGTGGGGGTGACGAATCCTTTCGGCAGCCCGGCCCGTGCAACAGCGTGTACGGCAGGTGTACCGGATGCAACTGCCGATGTGCGGCAGGCGCCTGCCGATGGAAGGGCTTGTTATTATACGGACCGTTCGGAGATGGACGATTCGTGCCGGAGCACCCGGCCTGCACGGTACAGCCCCTTTCCGGCGCCCTTTCCATGGTTTTGCGGCATCGCGTCCCGAAAGCGCCCGCGCCTGCTGGCTGGCCTCCGCCCGGCCCCGGCAGGTCGGCGTTTTCGTTTTGTGCTGCAGGGGTTTCCCCAAAAAGAGAGTCTACGTGCGCCTCAAGCAAGTCAAACTGGCGGGCTTCAAGTCGTTCTGCGATCCAACCACCTTCGAGCTGCCCAGCCAGCTGGTGGGCATCGTGGGGCCGAACGGCTGCGGCAAGTCGAACATCATCGATGCCACCCGCTGGGTGCTGGGCGAGTCGCGCGCCACCGAGCTGCGTGGCGAGTCGATGCAGGACGTGATCTTCAACGGCTCACTGGAGCGCAAGCCCTCGTCCCGCGCCAGCGTGGAGCTGGTGTTCGACAACAGCCTGGGCCGCATCGGCGGCGCCTGGGGCGGCTTTGCCGAAATCTCCGTCAAGCGTGTCCTCACCCGCGAGGGGCAGTCCACCTATTACATCAACCAGCAGCCGGTGCGCCGCAAGGACGTGCACGACATCTTCCTCGGCACCGGGCTGGGGCCGCGGGCCTACGCCATCATCGGGCAGGGCACCATTTCGCGCATCATCGAGGCCAAGCCGGACGAGCTGCGGGTGTTCTTCGAGGAGGCCGCGGGCGTCTCCAAGTACAAGGAGCGCCGCCGCGAAACCGAAAACCGCCTGGCCGACACGCGCGAGAACCTTACCCGTGTGGAGGACATCCTGCGCGAGCTGCAGGGGCAGATCAGCAAGCTGGACGCCCAGGCCGAGGTGGCCGGCCGCTACCGGGCCATGGAGGCCGAGCGGGTGCAGAAGCAGCAGTGGCTGTGGCTGATCAAACGCGACGACGCCCAGGCCGAGCAGCAGCTGCTGGAAAAAACGGCCGAAAGTCTGGATCTCGAGATCGAGGGCCTGCAGACGGGGCTGCGTTCGGCCGAGAACCGCATGGAGACGCTGCGCGAGGCCGTCCACGCGGCCAACGACGAGGTCAGCCGGCGGCAGGCGGCCTTCTACGAGGTCAACAGCAGCATCTCGTCGCTCGAAACCCAGATCCGCATGATCGTGCAGAGCCGCCAGCAGGCCGAAAACCGGCTGCGTGCGCTGCAGGAACAGATCCAGTCGGCCAGGGCACTGTCCGAAACCGGCGTGCAGCGCCGGCAGGAAGTGGAGCAGCAGCTCGAAGAGGCCCGCGAACAGCAGGCCGAGGCCGAGATGGCGCTGGCCGAGGCCGAAGAGCAGCTGGCCGCCTGCGAAGACGAGGAGCGCGGTCGCCGCGATGCGCTCGATGCCGCACGTTCTGCGGCCAGCAACGCCCAGCAGGCACTGCAGGTGGGGCGCGTCGAGCGCCGCTCCCACGAAGAGGCACTGGCGCAGATGCAGGAGCGCCGCCAGCGGCTGCAGACCTCGCTGGACCAGCTGGGCGACGAATCCACCGAACAGCTGGAACGCCTGGCCATGGAACTGTCGGCCGCGCAGGAAGAAGAAGCCCGCACGGCCGAGCAGCAGGCCCAGCTGGAGGCCCGGCAGGCCGAGGTGCAGGCCGAGCGCGGCCCGGCGCAGGAGGCGTTGCAGGCGGCGGTGACACGCACCACCACCATCGAGGCGCGCATCACGGTGCTGGAGCAGCTGCAGGCGCGCATGCAGGGCGAGGGCCAGATGCGGTCCTGGCTGGACAAACACGGAGTGAGCGAAAGTGCCGAGCGCATCTGGCAGCACATCCGCATCGAACCGGGCTGGGAAACGGCGGTCGAGGCGGTGCTGCGCGAGCGGGTGCATGCGCTGGAAGCGGCCAGTGTGCAGCAGCTGGCCAGCATCCTGAAGGACCAGCCGCCTGGCAAGCTGGGGCTGTTTCTGCCGGAGCTGCCGGTGGGCGCCACGCCGCTGCCGGCCCGCCCGAGTGGGCAGCTGACGCCGCTGGTGTCGCTGGTGCGCTGTCAGGACGTGCGCCTCAAGCCCCTGATGAGCGAATGGCTGGATGGCTGGTTCAGTGCCGAATCGGCCGAGGCCGCCTTTGCCGGACGCGGGCAGCTGCCACCGGGCGGGCGCTTCGTGGTGCGCGAGGGCCATGCCATCGGCCGTTTCGATGCCGCCCTGTACGCCATGGACTCCGAGGCCGACGGGGTGCTGGCCCGCCAGCAGGAGCTGCAGAATCTGGAGCGCGAGCTGCGCGCCCAGCAGCTGCTGGGTGACGAGGCCCGCCAGCAGGCCGAGCGGATAGAGGCGCAGGCCGCCCAGCTGGCCGAGCAGGTGCGCACCGCGCGCGATGCCAGCGCGCGGGCCGTGCGCCGGGTGTCCACTGCCACCATCGAGCACGAGCGGCTGGCCCAGGCTGTGAAGAGCCGGGCCGAGAGCCGGCAGCGCCTGTCGGACGAGATCGAGGAGCTGGCCCTGCGTCAGGCCTCGCGTGAAGAGGCATTGCAGGCCCTCATCGACGGTCTGGCCGAGGCCGAGGAGAAGGCCGACGCGGCCACCGAAGGGCTGGACGCGGCGCGCGAGGCCGCCGAGATGCTGGCCGTCACGCTGTCCGGCCGGCGTGACCATGCCCGCGAAAGCGAACTGGCCGTGCGCGAGAGTGCCTATACGGTGCGCTCGCTGGAGCAGGAAATCACCAACCTGCAGGAACGCATTGCCCGGGCCAACGAGCAGCTGGCGCAGGCCGACGACACCCGCGAGCGCCTGATGACCGAGCTGGAAGGGCTGTCGGACGAGGCGCTGCGCGAGCAGCTCGATGGCATGCTGGAACAGCGGATGCAGGCCGAGGAGGCCCTGTCGGAGGCCCGAGGGCTGGCCGACGAGCGTTCCGGCGAACTGAGAAGCCTCGATGAAGAGCGCCTGCGGGCCGAGCGTGGCCAGGAGCCGCTGCGCCAGCGTCTGATGGAACTGCGCATGGAGGAGCAGGCCGCGCGCCTGACGGCCGAGCAGATGACCCAGGCGCTGGACGAGGCGGCGGCCGATCTGGAGGCGCTGGCCGCATCGCTGGCCGAACAGGTGCAGCGTCCCAAACCGTCGTGGCTGCAGGCCGAGGTCAACCGGCTGGCGCAGGCCGTGGCCCGGCTGGGCCCGGTGAACCTGGCGGCCCTGGACGAGCTGACGGCGGCGCGCGAGCGCGAGGTGTTCCTGAACACCCAGTCCACCGACCTGCAGGAGGCGATGGCCACGCTCGAAAATGCCATCCGCACCATCGACCAGGAAACCCGCTCGCTGCTGCAGTCCACGTACGATACGGTCAATGCCGAGTTCGGCCGGCTCTTCCCGATGCTGTTCGGGGGTGGCGAGGCGCGGCTGGTGCTGACCGGGGGCGAGATTCTCGATGCCGGGGTGCAGGTGTTCGCCCAGCCGCCCGGCAAGAAGAATGCGTCCATTCATCTGCTTTCGGGCGGAGAAAAGGCTTTGACCGCAATTGCGCTGGTCTTTGGTATCTTCAAGCTGAATCCGGCGCCGTTCTGCCTGCTGGACGAGGTGGACGCACCGCTGGATGATGCCAACACGGAACGTTACGCGAAGATGGTGTCGTCCATGTCCGACGAGACACAGTTCGTTTTCATCTCGCACAACAAGATCGCCATGGAAATGGCCCATCAGTTGATCGGCGTGACGATGCAGGAAAAGGGAGTCTCCCGCCTGGTGGCGGTGGACCTCACCTCTGCAGTCGAGCTTGCCGAGGCAGCCTGATCCGGGTGGGGCGGGGCATGGACGCAGGGGTGAAAGCCACTGCACCGGTGCTCCGGTCTGCCGGGCGCAGGTCGTCGTTTTACAGTCAGGGGAAATCTTTTGAGCACGCTTAGCTGGAGTATCGTCGCACTGGTTGTGCTGGTGCTGGTCATCGTCATCGCCTACAACCTGTGGCAGGGCAGCCGTCGCAAGGAGCAGGCCTCTGGCCTGGGCCTGCGCAAGGGCTATTTCGACGACAACCCCGAAACGCTCACGGGCGAGCCGCAAGAGCGCAGCGCAGGCCGGCGCGAGGGACGCGAGAGCCGTGAAAGCCGGGGCCGTGGCCGCCGTGAGCCGGTGATGCGCGGAGCCGACCGCAACCGCCAGGTGCCGCCCGAGCTGGCTGCCCGGCCGGCAAGCTTCGATGACGACGGGCGTGGGCGGTCCATGGATGCCATGGCCCAGGGGGGCCGCAACGGTGATCCGGCCGAACGCCATCCGTCGCTGGCCCTGCACGACGAGGACTACATCGAGACCCCGTTCGAGAACCCGGCCGCCGTGCGCCCCTGGAGCAGCCGTGACGAGCGCCCCGAGCCGGCCCGCCGCAGTGCCACGTCCGCCGGTGATGCCCGTGCCCATGGCCTGCCGGCCCGTGACGATGCCCGCGCCCACGGCCTGTCGGCCCGTGATGAGGGCCTGCACGCTGCCCGTGGTTCGCGAGGCGATGATGCCCGTCGTGCCTCTCGGGACGAAGCACGCCGCCATCTTCATGATGATGCCCGCCGCGACGCTCATGATGAAACACGTCGCACCCGGCACGATGAGGCGCGCCGCGCCTCCCGTGATGACGACGGATACGACGCACCAGCACCGTCCGGCCGTTCGCTGCCGGCCAGCCTGCGTCGTGATGGCGGTCGTGATGGCGGCCGCGATGATGGCCGCGGCGGGAGGCGTGATGCCCCCCACGGCGCCGGTCGCGACGACGGCCGGTCTGCCCGCCCGTCCTATGTCGCCGCCCCGCGTGACGGGGAAGGCGCAGATGACGGCCACGATGCACGCCGTGGCCAGCGCGCGGCCTTCGCCGACCGCGATGCCGGCTGGCAGGACATCGACCATGCCGCCCGCGACCACGTGGCGGATGTGAAGGCGCACCTGCAGGTCAGCGGTGGCTCAACCCATGGTGGCCCTGCCGCCCACCCCGGCGCTGCCCACGCCGGTGGCCATGCCATCTCCCGCAGCGGCGCTGTCGCAGCAGACGAGATGGGCCCCGACATCATCGACGACGAAGACGGGGCGACCCCGGCGCCCGCCCCGCGTACCGCCGATGCGTTGGCCGGTGACGACAGCCACGAAGGCGCGGCATACGATGATTCGCCGCTGCCCGACGCCCCGGTCGAACATGTGGTCACGCTCGAGCCGCCGGCCCCGGTGAACACCGACCGTCTGGTGGCGCTGGCCTCGTCGCTGCGTCACGTGGGCAGCAAGCCGGTGCACATCGAGATGGAACGGCTGGGCGGCCACTGGGCGCCGCTGTCGGCTGGCGACAAGGCCGTGCGCGTGCGCTTCAGCCTGCTGCTGGCCAACCGCCAGGGGCCGCTGAATGCCGTCGAACTGTCCGACTTCAACGCCGCCATCGAATCGCTGGCCGGCAAACTGCAGGCCCCGGTGAACATTCCGGACATGGCGCCGATCCTGCGCAACGCGCGTGATCTCGACACGCTGGCTGCCCGGCTCGATACCCAGATCGAGGTGCGGGTGGAGCTGCCCGAAGCGCCCGAGGCGTCGAAGGTGTCGGGCATCGTCCGCCATCTGGGCCTGTCCGACCGGGGCAATGGCCGCTACGAGGCCTTTGCCGACTCGGGCGACTCGCTGTTCGCCCTGGCCTTCAACAAACCGCGTGACCAGATCGACTTCGTGCTGGACGTGCCGCGCACGGCCGAGCAGTACGAGGCCTGGGAAGGCATGGTGGCCTGTGCCCAGAGCATGGCCCAGGCGCTGGGTGGCCGTCTGGTCGACAGCGCCGGCCGTGGGCTGTCGGTGGGCATGATCGGCACTGTATCGCGCCAGCTGGCCCATCGCTATGCCGAACTGTCCCAGGCCGGTCTGACGGCGGGTGGTGCCGCAGCGCTGCGAGTATTTCACTGATTGATCACGTCGGGCTTGTTACACTCGCGCGATGCGATCCGAAAACGACCCGACCTCCGCGCCAGACACGCCGGCAGCGACCGCTGATGCCGCCGCAGCCGGCATGGTTCCAGCGGCGCCTGCATCCGCGGCTCATGCGCAGACTGGAGATGCTCTGGCCGGAGATGCGGCGGCCGGCGGCGCCTCCACAGCCGACGTGCCACCCGATGTCCGCGCGCGGGCAGACGCGCTCCGTGCCCAGCTGCAGGCCCACAACCGGGCCTACTACGAAGAAGACGCCCCCACGGTCGAGGACAGCGTCTACGACGGGCTGTTCATCGAACTGCAGCAGCTCGAGGCGCAGTGGCCTGCGCTGCTGACGCCCGATTCACCCACCCAGCGGGTGGGGGGCGCTCCCTCCGGCCGTTTCGGTACCGTCACCCACCGGGTGCCGATGCGCTCGCTGGCCAATGCGTTTTCGGAAGGCGACGTCCAGGCCTTCGACCGTCGCCTGAAGTCCCTGCTCGACCTGCAGGGCGAGCAGGACTACAGCGCCACCCCCAAGCTCGACGGTCTGGCGGCCACACTGCGCTACGAGAACGGCGTGCTGGTCGAGGGCGCCACCCGCGGCGACGGTATCACCGGCGAGAACATCACCGCCAACCTGCGCACCGTGCGCGGCGTGCCCGAACGGCTGAAGGGCCCGGCCCCGGCCGTGCTGGAAGTGCGTGGCGAGGTGCTGATGCTCAAGGACGACTTCCTGGCACTCAATGCCGCGCAGGAGGCCCGGGGCGAGAAGCGCTTTGCCAACCCCCGCAACGCGGCCGCCGGCAGCCTGCGCCAGCTCGATGCCCGCATCACCGCCCGGCGGCCGCTGACCTTCTACGCCTATGGTGTGGGAGAGATTGCCGGGGAAGCGCCAGCGTCTGGCACGGATATGTCCATTCCGCCCGCCGGGCAGACGGGGGATCTCGCGTCCGGTGGGACGGCTGAATCCGCCGCGTCCGGCGCAGGGCCGGCATCCGGCTGGCAGCCCGCCGATCCATCGGTGGTACCCACTCACCAGCATGCCCTGCTGATGTGGCTGGGCACACTGGGTTTTCTGCCGCCGCCGGGGGCCGCCCGCGTGCACGGCGTGAGCGGCATGCTCGATTTCTACCGCAGCATCGGCCATGCGCGGGCCACGCTGCCCTATGCCATCGATGGCGTGGTCTACCAGCTCGATGACCGTGCCCTGCAGCAGCAGGCCGGCTTCGTGGCCCGGGCGCCGCGCTTTGCCCTGGCGCACAAGTATGCAGCCGAAGAGGCCGTCACCACGCTCAACGACATCTTCGTGCAGGTGGGGCGCACCGGTGTGCTGACGCCGGTGGCGCGGCTGGAGCCGGTGTTCGTCGGCGGCGTCAACGTCTCCAACGCCACCCTGCACAACGAGGACGAAATCCGCCGCAAGCACCTGCTGATCGGCGACCGCGTCATCGTCCGCCGCGCCGGCGACGTGATTCCCGAGGTGGTGTCGGCCGTGCTGGAACAGCGTCCGGCCACCGCCCGCATCTTTCACATGCCCACGCAGTGCCCGGTCTGCGGTTCGGCCGTGCAGCGCCTGCCCGACGAGGCCAACTGGCGCTGCGTGGGCGGGCTTTTCTGCAGCGCCCAGCGCAAGCGCGCGCTCTGGCATTTTGCGCACCGCCGCGCCATGGACATCGACGGCCTGGGCGACGTGCTGGTCGAACAGCTGGTGGACCGCGACCTGGTGCACGAGCCGGCGGACCTCTACCGGCTGGACGCCGAAACCCTGCAGAACCTGCCGCGGATGGGCCAGAAATCGGCTGCCAACCTGCTGGCGGCCATCGACGGCTCGCGCCGTCCGCCGCTCGAGCGCTTCCTGTTTGCGCTGGGCATCCGTGCCGTCGGCGAAGAGGCGGCCCGCGTGCTGGCCCGCGCCTTTGGCGATCTCGACACCTTCCTGCAGGCCGACTGGACAACGCTGCTGCAGCAGAAGGCCGACGCCGTCAAGGAAAACGAGCGTCGCCGTGCCCGGGGCGAGGCGCCGCTGCCCGTGCCGCTCGACGGCATCGGCCCCGAGATCATCGGCAGTGTTTCCGCCTTCCTGGGCGAGGCCCACAACCGCGACTCCATTGCCCACCTGCGGGCGGCCGGGGTCGATCCGCGCCCGGTGGCGGGCCGGTCCGGCGCCTTCGGTGCCTCCCTGTCGTCCCAGGCAGGTTCTGCCGGTGAAGGTACGATCATGTTGCAGCTGGGTGATGACCATGTTGCAAACGCTGCGGATGCTGGCAAAGTGGTAGCAGGTGTGACGAATGGCTACACCACGGAAGGGGGTTCTGTGGCATCGTTGGCGGGTTTGTCCGAACCTGCACATACGTCCATCACGGCAGGTGAGGTGGCTCCACCTGCCGGCATGGCGGCCGGGGACTGGGCAGCGGCGCTTGCGCGGCAGCCCTTCGCCGGCCAGTCGATCGTCGTCACCGGAACCCTGTCGCGCCTGACGCGCGACCAGGCCGAGACGATGATCCGGGAACTGGGTGGCCGGCCGGCAGGCTCGGTGTCCGGCAAGACCGCCTTCGTCCTGGCGGGCGAGCATGCCGGCTCCAAGCTCACCAAGGCCCGGACACTGGGAATTTCCGTCATCTCCGAAGAAGACTTTTTCAATCAACTCGGTAATTGATCATGGCTCACAACCGCGTTCGCAAAGCTGTTTTTCCGGTCGCCGGACTGGGAACCCGCTTCCTTCCTGCCACCAAGGCCCAACCGAAAGAAATGCTGCCGGTCGTCGACCGTCCGCTGATCCAGTATGCTGTGGAAGAGGCCGCTGCCGCCGGCATCACCGAGATGATCTTCATCACCGGCCGGAACAAGCGCAGCATCGAGGACCACTTCGACAAGGCCTACGAGCTGGAAGCCGAACTGGCGGCCAAGGGCAAGGACAAGCTGCTCGAAACCGTCAAGGACTCACTGCCGGCCGGTGTCAACTGTGTCTACATCCGCCAGGCCGAGCCGCTGGGTCTGGGCCACGCCGTGCTGTGTGCCCGTGAGGTGGTGGGCAACGAGCCCTTTGCCATCCTGCTGGCCGACGACCTGATGCAGCCCGCCCCCGGTGGCGACCCGGTGCTGAAGCAGATGGTCGACCTGCACAACCGCCAGCATGCCAGCGTGCTGGCCGTGCAGGAAGTGCCGCGCGAAGAAACCAGCGCCTACGGGATCGTCTCCAGCACGCCGTGGGCCGAGCGCACCAGCCGCATCACCGGCATGGTCGAAAAACCGAAGCCGGAAGAGGCCCCGTCCACGCTGGCCGTGGTGGGCCGCTACCTGCTGTCGCCGATGATCTTCGAGCACCTGGCCAACGTGAAGCCCGGCGCCGGCGGCGAAATCCAGCTCACCGACGCACTGGCGCAGCTGATCCACGACCAGCCGGTGCTGGCCTATGCCTTCGAGGGCCGCCGCTACGACTGCGGCTCCAAGATCGGCTACCTGGAGGCCACCGTCGAGCTGGGCCTGCAGCACCCGGACGTGGGTGCCGAGTTCCGGACCTTCCTCGAGCAGAAGGCAGCCGAACTGGGTCTGGTGAAGTGATCGACGGTTTCGACGAAGGCATCGCCCCGGCACTGACCGGGGCGGCCGCACCTGCAGCCCCGGCCGATGCGCCGCTGATCGGCATCATCGGTGGCAGCGGACTGCTGCAGCTGGCCGGCCTCGAGGATGTACACCGCAAGGTGGTCCGAACGCCCTGGGGGCAACCCTCTGGGGCGCTGTCGTTCGGCCGGCTGGGTGGCGTGCCGGTGGTGTTCCTGGCGCGGCACGGCTATGGGCACACCATTGCGCCGCACGACATCAACTACCGCGCCAACATCTGGGCACTGCACGAGGCAGGGGTTTCACAGGTCATCGCCTGTTCGGCCGTGGGCGGCATTCGTGCCGATCTGACGCCGGGCCAGCTGGTGGTGCCCGACCAGATCGTCGATTACACCTGGGGGCGCGCCGTCAGCTATTTCAGCGGCGAGGACCAGCCGGTGGTGCACATCGACTTCAGCCACCCGTTCGATGCTCGCCTGCGTCACCAGCTGATCGGTGCGGCGCTGCGCCTGAATCTGCCGGTGTCCGACACCGGCTGCTACGGCTGCACGCAGGGGCCCCGGCTGGAAACGCTGGCCGAGGTGCGCCGCTACCAGGGCGACGGCTGCGACATGCTGGGCATGACGGCCATGCCCGAGGCGGCACTGGCCCGCGAGCTGGACCTGCCCTATGCCATCCTGGGCGTGGTGGCCAACCGGGCCGCGGGCCTGGCCCCCGGCGCCGATGCCACGCTGGCGCAGCGTTCGGAGCCGAGCACGCCGCCAGAGCGCATCGTGCCGGATGTGGCCATTGCCCAGGCCAATGGCGGCGGCGCTGCCCTGCCGCAGGACGATCTGGCCCTGCGCATTGCCGGCACGCTCACCGATGCCATGCCCAGGCTGATGGATGTGCTGACGCAGACCGTGCGGCAGCTGGGCGGGGTTGCGTAGGGGTTGTAAGGCATTCATAACATTGCTCAAGTTTGGGGCGCACGCTCGGTCATACACTTGTTGCAGCCAGGCCGGATCGCCACCCGGTGGTCCGGCGGCCCGCCACAGGAGTTTCCATGACCATGCAACCCGACCAGGCATCGGTGCCCGCATCGATTCCGCAACCCGATCAGTTTCCCGCGTTCTTCCGGCAGGCGCCGGTACTGCTGATGCGCGATCCGCTGGCCCAGTTTCTGGGTGCCTCGCCGGACGGGCTGATGGCCTACCGCTATGTGGATGCCGTCAAGCTGGCGGGCCACTCCTGCCCGACGGTGGCCAGTGCTTTTCTGATGGTGCTGCGCGGCCTGGATACGCTGTATGGTGGCGATGTGCCGGTGCGTGGCGAGATTGATGTCATCATGCGTGGCGGGCGCGAGGAGGGCGCCACGGGCGTGATGGCCAGTGTGGCCATGCTGCTGACGGGGGCTGCACCCGAGACGGGGTTTCATGGGCTGGGGCCGCTGAGCCTGTTCTCGCGGCATGAGCTGCTGAGCTTTGGCGGGGGCGATATCGGGGGTGAGCTGCGTCTGCGCCGGCGTGACAACGGGCTGGCGGTGGATGTGGCCTGCAATCCGTCGATTGCGCCGTGGCCGGAGGAGATGCAGGCGCTGTTGCCGCTGGTGGTGCGGGGGCAGGCAAACGAGACGCTGGTCAGGCGCTTCGGTGAGCTGTGGCAGGACCGGGTGAAGCGCATTCTGGTCGATCTGGTGGATGACCCGCGGCTGATTACGGTCGAGGAGCTGTAAGGCGGGTTGGGGCCATGCCGGAGGTGGGCCACCATCATGGTGTTTCTCTGGGGATGAGGTTTCGCTGGGTGGGAAGACGGCTTCGTTGGGGTACGCGCCCCGGACCGGTACGTCCCTGCGGCTCATACGCTCACTGAAGCTTTGTTGCCCACGAC